>Ga0307513_10009032_pt1 | contig 12643 bp, 6 predicted proteins | sample 15_EM_MG_FD_202174 | JGI IMG/M metagenome (GOLD analysis project Ga0307513, IMG submission 202174) | Populus trichocarpa ectomycorrhiza microbial communities from riparian zone in the Pacific Northwest, United States - 15_EM | ecosystem: Host-associated > Plants > Roots > Unclassified | place... | reverse complement strand
GCCGGGCCAAGCTGAGGGGCGCCAACGCCGAGCCCTTCAACCGCGGCGTCGACGAGGTGCGGGTCTACTCCCGAGCGCTCACCGACGGCGAGGTCCGCAAGGTGCACGATGATGTGGCGTCGCCACATCTGGACATCTACCGGTTCGACGACGGCACCGGGCGGGACGACACAGGTGTCCGCAACGACCTGACCACCTCGGGCGGCGTCTCGTACGTGCCGGGGATCAAGGGCCAGGCCCTCAAGCTCAACGGCACCTCGGGCGCCGGCGTGACGCAGGTGTCCTCGCTGCCGATGACCGACAGCTTCACCGTCTCGGCCTGGGCGACGCTGGACCGCACCGACCGGGTGGCCACCGCGGTAGGCCAGGACGGCGCGCGGATGAGCGGCTACCTGCTGCAGTACCGCCCGGGGCTGAACCGGTGGGTCTTCGGCGCGCCGGTGGAGGACTCCGACTCCGCGGAGCTCGTCCACGTCGCCGCACCGGTACCGGCGGCGGCCGGCCAGTGGGTCCACCTGACCGGCGTCTACGACTACCCGGCCCGCCAGCTGCGGCTCTACGTCAACGGCGAGCTGGCCGGCAGCCGGGACAACGTCGCTCTCTGGCGGGCGACCGGCCCGGCGACCGTCGGCCGAGGCCTCTTCAACGGTGCGCCGGCCAACTTCTTCCCGGGGTCGATCGACGAGGTCCACTTCACGCTCGGAGCCATGACCGACGCGGCGATCGCCGCGCTGGGCAGCCGGTCGACAGGAGAGGGAGCATGAACCAGTTCCGTTCGAGAGTGGCCGCCGGGCTGGCGACCGTGCTCGCGGCGACATTCCTCAGCACAGTGGCCACCCCGTCCGCGGCCCTCGCCGCGGGTGGACCGTCCGTCGAACCGCCGGATACCCAGTCCACAACGGTCAGCCGGGAGACGATGGGCGGCCGGGAGCAGGACCAGGCCAGCAGAAACGCGTTGACGGGCGACCAGCCCTCCGGCGGCGCGCCGAAGGTCGGCGCCGGGACGCCCAGAGCCACCTCGCTGTCCCCGTCGGCGACCTGGCAGGTGTCCCCGCAGACCGGCGACTTCACCTGGTCGTACCCGCTGCGGGTGCCGCCGGCGCCGGGCGGCCTGGAGCCGGACCTCGCACTCTCATACGCCTCGTCCACCGTGGACGGACGGACCAGCTCCACCAACAACCAGGCCTCCTGGGCCGGCGACGGTTGGGACCTCGTTCCCGGCTTCGTGGAGCGGGTCTACGGGCCCTGCACGGAAGACACCATGGGCGGCACCACGCCGCCCGAGACCGGAGACGTCTGCTGGCGCAGCGACAACGCCGTCGCGGTATACGACGGCAGCGGTGGGCATCTGGTCTGCTGCGACAGCGGCGGCCTGTGGCGGACGAAGAGCGACGACGGCTCGCGAATCGAACGGCTGACCGGCGCCACCAACGGCGACGACGACGGCGAGTACTGGAAGATCACCAAGGTCGACGGCACGCAGTACTTCTTCGGCTCCCGCCCCGAGGCCAAGTCGACCTGGACCGTGCCGGTCTTCGGCGACGACCAGGGCGAGCCCTGCCACAGCGCGGCGGGTTTCGCGGCCTCGCACTGCGAACAGGCGTGGCGGTGGAACCTCGACAAGGTCCTCGACCGCAACGGCAACCTCATCCACTATGGATACGACGCCGAGACGAACTCGTACGGGCTGAACAAGAAGGACGCGGCGGTCCCCTATGTGCGTGGCGGCACCCTGCGCACGATCGAGTACGGCATGCGGGCCGGGCAGGCGCCCAGCGGCCAGATCGAGTTCGTCGTGGCGGACCGGTGCGTGCCGGGCAGCACCTGCACGGCGGACCGGAAGGACAACTGGCCGGACGTGCCGTGGGACGAGAAGTGCGACACGGCCAACTGCAAGGACCACTACTCGCCGACGTTCTGGTCCACCAAGCGCCTCTCCAAGATCATTACTCGGGTACGGGGTGCCGGCGGCGGCCTTACCGACGTCGACTCCTGGACGCTGGAGCATGTCTTCCCGAAGCCGGGCGACGGCGAGAAGGCCACCCTGTGGCTCAAAAGCATCGTCCACACCGGACACGCCGGCGGCGAGATCGCGCTGCCCGCGGTGACGTTCGAGGGCACGGCACTCAACAACCGCGTGTTCAAAGTGGACGGGCTGGCACCGCTCAACCGGTACCGGATCACGGCCGTCGTCTCGGAGAGCGGTGGCGCCCTCTCGGTCCACTACGCCAACCCGGACTGCGTAGAGGGCAGCGCCATGCCGGCCAACCCGGAGACCAACACGCGCAGGTGTTTTCCCGTGCGGTGGGCGCCGAAGGGGATGCCCGAGCGCACCGACTACTTCCACAAGTACGCGGTGCGGAGCGTTACCCAGTCGGACCAGTTCACCGCGTTGCCGCAGCCCATCACGGCCAACATCCAGCAGGTCACCTCCTACGAGTACCTCGACGGGGCGGCCTGGCACCGGGACACGTCCGAGTTCACCAAGGAGGAGAAGAGGACCTGGGACGACTTCCGCGGGTACGGCCGGGTGCGCATCCGGACCGGCGTGCCCGACGACCCGAGTGGCCCGATCGGCCTTACCGAGCAACGGTTCTACCGCGGCATGCACGGTGACAAGCTGCCGAACGGCGGTACCCGCGACGTCCAGGTGCGACCAACCCAGGGGGCGGCGCGGAACGACGAGGACTGGCTCCAGGGGTTCAGCCTGGAGACGATCACGTACGACGGCGACACCGACCGCGTGGTCAGCAAGACCGTCGAGGAGCCCACCTGGCAGGGGCCGACCGCGACCCGTGACCCGCTGAAGGCGTACATCGTGCGACCCGGCGCCACCGAGGCGTGGACCGCGCTGGCGGCCGGCGGCTGGCGCACGACCCGCAGCGAGTCGACCTACGACGACCGGGGCCTCCTCAAGTCCATCGACGACCTCGGCGACGTGGCAACCGCCGCGGACGACAGGTGTACGCGGACGACGTACGACCGCAAGACCGGCCCGTGGCTGCTGGACCTCCCGTCCCGGATGGAGGCCGTCGCCGTCCACTGTGGCGCGACACCGTCGTTTCCCGGCGACGCGGTCACCGACGTGCTGTACGAGTACGAGGCCGACGGTGACCTCAGCCGTACGCGGAGCCTCTCCGCCCGCCCGGCCACCGGCGACCCGCAGTACTACACGACCGCGACGAACACGTACGACGACCACGGCCGGGTCATCGAGTCGCGGGACGCGCTCGACCGGCTCACGAAGACCGCCTACACGCCGGCCACGGGCGGCCCGGTCACCCAGACCGTGACCACGAACGCGCTCGGGCACAAGGTCACCACGACGCTCCAGCCGGCCTGGGGGCTGCCGACCACCGTCCTGGACGCCAACCGGCGCAAGACCGAGTCAACCTACGACGCGCTCGGCCGCACCACGCAGGTATGGCTCCCCAACCGCCCGCGGACCGACTGGCCGGACGCGGGTAGCGCCAAGTTCTCCTACCTCGTCCGGGGCAACGCGCCCACCGTGGTCACCAGCAGCACGGTGAACCCGAACGGCAACTACATCACCACCAAGGAGCTCTACGACGGGCTCCTGCGGCCCCGGCAGAAGCAGGCGCCGGCGGTCGGCGGCGGGCGGCTGCTCACCGACACGCGGTACGACTCGCAGGGCCGGGCGTACAGGACCACCCAGCCGTACTTCAACGACGCGGGGGTCGACGACAACATCTGGGTCGCCAGCGACGTGGAGATCCCCGGCCATACCGCGAAGATCCACGACGGTGCCGGCCGCCCGGTCGCCGAGGTCTACAAGGCGGGCTCGGCGGAGCGGTGGCGCGCCACGACCGTGTACGGGGGCGACCGGGTGCACGTGACCCCGCCCCAGGGCGGCACGGCCACCACCGTGATCGCGGATGCCCGTGGCCGGACCGTCGAGCTGCGCCAGTACCGGGCCGCCACGCCCACCGGTGGGTACGACGCGACGACGTACGCGTACACGAAGACGGGGCAGTTGGCGTCCACAAAGGACCCGCTGGGCAACGTCTGGCGGTTCGGGTACGACATCCGGGGCGACAAGGTCCGGCAGGAGGATCCGGACCGCGGGACGTCGACGACGGCGTACGACGACGCCGGCCAGCCCGTCACCGTCACCGACGCGGCGGGCGTCACGCTCACCACCGCGTACGACGACCTGGGGCGCAAGCGAACGGTCAAGGCCGGCTCGACCACGCTCGCCGAGTGGAAGTACGACACCTCGTTCAAGGGGCTGGGACAGCTTGCCTCGTCCACCCGGTACGTGGACGGTGCCGCCTACACCCGCTCGATCGCGAACTACACCGAGCTCTACCACCCGTACGAGACGACGCTCACGATCCCGGAGACCCCGCGGACGCAGACGCTCGCCGGCTCGTACACGACCTTCAGCACGCTCAACTGGGACGGCTCGCCCAACAACGCCACGCTTCCGGCCGCCGGCGACCTGGCGAAGGAGACGGTCTCCCAGGAGTACGACCAGCTCGGCAACCCGACCAAGCTCACCGGCGGTCCCGAGGGCTCGCCGACCTTCGAGTACGTCGCGAAGACCGACTACACCCGCTACGGCGAGGTGCAGCGGGTCGAGATGGGCGCGACCCCGAAGCGGGCCTGGCTCTCGTTCTACTACGAGACCAGCACCCGCCGGCTCGCCCGGACGATCGTCGACGCCGAGGTGACCCGGCCGATGCAGACCGACGTCAACTACGAGTACGACTACGCCGGCAACATCACCTCGATCGCCAACACCCCGGCGGACCTGCCGCACGACGTGCAGTGCTTCCGGTACGACCACCTGCGCCGGCTCACCGAGGCGTGGACGCCGACCGGCGGCTGCGGGGCCGACCCGACCACCGGGGCGCTCGGCGGGGCGGCGCCGTACTGGCACTCGTACACGTACGACGCGGTCGGCAACCGGCTCGCCGAGACCCAGCACGCCGCGGCCGGCGACACGGTGCGCACGTACGGGTACCCGGCCGCCGGCGCGCACAAGCTGGCCTCGGTGACCACGGCCCGGCCCGCCACCGCACCGAGGACCGAGCAGTTCACCTACGACGCCACGGGCAACACGCTCACCCGGCCGGGGCAGCAGCTCGAGTGGGACCAGCTGGGCAAGCTCGGGCAGGTCAGCGAGGGTGCGAACAAGACCCGGTTCGTGTACGACGCCGATGGCGAGCGCGTGCTCCGCGAGGATCCGACGACGATCACGCTGTACCTGGACGGCCAGGACCTGGCGCTGACCAAGGCCACCGGCAAGCTCTCCACCACGCGCTACTACCAGCACGGCGAGACGACCGTGGCGACGCGTACGGCCGCCGGAGTTAACTGGGAGGCGGGCGACCACCAGGACACCGCACAGGTGGCGATCGACGCGGCGAGCCAGAAGGTCACCCAGCGGCGGCAGACCCCGTTCGGCGTGCCGCGCGGCACGCCGGTGCCGTGGGTGGGCGACAAGGGCTTCGTGGGTGGCACGGTCGACTCCTCGACCGGACTCACCAACCTCGGCGCTCGGCAGTACGACCCGGCACTCGGCAGGTTCATCTCGGTCGACCCGGTGATGGACCTCGCCGACCCGCAACAGATACACGGCTACACGTACAGCAACAACAGCCCGATCACGTTCGCCGACCCAAGCGGCCTCTTCCTCGGTGGCTTCTTCAAAAAGGTGTGGAACGGCATCAAGACGGGGTGGAAAGTCGTCTCGACGGTCGCCAAGCACGCCGCGCCCATACTCGGCTACGCCGCCCTGATACTCGGATCGGCGACGCCGGTCGGCCTCGCCATAGCGGGTTTCGTCGCGGTCGGGATAAACACGATCAACAGTTGCTTCGTGGATAGAAAGGCGCTGGGGTGTGCCGCGCACGCCGCGGAGCTGCTTCCCGGTGTCGGCAAGCTGGCCGTGGGGGCGGCGGTGACAAGGCGCGCCGCGGGCGGCTCTGGCGGCGCGGCGCGGTTCGCCAAGGACCACCACATCGGCGGCCGGCCGGGCGACTGGCTCGCCGGGCACACCCTGGGCGGGCACACGAAGGCGATCGAGGCCGGCGCCTTTGGTGCTGGTACCTACTACTACGGCACCTGCGGGATCAAGGCCGTGGACTGCTACGGCACCGGAGAAGCCACGGGCGGGATGGAGTACGAGGCGCCGTCGCCGTACGTCAAATGGATCCAGGCGGAGAACTTCGTCGAGCTGCCCAAGCCGTTCTACCGGCACGACTTCGTCGGCCCGATGCTGGCCGGCGGGAGGAAGGCCAAGAGCGCGAGCGAGTGGGCGTACGGGCCGGGCGGGTTCGCCGGCGTGCTCAAGGGCACGAACAAGACGAAGTGGGCACAGCCGCCGTCGAGGTCGTCGTCACCGCCGCCACAGCGCTCCACGCCGGGCCCGAACAACTCGTACCAGACCGGCGACGGCAGGGTCTGCAACCGCGGTGGAGGAATGTGCGCGGTGTAGCCGCCCGCGCACGGCATGCGCCGTCCCGATCCGGGACGGCGCATCGCCGTTCATTTGGTATTGCGTAATTACGACAACGCCTTTGCGTTTTTAGGAATTGCCGTGCCTCTGTATGTGCGGTTGTAACGGAGCCCCGTGTTTGACTCGAAAGCATGAGCGGGGGAATGGATGTTTACTTCAGAGTGCTCGGTCCGTGGGAGATTGCCGGCGCGGGTGGCCTGGTGGTGATTCCGGCCGGTCGCATGCGAGTGCTGCTGGCCTCGTTGTTGGTCTCGGTCGGGCACTCGGTCTCCACCGACATGCTCGCGGAGCAGGTCTGGCCGGAGCGCATGCCGGCCAGGGCGCGGGCCACGGTGCACACATACGTCGCGCGGCTGCGCCGCCTCGTCGGTCGCGAGGTGATCCGGACCGCGCCCGGCGGCTACCAGCTCGCGGTCCCGCCGGAGCGGACCGACCTGTGGGCCTTTCGGGACATGCTGCGCCGGGCCAGCGCCGCCGGTTCGGTCGAGGAGGAGCTGGGCCTGCTGCGCGAGGCGCTGGCGCTGTGGCGCGGCCGGCCCTTCGCGAACGTGGACTCGACCTGGCTCGACCGCGAGGTGGTGCCCCGCCTCGGCGACGAGTGGGTCAACGCCGCCGAACGCCGGATCGACCTCGAGATGCGCGTGGACAATCCCGGTAACCTCGTCGCCGAGCTGCGCGAGATGGTCTGGCGGTACCCCACGCGCGAGTCGCTGTGGCTGCGGCTGATCGAGGCGCTGCATCGCTGCGGGCGGCGGGCCGAGGCGCTCGACGCGTACCAGGAGGTGCGCGGTGTGCTCACCGACGAGCTGGGGATCGAGCCCGGCGACGCGCTCCAGCGGATGCAGCTTCGGGTGCTGCGCGACGGCAGCGAAACACCGCCGGTGGCGAACGAGCCGCCGGCCGGCGTCGTGGCGACCCGCCAGGTAGTCGTGTACCGGTGTGTTCGTATCCGACGGGTCATCACGTGGACCCGGCCGGCGTGACGCGGGTGGCCGACTAAAAGATCTTGAGAGTTCTTGTCGATCCTGGGCGGAGGTGTTCGACGCGTTGGTAGAACCACCTCAGACGACTAAGGAGCGAAACGATGAGCAAGGTCACCTCCGGCGCCACGATGTCCCTCGACGGCTTCATCGCCGGCCCCAACCACACTGACGGCTTCGACCACCTTTTCGCGTGGTACGGCGCCGGTGACGTGGAATATCCCACCGGCGACCCGAACATGACGTTCAAGGTCTCCGCCGCCAGCGCCGAGCACCTCCGCCAGCTCCAGGAGCGCCTCGGCGTACTGGTGGTCGGGCGGCGGCTCTACGACATCACCAGCGCGTGGGGCGGCCGGCACCCGATGGACCAGACCGTCGTGGTGCTCACCCACAAGCGCCCCGACGACCGGCCCGACGACGACGAGAACTTCGTCTTCGTCACCACCGGCATCGAGGACGCCATCGCCAAGGCCAGGGAGATTGCCGGCGCCAAGGACGTCGGCGTCAACAGTGGCGAGATCGCCCGCCAGTGCTTCGACGCGGGACTGCTGGACGAGGTGCACGTCGACCTCGTGCCGGTCTTCCTGGGCACCGGGATTCCCATGCTCGGCCAGATCAAGGACGCGCCGGTGACGCTGGAAGGGCCGATCTCGATCACCCAGGGGACAGGCGTCACGCATCTGGGGTACCGGGTGGTCCGGAAGTAGTGAGGTCGCGCTGCATGAGCAGCGTGTCGACCCAGCGTCCGTGCTTGCGACCGACGCCGGCCAGCCGGCCGGCGTCGGTGAAGCCCAGCCGGCGGTGCAGGGCGGCGGAGGCGTCGCTCCCGGTGTCCGCGATCACGGCGATGACCTGTCGTACACCGGCCCCCGCGCACCGGGTGAGCAGCTCGCCGAGCAGCGCGACGCCCAGGCCCTTGCCGGTGTGGCCCGGTGCGAGGTAGATCGTGTCCTCGGCCGTGTGCAGGTACGCGGGCTTGGGGCGCCACGGCGCCGCGTACGCGAAGCCGATCGGCCCCGCTCCCTCGTCGGCCACCAGGAACGGCAGGTCACGGGTACCGAGCTCGGCCAGCTTGGCACCCCATTGCGCCACGGTCAGCGGCGTGGTGTCGAAGGTGGCGACCGAGTGCTCGACGTAGTGCCCGTAGATCTCGGCGACCGTGTCGAGGTCGGCTGGCGTAGCGGAACGGATGTTCATAGAAGGATCTTCCCGGGGGAGACTTGTGGCATGGCCTACGACGTGAGTGTGGTCCGCGCCACCTACCCCGCCCTCTCCGACGGATACGCGTACCTCGACGGTGCCGCCGGTACCCAGGTGCCCGAGGCGGTGATCGAGGCGATCGCCGGCGCGTACCGGCGAGGCATCGGCAACGTCGGCGGTTCGTTCCCGGCCAGCCACCGCTCGGACGCGATCGTCGCCGAGGCCCGGGCCGCGGTCGCCGACCTGGTGGGCGGGGAGCCCGATGGCGTGATCCTCGGGCCGAACATGACGACGCTCACGTACCGGCTCGCGTACGGGCTGGCCAAGCAGTGGCGCGAGGGCGACGAGATCGTGCTCTCCCGGCTCGACCACGACGCCAACGTGCGGCCGTGGGTACAGGTGGCCGCCCGGGCCGGCGTGATCGTGCGCTGGGCCGAGGTGGACATCGCGACCGGCGAGCTCGGCGTCGAGCAGTACGACACGCTGGTCGGCGAGCGCACCCGGCTGGTCGCGGTCACCGCCGCGAGCAACGTTCTCGGCACCCGCCCGGACGTGCCCGCGATCACCGCGAAGGCGCGGGCGGTGGGCGCGATCAGCTACGTCGACGGGGTCCACGCGAGCGCGCACGGGCCGACCGACGCGGCCGCGCTCGGCGCCGACTTCTACGCCACCAGCGCGTACAAGTGGTCGGGCCCGCACATCGGCGCGGTCGTCGCCGCCCCGGCCACGCTCGACGCGCTGATCCCGGACAAGCTCGCCTCCTCCGGCGACGAGGTGCCGGCGCGGTTCGAGACCGGCACCTCGCCGTTCGCCGACCTCGCCGGCGTGGTGGCCGCCGTCGACCACCTGGCCGGGCTCGACCCGACCGCCACCGGCACCCGGCGGGAGCGGCTGCTCGCCTCGCTGGGCGCCGCCGAGGCGTACGAGCTGGAGCTCTTCGCCGACCTGTTGACCGGGCTCGAGGCGATGCCGCGCGTGACCGTGTACGGCAAGGCGGCACGGCGCACCGCGACGGCGTACTTCACCGTCGCGGGGCGCACTCCACGTGAGGTCTCCACCCACCTCGCGGAGCGGCGGGTGAACGTGTGGGACGGGCACAACTACGCGTGGGAGGTCACCGAGGCGCTCGGCATCCGGGAGGCGGGCAGCGCGGTACGGGCCGGGCTCGTCCACTACAACGACCGCTCCGACGTCGACCGCCTCCTGGACGGCGTGGCGGCACTGGGCTAGGCGCTCGGACGGCGGTCCCGCGCCGCCGCGACGAGGTTCGCCAGCGCCGCCTCCACCTGCGGGTAGGTGCGTGTCTTCAGGCCGCAGTCAGGATTGACCCAGACCCGCTCGATCGGTACCACCTTGAGCACGGCGTCGAGCAGGTCGCCGACCTCCTGGGCGTCGGGCACGCGGGGCGAGTGGATGTCGTAGACGCCGGGCCCGAGCCCCCGGCCGAAGCCGCCCAGCTCGCCGAGGATCCGCCCGCCGGACCGGGCCGACTCGATCGTCGTCACGTCCGCGTCGAGCCCGTCGATCGCGGCGATCACCTCGCTGGCGTTCGAGTAGCAGAGGTGGGTGTGGATCTGTGTGTGGTCGCCGGCGCTGGAGGTGGCGTGACGATACGCCGCGACCGCCCACTGTAGATACTCGTCCTGCCGGTCGCGGCGCAGCGGCAGCAGCTCGCGCAGCGCCGGCTCGTCCACCTGGATGATCGAGGTACCGGCCGCCGCCAGGTCGCGCACCTCCCCGCGTACCGCCTCGGCGACCTGGGCCACGACGTCCCGCAACGGGATGTCCCGCCGCGCGAACGACCAGGCCACGATCGTCACCGGCCCGGTGAGCATGCCCTTGACCGGCCGATCGGTCAGCGACTGGGCGTATCGCGTCCACCGCACCGTGATCGGCGCCGTGCGCCGCACGTCACCGTGGATGATCGGCGGGCGCGTGCAGCGGGAGCCGTACGACTGCACCCAGCCGTGCCGGGTGGTGGCGAAGCCCTCCAGATGCTCGGCGAAGTACTGCACCATGTCGTTGCGCTCCGGCTCGCCGTGCACGAGCACGTCGACGCCGAGCCGCTCCTGCAGGCGCACCACCCGCTCGATCTCCGCCTCGATCAGCCGCTCGTACCCCGGCCCGTCCAGCGTCCCGGCGGCCAGCGCGGCCCGGGCGGCACGCAGCTCGCCGGTCTGCGGGAACGAGCCGATCGTCGTCACCGGCAGCGCTGGCAGTCCAAGATGGACAGAGCGTTCCGGATACGGCGCACGGCTGTCCAAAGTGGATGACACGGGGCTCTTGCCGGCAAGCGGAACGGGTGCGGTCCCGCGATCGCCCCGCGCGAGCCGGTCGGCGAGCGCCACCACCTCGGCCACCTTCTGGTCGGCGAAGGCCAGGCGGGCACGCAGGTCCGGGTCGAGGTCGGTTTCGGCGTCGAGGTCGTACGGCACGTGCAGCAGCGAGCAGGAGGTGCTCACCACGGCGTCGGTGTGGCGGGCAAGCTCGTACAGCGCGGCGTCGAGGTCGGTGCGCCACACGTCCCGGCCGGAGACGACGCCGGCCACGAGCGTCTTACCGCCGAGCGCCGCCGGGTCGACCGGGGCGCCCCGGACCAGGTCGAGCGCGATCGCCTCGATGCCCGTGGCGGCGAGGGCCGGCAACGCCTCGCCGAGCTCGCCGAAGTACGTGGCGACGAGGATCTTCGGCCGGTGGGTGAGCGCGCCCAGCCGGTCGTACGCGCGGCGGGCCTCGGCCGCGCCCGTACCGGTGACCAGCGCGGGCTCGTCCAGCTGCACCCACTCGACGCCCTCGGCGTGGAGTGCGGCGAGCAGGTCGGCGTAGGCGGCGAGCGCGTCGTCGAGCCGGGCCAGCGGGGGCGGGCCGCCCGGCACCGCCTCGGACAGGAGCAGGAAGGTCACCGGGCCGACCAGTACCGGCCGGGTCTCGTGGCCGAGGGCGCGTGCCTCGCGTATCTCCCGGATCGGCTTGTCGCCGGCCAGCCGCAGCGGCGTATCGGGGCCGATCTCCGGTACGAGGTAGTGGTAGTTGGTATCGAACCACTTGGTCATCCGCAGCGGTGGGAGGCCGTCGGCGCCCCGCGCCATCGCCACGTACGGGTCGGCGGCCGCGCGGTAGCGCTCCGGCACGGCGTCCAGCAGTACCGCGGTGTCCAGCACGTGGTCGTACTCGGAGAAGGTGTTGGAGGGGAGCGAGCCGAGCCCGAGCGCGGCGAGCCGGCGCCAGGTTTCGGCGCGGAGCTCGGCGCCGATCCGGTCGAGCTCGTCGCGGCGAAGCCGCCCGTCCCAGTACGCCTCCAGCGCCCGCTTCAGCTCGCGGCGTGGCCCGATCCGTGGATACCCGAGGATTGTCGAATGCGTCAGCACGCAGGGAATCGTGCCGGCGCCGGCGGTCCTTCGGGTCGTTTATAACCGCTGCTTATCGAGGTACTGCGCATACTGGGGTGTGGATTCGGGGCCGCCGCAGCGCGAGGTCGCCTGCTTCGTGCTGGTGGCCGAGCACCTCAGCTTCTCCCGTGCCGCGGCCGCGCTGGGCATGACCCAGCCCGCGGTCAGCCAGGCCGTCGCCCGTCTCGAGCGGGCGCTCGGCGTCCGCCTCTTCGACCGGACCAGCCGGGAGGTGGCGCTCTCCGACGCGGGCAAGGTCCTCCTGCCGTACGCGCAGACGATGCTGGATCATGCCGCCGCGTTCGCGAACGAGGCGGCCCGGCTCGCCGAACCGGCCGGGCAACCCATCAGGCTGGCTTATTGCCCGCTCGTCGGCTCGCTCGCCGCCCAGGTGGTGCGGCGGCTGTCCGGCCGCTCGCCGGCGATCGACGTCGAGCTGCACCGGGCCGGCTGGGGCGCGGCGACCGCCGACCTCGGGCGGGGCGCGGCCGCCGCGGCGTTCATGAGCACGCCGTTCCCGTCCGGAGTGGCGATGACCGCGCGGTTCCACGTACCCGTGACCCATGTCGCCGTGCCGGCGCGGAGCCGGC
>Ga0307513_10009031_pt1 | contig 12644 bp, 15 predicted proteins | sample 15_EM_MG_FD_202174 | JGI IMG/M metagenome (GOLD analysis project Ga0307513, IMG submission 202174) | Populus trichocarpa ectomycorrhiza microbial communities from riparian zone in the Pacific Northwest, United States - 15_EM | ecosystem: Host-associated > Plants > Roots > Unclassified | place... | reverse complement strand
TAGTGTTTGAAGGTCCAGTCTCAAGACTGGAAAAAGACCGAGACCGGACCGGACCAAGACCGATCAAGACCGGAAATTCTCAAGACCGATCAAGACCGTAACCGCAGTCCGGTCTTCGGTCCATCACTATTTCAAAATATTCAAGACCGATAAAAACCGGTCTCAACTAGTCTTAACCGGTCTTTACAGCCTTGGAAGCAAGCTAATATAAGGTGAGATATTTATATAATATTTCTACTTCAGCAGTCATCAACGTGTTTTACGAGCTATCCACAGCTTGTTGTTGGCCTCGGAAAATCCCAGGCAACAGATCAACGATGACAAACGTTGTTGATCATGACTTTCAACCACCACCACTCTCCTCCTTCATCTCATGCTCACCAATATTGTCCCGTTAAGTCTTCAATAAAGGTATGTAAATGCTTTTAATGGTGATATATTCAGCTTCTAACCATTTTGGTAGGTTTTTAGGGCTTACACGGCATGAATCTACTGCCACATCATCACCCCTCCCCTCGTTGAGGGATGTGGGCGCCAGCGCGGAGGTTTCAGACAACGACGGCGGTGGCAGCGAGGGTGAGGACCAGGACCAGGACCAGGGTGCAGGCGAGGACGAGTGAACGGCGCGTCGACCACATCCACATCGACAATGGCCTCGTCGACAACAGCCAATGTCGACGAGAACCATGTCGACGAGAGCCACGTCAACAACGCCCACGTCGTCGACGCACCATCCACGTCGCCAATGCACCACCCACGTCATCGACGTGGCTCGACACACCACCCACATCGTCGTCGACGACGCGTCCCATGTTGACGACGACACATCCCACGTCAATGACATCGACAACGACGCGTCCCACGTCAACGACGACGACGACGACGCATCCCACGTCAACGACGATGACGATGACGACGCATTCCCAGCTCCACGTCGACAGCCACGTCGACAGCGGCCATGTCGACGAGAGCCGCGTCGATCCCCCTCGTCAATGCCCATGTCATTTCCACACATGGTGATTGAAGGAGGTCTTGATGATGGCCTTTCGCTTGTCTCTCCAATTCATTTCGTAGGCTACCTGTAGTAAAAATAAAATGTATCTATCTAGTATTGACACAATGGACTTCCGAAGACCAGTCTGAACTGGTCAGTAACCGGTCTCAACCATAACTGGTTGAGACCGGTCTTGTAACCGCAGAAAAACCGAGACCGACCAGTGTGGACCGGTCTTTGACGGTTCGGTCCAGTCTTTTAGGGTTTTGGGATTTGCGAAGACCGGTCTCGGTCTCGGTCCAAGCCTCTCGAAGGCAAAAGACCGGACCGGACCGGACCTTCAAACACTAGTTAGACCATCAAAGATGATTTAGTTGCCATCCTCGATCTCGATAGCGGGCAGATGTGCACCCAGAATGCGCACACCCCTGGCCCCATTTCATTCCATTTTGATGCTCATATCTATTCTGAAGGGATCGACGAATTCGAAGACCGTCCAGATAATCGCAGTCTTACATAACTTGAAATCAAAATATTACGTCCTCCTTACATTCTTTCTCACCCATCGACATCTGTCTACAGTGCTTTGCATTTGGGATTGAACACTCAATTTTTTTTGCGCAGGTCACATGAACGGCTTCCCACAGCCAAACAAACCAATCTCGGCTAGATACTAAGATAGTGATCATTTATCATCTGTATCAATGGCTCCAGGCTCCTGCACTTTCCAAGGATCTGCGCGATCAAGTAGTTCAATGGTGCATTGAGAAAAATTGGTCATACATGATACAGGAAGCTTGCTGAGCTAGCTGGCTGCTCAATTGGTACCATTGCAAACATTTTAATGTACCACTGCATCTCTAGATCCTCATAAAATTCATTTGGACAGCATCCGCGACGGCAATATTTGCTAGATTGAGATGACTCGTTGTGCATATATTGGTACTTTACTCCAGAATGACCCTGGTATATGCCTGGATGAAGTTCAGGCCAAGTTGAAGGATCACAACATCAATGTTTCAGTATCTTTGATCCAGAGGGAGCATAAATATATATTTGAGGTAAAGATACCTAGATAGGGATAATTTGTGTTGGATATCTATAGCCACTATCTTATCGACTCGGTAGCTCAATGGTTTAGAGCACCGATGTATATAGTCGGAGGTCATTGGTTAGATTCCAGCCCCTGTCACTTTCTTTTCCCAAGGTCACCTCGGACTGGTTTCCAACATGGTAGCAGCAACCGTGTTCTTGAATGCATTGTCTTTAACTGGGCAGCTCAAGGTGGGATAGATAGTGGCATAAGGGGGTGTGTTGGATATCTATAGCCACTATCTTATTGACTCGGTAGCTCAATGGTTTAGAGCACCGACGTATATAGTCGGAGGTCATTGGTTCGATTCCAGCCCCTGTCACTTTCTTTTCCCAAGGTCACCTCAGACTGGTTTCCAACAATTTGAAGTGCTCTTGTGGTCGGGAGAGTGAAGAGGAGATGGCGAAGAGCAACACTGATCAAATTGATAACAGATAAGATCGGCTAGGCTGGGAAAGTGTTCACGTGACCCGCGCAAAAAAAAATCGAGTGTTCATTCCCAAATGCAAAGCGCTATAATCCCACCAAAAACAGAGCCCGAAAAGCCGACACTCCACCCTCCCAATCTGCAAAGGAACTCCTGCTCGAAAACCCCTACACACCCACCCCCATACTCGTACAAGCCATCATGGAATCCTCTTCCGTCCTCACCGTCCTCATCGTCGTCCGCGAATGGCTAAAAGAAACCGCGCCGACGCCGACACCCCCAGAAGCTAACACGGGTTACTGCAAACATACTACCATGCAGAGTTTACGCACTGGACACACAGCGTGATGTTTTGGTGACGGAGATGGACCCCGATGCGGTGAATACAAGGGATGCGTGGCGCTCGCCGCTGACGATACAGTCAGTTCTTGTTCTTTGCTTTTATCTCCACACCCAGGTCGTTAATTCGTGGTGCCCACATAAAGAGTTACGAAAAAACCCTACTGCAAGTTTCATACGGATACATTCGTGCAGGCAGACTCAGGGACGCAGTCGAGGTATGTAGGCGGGCACACCAACCTTGGCAAGCAGCAAGCATGGGCGGGTCTCTCCTCTTTCAATGGAAAGCACTCTGTGCGTATTCACACCCGTTTACCATTCCTCCACTCTAACCACTCCCAAAGTATCAGCCACCGCGCAACGCGAAGAAGACACCGTAGAGCAAGACGACCTGGAACCCGAAGCCTGGTCCGGAAACCGCAACCGGAAAGCGTAACTCATCCATCATCACACCTACCACCCTCACCCTAAACCTCAACCCACCACCATCTAGCCATCCCTCTCCGACCAAGAACACCTCTACGCATCCATCGTACCCTCACCACAAACCACCAACATCCTCAAATCCGCATGTCGGACATGGGAAGACTACCTATGGGTCGATATCAGCATCATCTGCGAAGAAAAAGTGAGCGGCGAGCTAGGCTCCCTCGCTTCGAGCAGTTTTTGGGAAGGCGGTCAAGAAGTAGTGGAGAACGACAACGTCGTCGCCGTGGACATGCGGGACACTTCCATCGTCAGCTTAGAACAGGAGAAAGATTGGGAAACGGGCTTGCCAGGCCTCTTGGATGGAGGCCTTGCTCTGACGGACCTTTCCATCAAGAGTATGCCATCCCGAAGGGTAACTCTCCTTGGGATCAACGTATTCGAGGGCCACCGGGAAATGTATATAAAAGATATCGAAATAACTTGAAAAATGATTGTTCGCTACGTCGGTGACGATGGGTGTATCGCTCTTTGGAGAGTTTAAAAGCCGTGGCTATCGTCGATGGGTGTGTCACTTTTTTTGCATTTCTTTCCTGTGTCTTTAAAATACTAATCATTCAGAGAAAACAGGCCATCATCAGACCACCCCCCTTCCACGTATCGCAACTGTACTTCATACTCGACCAGCTGGAGACGTTGTTCAGCATGTTCGACATGTTCGCGAACGGATTACAAGACGGCATGTTCAGCCGATCCTTATTCGAATATGAATCCATATGCCGCTTCTCCGCACAACTGTCTGTTCTTGCAAATGATAGAAGTGCCGATACCCCCGGAACCTATGAAAGTGATCATGGAATCTTATCTTGCTGTTTTAGAGTCGCTCGCTATGCTGCCTTCTTGGTCTAACTGCGGAACGTACGATTGAGAAAGTGTTCAGTGTAAGCATCATTTTTCCCCCCCTTCTGCTTCCCTAATCGTTTCCTTTTTTTTTTGTTCCGACGAACACCTATCCAGGGACTTCCACCGCTATCCGACACCTTACCTTCGATCATCGACCTCCAACCACCCCCAAACGAATCAGAGATACTTTTACTGCGTTCAATCAAGTGGACGACGTTCTCGGAAGCTACGTACGATATCGCACTCGAGCAAGCTGCCCTCATCCCGCGATACACCTTCAGTACGTCTTCCCTTTCCCCTTCCCCTACCTATCCTCTCACTTACATCTCAATTCTAACCCATCCTACTCCCACCACAATACTGACCCAACTCTTTCCCACCCGCAGGCCGCATCCAAGCCACCCCAAACTTTCTCAACCTCCTCCCACCCGAAGTCGCCTCGATCGATGAGCCAGAAGCTATCGCGACGGAGTACCTGCATTATCGGCAGTTTTTCCCCATTTGGGAGGCTATTGCTCGCGTGGTGGAGTGGCAGGCCCAGGAAGTGGGGTTCGATTTTGATGCACAGGGAGGGGGGCAGGGACAGGGACAGGCGCGGGGGAAGATGATGACGACAGCTGCAAGGGGTGCGTGGGTTGCGTGGGTTGCTGAGTATTCGGTGGGTTTATATCTTTTTTTAAAGCGATAAAAAGAAAAAGGGAACACTGATTTGACCTGCGTGTAGACGCTCATTGATCGAGCGTGTGATCATATCGTACGGTTGGTGGTGGAGGAGGAAGTGGTGGATGATGGTGTGTCTTTCTTCCTTATCTTATCTTATCCTTTTCCGTGTGTCGTATACTCTTCTGTTTTTTTTTTTGTTTGCCGACAGACAGAGCAGCTTATAAACGACAAAACGAGCGCACTTCGACAAATATACGTGCCGGAGCTCATCATCCGACTACACTACCTATTGTATTCGTCGCGACAGCATATCCCAACGTATGTTCATTCCATTCTTCCTGTTTTGCTGAGGCTGTCGATTCTTACGTTTCCTTTTCTTTCTCACTTCCTTTTTTCATGTTGGCGTTGTTCCGAACCCAGAAACCTCAAACGCGCCATCGAACTCGCCAACATCGTTGCCGACTCCCGATACCGGCTATAAAAAACCTTCAACGGCAACGGCGGGCGGAGCCTTTTGGATTACCTCCAGGTCGTGCGGCAGGCTGTATTGGCAGGAGTGGAGAATGGGGGATCGGATCCGTTTAGGATTATCACGGCTTTTTGACCATGATTCCTGCATATGGTTTATATTGTTTTTTTTTGGCATTGGTCGCGTTTGGTTGTTGTTACCCCCACCTGGTGAATTACTGAATTATTTTGTTGTCACTGAACTCCACACGCGAAAAATGCAGGGGCCTAAATAATATCGCAGCGACCGAGTCTCTGCAGAAAGAGTGAATTGCTTGGCCTAAAATACCACTCGCACACCCTTTCCTATGCACCGACTACCTCAACCTCCAGGGCCGACGTTGCTTCCACCACGGTCTCCAAGTCCGCCACATACATACGGACACAATGACGACCAACCATAAAGAAAAGCTCCACAGTACGTCCTTCTCCGGTACCCAGCTCGCTGTATGTCGGTCAAACAAGACCCTAGTTCCATTGCAAGCCGCATCCTCGGCGGCGATCTCACCACCAAGCGAAATAACCACAGAGAATCGCATGTCGATACCAGTTAGCATGGTCATCTCTGTTTCGGCCTCAAGCTCCCTAAGTGTAGCGGCACTATTGGTATCAATCCCCGTCCCCATCCTTACCACCTCTCTTCAAAGCACAGGGACGACGGGAGGCGACCGGCGGTCGCGCTGTACAGTTTGGTTCAAGAGCTTGAGAGCAGAAGCGCTGGAGGCCATACCCATAACGTCCATGACAACGTTCCCAGCTACAGGCCACCCCACGGGCCACCAGAATACTGAAGCGAGGCTTCTTCAAGACCTGGGGTGCGCGACGTCCAGACATCATCACCATGATGTTCCCTGCTTCTGGCCGACACGTTCCCGATCTTCCATGTCCAAATGCCCATCCTGGGCAACTACTGAAACCACGTTTATGTGGACATTATAGAACAAGAATACCTGAGCAAATTGACAATTGGAAACATGCCTCGTGTTCACGTCAACATACTGCAGATGTCAAAAAAATTTAAGCCCAAGGCGTGCAAAAGGCGTGCAGCCTCGGAAAATGTGTTTAGAGTGGGCTTCTGTGTCTGATGGCAAGACTTGCCACATCATTCAACGTATTTCCTCTTGTATCTTAATAAATTGAATTGTATGTTCTACTGGTTGGTACACGCGATTCCAACGCGATTTTCATAACCGTTCAGGCTGCGGTTTCATCTGGCATATTTGACATGACCACATGTGTAAGGCAAGGCGCCCCTAGCCACATATCACATATGGAGTTTAATTCGTCGAGCAGCTCGGGCTCCTGCCACCTGTCAACGCCAACAGCAACATGGATGACACGTGTTCTCCCTTCCATCTCAGCTGTCCACCTAATTCCAATTCCAATTCTTATTCCATACTCTCGTTTATCCTTCCTTTTTCGTAACTTCCTTGCACAGAGCCACGCCGCTTATGTAAGCTTTTCTCAGACATGCACCGGAGACCACGCCGCTTATATAACCTTTTCTCAGAACGTGCAAAACGCACATGTATCCCAAGCCTTGTTTTATACTGAAGGTCCGAGTCCAGAGAACGCGACCTCCTTCGCTCCTTCTCTTGTTATTTCATCTGCTGGTGATCGAGTACCTTCAGCGCCATGAAATTCGTCACCCATTTAAATGCTAGGCAAAGAGTCTTATCTCTGTTTCGAAATGACAGTGATAGAAAAGCCAAGCCCTCTTCGATTTGCTCTTCGAGTCCAAGGTTGCTTCTACGTTCACTTGCTACGTCGACCTACAATGATCACTAGCTTAGGATCCACTTTTATTTGCGTTGATTATTGGTATCAACACCTATCTATCATAAACAATCTCACCTACGGGGAGCGGTCGCTGACGCAAATGCCTTCAAGAGCTCAGGTTATCTCATGACTACTTAGTCTCGGCGGAAATGCGAGTTTCTCAGTAAAACCGAGGCCATACAAGGGGGCCACGATCCCATTTCATTTTTTTCGCTGGACATAGTGGCGACGCGCCTTCTCCTCCGGGATAGGAGGCAGGCGGCTCTGGCGCCCGGACTCAATTTCTCATCGTGCACGACTTGTCAACTGGAAAAAACGCTAAAACCTTAAGCATTTCCGACCGTATTGTGGCAACTCTTCTTGACAGGATCGCGGAGAGAAAAGGCGATAATATTGTAAGCTTCCTTGCATCCACAACTGACTTCCTGGTAATTCAGTCGGCAGACGGTTATCCTCGATTGTTGCCATTCCGCTTCTGGAACTCGTGGCATTGGAAACAATGGGATTCGTTCTGTTCCCGTAGAATATTCTATCCTCACGAATTGGACGCCGACATTTGGAAGTTTGGGAGTAGGAAAGCTCAGATCCCTGCGGCCTTTGTTCAAACCAGGTTGCAGTCACATATACTTCTCGCCGCATGCGCTGCCAGAGATGGCTGGAGAAGCTCTGGAACTCGTGTTTCGTTACGACCGCATTGATGAAGCTCTTGGAGGCGACGATGCGAGAAACTTTGAAGTACAGCGATATCCTGGTGAAGATGGGCCAAATTCCTAGGTGGATTTTCATTTTGAACTTTGAAGGCTCTCTCGCATTTCTGATACCCTCTGCGTGTCGTTACAGCCAAAATCCTCAGTTAGAGGGGGTCAATCGAGATAGGTTGCTTTTCGAAGGACGAGTTCGTAGGGTATCTTCCCTCCAACTATCCCAGTTGTCCCCGCACCCGTCCTACTTCAGTCTTGGCAATCAGGGCGGGCAGTTCGACGCGGGCACAACCCAGGGCATTACTACAGGCGCGCGATGTGAAGTCTATTGGGATAACAATTCCACAATTGGTACTCCTCTCGGAGCATTAGTCGTATCCCAGGTGGCTAGCGATGAGGACGTGTCGTTTCTCCGTTCAATCCCCAATGGTGTGCTTGAAGAACTCCGGGCTGAGGCATGTCTTCGATTCCCGTTGCCGTGACCACGTTTGACCGTTTCTCACCCACAGATGTACTCCACTACTCTGGGTCCTTTATTAGAAAAAACCTCACGATATTTGTGGACAACACATGGGTTGAGATGGCCAGCTTGAAGGAATTTCTACGTGAACGAGAGGTCAGTGTATACGCAAAACAAAGTACTTCATTTTTAGTGAATTCACGAAGTACTTACAGGAACTTGCACGCGTCAAAGGCGATCAAAGAAGAACGCGCTTCATCTCCCGATTGAGTTATCAAGCAGGCGCCCGTGTCGCTGGAAAGGGAAAGTCATCGAGCGCTGAATCGGGCTCGAGTGGCAAGGTTGCGGTTACGGGAGTCTTGAAGAGGAAAAGAGCGAAGGCGGCTTCGAGGCTTGCAGCGGTTAAAGAGGGTGCGTTTTTACCCTCAATCTATGTCTGTATCCTTCTGATTCTTTTTTTTCTCGTGATGGGTGTTGGCCAAACACACGCTACCCCGGTATCCAAGCCTGCTGGATCTGAAACGACATTTTCAATATTCAATTTGCCAATGGATATTGCAGATATCACTTTTTCTAAGCCTCGCAGCGAGGGTATTGAATTCAACGACGCAATGCGTGAGTTTCATATGTTTCGAGCTCGTAATAATACCGATTTCGTTTCAACCAGCTCAGACAGACCATGGTATATGGGCTTGAGCCTTGAACCAGAAGCAAACTATGCCCCCTCCGAGTCGTCATCGAATATGGCAGCGCCTGCTGGACCGTACTCCTATCCGACGAGCTACTATGCGCCACCGCCATTCGCCGACATGACTGCTACAGCCAATCTATTCCCAGATACTCCCTGCTTCTCTGGAGTTTCCCCCACTGTACGACATGATCGTCAACATGCGACCATTTATGAGTTCCGGCATCGATGTGCATCAACAAATAGTAAGTAATCGGAAATTTGGATCATATCTCCTCTTGCGCCTCAATTTCCCTCTATGAAGTCGGTGAAAGACGGATATACTGGACAAACCATGTTTTTTCCCTCATTAAAACTATCATACCGCACTCGTGAAGGAATTAAATCCGGTGTCGAGGATTGGGCGTACAAAATCTATATGACAGGCCATGGGAGGCCCTCTCGAAATTCTGCCATCGTAGACTTGTTGTATCCCTAGGTTGTTTATTTATTACACCCAATATTGTGGCTTGGATAAACTGACCCGGGCATTGAGTAGAGACTTGGACAATCAATTTTATAAATACTGACTAGGTGCCTACTTGGATTGGACCTTTCAAGGTCAGGCCCAGGTGCAAAAACGCGACATTTAGTCGTCTCAATTGACTGCAACTAACTTTGACAGACCACAGCCCGACTGGGCGTTGAATTTCTACTGTTATTTTAACATATTACTGTGCTTACAATTGCGACCAACTCTTCATCGATTATGAAGACTTGGTCGTAATTGTACAGTAACCACATTATTCAGTTCTGATGCTTTTCTACATATCATGCACTATTGTAAAATTCATTCCCTGGAGGCGATCAATGTGTTAATGTAATTTGCACTACAGACGAGTGCGTAGGGATGTAAATGAGCGAGGAAGATGTTTCTGAAGACGTTGTACTTGTTCATGTCTCTGGCAGATGGAGAGATGGTCATCTATAGGAATTTTCGAGAGCGTCGCGAGGGTCCAATTTTCTTATCTGGATACCTCCGACATGCTAAAATTGTCTTTTTCGAAAAAGTGATATATATTGTAGGTGTACTAACGGTAGCACTGTTGTGAAAAAAGTTGGATGGGGCAACAAGGGTGCACCGCCGGGATCTGAATGCCGGACGTTAACACGGTTAGTTAGTCTGGCCATTGGCTGCGAAAAAAAAAAAAGGAACCCCCTAATTTTAGACACCTGGAGCTCAATTACACACTGTATAATGTACCAGCATGACTATAAGTCGTTGAATGATCACTAAATATCTAAGTATCGTCTAAACAGGGGCAAAAATCTTGGCAATTTTTTCAACAACCACCGTATTTGGGGTTAGGGTGATAAACGTTGAAGCTGGGTCCGTTCTACAGTGGACATACTGATGGAAAAATAGTGACTTGCACATTACATATTTAGTATCATCTTGATTGTGTAGCCATTGAATGGGCACCCTTGAAATGGGTTTGTGAGGCTTGTCTTGACAGAAGTGATGTCATATTACCTTATTTGGAATTGTGCCTGATTACCTATTTAGTTACCTTAGCAAAAAAATCGACCCTGTATATTTTTTTCCAATGCCGGTGCACCCTTGTGGGGCAAATCTGGGAGTACCTCAGGAATCTAAGAGGCCGTGAGATTGATGGGACCCATGCGGTTTAGGAACACCATACTTGCTATTTACAGGTAAGTCTATCTGGTTTAGACCTCTTGCGACGCTCATGATGGGTAATCAGGTTTGCCCGGCGGACCAAGTGGCTTATCGCCATTCCAAGAGTATCTCCGGTGAGGGGAAATGAAGCCTCACCTACATCTCGGCATCTCAATCTGGATCCTCATCGTACGAATGGGCTATATTGCTCTATCGATCATCCGTTTTGGTGTTGGGGTTTAGGGCAGAAGCACAGGCTTTCCCTTCGATGTGAGTTTGCACTTGTGCACTGGCAATAGCTGATGGAGATCGGTGCCTATGCCTCGGTGACGTCTCGTCCTAGAAGCTTAAGATAGAAGACTCGCCGCAGTAACGGCTGTTTGTTGTCGGGACCGCCGCATGGTGATTACTATGGCCCATTGTGTGCAGACGTCGGACCAGATCTAGTTCGATCGAGTAAACCTAGTCTCACAAAAAATTTCAAGGACATTCACATATCGCTTTTACATAACTCTCTGTTCAAAATCCGAGGCTCAGAAGTATATTCCTCAACATATATATATATATTCCACGGACATTGATTTTTGCGGCGTCAAACGTGACAACTGTGATGTGAAACTCCCAAATGGGACTTGAATTCCTTTCCTTTCGCTCATTTTAATATATTTTTCCTGTCGCATTTGATCAGCTTATATAACATAGATTTAAGAGTCCGCTGTGACCGTTTTGTGACAGACGCGCTCGGCGCTTCTTTCAGTCGTACGACATTACATTCGCTCGTTTTAAAGCCAGACTTGTTTAACCCTTTCCATTTTAAAATTAACTGTCATGCCCCATGGAGAGCAATGATCTTGAGGTCTTCTTGTAGTTTTCTTCAAGATTTTCAGGTCGCGAAAAATGCCTCGAGTTGCCACCGATGGTAAGAATGAATATATGAGATCTTTCCTAGTGGTTTCGACGGCATTGTGAAGAAATTTGGCAAAGAAGAAACCCTGCTTTATCGCAGATAATCATGCGCTCTAAGTGTTCTTTCAATTTATGTTATCAAATATGAGATGTCCTTTGGATGTTCCTAATACCATTCATTTTACAATGTAGCCACACGGCACAGGTTTAATTCCCCATAAAGAAATTCACGTAACCTTTTGACTCTTGACGCGCCTAGGATATTGACTTCTGACCCCCGCTAAATAGCAGTATTGGCCTTTTTGCACCCTCATGTTTTCCTGCACCCGCTGCCCTACCCATCATGGCTGCTGCACCAATTTCGTACTTGGGGCAAGTGGCGGAGACAACTCAAAAGACTCACAATCTGATCCAGGTATGTATTTCTGGAACTTGTAATGATCACTCAACAACTCGATTCTCGTAGTCTGTCAACGATCACAAACGCAACTCCCAACGACTCGCAGATGATATCGCAGAGCCCGAGAAGTTGTATCAGCAGGCTCCTGCAGATGGAAAGGCGAGTTGGCCTCCGCAAGAGTTAGGGAACGCCATCAAGGGACTCGGCCCGTGAGTTACCTATCGTCTCCTACCTACATTTCTTGACGGAGACATTTTTAGTCAAAGAACAAACCGGGCGCTTGAAGAACTCGACCAAGATCAGGAAGATCCAAGAATATCGCGAACGCGCCCATACTGCGATTGTCCGGTGTCATCGTCTAGCAGAGGAGGAAGAAGCCCGTATGATCGAGGAGGGTCATCGACTAGCTCGCGTCCCCCGAGAATGAGCGAGGCAGCTTCAATGGGCGGAAAAAAGACTCCGGGATCTAGAAAAAAGGCAGCACGACAAAGATTCAAACAGCTACAGGAGCAGGAGCAAGCTCGCGCTCTGGCCACTCTGCAGGTCGCCGCCGCTCTGCAGGTCGCTGCCACTCTGCAGGTCGCTGCCACTCTGCAGGTCGCTGCCACTCTGCAGGTCGCTGCCACTCTGCAGGTCGCTGCCACTCTGCAGGTCGCTGCCACTCTGCAGGTCGCTGCCACTCTGCAGGTCGCTGCCAC
>Ga0307513_10009030_pt1 | contig 12644 bp, 6 predicted proteins | sample 15_EM_MG_FD_202174 | JGI IMG/M metagenome (GOLD analysis project Ga0307513, IMG submission 202174) | Populus trichocarpa ectomycorrhiza microbial communities from riparian zone in the Pacific Northwest, United States - 15_EM | ecosystem: Host-associated > Plants > Roots > Unclassified | place... | reverse complement strand
GGGCTAGTTCTTGGGTTGTGACATACACATTTAATTTTATGCTGGAGTGGAGTTCAGCTGGTGAGTTATCCCCTTCCCCCTCTCACCGCCGCATCCACGCACAAATTGCTCAATATTTTTTCATTAAGATTCCGTGCTGGATATTTCTTGCAGGGACATTCTTCATCTTCAGTGGAATGTGTGCTTTAACTATTTTATTCGTATGGAAGTTGGTGCCAGAGACGAAGGGAAGAACATTAGAAGAAATACAATCAAGATTAATCACTCAGATCCCTGGACAAAACTCGGTGATAGCGAAAACATAAAGATGGTGTTTAGCTTAACGACACTGTTTCACTGAGTATATTCAATTTTTCTTTGATTTTCTTAATGAACATGAATTTATGCAACAATTCTCTTTTAAGATTATTGTATGTTTTTAATTTATCAATATAAAATAAATGGTGAATTACAGACAATAAATTGGTGAAATTCTGAGCATTTAGCCTTGATTCTAGAACTTGCAATAAAATGAATGAACTAAATAATATTTTTATAAGTATCTATCCTAAAAACAAAGAATTAAAATAAAAGATATTTTCATGTTTTAAAATATAAAATAAAAATCAAGACAGGAGGGTGTCTAATTAGAAAGAAAAAGGAGAAAAGGATTATCAATTCTCGGAATTTTTCACAACAGAGTTGATGAGAATCTTTAAGGGTAATTTCTGTCTTTAAAAAAGCTTTCGGAAGTGCCAATTGCTAGAGAAATTTATAGAAGAGTTAAATAATAATAATAATAATAATAATTTGGTTAAGTGTGAGTTTTTTATATAAAGCTCAGATCTCTCTGCAAGAGAAGAAGGATCCCCAGGCAACAAATCAGGCAACTGATAATGTAATTTTCTATCAAGCCATTTAGTAAAAAAAGAACTCTGCGCACTTAAAGGAAGGTTAGCAAAGTGCAATGAAAAATAGAAATTTATGGTTAATTGAAAGAAAACGCTCTCCTTTTCTTTCTTGAAGTGTAGAGATTAAGGTGATAGAACTTGAATGAATGAAAACGCCATCTCTTGACCTCATTCTCGATTCTTATACGCCAGGAAAAACAGGGTGAAAAGTGGTCACATAAATAAACTTGAAGCCCCATGATTCTTGGTCCATGATTAGAGTTTTGTTTTAGCTTGACCCAGCTAGCTCAGTAATATTTGAGTCCAATCTCTGCATCTGGGCTTTATTCGGTGGGGTGAAGATTTTCCAATCTCAGAGAAAATGACATGGCAAGGGGCAGTAAAAAATGTTTGATGTCAACAACAAACATGATTTTCTTACAATTAAAAAAACAAATATCATTTTTCAGATAAGAATAAAATGTTAACATTTTTCAGAAACTCCCAACAAAGTCACGGAAGCGGAAACAGCAGCAAGCAGAGAGTTTCCAGCAGCAGGTCGGTGCCGGAAGTCCTTTCGGGAGGTGGGTTTTTAGCTCCTGCAAGGCTGCTAGAAGAGGCATTTTTCTTAGGGAAACTGGACATGAAAAAAGAGGAAGTTTCCTACAAGGAAAAGGAGAAGAAAAGTACCGAACTGATTTAAGAGGCTTTATATGCGTCAGAAACAGCCTTGAAGACAGTTGAGTTTAACTCAACCTAGTCTCTGACTTCGAGAGTTCTGGGTTCTGACTTAGTTTTAAGTTCTAATTTGATGTAGCTGTTTGTTTTCAGAACTGTATTTTTTATTGTATTGATTGAATAGGAATAATACAATTTATAGGATACAAACCTAGCTATATCAAAATAAAAAACTAAATATACAAGAAAATCTGAAACTAATTATAGAAATCAATCATTCTAATTCAAGAAACAAATATAGAATCTTACAAGTATATAATTTCTGATTAGACGAGATAAAATCTCAACACTTCCCCTCAAGTTGGTGCATAAATATCACACATGCCCAACTTGTCTAAAAACTTTGAGAACACTTGATTTGAGATTGTTTTGGTGAGAATGTCCTTAGGCAACTCAACAATTTTTCCATCTAATTTCTCTTTAATGAAGAATCTGTCTATCTCGACGTGCTTTGTACTACGAATAATCATCTTTATACTACGAATAATAATATTTTTAATATTAATAACATTAAGTATAATAAAAATAAAAATATTTATAGTACAAATAATAATATTTTTAATATTAACAATATTAAAATTAAAAATATTTATAATACATATAATAATATTTTTTTAATATCAATAAAATTAATTATAATAAAAATAACAATATTTCTACTACAAATAATAATATTTTAATATTAATAATAATTAAATTAAAAATATTTATAATATAAATAATAATATTTTTAATATTAATAATATTAATAAACTTACCCAAGTTTAAGTGGGTCTGACTGTAACATCAGGCCCAAGCGCTTTGAGCCCCAACCCATTAAATTTGGGTTAGGACGCAAGATCCAAGATCATTGGGTCTTGACACAGACCCATCAGCCTAGACTCCTAACCTAAGTGTCTTGAATCATGGAGGGATACAAGACCCAAGAGACTTGAGTCTGCGTCCCTGCCTCTCCCAAACAACTTGAGTCAGACTCTCCTTTCTAGCCCCAAGTTTCTTAGGTCTGGAAGAAAATGACAAACCCAAGTTAATAATAATAATAATAATAATTGACTTTATCCTTCAAATCAAATCTATGTTTTTATTCGATAATAATAAAATTTATTTTAAGTTTAATAATATTAATGAATTTAATAATAATATTAAATTTGTCTAGTCCAAGTTTTTATAGTTTTTAATCCCGTCAAATAAAATTTATTGTTTTTCTTTGATAGTAATAATATTTTTTTTCAAGTCTTAATGATAATAATAATATTTTTTAATTTTACCCTTCAAATCAAATCTATAGTTGTTTTTCAATATTAATAATATTTTTTACAAATGTATTAATTATGATATTAATAATATTAATTATACTTAAAATAATAATCTTTATATTACGAATAATAATATTTTTAATATCAATAACATTCATTATAATAAAAATAACAATATTTATAGTACAAATAATAATATTTTTAATATTAATAATAAAAAAAATTTAAATATTTATAATACAAATAATAATATCATTGGTTATGGCTGCACAGCCAGACCCAAGATTGGTGAGTCTGGCTGGGCAGCCTGACCCAGCCCCCTTTTGAAGTGTTTTGGGTTTGGGTCTGGTTGGGCAGCCTGACCCAACCCTTTTTTGAAGTGTTTTGGGTTTAGGTCAGCCAGAGCCAACACTGTTAGGTCTTGCTGGGCAACAGGACACAACGTTGTTGGCTCTTTTTGGAAGTGTTTTGGGTCTGACTTGACAGCCAGACCCAACAACTTTTGGCAGATGAGGCAATGCCCACAGCCACAATTCTTGATAAAAAAACAGACGAGGAACACCCCTCAGGGTTCTACAGTGCTTTTAGCAAAGAGCAAACTCAAAACAGTGCAGTCTATAGTGAAATCACTCACACCGTGCAATAACTCGCGTTACAATGCAAAACAGTGCAATCCACAGTAAAAGCACTCACTGTAATATCTTACATCGACAGGTGAGGACTTGGGGGACCTTATGTGAGCATGTTCACCTTGACTAGTAAGACGCATTTTGGGGCCATGCGTGACTGTCAAGAACAAATTTGTGAGGCCCGTGGGTCAAAACAAACAATATCTTGCTAGTGAGGTGGGGTGGGGTGGGGTGTTACACTCACAGTCCATAGTAACTCCAACTATAGTAAAACACCGATTCCTTTTGGGTATAGTTGATTCTTTCATGGTTACTCTAATAATTATCTGGTTTTATATTAAATTATATAAAAATTTAGATTGACATACATGTTAACTTATAACCTAATTGATATTTTCAAATCTAAGTAAGAATAAAACTTATTTACCACAATTTAAAAGACAAGAATAATAATTTATTTTGATGATTTGACCGAGGAGAATGATAAGTTAATTACACAAGGATTAGATTTTCATTGCAAAGCACTGCAATTATTGTGTTTAATTTGTAAATCCAAGAACTATAATTTAATCATTCTAAACTTAAAAATGAAATGCCATGATCTAAAAAATTAAATTACATAAAACCAGTTATTTTGAATGCTGATATACTTTACCTTCGCGCATTTATTGGGGGACGAAGCATGAAATCTTAAATCATGATTTTTTTGGGAGGGTAGATTAGAATAGCCTTTCTAAAATATCACAAATTTTAATCACTGTTTATGATGTTTAGATTTTTAATGATTTTAATAAAAAACCACAAGAGTTTTTAGAAAATATTACATAAACATTTTTTATTCTCAAAATATAACATTTTTTATGTCCACAATATCCTAACCTGTACTAAAAATATCATTAATGAGTATAATTTCTTGTGCTTTTAATACACCTTGAAATATAGATGATCACAATTTTTTATGGAACAACAAAGCATTTATTCTTTTATTTTTTCAGAAAGCAACATTCTCATACTTTTCCTTATAACAAATACAATATAATTTAAAGAAAGGATCACCTAACACAAAACCTACCATTGCACCATAGCTGTTTGTGTGCAGGATGGCTTTATTTATACATATAAACCGGAAAAAAAAAAAAAAACGCGATACTACATTAATTACCACTGCGTTATTTTCCATCAGCTCTTGACTTTTTCATTTTTGGCAAAGCAATGGGTCAGCTCAGCTATCAACGGAGACCACTTTTTATAAACGCTTGAATGATGTCAGGTTGTCGTGGCACCGGTATGCACACAAGATCGTGAGCCCTTGGAACCGTTAATCCAGGCCTTTCTGTCATATCAACAGCAACATTGCCATTGATTTTCTCCCCCTGTGAGCCAGCCACTTTCCATTCAAAGCACTGAATCATAGCCGGGAGAGTTGTAGACAATTCCTGCATGGCCAAAGCAAGGCCAGGGCAGCTTCTTCTGCCAGTACCAAATGGCAACAGCTGATAATGTTGGCCTTTAAAGTCCACCGAAGCAGATTCATTGCACATATCTCCGTTGGGTTTTAGAAACCGTTCAGGTTCAAATTCCGACGGGTTTGTCCAGTATTTTGAATCTCTTCCGATAGACCACATGTTCACAAATAACAATGAGTTTGCAGGGATTGTATAGCCATTGATCTTGCATTCCTGGGTTGATTTTCTTGAGATCATTGGGATCGGTGGATGAAGCCTGAAAGTTTCCTTGAAGATGGCCTGGAGATAAGGAAGATTTGGAAAGTCTGATTCTTCTACCAGCCTCTTGTTTCCAACAACAGCATCAATCTCCTGCCTTGCTTTCTCAAGGATCTTTGGATGGTTTATGAGCTCAGCTAGTGCCCATTCAGTTGAAGCTGCTGTTGTATCCGTGCCTGCTGTTAAGAAATCCTATAAAAATACTTGCAGTAAGGATTTTGTCACGTATGAATCTTAATACAATGCTAATCTTAGAGGGAATGTTCTTACTTAAATCTCTTATCAGTAAATCATTCCTTGAAAAGTACCATTCATTAAATAGAATCAAATACATAGAGGCATCCACTCATATCTAACGAGTGTCTTCTTAAATAAAACCACCATTCATTCACTGAACGGATGGAACTCGCATCTCCACCTATCTAACAAATGAGTCGACAACATAGTTGTGAGCCTGCCCAGCACGGCGGGCTACCTCGGGCTACGAGTTTTTTTTAAATGATATCATTTCATGATTTGTGTTTTAGGAAAGGAAAAAAAAACACCTAGGTTCATCCTGGATTTACCCTTTCGATCTACGATCTACGAACCTTAATCAAAGCCTGAGTTGAACCCCACCAGAACTCGTAACTACAGTTAGTAGACGTGGCAACAATGGGCTATATAAATGGCAAAATATTTTTAGTGCATTTCTTTTTCTGGTGAAATTAGGTGTAAATATCATACACTGAATTTATGCATTGGGACTACAAAAATATAGTATAGAGCTATAAAATGACAGTACAAAATTGCCAATGTAAATCGATAGCTACTAGCTAGATTCTCTACAAAATCACAATATAACCCTATGGCGTCATTTTTTTGTACTAGATTCTCTCACTGATTCATTAATATCGTGACAACATACTGTTCATGAGTCCTTTTCCTTAATTAAGTCACTTCTAATAAAATAACCCATCGGAAAATAGATACTTTACTGAAGGGAGATGGAATAGACAGGGAGGATCCATGAAATTTGAATCTGTAAAAATTTCTCTACCAAAGTGAAATTTGATGTCTGTTATTGGAGTTATTTTGGAAAAGCCTTGTAAAAATGAAGAGAAATATCTCTAGTTGCTCGTGGAAGGAGGTTGTACGTTCTTACCAAAACCAAGGCTTTAATGTGATCTCTAGTAAACTCTATCTCTGAGTTTTGAGCTTCCAAAGTATCAAGCATCATGTCCAAAAGATCTCTGGCCTGAACTTTTCCTCCACTTTGCTTTCTCTCAAGCTCACGGTTTGTGATGATATTGTCCAGCAATGCATCAAACCTTGTATGTACATCCTCGGATTTCTTCCTAGAACCCTGAAAGTCAAAGTTCCTGCAAAGCCATATAAAATCCGAGACGTTAAACTCTCCAAATATCTGTGTTACCTCTCGTGCCAAAGTTTTGGCATCTTCACCCTGGCTATCGCTCCCTGAACACCTGATACTTAACATCATTTGAGAAATGATGTTGTTTGATAAGTTTAGCAACTCTTGAGTGACATTAACACTCTCACTGATTTTAGACTTGGTAAGAAGATTTTGAAGAAACTGTTGCAACTCAATTTTTCTTATAGGCTGAAAATGGTTAAGTGCCCGGCTGCTTAAGAGCTCAAATGTGCTCAACCTCTTGAGGAATTTCCAGAGAGGTCCATAGGGTGCAAAGGCAAAGGAAGAGTTATAGGTAAGGAGCTTAATGGCTCGAGAATCCATTTCGCGAGAAGAGAAGATGACGTCGTGTATCTTTAGGAATTCTTTAGCAAGTTCGGGGGAGGAAGCCACGACACATGGGGCAGAACCAAGACGGAGAAAAATTAAGGGACCATAACGAGAAGATATATCACGAAAGGAATGGTGAATTAGGGGTCCAAGGAGATGGAGGTGACCGATGATTGGTAAAGACCGGGGACCTGGAGGAAAACAGGCATGCCTTGGTCTGTTTGTGAAGATCAAGAAAATTGAAAGCAACAGAATGGCAAAACCTATGAGCTCAAGCATCATGCGTATCAAATTCTAAACTAGAATATGAACAAATATGGCATACAGATGAGGTGAATATATAGTGCTAGTAATTATTTATTTTTTTATTAGAAAATCAATTAATGAGGTGAATGATTATTTTTTTATTAGAAAATCAATTAATTATTTTTTATTTCTTTAGACTTAGTTATGTTCAGATGGTCTCTAAATAAATTTGTTGGACTTTTTGAATAATCTATTAACTGATTCAAACATAACTGTTCAAAACCTTCAAACTCTTCTTATTCACCTAAGACATGAGCTTTTAATTGGTTTAAATAAAAATAATTCACAATTAAATCAAATCATGTTAAGAAATTATTTTTCAAAGTATTTAGCTGGAATTGTTTCTCATATATATTAATTAATGTTGTAAGTTTTTCTTTTCTATCTTGCATGTATTCGTGACAAAAGAAATTTGATATGTGTTTAGCTATTTTTTAATAGGTGAAAAATATTATTATTTATTATTTAAATATATTGATATATAAACAACCAAGGTTTCATAATCATGACGTAAATTTTTAATTACATTCATTTTACAATAATAAACTTGATAGAAAAAAATAAAGGTATTAATTATTTTTAATTAAAAACATTAAAATATTTTATGCTGGCTAATTTTGTAATGTTTTGCCAACACCACCTCATCCTAAAACAGCTGCAACCTGCAAGGAAAATAAAAGAAATGGAATGTACTCCATTAAAATTCTAATACGTGACATGGGAAGAGATAAGCATCTAAAAAGAGAGAGGGCCGAAACTGACCCGTCTGATAAATTAAAGAACTAAAATGTAATATCTGTTATGCAACAATGACTGGTGGACATTTAAAACCACTAGAAATACCAAACTCCATCCTGAACTTGCATTTTTTTTTGTACGTGAGTAATATTAGAGAGGTGGTGTAGAAGTCAAGGAAAAACTTGAATGTTGAAAAGTTGAAAATCAAAACTCAACTATCTTATCATGAAAATTAAACTTTTAGTTTCTTGAAAAAAAAATCACTCACAAAATAACTAAAATTATTGTATCATGTGCATGATGCAATATTTGTGCTGAATTTTCAATTTTGACTTTAATTGTTAACTCTTGAACCTGTCATCGTGGAATCCTAATAGCAATTTTTGAAAACGCGATTGATATCATGTTTTTTAAAAATTTAATATTTAATATTTTAAAATTATTTTTTTTATATTTTAAAATTGTTTTGATGTGTTGATGTCAAAAATAAATTTTTAAAAATAAAAAATATTATTTTAATACATTTCCGAGTAAAAATTATTTTGAACTACAATCTCTACCATATTTTCTAACACCCTTTTAATTCACATCAGATAAGAGGATGTTTAGAAGTGTAGTTGTGGTTGTTTTTCAAAGTGTTTTTTATTCGGAAAAGCATTAAAATAATTTTTTTTTAAGAATTATTTTTAGTTAAAAGCTATACAAATTAGGTAAAAGATATTTTTTGTTATCAAAAGAAAACTCGATTAATCCACTACTAAATTCCTAATCAATTGCCACACATTCCAGTTCTTTGGCTGCATGGACTGCCATGTTGATCTCATTTCCATTAGAATATTAATCTTGTAGGCAAAATATGCAACCATGTCAACTTTACATAATCCATGTGGTATTTCCATGCACAACATTAGTGTGATTTTGATTTTTTCCTCATTTTATATATGATATGATATAATAAAAATTTAATTAGCTGAGAAAAAAAACTCTCGGATTGAATAATCGATTCACCATCAGAAAATCGATAAATACAAACGGAAATACCGAGGGAATATTTCTGTCGGTAAATTTCCGAGGAATTTTACCGATGAAAATATTCCGTCGGTATATACTGAGGGAATTACAGTGGAAAAAAAATTAATGATTTACCAATGGAATTACCGATGGAATAAATTCCGTCGGTAACATCCGTCGGTAAATTCGTTGGTAAACTGTGAACACTGTTCATCATGTCAATTACAAAGGGAATCACCGAAGGAATTTTCCGTCGGTATTTTCCAGAGAGCTCCAGAACTATTCACTTTCCAATTGCATTGTTAATTGTTGTTCTTTACGGACAAAATCACCGACGGATTGAAAAGTCGTCGGTGTTATTTGGCGGTTTTCTGAAAAAATTCAATTAATTTAAAATTTTCATTTAAATATTACAGACGAAATCACCGACAGATTAAAAAATCATCGGTAATTGTTGGTGGTTTCTGAAAACGTTTTACAAAATTGAAAATTTAAATTAAATATTACCGATAGAATTACCGATGGAATAATTAAAAAATATTAATATTCAATTATCCGTCGGTAACTCCATCGCTAATGCGCCCCAATAAAAAGTCTGGATCCCCTTATTTCATAAGAGATAGACTCATTTTTTATTCTTCTTCTTCTTCTTCTTCTTCTTCTTCTTCTTCTTCTTCACTATATGTAAAAAACATCAATATCTATTTCTTTCTCTTCTTTTCTCTCCTCATCTCCTTCTCTTTCCCTCCATGCTCGGGTATGTCTTCTTCTTCTTTCTTCTTTTATCTTCTTAGTTTTTTTTTAATTAATATGCTTTATGATTTTTTTTCTCTCCTTAGCTTCACTTGCAACTACATTAAGGTAAGATTTTTTCTTCTTCTTTTTTCATGATTTTTTTCACTATATTTGTTTTTAATTTTATTTTTAATTTTTTTTGTTCTTAATAATTGTATAAATGTTGTTGTGAGATTTTTTTTTTCATATGAGATCAATTTTAGTTGATTTATTTATAGGGATTTTTAAATTTTTAGCAATTGCAACTTCATTTTTTTCATATGAATTTTTTTAGTTTAATTTATTTTTTTGTTTTATTTATTTGTTGCAAATTTGTTTGAGTTGATTTTCTTATTCTTTTTTCCAAGCATTTTGAGTATATATTATAGAGTGTTGATTTCTGTTAATTTATTATTTTATAATTTTATAAAATAAATTTTGTTTAAATGCTTTTATATAATTACCGATGGAATTTCCGTCGGTAATTCCGTTGGTAATAAAAAATATTATTACCGACGCGTCTGTTCCGTCAGTAATAATATACTAAAGGATTTACCGACGGACAAAAAATTACCGATGAAAGATTCACCGACGGATCATTTCCGTCGGTAATATAATTACCGATGGAATATGTGTCTTACACCGACGGAAAAATTCCGTCGGTAAAACCGTGAAATCTTGTAGTGATTAATCAATTTATCATAGTAATCTCGTCTATTTTCTCTAGCCAAGATGGTTGATAGCTTGTACTTAGTGTTTGGTAGACCAATGTGACTTGTGACTAGCACCTTCAAAAGATTTCTCTTGATGGATGCGAAGATTCTCAGAAATTTAAATAAGTATCTTTTTAAATAGAAAAAACAGTACAATAATCCAGTCACGATTGGATCTAGTACTACACCAAGCCCAGACATGTTAGGTCTGGTACTAGCAAGGCCCAATGCATTTTTATTATGGCGTGTTTGGTATTGGCGCGTGCAGCCTGCTCTAAAATTAAAAAGAATTATCCCATGTGTTTTTTTATCTATTATTTTCTTAGTAAATATCAATAAAATATTGGTTGACTTCGAACAATCGATAAATTTCAAGGTCGCAAACTCCAACATGTGATCGGCAATTTCAATGAAAGTCCTGTACGGTAATGGATTCTCTTGGTTAGGTGAAGTCATTAAATACAAGGGTCGAATATATCACATGTAGCTCAACAAACATTCCTTATCGGCCGAAAGCATTTACCAGCATCAGAGGGCTACCAAAGTACCATATGAAAGATGTATTACAAGGTATTGATCTTCCTTCTTCTAGATCAAGAATATGATTCTTCAACGACGACGTATGGTGGTCAAGAAGTCTCGAGGATCGTCGAGTTGTCAGAAGGAATGTGCATGTAGGCATCGAGACTTGTATAAGCCCCAGTTGCAGTCAAACAATGGGCACTGAGATTCGTCAGGGCCGCCATGGTTGGACCACAATTGCTGTTACGCTATCTGACTATTCATGGCATTGTCCTCTTGGCTATTTCGGCCACCTACATTTACATCTCAAGGTGTCCTCTTTTTGAGTTGTAGCTGGGGTCCAAGACATGAAACAAAACAAAAGCACTCCTATCCCTTTACAATCTATTGACAACAAAATTAATGTGGTTTGGAAAGAAAAAAAAAACAGCTTCGTACAATAATGTGTTTTAGTTCATAATTAACTTTGCATGTGATAGTGTTTTCTCCCCCCTGTTGCTGTGTGGTACTTGCGCTCTCTTCTATTTCGTTCTAGGAAGAGAGAAAAGTACATGAAGAATCTGTGCAAGTACGTAGGAGTACCGTTCCGTGCATCAACTTTCCTGGGCGATGTCAATCACGTTTTAAAAAATTGCTATTAGGATTCCACGATGACAGGTTCAAGACTTAACAATTAAAGTCAAAATTGAAAATTCAGCACAAATATTGCATCATGCACATGATACAATAATTTTAGTTATTTTGTGAGTAAATTTTTTTTCAAGAAACTAAAAGTTTAATTTTCATGATAAGATAGTTGAGTTTTGATTTTCAACTTTTCAACATTCAAGTTTTTCCTTGACTTCTACACCACCTCTGTAATATTACTCACGTAAAAAAAAAATGCAAGTTTAGGATGGAGTTTGGTATTTCTAGTGGTTCTAAATGTCCACCAGTCATTGTTGTATAACAGATATTACATTTTAGTTCTTTAATTTATCCACTATCAGAAAACCGGCGAAAACCAACGGAATTACCGACGGAATTTTTTCGTCGATAATTCTTATCGACGAAAATAATTCCGTCTCAAAATCTGTCGGTATATACCGACGGCATAACTCCGTCGGCGATACGGTTTGTTTGGAAAGATGAAACGGTGTGGTGACGTGGAGTTTTTTCATACAATTTTACCGACAGAATGACCGAGGGATTCAAACCGAGATAGCCGTACAGTGACGTGGCACTGTCACCGATGGAATCTCCGACGGATATATTCCGTCGGTGAGTCCATCGGTAAAAGCCATTATATACGCACCCCCTCTGCCGACACTCTCTTCCTCTGTTTCTCCTTCTTCTTCTTTCTCATCCCACCTCTCCCCTCCCAAACTGCAGCCAACCACCCATCCCAACTCTCCACTATTCTCAACACAAGCACTCAAGTTTTTTATACTTTGTACGTGTTCACAATATCCGTTTCTTGTGGATTTTATCATTTTTTATAAGTAAATCTATCTTTTTTAGTTTTAACATTTAAATGTGAATTTTATTGTTTTTTTAGTATATGTATTTTGTTAACGTATGTACTTGTTTGATTGTTATTTGTCAAAGAAACTTGTAGTATGAATGTATAATTTTGTAGTT
>Ga0307513_10009029_pt1 | contig 12645 bp, 9 predicted proteins | sample 15_EM_MG_FD_202174 | JGI IMG/M metagenome (GOLD analysis project Ga0307513, IMG submission 202174) | Populus trichocarpa ectomycorrhiza microbial communities from riparian zone in the Pacific Northwest, United States - 15_EM | ecosystem: Host-associated > Plants > Roots > Unclassified | place... | reverse complement strand
ATGCAAATTCATTCCGACAAGGTCGTGCAGGAAATTCCAGGCTGCGAGTTGTTCACTGTGACAGACCTCTGGAATCGAGGTTCGACAGATGGCTTAGTAAAGGTGAGTTTCGGTCTCCTGTTCTCTATGCTAGGCCTCAGAACTAACTGCTCGGAAAGGTCATCAACACCGTCACCGCTATTGTAGATCACCTAAGTCCCGATGCTTTCGAGGACTCCCCACCTTCCCCGCCTTCTATTATGGAGAACGGCTCAACAGACTCCCTTACCGACACCCTCGTAACACAACCCACCCCTCCCAAAGACTCCGCTCAGACCGCTCAGAACAATATCATTCGGGAGATGGTTGAAACGGAACGGAAATACGTGCAGGACCTTGAAATTATGCAGGTGTGTACATCTCCAATTCCCAGTTTTGGAATACCCGCCAATTGTGAAATTGGCAGAAATATTCAACCGCGCTCTCACAAGCAAATCTAATGGATCAAGATACAATTCATCTCCTTTTCCCGAATCTCAATAAACTTCTGAATTTCCAACGCAAATTCCTCATTCGTCTCGAAAGCACCGCAGAGCTGCCTTGGCAAGACCAACGATGGGGTCAGCATTTCCTCGAAAGCGTGAGTCCTTCACTCTTCCCATGTCCTCAATCTGGCGTTCCCATTGTCGTACTCATGCCTCGCTTCTTTGATCATCTCCAATAGGAAGATGAGTTTATTGTCTACGAGCCCTATTGCGCTAATTATACAAATGCGACGGAACTCATGCTCGCCAATGAGCAAAACCTTATCGTGAGTACTCTACTCTCCTCTCACATCATCCAATATATTCCTTGGTTCGTTTCGCACAAACCGCCACGATCCCCCTGACAACATTCAACCGGGGACTTCCGAATGCTGACCAAATACATGTCAATAGCCATTGAACCACTTGATCAATGTCAAGGGCGAGCTGCCCGGTTTGTTAATCAAACCGATCCAGCGTATCTGCAAGTATCCTCTCCTTCTTGACGTATGTCCTTTCCATTCTGTTGCATGGAAATTTAGTCTAATGTGCATGGGCGATTGTAGTCCCTTATCAAAGCCTGTTCACCAGCGACCTATACACACTTTGACGAGCTCAAACGTGGATCAGAGGCCGCCAAACGCATCACCGATAAAATCAATGAGGCACAACGGCGTGCCGAAAACGAACAAACTGTCAAGAGTCTCCATTCTCGAATTGATGACTGGAAGGGCCATCATCTAGAAAACTTTGGAGAACTTCTACTTGACGACCTCTTCGTGGTGACCAAATCCGACATTGATCGGGAGTACCACGTTTTCCTCTTCGAACGCATCATCCTCTGCTGTAAGGAAGCTATCTCACAGCCAACGAAAGGAGGGAAAGGTACCAACAAGAATGGGTCGATTCTCAAGAAACAACCCACCCCTCTACCCCTCTCGTTACCTGGGGGCAATGGCACACCCCAGAAAAACACGCCCCTTCTTTTGAAAGGACGAATCTTCCTCGGAAATGTCACTCAAGCAGTCCCTGTTCCAGCACGCGCTTCGCCGAGTACGTATTTTTTTCCCACTGCAACTTCCTATTATCCGAAACCGATGTCCGAAATTTATTATAGCAATTGGCATCCCCACACACTATCCCCTTGCAGTGTGGTGGAAAGGCGATGATGATCTTGAATTTTTCACGCTGCGATGCCGGCGAGAAGACCAGATGCGCCAGTGGGAAGCGACGATTAACCGGCTGATCAAGGAGGCTGCGCAGCGACGCGCTTCCGAACGCCCGAGTACAGGCATGTCGCGTATCATCACCGCCAATAGCACGAACCCATCTCCACAAGTGAGACTCCAAGCAATTTCGCATTACTCGTCGTCGTCCAGTGCCCCACTATCCACATATTCGCAATCTTCACATGGTTCTCAACCATCGACCATCCGGAGCAGACCAAGTTATACCAGTCAGACCAATAGCTACTACAACGATTCGGAGGACCAGACTTCGTACAGCAGCTCGAGCACTTACGGTTCTGGGCCCCAAGGATACCCACCGCACGATGGGTTTGATATGGAACCGGACGAGGACGACTATGAAGATTACCCCCTAACATCGACATACCCTGTGTCTGGGCGAGGAACGCCTATGGGCTCGCGTCGAACACCCAATTCGCTTAGTATGCCGCCAGAGCGCGAATCGAGTACGAGAGACGAGAGACCGAGAGCCCAGACGGAGGGTACGGATGGACCGGTTATGGCACAATGGAGATCGAATGGTCTGCCTCCTCTACCCTCCGCCTCGATCCAGTCGCCGAACGGCTCCGTCCGCCCCATCACGCCGCGCCTGCACTCGAACATGAGTGCAAGTAGTTTTGCTTCCGACACTAGCTTCGGGAACACCGCTCCAAAATCCTCTTCTCGACCACCACTACGTAGTCAGTTCAGCTCGACACGTCTGAAAAGCGGATACGAGAGTCCGAATAGCATGAATGGGCCGTCTACCAGTGACTACCGAGGCACCAGGTCGCGGGCAGAGACACCGACGTTGAGCGTCAACGGCCTCTCCGCGCCCGCGCCTCTGATGAATCGATCACGAAGCGCGAGCCAGCCAAGTGCATATGTCCCCCAACCGAAGACGATGCCACCCCCAGTACCCAACGGTCCTGTGCAACCGCACTGGAGCTCCCGAGAGCACCGGCCGCTGAATGGTGTGCCGACTAATGTGCCCAGTGGGAAGCGAGGCAGTGGCTCAAGTCAGTCGACAGGGGGGAGCTCGGATTATTCGCCGAATAGCTCTTCGCCTATCACGCCGTTCGGGTCCAGCGAGTCGTCTTTGGGAGGTGTTGCCATCCGGAACTCGCGGTCAAACACGTTCGAAGGGGCGATTAACGGTGGGGGCTATGATCACCAGCGGGGGCCTCCAGTGAAGGTGAAGGTGCATTTCCACGAAGATATCTTCGTGATTCAGGTTCACAGGGCGACGGAGTACGGAGATTTAGTGCAGCAGGTTGGGCGGAAGATTCGGTTGTGTGGGCCTCGGCGCGATGATGGGCCTCTACGGGTGAAATACAGGGACGAGGATGGCGATATGGTGTCGCTAGGTTCAACTGAGGACGTACAGATGGCATTCGAACAGTATCGGCCTGGGGGACAGGTTACACTTTTCGTCACATAATTTTCTTCTTCCTTGTCTTCCTCGTCTTCGACTTCTGTCCCCCTTTTGTCTCTCTGGCATTCCATTTACCCCAACACTCATGCCTGGCACCTGCATTTCCATTGCCTTCGAACCTTTTTTTTTTTCATTCTCCCTGTCTGGAACCCCAACACCACACATCTAGTAATGCCCCCCCCAAAAGCCATCACCTCATCTGTTCGCCCACCGTCTCACACCCTCCCCATCTTTATATATCTCAGCAACCAACACAAGGATTTTCTTACATTTTCGACTTTTGGATCCTCTTCTCTCCTTCGTTGTTCCTCTCCTATGTATTATCGGTCTTGCCCTAACCCTCCTTTCTTTGGTCCTCCTCGCGATTCTCCCGCTTGACAACACATACAGTCAATGTCGCTCTCTATATTCAGGAGGCTTAATCGTCACTTACACACCGCTCTTGGGCGATATTTTTTTTCCCGGTCTACTCTGCCACTCTCCCCTTTTCTCTTTTTTCTTTCTTTTCGCTCCGTATCTAACTGTTTTATTTGTTTCTCTCCTTGGATCATTTAGTCCGGCAAGGCCTTAGTGTGTTTATTCATGGAGGAATCTTTGTCTGTTTATGTATAATCACAATAGAGATCTGCTACATCAAAACATCAACTTCTGCGTAACTGATGAAGCTTCAGAAAAAAGCGAATTTGGACTCTAGTCAGGATTCTGTAGCGAAAACGTCCTTGTTACCCGACTTAAATACTTACTCGACTTCCCGGACGAGATTGAAGATTGCCCAGTGCAGGACACTGGTTTTTATTCAATTTTTCTCTATGCTACTGGCACCAGGCACCACCAATAGCGAGAAAGTCGTAGAACCAGCTAATATATTGGACACTTTAGTCGGTAATCAACAATTCAGCGTATTTTAAGGTCAGGATGAAGTCGTCAAACTACGTTTTTGCTGCAGAAATCAGACTTGAGTCCGAATTCTCTTTTTACTGAGGATGAAGCGTTAACGGGCGCTTGATGATCAGATCGTGTGCAAGAACATACCGAAATGTGTGATATCACAATTTTAAATAATAATAGGATGGCTAGCACCCATCTATCTTCATTGACTGAAACCAACAATCCCAGCAAAGTTGCTGGCCGGACCTATATTTTTGGAGAGTGTGATGTCAGTTAATGGGAGCGCCGATGAAACTACTCAAAACATCATGGATTAGAGATACACACCAGCCTTGCCGCCGTTAACTTCTAGGCTAGACCAGTCCCAGGAGCCTGCAAACTGTAGTTTAGTAACATAAGGGGAATGGGCGCTTTAGAGGACCTTTGCAACCCTTTCCGCAATTGATTGCGACCCTTTTTGCATCACTGTTCACTGTCAGTATGTTCGTAGGCTCAACAAAGTTGACCCCCTATGTAGATTCGGTTAAATGTGTGGTTTGGGAAGATTAGCGCTCGTTCCGTATTCACCGAAATGGTCACCCCGTTTCCTGGCGTTTTCAATGTGGCTGGGTAGCTCTTGATGAACAGTTAGCTTCACGAGCACCATATCTTCATCTGGAAGCTCACTTGATCGATGATGACCCCAAATCTGCGGGTACCAGTTGCTGTATTTCCCTGTGAAGAGTAAGTGGATGATGTACAATGTGATAGGTGCTTCAGCTTCACCGAATACGTGATGTTATTCACTGTGCTCCCCGTCGCAGCCGCCTTGGTCTTGATACGAAGTGCTTGATCACTTGAAGGAGAGCCAGTCAGTCGCAGGGATAGTGGCGCAAATCATCATCACAAACTTGTTAATAATAGTGTTGCCGGCAATCACTATTCCCGAAACAGTGACATCAGAATCGATGGAACCCTGGATAACGAGATGAGCCGTCGCTAGGTCAAAAACAGAGGAACAGAGACGAACAATCGAGATGCCATGTCCATTTGTGCAGGTGTTTCTTTGGAAAACAATGTTGGATCCTCGGTTGATGGCAAGACAGTCGTCCTGGGATGACGATAAGAATGGGTCATCGAATGGCTGCTCCCTCGACCAACCTGGTTGTGAATTGTGCTGAAGCGCATAAATGTCGGTCAAGCCGGAAAGGGTGGGATATCGAGCGTGAATTCGCTTACCTGTCTTGAATTATCAAATCCTTTGTACTGCAGTCGAATCCATCAGTGTTATGTCCTAATTATAAAAATTTTCAGACATATGCGACAGTGAGTGTGAAAAGGGACCCACCGGCAGATTTGCCTTTGCTTTTGGCATTTGGCGCATCCCCTTGGGCTAGCAAAGTTTGAAGCAGGTGAGGGGATGACTCGGATCTGTTCGTTTGTACTCACAGTTATCAATTACGAGATTTTTCATCACCAAAGGTGCGGGGTTAGACACCGAGTAGACGCGTGCAGGTGAGTTGACAACGGTAACACCCTACTTTGAATATCAGCGACCAGGCTGATTCTCTAGGTTCTGTGCTTACCGAATAAACTCCGGATATTTTGATTCTATTTAAGCAATAAGTAACAGCAAAAAATTGAAAATGAGCTCGGACGCACTTCATCATTGGGTTTGGCTTTGTTACTCCCCCATTGCCACCCAATCCATCCTACGAGAAGTTATGATATGATTTTCAAGAGAAATTAAGAGAAGGACATACCCAGTAAAATGGACCCCCTCCGTCAAATTTATATCCATTTCCATTGACTAACTATCGTTAATTTGGGGAATTGAAGAGAAGCAGAATATATCTTACAAGTTATTGAATTTCCGCTATCTGGTCGTCAATGCCAGGCAGAACCTTGGAATGAAATTGGACATTACCTCACGGTAAACAGCGGGCCAGCCCAGGTTTTATTCCCGAACAATATATTTCCGTCTGCAAGAGATGAGCTATTTAGTGCGCAAGCCGAGAATATGATCTTACACATGTTAACTGTCGTTCCCTCAAGGAGAGGCAGTACCAATGCTTGACCTGCTGGAACAGTAAATCCATTAAGGACCACATTCGTACATTTGACAGCATTCGAGACATCTGCCATAATGATCAGGGGGATTAGGCTTCAAGTTGTATGTAATTATAGCTTCTTACCGGAAAGAGAGTTGATAGTTCCAGTACAAGAGTTCTTAATCGTTGCAGCCTTGGTCAAAAAGAAAGTGGTCAAAGAGAGTGAGATAAGCAGCAGTCCTTTGATGCCCATGTTGGGGTTGGGGGAGTAGAATGGGGGACGCAATATTATGATCCTACTTTTAAGGCAGAAGGAGTGAAAGTGAATATTCGGTGTTTCTATGTGTTGAAACAAAACGAAGATGGTATGTTTCTCCCAGTTGTATATTACGGAGGTTATTTGAGAGGAGGGTTCAGCGGTTGCAAGGGCATTCCACATGCTACAGATCACAAAAGGATTAAATGACGTAGTAAACGCGAGCTTCGCAGCTGATGTGCCCTGAGACTCGGAAAATTTGGACATTCTAGAAGCGAAGCGCGTCAGTTCCTTAACACAAAAATAAGACATAATTACAGTAAATTTTCCGAAAGAATAAGTAGTACGAGGAAACCGTATGGCCTAATATTTTCAGCGCGATAAGCCTGTCCGTGGTTAAAGAGTTCATTTATTGACAGAAGGCGCCTGGCCTCAAGACCTGTACAACTCTATGAATTTAGGAGATTTGATTGGACCGGAAATCCCACATTATTGATCATCGATCAATCCGTGCATCGGGACTGCGCACTCAGCCTGGAAAGGCTTGGAAGAGCATTGAATATTGAGCGCTGAGCGGCTGACTACTGTCGCTATGAAAACAAAGGCACGTACTGTGGCCTGTGGGCCCGCTGCTCGGGAACTCTGAACCTTTCTCAAGTCCAAGTCAATCCGGGGGATTTAACCTGAACCTAAAGCAGGGCGGACGCTTCTGCATAATTGCCGGCGCCTATTGAACGGCTCGGCACTCATCGCCAGGTCGACGTTCCAACGATGTTCGATACATGCATACTCCAAAAATATTGAGAACTAAGAACTTGTGTCACCCATTGTACAGTGTGAAATTTCTTAAGCTACATAGTAGAACATTTTATACATCAGAAGATTCAGAACCACTGGAGATCTAGCAACGAGATAAGCGTATCTAGGCAGAAATAACGGTAAAGAAACGAATAAGCGAGGTCCTATCCCCATTGATGCATAATGTATTATCCGAACGCGGTCTCTAAGCCCCCCAAGTTCCATCCACGGGAGGGGCCCCTCCAATTGGTCTTGCCTGGACGGATGTTGACGAGAAAACCCAGAGATTATTTCACAAAAGGTTTTGGAAGACGTTATTGGTGCATGTAGGCCAATACATTTTCTGTCATGAAAAATCCACTACAGTCGAACCCCTCATACTAGTAACCCATACCTCTCACATCAGGAAAACAGCAGGTCCGTCTTTTGGCGTCTTTCGTGTCTTTGGAAAGACGTAAAGGCACCAAAGACATAAAGACATGACGTCTTTGAAAAGTAAGTCTCCCGGAGACATCAGTCCATCTCTCGGAGACAGTCAACGTCTCCCAAAGACATGGCCTCGTCTTTCCTAAGACTGTCTTTGGCGTCTTTTCCGTCTTCTTTGTACAATCAGATTCCCTTCGAATTCTTTGAGTCACATAACCCAGCCCCATAACCCATGGGTATGGGCCGCCGCCAAACCCAGATTCTTCACCCAAATCGACCTCTCGAAACCCATGACTTCCCATAACCCAAAGCGTGTGCCGTCCACCAAGAGGTTGCCAAGAGGTATGGGGTTTGGCGGTTATGGATGACTTGTTCTGGATAAGCGTTACCCTAATGTGTAACGTGACGTCATCGTTCGTTTGAACCCCCGCCCCAACTCCCTTGGACAAACCATCGCCATCGCCGACATCGAGTATAGTCATCAGATGGCGAGCGCAGCGCGAAAAGTACAGGAGCGCATTTTCGGAAGGACAGCTACGCCAACACCGTTATCGGAGGAAAAGCATCAGTTTCCGTCTCAGGAACGCTTGGATCCGCCCACACCGTTAACGATCAACATCCCCAAGCCCCACGCAACACCCACACCACCACCCAGGAAGAATAACGGAGACTCGTCTCCCAAGGAGGACCAGGAACAACCTGATGCAGCCACCCCGCCGCTACAACCGTTCAAAGAACGCCTTGCGCAGAAACTCGGCAACGATTACAAGGGTGCCGAGAAGTATCGCCTAGAACAGGATAATAAACGCGAGAAGCATTGGAAGAGGTGGGGCCCATACGTGAGCGATAGGCAATGGGTGAGTTCTTTTTGATATCCAGGTTCGAGCGAATGGCGGCTGACATGAGCATCGTCTAAAGGCTACCGTGAGAGAGGATTATTCCGCCGACGGCGACGCTTGGAGCCACTTTCCTCATGCCCATGCTCGGTCGAGAGCATACAGATGGGGAGAGGACGGTATCGCTGGGATCTCCGACAATCATCAGAGGTTGTGCTTCGGTCTGTCCCTGTGGAACGGAGAGGATCCTATCTTGAAGGAACGTCTCTTTGGTGTAACTGGCCATCAAGGAAACCACGGAGAGGATGTCAAGGAGCTCTACTACTACCTCGATTCGACTCCGACACACTCGTACATGAAATTCCTATACAAGTATCCTCAAAGACGTTATCCCTACGAGGAACTCGTGTCGGAAAACCAGCGTCGCGATCGGAACGTTGCTGAGTACGAGATTTTAGACACGGACGCGTTTGATGATCATCGCTATTGGGATGTATTCGTCGAGGTACGCGTCTTCGAGGTTTCTTTGTCTACCACATTTTCATTATACTCCGATAGTATGCCAAAGACGAACAGGATCCAGAAAACCTTTATATTCGTATAACATCCTACAATCGCGGCCCCGATCAAGCAACATTGCACATTATTCCGCAACTCTGGTTCCCTAACACTTGGTCATGGCCCTTGGAAAAGCCGCGAATGCCTTCTTTAAGCGGTTCTATCAGAGGAGGAGACAACATCCGATGCGTGACCGTTCGTCATCCGACGTTGGGAAAGACGTATTTATACTGCCTCCCTTCGCCTCCCCCTGTCGGGCCTACAAATGACTTCGAAGTCGACCCAGAGATCGACGTTGTGCAGCCACAGATGATGTTCACGGAGAACAACACTAACTTCAGTCGTCTGTATGGGGGCACGAACGAATCCCTTTTCGTAAAAGATGCCTTCCACGATCATGTTATCCCATCTCACCGCCCTCCTGCGTCTGAATCTCATGAAGGATTCTTCTCCCAGAGAATAAGATCGAGGACTGCGTCCTCATTTGGCGATGCAAAACCTGAGGTCCCTGAAGAAGGCCCATGCACTCCCTTCCCGGCTACGCCCTCCTTCATCAATCCGGAGGACAAAGGTACGAAGTTCGGGGCGCATTACACTTTCAGCGATGTGCCAGGACATGGTGGATGTGCTGTCGTACGACTCAAGCTCACGCCGTCGCGTATTGGAAAGGACATTAGTCTGGAAGATGAGGTGGCTTTTGACGACGCTGTGGAGGAGAGACGACAAGAAGCAGACGAGTTTTATAGCTCGTTTGTTTTCGGTGCAATCAGTGACGATTTGAAGCAGATCATGCGGCAGGCTTTTGGAGGTATGCTTTGGACGAAGCAATATTATCGCTTTATACAAAAGGAGTGGTTGGAAGGCGATCCGGCCCAACCGCCTCCACCACCAGACCGAAAGTTCATCAGGAACAAGGTACGTCCCGAGTGTGTAAGTCAACCCAACCTTTTTTGATGACTTTGAACATCACAGGATTGGAAACATATGCATATCGAGGATGTCCTGTCGATGCCCGATAAGTATATCGACATTTTTATTAGTTATTTTGCGCATATACTCACCCTACATTCCTCAAGGTGGGAATACCCTTTTTTCGCGGCTTGGGATACTGCGTTTCACTGCATCCCACTTGCTGTAGTCGATCCCGCCTTTGCGAAGAAGCAACTTGATTTACTAACGAGGGAATGGTACATGAAGCCTGATGGCCAAATCCCGGCGTACGAATGGAACTTCACCGATGTCAATCCTCCCGTCCATGCCTGGTAACTTCTTTTTCACCGCATTATCTAGATTAATCTTCATTCTCTTCATCCAGGGCAACGTTCCGAATTTTCAAGATTGAGAGGAAGCTTCACGGCTACGAGGACCTGCCGTTCCTTGAGAGAGTGTTCCAAAAATTGCTGCTCAATTTTACCTGGTTTGTCTTTTTTTTTCTGCTTAGTTCCACCCGATTTGATTTTTCTTCAGGTGGGTTAACCGAAAGGATCAAGGAGGGCACAACGTTTTCGAAGGTGGCTTCCTGGGTCTGGATAATATTGGCGCCTTCAATCGCTCAGAACCCTTGCCAACTGGCGGTACTCTGCGTCAAGCGGATGGAACGGCATGGATGGCTTTCTACTGTCTGAATATGTGCGTCTATCACCGATTTGTAGTTTCCGTATTGGAAGTTGAGCCTCATCTTTGCATGGCAGGTTGAGTATCGCTTTGGAATTGGCCAAACACAATCCGGTGTATGAAGATATCGCATCGAAATTCTTCGAGGTGAGTTCTCGTCCTGCTGGCTGCGGGACTTGGATCTCTGATCAGTACATTTTTCATTCATTCTTTGAATTAATAGCACTTCATCTTCATTGCCGATGCAATGACGTTTCAGGAAGGAGACCAAGAAAGCTCGCTGTGGAATGAAAACGATGGAATGTATTACGATGCGATTTCGTTCGGCCCTGGACGTTCTGTGCAACTCCCAGTTCGCAGTTTGGTTGGGTTAATACCGCTGTATGGGACGCTTGTCTTGGAGCCTGAAGTGTTGAAGCGATTCCCAGGATTCAAGAAGAGGATGGAGTGGTTTATTAACAACCGGCCTGAAGTTTCGGCGAGAAATATGGCGAATATGAAAGGTGTGTTTTTCTACAGGGTGTTCTGATAAGAGAAATCATTTTTGACGCCCTCATGTCAATCCAGCTGGAGGGAGGGAGCAGCGACGGTTGTTGGCATTGGCGAGTAAGGAGAGGCTGGTGAAGATACTCGAGAAGATGTTGGATGAGAATGAGTTTTTGAGTGAACATGGTATTCGATCGTGAGCTGTATTGTCATGCATTTTGACATCTTTGCTGATGTTTGAAACTTGATTAGATTATCAAAGTTGCACGAGGCTCAACCGTGGGGGATGGATGTCCACGGCCAACGCTACGAGGTTGGGTATTGGCCTGGGGATTCCAAGTCCGGTATGTTTGGCGGAAATTCGAATTGGAGAGGGCCGATTTGTGAGTCCAACTGGGCACCACAGACCCTCGATCTAACGCGGTTTGGGAATAGGGCTTGCGACAAATTTCCTGCTCATCGAGAGCTTGCAAAGATTCTACCAATACTATGGCGATGATCTTCAGGTAAGGCTTTCGGTTGTTTTCATGTCGCGAATCTTATCGTTTATTCGATCTACCCAGGTGGAATGTCCGACAGGTAGCGGCGATTATATGAACCTCGTTTCCGTCGCCGAGGAAATCCAACATCGAATTATCCACATCTTCGGTCGCGATATGGAAGGTCGAAGGGCTACAAACGGAGGGAGCGCGAAGCTCGATTACGATCCTCATTTCCGTGACTACGTGTGGTTCCACGAGGTAGGTATTTATTGCGGTAATATTTGCGGTGCTCAATTCACATCGTTGCCTATCTTAAGTTCTTCCACGCCGACAACGGAAGAGGACTCGGCGCTTCGCACCAAACAGGGTGGTCAGGTCTTGTCGCGTACCATATCCTGCAGAGTGGTGTCAGCTGCAGATTGCCAAAAACACCGAGGAGTGAGCTGGTTTAATTATTGTGGTTGTACTTGATTTTTTGAGCTGACTCTTGGACGGTTTTTTTACTCCTAACTAGCACCGAGAAGTGTATTGCGCCACTACTTTGATGTAAGCTCATTGACCCCGTTATTTTTTTAAAACCTGTTATTGAGACCTTGGGAATTTTTATAGGAGACAATTGATTCGAGGTCAGAGTTTGGGGATGATGCTAAATCTGTGTTTAGCACGTTCAGCGGTGCCAGTGGGTTCGAAAATTGGGATGCGAATACCTTGGGAGATTTATCCCCTGATGCTCTGTGAGCGTCTTTATCTTTGACGAGCGTTTTTTTCTTTTCTTTGTAGCTTTTCGCGCTTCGGGTGTTCTTGATAGAGGGTTTGGCATTGTAAACACGACTATAGATATTTGCAGAGCTCCAGTCTCCCTCAGGTTTATCAGTACTGTACCACATGTTTGACCGGATCAATAATGAAAATCATTCATTTGATGGAGTTCCTGGAGCCCTGCCATTGGAGGATTCGCTGCCGAGAGGACTCAGAGTAAGAACGTTGGAAATATAGCGACAAACTCTGTGATGCGATTCGCCTTGACGACTTGGTGAATTCTCATCTTGAGATTCTGGATAGGAGGTCTGATAGGTGTTTTTTCCATCAGCTGGTGACCCTAGTAGT
>Ga0307513_10009028_pt1 | contig 12646 bp, 18 predicted proteins | sample 15_EM_MG_FD_202174 | JGI IMG/M metagenome (GOLD analysis project Ga0307513, IMG submission 202174) | Populus trichocarpa ectomycorrhiza microbial communities from riparian zone in the Pacific Northwest, United States - 15_EM | ecosystem: Host-associated > Plants > Roots > Unclassified | place... | reverse complement strand
AGGATGAGAATGATTAATTTTTAATTTAATTTTTAATTTACTACTGTCCTAGCAATGGTTACATGGCTCCCTGACATGTGAATACTGGGGACCTGGTCTCTCAACAGGTATCCTAGGTCAGTGGGAGACGTGGGGGTCTCACCTGTTCACCCAACAGGTAGGACCTGTTCCCTGACATATGAATACAGGGGACCTGTTCTCTCAACGAGTTTCACTAACCACAGAGACTGGTGATACCCAGCCACATCCCTTTATTGGAGTTTGGCAGGTGGACCTATCTCCTCCCACCTTCCATGAAACACTCTGTGTTCTGGCATTCAGATTAGTTCTCCAGTAAGTCCTTTCAGAACCTCTTCAGTGCAGTGTCTCCCCACTGCTGGTGTCAAGAGCATTTCCTTTTGGTACCTTAATTTTATTGTTGTGGGCTGTCCATCTATGGGACAGGGGTTCTTATTTTCCTCTCTTACTTTAGTCTATCATTGTTACAGACTCTTTTGTCTTGCTACATGTGAGGGGGGGCATTGTGATATTGATTAACATGTCTTTCAGGGGCTTGATGGGTTTTGTTCAGTGTGCCAGGGTTCTATTTTGGAGCCTGATTTGGTGCTGATTCTCATGAATCTGAGGTTTACTTGCAATGTGCTGTGACTTCTGTAATGCATCTTTATGTGGAGCAGGGGTTGATTATCTCTGGGGCATTGTGCCACCAGGTCAGGTAGTTAAGTGCCTTATTTTGGGCTGATGGGTGCCCCAGTAACACAGAGGCATTATCTAGGGGTTGGCATTGGGACATTTATCTTATGTAAGGGATTTCATGCTCATTATGGCTGCCTCTGGGGGGTCTCATTTGGGCATCTTGCTCTCAATGCCTGGGGTGTGGGGGTTGTCATTTGTCACAAGGACAGTATCTGTACAGTGCTGGGGTTTGTCAGGTAGGATGTTGTGCTATTCAGAATGCTTTCTGCTGTTGTGTGTGTTATGTTCAGCTCTTGTTTTGGGGTCTTGGGGAGGGCTTTTAGAGTTACTATCTCAAGTACCATGGTACTTGTGGTACCAGGCCAGTGTCAAGTATTATGGTACTCATGGTACCATGCTTGTAATTGTAGGGTTCCCCAGGCCCTGCTTCAGGGTCTTGCACCAGGGTGGGATTTACTGAGAATGCAGTCTCCAATCAGTCCTGTGCACCTCCTACTTGTCCATCATGGTGTTCCTGAAGTAGTTACCCAAGCCCTTTGGTCAAGGGGGGGCTTGGTCCCAGGGGAGGCCAGGTCCAAGTTCCCTAAACCCTCCATCTTATGCCAACCTATTAATCTTGATCTCATCTGACCAAATCACCCTGCTGTACTTTGGTGTAACAAAGGACAAGATATCCACCTTTTGTTATAAAAAATTCACACACATTTACCTTTGTTCCCTGAGCCATAAATTGGCTCACAAGCAAAATTTGACCTTTTGTGAATCAGTTTTTTTGCTCACTGTAAATGGGGAAGGCTGACTAAACAACAGGAGCATAGGAGTGTGTTAGGCTTCCTGACAGGAACTCAAGAGTAGGTTGGTCTGCTGGTCTGAACAAAGGAGGTGAGCAGTGGTCAACACTGAGACTAGAGGTAGGGACAGGTGTGAGGCTGGGACACGTAGAGTCACATGATAACAAAGGTAGGACTTATGGTATGGAAAATGGTCAGAAAAATGGGCAAAAAATGGTGGTAGGGTTCAGGTAGCAGCAAAGTCCTTATGTGATATTGCATAACCAATTTATGGTCAAACACCACAGAAAAACCCCACACCATACCCAAATAACTTATGTTTGGTTGAAAAAAAAGTGATCAAGTGCAGGAGAAGAGCCCCACACAATACAAAAATCGGTGAAAAGGTAAGGTCATATGCCAAAGAAGCACCCCACATTAATCAGAATAAGAGCAAACTTGTACACAATCATTCAGGCATGCTCAGTTGGTTAAATTGAATTACCCTCAGTGACTTTTCGCCGAGTAAACCCTCCCCCTTTGCAATTGGGTATTTCTCTCCAAGTCTACTGGGTTATTGCACACAACATAATATTATCAGTCCATGTTTCATGAGATCTGTGTAATCAACCCAACAAGCCTCTCACAAAGCGGACTAGGTCTCGACCCTGCAATCAAAGAAAACATATTAAATGAAGTAACTGGTCAAGGAAACAAGGACTTACCCCTCCATGCTGAGTCCGCACCGTCTCAATGATCCCTCCAATTGGGTCGTCGCCTGATCCATGAACTGTACCGCCCTGTATTCTGCCTAGTGAAGAGTACTCCGACATCCTTCGCCATTTAGACCGTAGTAGGATATTCAAGTGTACCCTCCAGCCCTCAAGTAGCTCCATAGACGGGCTAAGTGCTATGTCCCAGGTGTCTGGCTCACCCTCCTGTGTATAGGGTATCGACAAAGGTGCCAAGGAAGGAGAAGGCGTTGTCTTGACAACATAGGGACAATGGGTTCGATGCTCTCGCAGCACATCAAAAGGCCGGGCCTGGTGCTGTCGAGTGCCACTTGGGTCTAAAGATCGGCTAGGAGTGGTTGAGGAGAGGAAGGTCCAGGTGGGAACCTGTCGCTGACATAGAGAGCACATCAGAAGTCCGCGCGAGGATGAAGGCACTTGCTGGTCATGTATGGGAGTCGGGACCGTCGTCGAAGGCGGAGTCATATCCCATCCAAAGAACGCGAGGATACAAGATGTTTCGGATGGTGTGCTCAAGACTGCTACAGCCTGACCTGAAGCGAGCTCAACGCCCCGCTCGGCGCAATGAAAAGGGCGAAGCATTGTGGCTTGGGCTGACGCGGCGGCCGATAAAATAACCTGACGTTGGCCTGTGGTCTTCTCATCGTCTTATTACGACGGTGCAGCATCAAGACCAAAAGATCAGCACGCACGAGCGAATATTTGGTCTCCATGCCGTCTAAGGCTCCTGCGATCCTCTCCGCCCGTTGATACAATTCCTTGGATAAAGTCGATGGGGATGATATAGGCATAGAATAAATTGAGGCTAAGGTACGGAGATATTAGACCTTGACAAATAAGTAAGAGACAATCATACGTTCACACTGCCGTAATCTCCAGGGGCAACTTGTCTGGTGTCGCTCTACCAAAGCCTTCGCCTGAGTCTTGACCCAGGTTTCTTCTGAGTTCCATAGACCCGTTTTAGGGCTTGTTCCGACATACTGTCCAAATGAACGTACTATTGTCATTGACAGGCATAGCCCAAGACACCCCGCACGTGCGACAGTGTAAAGTTTCTTTTCCACTCTCGTTACGCCACCCACATCGTGAGGCAGCGACGGAATCGATTTCAGGGGGTTTCGAGCTATAGGTCGTAAGTTTATATGTTTGGAGGCGAGTAAGGAAGCCAATTCGTGAGTCAGGGTCGTAGTCTCTAATCAAAGAGTTTGGAAGATTGGTGTCGACGTCTTCGTCGAAAGGCGGGTGGGCATTCGTTCGATGGATAATACGGGCGAGGGGCGGTCCAGATCGACTAGATTTCGAGGTTTTGGCTCGAGCATACGACGAAAAAGGATCACATACTTGTATGTAGAGGTTCCGATCCTGTATTTTGCCAAGGTGGTGTAAATGTTAGGCTTAGCTCTTTTTGGCATAGGTAGCGCATCCGAAACTAAATGGACACCGGTAACATCGTCAAGGAGTTGAAGTGCTTGCTCATATTTACGCTACGTCTCAACGACTGGTAAGTGTACGACTTTTCTGGTGTCAAACTCCCTCACCTTTGCAGCACTCGAGTTCACGAGAGCAGGTGGTTCCTTTGAAATTGTTCCCGGGTCTGTGTTCAACGGCGACTGAACGGGCTGAGCACTATCATGGTTGGCCATGGTAAAAGGGCAAAAGGATGGGCCGGGAGGAGGCTCAACTCTTTGTTTTCCACGCTGTCGTCCACGCTGGCGTCTAAATATCTTTCGTCGTCGCCCCGCTAGTTTTCTGTGACTTCACAGAGTATATTTTAAACATTTATTTGTATTCTGAAGTTCGGCACGAAGCAATATAATCAGGCAGCCGTACATTGAACCGGTGGTTGCCCCCTCTGGAGGGCCATGGCGCCGCCAAGACATCTTCCAATGCCTCAATGTTGCCGTTCATCGCCGCCATTGATCTTGGCGGTGAGTGATCACGCCGCCGCACGCCACATTTGCACCGCCTGTCTCGGGCACAGGCTCTGTCCAGTTGGCTATTTAAACCGGGGTGTTCTAGATGCTCTTTAGCTCCCGAGTGACTTCTTAGCGGCGTTGTTCTAGCTTCAGCTCGCCTTTTGTTGGTTGACCCAGGAGGTCTTCCTCGAACCTTTTCCTGCACGTAATTTACAATGTGAGATCTATTTGCGATATTTCTGATGCGAATTTACAGTCATTTTATCACCTTTTCTTCCTTTCAAATCACTTCCCTTAACTTTCTTGACCGCACTGCCCTTATTCCTTGACCGAGATGATCACGACATTGGTTATTCACTCTTTTATTGCGCTCTTGATACTCCCGGCTGCCTTCGCGACGCCGCTCTCGCACCGTCAGGAAGACCTCCAAAAGTCCCTGAGTACGGCTTAGTTTCACCCTGGAAGAGAAACCTGCTGACGTTCTGGTCTCGGGAATAGGACTAGATCCTTCCAACATCATGAAGGGTCTTGAGCAAGATGGGCAGGGTGCCAATGTTGCACCAGGTCAAGTGCGATCGAGAACTAGCAGCAACAACTTCATCAACTTTTGTCTCACCCAGCGAGTACCGATTACTGATGGGAAGCAAGTCGATGGCGGATCATGCAACCCGGCTCCTATCGGGCGTATTGCTGCAAAGAATAAGATGCCTGCGAGCAAGTTTATCAGTCCGCCTAACTTCTCAGATGTGCTAGTGGAAGACCAACCTTTTGATGTCAAGATGAAGATCCAGAATCTTGTCACAGGACTTTTCACAAATCCCAATACTAACTATTATGCCTCGCCACAGCAAGTGGATGAAAATGGCGTTATCAAGGGACATACGTGAGTGGGGTATTGAGGACAAGAGCGCACTCAATTCTAAATCACCATTGATGTAGACATATTACGATTCAGAGGATGCCGCGAGACGACCTCCGTACAACAATCACGATCAATCCCCAAGATTTTGCATTCTTCAAGGGTCTCAACCAACCTGCGGACCGCAACGGTGTTCTGACTCAAAACATCTCGGGTGGCTTGAAGGCTGGGAACTATCGAATGTGCTCTATTAACGCCTCGATGAGCCATGCTCCGGTTATCGCAGCCGTTGCTCAACGTGGTTCCCACGATGATTGTATCTATGTGCGTGTTATATTCGAGATTGGAGAGATGATTACTCAAGCGTCATATACCCTCAGTTCACGGTGAAACCCAAGCAACGAAACAACAACAATGCGAAGAACGCGAAAACCGGTGCGGCCACTGAAGGAGACAATCCCTCTAAAAACGCCCGAACACCCGCGACGCGAGCTGGTGACAACGGTAGCAAGCAGAGTGGTAGAGACAAGAACCGGCCCAGGCTGTCCCTTAAAAACCGTGTCGTGCAACTACTCAAAGGCTTTCTACAGGGAGCCCGACAGCGACAGCGGGGCAATTGATTTAGGGAAGGTATGAGACGCGTCGGGAACACGCCAGACTATTGGCGGAGGTCCGAATCTCGGTCTCGGGACGACATGTAGGGTGTCTTTGTTGCGTCCTCCATGTAGGTCCTTGTAGCCTTTTATTTTGAGGTTTCTCTCGTGGCTTGAAGCGGTCAATTTGAAATTTTGATTTTACATCTTGCCAGTATTTCACTTCTAAGTGTCAACAAAGCATGGCGCACAAAGGTGTGGGCAAACAGAGTGCGCAAATAGAAAGACGCTTGACTCTCTCCGTCGCCGGTTTGGAGATAACGAACAGTCTCCGCAGACTGTCATCAAGAGGTCACGCACGTGCGCATGCTGCTGCACCTTTGACTCTTACACGGCGTGGGGTACGGATTGCATTAACGACGGAAATGGTGCGCCTTTATTAACCGACCCAGAGTAGTACTAACACGAAGGCACAGGAGTATTCCAGTGAAGGAGAGGAGGAAAGCTATGCGAAGACGAATATCTCGGAAACTGAAACTCTTGAACGTGGCGCTCTTCTACAGCCTTTCCCAATTCCACCATCAAGTAGAAGGAAGACTCGGGCGACGCAATCATGTCGATACCTTCTTGAATGGATGTGGACCCGTTTCTGGACCAGTCGACTCGTCACTAAGGTGTGTTCAACTACACGGCCTCTTGATAAAAGACCTAATTCATTTTTTCTTCTTCTTTGAGGGAAGTTCAAGCTTGTTGCGACGGCGGTAGCAACTATCACAGCCATTGTTCTAGCCATCCATTACTACCACCATTCACATTTCACTCCCGAGCCTTGGCGCCATTACTGTCTACTGCGGCCTCCCTTTCCACCCGAGAGCACACCAAATTCATATTCTCCCCTTGCTCCTGCGCAGGCCAGGGCCTATCAACCATTCAATTTCGGGCAAACGGCCTCAGTAGGGGTATTTATTGGGGTCATGACCTCAGATGTCGGGTTTAATCGACGGCAGCAAATTCGGGATGGATGGGCCTCTCATTGGTTCTCTCGAGGACAATGGGAGAAGGCAGGGTTTGTGTACAACTCCAACCAGGCGGAGTGGTGGAATGGTACAGAACGCGTGGTCGTTCGCTTCGTCATGGGGCAGCCGAGTGACGAATGGAAAGCAAAAGTACAGGACGAGGTAGATAGTGAGTGCATGTGATGGCTCGCAAGAAGTACCACTCACACACCAGCAGGGTATCATGATATCATTATTTTACCCATCAAAGAGAACATGAACAATGGCAAAACGTTTGCTTTTTTTGATTGGGCCTACCAGCACGCGTGGGTTCCACCACCCAGCGACATTGGTTCAAATCCACTACGCAACCAGGCGACAACCAACTTAGCCCCTCATGACCCAGTAGCCAGTGGAGAAGGCTGGTCCAGACCAGATTACGTGTTGAAAGCGGACGACGACTCGTTAATCATGCTTGCGGAGTTGGAAGCGCGGATGCGGGTCATGCCTCGCAAACTCGCATACTGGGGCTGTGAGTTCTGATTTCTCTGATGATTGTCTGTGATCCATCTCATACCCTTCATCTCCAGATCTAGTGCGGGACAAGTATAAGGTGTTCCATGCCGGAGAGGCATATGCTCTCTCTTGGGACCTGGTGACACATATTGCCACTGATCCAGTTCCGCGTACTTTGACGGTTGGACGAGAAGATCAAGTGACTAGTTGGTGGCTCCTTCGGCACCCACAAGCCCTCGAAATTGTTTGGTGGCACGAGAATTGCTGGTGTGTAACGTAGGTGCAGTTTCAATCCCAGCTACTGACAGAACAGTAGGATGTACGATGGCCCTAAGGCGGGAACGGTACACGCAAAGGGCATCCTCTTTCCGTCTTCACTTCACCGCCTCAGGAAATCTTTGCCTCCCGTCCCCCCGCCTGTCACAACTGGAGGGAAACGCAAAGAATGGGCTTGGGACCGCCGTCGTTGGGGCGAACCTGGGCTGAGCACTGTGGCTCGCTATTACTGGCGTAACTCTTACGACTTCGCCAACAAATGGAAAACACCATACGTTGTTCCCAATCCGCGACTAGAGAGTGGTGAGCATGAGTTAATGAGATTGGAGGCGTTGATTGAAGGCAGTGAGATGAGCATGTTGGATGTGGACGTAGATGAAGTAGGGATTACACAGGCGTGGCAAAATCGGGAAAGTATGGCGCAAAAATACTTAGTTGATGGGAAGCGAGTCCCTGTACCTATGGGAGGTACAGTCGTGGTCCATTATCTGAAACGAGATGAGGATTGGCACGACGCGGAAAATATTTTGCTGCGCAGCTGGGATCGAGAACTGACTAGCGGATCCTAACATGAATTATTGTAACAAGGGAGAGGCTTTAGATAATGAGGAATGTTCTATTCTTGCACGATGTCCTCTTTGCGGGGTTTCAACTCCTTAATCTCGCGGCCTTGACCGATTAAGGTCTGTGTTTCATCATCCACGACAATACCTAAGACAGCAGTGAGGTCAAGGGATCGCGCAACGAAAGAAGTAAGCTCACCAAGCCCTTCTTCCCCGATGAGATCCAGGACGTGTTCCAAAACGACAAAGCCATCACCATCTACATCGAGCTTCTGCACCACTCCGTGGACTACTTCAGGTGAAGGGGCATGCTTGATGATGCTAAGTGCTTGTTCTAAATCGTGTACCGAGATTTTGCCTACGGGCAATGAACACCCACCACCAACGAAGGATCGAAAAGTCTTACCGTGTGGGTCTAATTTGACGATCTGGAGTGAGCTTCCAACCTTTTCATCGTATGCCTCGAGCTGTTTGTCTAATTTTCCTAGCATCGCCCTGATCTTCTTTGCAAGAGGATGGGAAGGAGCTGAAGGATCTTCTTCTGCAGCTAGGTTCTCCTCCATTAGGGTTCTCAGTTCGCGTCGTTCCTTCAGTACGGAGGAACGAGCAGAGATGACCGATAATGCCTCTCCGAGTTCGCCTAATTGTTCTGTGGTCATGCGAGCATCTGGAGCTTCCTCTAAGATTGGTTCAGCCTGTAGTTCGGAGTCTGGCAGAAGAGATTTCGCCATGCGGGCCTCTTCCTCTCGTCTGGCACGTTCGTCAGCGGCTTTCTTCTGGCGTCTCGCTTCTTCCTCCTTGTGCTCCTGCTCAGCTTCGTCCTCGATGAGCTCCTGTTGCTCTTTGAGTACGTCGAGCTTCTGTTTATATGATGCTTTTTCGTCTACTTCCAATTCAGCCTCATTCAGCTGTGGAGGAGCAAAGATCGGTTTCCTGTCAGCGCCACAGAAGAGAAGGGTCGGCGTACCAAGTTATCCGGAAGGCCACTTAAGACGGCCTCGAGATTCCGCCAGACCTCACCATCGGGACTGGTGCCTTTGCCGCCGAGGTCTCGATCCAGACCATAAGCACGACTTAGGATGAGCAAGACACCGGAAACCCCTTCTTTGAGATGCAATTGAATCCAAGTGTTCATCTGTTCTCGGAGTCTTGCAGGACTGACACCGACAGTCCTCAAACCACGAGAACTACTCGCATGCTGTAGCTCGGATGTACTCAACGAGTCAACACCTTCTGCTGCGATCAATTCGTCGTCCCGTTTGATATGCTCCAACCGTCTCATGATATAACCCTTGAGGAAGTTGTCCGTTCCAAATGCGTTCAACCCGAGGTACCGACATATTGATATCAACTGGGGGCGAGACAGATTGTCCAATGTCAAATCGTCAGAGAACAGCTTGGCCACTTTGAAGATGTCGTCCGCTGAAGGCGGTTCGCCGGTCGAGCGAACTTTGCGAAAAAATATTTTGAATTCATCACTCGATAAAATCTTGAGGTTATCCTTAAATCCGGATTCACGCAGGGTCTCTTGGAGGAATTTTGCCATTTCCAGACGGACGCGAAGAAGCTTGCGCTGTTTCTCTTCGGCAGCGAACTTGTCTTCAAAGGTACTTGGCAACATATTGGGGAAGAGTTTGATGGCCACGGGGAGGAGAAGCTCCATGAAGGGGACGATGACGAAGACAGAAAAAGGGATGAGACGAAGCAGGTCGTTGGTAGTTCGTCGTAGCTAGAATGAAGTCAGCCAAAGGACACTTGAAACTCGACGGCGTGCAGAAGGAGCTTTGGCAGCGAGTCTGGGCAAAATAGCCTTGGGGGGGCAAATTTTTTTTGCTCGGTGGGCTTTGATTCACCACATCAGTACTAACTAAGGAAATATGGAAAGCAAGTAACACCGCTACCGACTCGCGGAGTGACGCGTAGAAATTGAGCTTACCTGGCGGCGTTCACGACGCGTCAAAGCTTTGCCTCTGAGGAGAGATGCGAGCAATCTTGAGGAGATGCGTATATCTGATGCGAGTAGCTTGGTGCCGTGCCAGTAGTGAGACGCTTCGTGCTTGACCTTGGTCCATACACGGCTCATCAAAGGAGGAATTGGCCCCGCGGGGACGCCCGACTTGTCATCCTGGGTTGGTAGTGGTGCTGTAGTGGTTTTTTGGGCTCGCGTCGTTTGTACAGGAGCAGACGAGGGCGGGATTGAGGGTTGGGGTGGTTGTGTGGAATAGTGGCGGGTGTAGCGATAGTGTAAATGGGAATTATACGATACTATGATTTGGCTATAGTCTGTTGTGGATGTTTGCAAGTGCCCCAGGGGAGTGACGGTGCGGATGGCTGGAACTACGGAGAACCGAGGAGTGAAAGCCGAGTGCCGAGGCCAGAACGACATCCCCCAGAGAAGATATTGTACGTCTAGTGTGTTGCGAAATAGTCCGAATAGATTCGCAGGCGAAGTTCCGAGGGTGTTTGGGTCAAAGCGATCGTTATTTGTTTGCTTCGACGTTTGTCCCTTCTTTTCTCCCATCCTCCTTCCTCCACTCTCCCGATCAGCAATGGGCACCAAACGCGCTTCTCCGGGCGATTCACGTCCCAAGCCACCAGTCAACGCAGAGCAACTCGCGCAGCTCGAAGCGCTCAAAAAGGATAACCTCCGCATCCAGCTCCAGTTCGATTTCGATCAACTCAGAAAACTCGTTCCGCACTATGAGAAGCGAAGGGGCCAGCTCAAAAAAATTCCTCAGTTTTGGTTTGCCGCTCTCTCCAACAACCCCGAATTCGCTTTACAATGGCTCACACATCCCGAGGATGTTGAGGCCTTGAAGCATGTCGAGGATATATGGATCACCCGACAAGAACCTGATCCTCGCGCTTTCACTCTCGAGATGGTCAGTTCTCGATTTGTTGCCTATTTTAGTCGACCACACCAGCTGACAACACACTTCAGCATTTTAAAGAGAATCCTTACTTCAAAAACAATGTCCTCATAAAAGAATACAAACTCAAAAAGCCCTGGTCAGGCGCACAAACCGACGGCGTTTACGACGAAATGCTCGATATGTCTTTTGACCCCGGTGCCGACCTTGAACCTGGCACTTGCAAGATTGAGTGGAAGGGGGAAGATAAAAATATAGTCAAGAAGTACCCCAGGAAAGACGATCCTGATGACGACGACCTCGACGCCGATTTCGGCTCTTTCTTCAATTTATTTGAGGCACCCGAGGATAAATACAATGTAAGTAGAACGCGGTCGTGTGCCATGCTCGCTCACTTAAAATTTATTCAGACTGGTCTCTTCCTGGCCGATGAACTCTTCCCGAACGCAATCCTTTATTTCCTCAACGAAGTAGTATGTACAGCCAAATGCGTTTGACTCCTCTCACAAACTGAATGCCTTTCCTTTTTACAGGTCCTGGACGAAGAGCTCGACTCGGATTCGGAGGACGAAGAGTCTGGAGGGAGCGCAGAGGAAGAAATCGACCTTGAGCGACCCAAGAAACGCGCAAGGAAATACTAGACGCCTGATTTTGCTTTCTATCCTCATTAAGGTTCCACATATACTTGCTCTGATTTGCCTGGTTTGCCAACTGCAAAAATACTGTAACCAATTATGTCCCAACGTCGTCATCTTTTGTCGAATAGCTTTTGATATTGGATTTTGGGTGAGCCATCTCACTCCGGCAACTCGCCTTGTCACGGGTCCGGCAGTGCGCCGAAAGCACAACGACTACGGACTATAGGGTTCTACGCCTGCGACATTGGGTAGAATGTGAGGGTAGAAAGAATCTATTCTGACCAATATTGATTGCCTCTCCCACTGTCCTTGAAAGGATTGGGAGCAACCAGTCCTTGTTAAGCTAAGGCTGCCGATTTTGTCTTGTATCCCTAGTCGAAAGATGGAAGATGGAATTTAAGGATTGAGGGTGGTTCTGAAGCACTACTAGTCATTGATCGCGCTTGTCTAACTCAGCTGCACGTACCGATCTCAAGTCTCCTCACGGACCGCCTCGACCGTACCACAGGTCAATGGAGACTCACACCCCCCAGGTGGTTTGTCAATCCCTGATATAAGGGCGGTCAATTATTTGATCAAGAGAGGCGTTACAAATTTATCTGGCCTCCAAAGGCTCCAATTCAGCATTGGTGCTCCAGATTCTCGGCCACCTCGTCTATCACAATGGAGGTCACCTTGGAGGTATAATAAGTATCCTTGAAGCTCTTTCCCTCATGTCGATCCTCCGCCGCGTCTTCAAGTTCGTCAAATCTCACCGTCTTCGACTGAATTCTTTGGTATGGAGATTACATACTTCCCGATACGGAATTGCCCAATCCATTGCTCTAAAATGCCCTGTCCATTGCTCAGGGTGTAGTCCTTTCTGTGATCCTCCGCCTAGCTGCTTCACCTGATCCAGTCATGCCGACTATCACGAGATGCCTTCTTTCTCATTGGAGTCACTTGACTCTCATGACATCCAGGCGTCGTCACGAGCTCTTATCCGACGAGTTACTGCTCGACGTCGCCGGCCAAGCCTTTGCACCAAGATCTCGCACGCTCATCATTTATAACCCGCTTTTTGAGCTTGATCGGCCTCGCCTGGTTGGGTACACCACTCAGTGTTAAAATACTGTGCGAGCGGAGGGACTGCGAATAATACTTGTATATTACCCTGTAAACTCGGACGACCTATATAGTAAATGACAAGTGAAACGCGTCCG
>Ga0307513_10009027_pt1 | contig 12647 bp, 20 predicted proteins | sample 15_EM_MG_FD_202174 | JGI IMG/M metagenome (GOLD analysis project Ga0307513, IMG submission 202174) | Populus trichocarpa ectomycorrhiza microbial communities from riparian zone in the Pacific Northwest, United States - 15_EM | ecosystem: Host-associated > Plants > Roots > Unclassified | place... | reverse complement strand
GACTTGCGGATTCGCAGCAGGCTAGGCCTATCGGGGCGGCCGGCTTGGTCAGGAAGCTTCGATCTGTCAGGCTCGGACCGGTCGTTGACGAGGTTGGCCCGCGGGAATCGGTGTGGCTGAGAGCACAGTGGGCACATCTACAGGTGGTTAGTTCCTTGGTGGCGCGCCCAAGGTGCCGGGCGTGACACGAGGAGGGGCCGATGTTCGGATCAGAGCCTCCCAGCGGACCTCTCGCGTACCCCCTCGGCAGGCAGCCACCGTTGCGGGCTCTGTTCGCTGCGGGCCACATCACCGGACTGCGGCATCAGGTGGCGGGCTTCTGCGCCCGGGCGGGGATGGTCGGCCAGCGCCTCGATGACTTCGTCCTGGCCACCTACGAACTTCTGACCAACGCTGTCCGCCACGGCGGCGGCCATGGCCAGCTGCATCTGTGGCAGGACGACGATGCCGTGATCTGCGAGATCCGCGACGAAGGCACCGGCCTGCCCAGCAGCCCGGACGCAGACAACGGCACAGCGCACAAGAACGGGACCTCCGGCGGCCGCGGGATGCGCCTGGCCAACCGCCTCACCGACTCCATCCGGATCAACACCGGACCCGGCGGCACCACCGTACGGATCCGCTCCCGCCTCCGGGCGGCCTGACCGCGGCGAGGGGCGAGCCGACACACGTCAGGTCGCGGCGTCGTCCGAGCGGCGGGGCAGGGCTGCGGTGTGGCCGAAGAAGGATTGGCTGGGCGCCTCGGAGTGTCCGGTTACGTTCACGGGTGTGAGGGGTCAGCGTCGTTGGCCTTCGCTGTGGCGTCGGTACCACACAGCGCGGTGACGATGAACTCGATGCGGGCCTGGCTGATGGCCGGGGGCTGGCTGGTTCCAACAGGGAAGGTGAGGTTTTCGGCGAGGGTGACGTGACGGCTGCCGTCGGCGCGGTGGAAGGTGAATGTGCCGTGGCCGATTACCCCGCCGAGGTGACCCCACGCCGGACCGCACGGCAGCCGCACGTACGACAGGCCCAGTCCGTAGCCGGCGGTGGGGTCGTCCGGGCTCGGCACGGTCGTCTGCATCTCGGCGAGTTGTGCCGGCGGTAGTAGCTGTCCGGACAGCAGCGCCTGATAGAACCGGTTGATGTCGTGTGGCGTGGAGACCATCTCGCCCGCGGCCCATCCCCAGGACATGTTGTAGACGCTGAAATCGCGCAACGTCGCGTCGGCTGCCGGCACGTACGCCTTGGCGTGGGCGCGGCGGATGCGCGTCTCGGTGCCCGGGAAGTAGGTGCCGGTCAGGCCGAGCGGGCGCAGGATCCGTCGATCGACATCGGTCGCGTACGGATGATGGGTGATCCGTTCGATGAGTAGCCCGGCGATGATGTAGTTGGTGTTCGAGTAGGCGTAGCTGGCACCTGGTGGGTTGGTGGCCGGCAGGGACAGCCCGATCTCGACGAGCTCGCGCGGGGCGAAGGTTCGCCGACGAACACTCTCGAGGTCGTCGACGGTTCGCAGGATGGCCCCGGGGTAGTCACCGATGCCACTGGTGTGGTTGAGCAGCATCCGGACGGAGACCTGACGGCCGAGCGTGCCGGGGACGACGTCGGGCAGGTAGGCGCCGATCGGTGTGTCCAGCCGTAGCCGGCCTTCGGCCTGCAGTTGCAGGACTGTGGTGGCCACGAACGTCTTGGTGATGCTTCCGACGCGGTGCTGAAACCACGGCCGCACCGGTCGGGAGGTGTCGACGTCGGCGACGCCGGCCGCGCCCCGCCAGACGCGGTTGCCGTCTCGGATCTCGGCGAAGAGCCCGGGCATGCCGGCGGTGTGCTCGGCGGCAAGCAGCTGCTGGAACGGTCCACCGGCCGTGTTGTGCCCCTGGCCGGCTCCGGCCGTCGCCGGCAACGCAGCCATCGAGGCCGCCAGCAGCACACCGGTCGCCGTACCGAGGAACGCTCTTCGGAACATGTCGGGTCCTTCCCTTCCATTGGCGCGCGGTGTTGGTTAGGGAATGGTGTGCGGCTTGGCTGGTGGCGTCGCCCGACCTTGTTGGGTCAGTGTGTGTTTTCGTGGGTTGTGCTCTCTGGGTGCACGGTGCGGCCCGCTTTGGCCACGATCTGCTGCAACGCGGCGATGTGCTGGTCGAAGGCGGCCCGTCCGACCGTGGTGAGCCGCGCGGAGGTGCGGGATCGTTTGCCGACGAAGGTCTTGCGGATCTCGACGTATCCGGCCTCTTCCAGGGTGGTGAGTTGCTTGGACAGCGCCGAGTCGGACAGGCCAACGCTGTCGCGGATGAACCGGAACTCCGCGTCTTCCGCGGCAGCCAGAAGCGCCACGATGGACAGGCGGGTCGGGGCGTGGATCAGTTCGTCGAACTTGGGCTGGATCATCGCCGGTCGCCGTCGTTGGCCAGCCGGTGCAGGTAGCGGGCGACGATCGGGCCACCCGCGATGATCACCACCGCGCCGGCCAGCGCACCGACCGTCGCGGGTATCGGTGACCCGGCGGCCTGCAGGATGAACGTCGTCGGCAGGTTGACCAGCAGGATCAGGGCGATGAATGCCACGATGACCAGGGCCGCGCGAGGGCCCAACAGGTCGCGGCGAGGCACGGCTCTGCTCCAACCGTGTCCGATGACCACGCCCAGGGCGGTCAGCAGCCCGAGCGTGAACACGGTGACACCAACGCCGATGAACAACGGTTCGCCGGTGTCGAGGCCGCTCGCCAAGGCGATCGCGAGAAGCGCGACCGCCCAGCGAAACCAGCCAGGGATCCTGGACAGGACGGTGACCTGCTCTTTGCGACGCCGGATCTCCGCCAACGCCCGCGCCGCCTCGTCCGGGTTGATCCGCTCGCTCATTGTCCCCCCTCGCAAGTGCTTTCCCATTAGGAAAGTAGCATCCACTTTCCTGCCGGGCAAGTAGTTGCGGACTCGGACAACACACAGATCTGCCTCCAGGCTCGAGCCGGCAACTCCACCCCACCAGCGCGCCGACGCTGCAGCTGACCTCGTTTCCCCGCGCCGCAACGGCCAGGGCCGGCGTCGGCGCCGGTGGTGACCCGGTGACCCGGTGACCTTCAGAGATTCTCAGGTTTGACTACGTCGACGCGCGACCGCAACGATGTTCGCCATGGGTCGCGGAATCCCCTCTTCCGAGGTCGAGGTTCAGCTGATGCACCACGCCGGCAGGGCCCCTCAATTGAATCTGGAGATGTACCGAGTTGAGCCGGTCGTGCTGGAAAGGCCGCCAAGCAACCTGTACTCGGGGCCGGTCACCCTTGCCTGCCCTTGGTGCGGGGACCAGGTTGAGTATCAGGTGCTGAGCGTTGCCGCAGCGCGGCTGCAGTGGGCGATGTGGCGGGTACTTACCGTCGCAGGGCTGGCCGCGATGGCCTGGGGGACCGTGCTCCTCATTCAGACCGGAGGGTCCAGCGGTGCCGGCGCGGGTGTGCTGTTCGCCGGTATCGTCACGGTGTTCCTCTTCGGGTCCTTATGGTCGGCCGATTACGGCGTCAACGGACCGGGGGCGTGGTGGATCAGCCGCCCGCACTCCCTGCGGTTGCAGCCGCATGAGACCGAAGACGAGATGGGCACCCTGACGTGTGAGCGGTGCGGGCACCGCGAGCCGCTCAGCAACGGTGGCTACGCCGCCGCCAAGGCGCGCCTGGCCGGCCACGCCTGTCGTTGAGCCATTCCCGCGAAACCGCTTGTCACGTTGGGTATCTGCCGATGGGTCCGTGGGAATCGGCCGGGTCACGACGGCGACCACAACACCGCTGCCCATCGCCAAGCCCTCTCGTCGACCCGCCGTGTCCCGCCGCTGAAGCAGCGAGACCTGCGAGGTTGACGGCGGTCGGTTTGGGCTCCCAGCGCGAAGAACTCATCCACGGAGCGCCCGGCGTCGGCGTCCGCGCGGCCTTCGGGCTACACCTCGCCGGCGACGCACGGACCGCGGTGCGCTGCCTGGAACTGTCCCGCGGGATCATGCTCAACATCGCCCTGACCGAGGGGCAGGGCACGGAAACGATCCGACCCTGAGCTCGCAGTACCTTCGCGTCTGGCGGAATGCCGTCGAGCGCGTGCGGCTCCCACGGGCGAGCCACGTAGCCAGCGGCGCGATGGACGTCGGGACCGGCCCGGTCGGCCTGCTCAGCATCCGCAACCACATCCCCGCGACGCTGTCCAGTGTGGATCACGGCGCGGTCATGACCACGGTGAAGCTGGCGGTCGCCGGCGACCAGGAGCTGACCGCGGCCATCATCACCAAGGAGGCCGCCGAAGACCTGGGCCTGGCCGCCGCCGAGGTGGTCACCGCGCTGGTAAGTCCACCGGGGTCAGCATCGGCGTGCGCTGACTCAGCGCCGGTGGCGCTTGTCGACGGTGAGCTGTTTGAGGCAGGCGGTCTCCGCCTCCGGACTGGACCGGGTCGTGATGGTCCTCGGGCCCGAGGCGACAGGCGTCCCGCCGCAGGCGCTCGACCTGCTCGACTGCGTGGTCGAGATCCCGATGGTGGGCACCGGCCACAGCCTCAACGTCGCCGTGGCCGGCTCCCTCGTCCTCTACCGCCTCGCCGGCCTGCTCTGACGCGCCGGCCTGCTCTTGGCTCGCTGGCCTACACCCTGCCTGTCAGACGGCGGCGAGCGCTTCCACAGCGCGTACCTCCAGCGAGCGTGCCTCGTCGACAGCGGCCGCGAGTTCGGCCAGCCGCGCCGACGCGTCGGGTTCGCAGGCGAGCCGCGCGATCGTCGACCACGCCGCCCCCGCCTTTGCGACGTGGCCCGCCGCGTTGAGGACCGCGTCGGCGTCGCCGCCGAGCAGCGGGGCCGCCTCGGTGAGGTACGCCGCGTACAGCGGCCGGGTCGCGCCCGGTGCGGTGTACTCGCGTTCCAGGCACTCGTCGAGGCGGCGCAGCACCCGGTCGAGGTGGCCGTCGAAGCTTCTCGCCCAGCCGGCGCGCCCACGCGGGTCGCCGAGCTGTTCGGCGAGCTTCGCCATGCCGCTGAGCCCGAAGTTCACGTCGAAGCTGTGGCCGAGGACAGGACCGGTGAGGTGCCCGACCGTCAACCGGATCGCCCGCCGCACGGCCGAGGGCAGGTCGACCGCGACGGTCGCCGCGTCGTCGCCGACGACGAGGCGGTGGTGGCGGCCCTTGCGGTGGCCTGTCCACGCGGCGACGAACCCGTCGTCGGCGATCTCGTTGACGCCACGGCCGTCGTCGACCGACACAATGGCGTCGCCGGCGGTCGTGACGACGACGCCGTACGGCTCGGCGGCCGTCCACGGGTGCGCGTCACGTTGCCAGGGCAGTCGTGTCCGGTCGACGGTGCAGTACACCGGCCGGTCGGCGAGGAGCACCCGCAGGTCGGCCATTGCCTTGGCGGCGCTCGTCGAGTGGCGCTGGTCGTAGGGCAGGCCGAGATGCTCCAGCGCAGTCGGCAGCCACGGGTCGGGGTGGTGCTGCGCCACGATCGTCATCGTCGGATGCCCGGCGTAGGCGAACGTCGCGTACAGGAACCCGATTCCGCCGGCCAGTCCGGCGATCATCGCTTCCGAGTACGGCCGGCCGGTGTGCGGCGCGTTCACGCCCGCCTGTCGAAGCATCCCCGCCAGCAGGGCGCTGTCGCGGTGGCCGCCAGCCGGTGCGGCGCTCCGGCCGGTCACCTGCCGGTGCGCTGTCATGTACGACTCGCCGGTACGCGCCGCGCGGTCGCGCACCAGCTTCTTAAGGTTGCGTTGCTCGGTCATCGCCGATCCTCGTCCGGGCACCCCACCGACGAGCCGTCACCCACGCTGTCGCACGCCGGTCGCCGCCCACGAGTCGGTAGCGGTTCCGAGCACCCGCGACGGCACGGTGGCCACCTTCGCCTCCACACAGCCGGCGGGCGTGGGCCACCGGTAAAGGAGGTACGGCGTACGAGCGACGCCGCCGACGATCCTAGCAGCGACTCGACGTACTCCCTAGGGAGGCGAACCCGGAGGACCCCTCGGCGATCTCGTCTCCGCCCAGGACACCGGCGAAGCCGGTCCTGGCAACGGCGACCGGTGCGAAGGGCCGCCTACGCGCAGACGGTGATCTGATCCGGTGGTCGAATACGTAGCGCCTGACGCGAGGTCGTCGTGTGGCCGCCCCATCGGCAAGCCGCTCCAGCGCTGGTCGGCAATGAGCGAACGTTGCCTCGCCGACGACATCATCCTAATGGCGCTGCGGCGGTGCGTATGTCGCGGCGACTCACCAGGTTTGTGCGAGCACGTCGATATAGGCGACATGTGCGTCGCCGGGTTGGTCGCCGGCAACCTGGCTCGCCTCGGCACCGGTCGCGTAGTAGACGAACTGGTCGCCCTCGTCCGCACCGCCGACGGCCACGATCTGCAACACGTGCGTGAACCCGTTCGTGCGCGCGCCTGTCTGCAGGACCCGGGTGTTCCCGGCCTAGTCAGGCGGTCCGCCATGCCGGCGACGGACGCACGCGATCACTCCGTCGACGGCCCCTGACCGCATGGCATGCGGCGAACAAGGTCGAGTTCTTCGCCGGCCATGTGTTGTCGCGGGGCCATCGGCAGACGACCAGGGATGCCTTGCCGAACTGGTCGCCGAGCGCGGTGATCGAAGCGCCGGGCCCGGGACGGCGAATCGGACACCCACCTGATCCGGGGCGGCGGGTTCGAGTCGTCGACTCCGATCCGGCCCTGGGATCACCCGGAGTTCGTGTTGGCCAGGGCGGTCGCGGTCGGCGTCATCGACCCGGACGAGGCCAACCTGATCGCCGTCACCCGGCTGGACAACCGGACCCTGGCCCAGGCGGCCGAAGCCGCTGGTATCCCGGCGAGCACCGCCGGCAGTTGGCGATCGGATGCTGAGCGGCGCCTGGTCGAGGCGATCGCAGATGGCGAGCTGGCGTTCGTGCCGCTGCGCGCCCGCTGGCGCAGGGCATCGGGACCACCTGTTGGTCGAGTGTTTGCCCACGCCGGAACCAACAGCACGGCTGTTGGCCGGGCGTTGGCCACCGGCACGACCAACAACGGCGGTGTTGGGCGCGTGTTGGCCGCCAACACCATCAACAGCACCGCTGTTGGGCAACTGTTGGCCGCCGACACTTTCAACAGCGCCATTGTTGGACAACTGTTGGCCGCCAACACGAGTGCGGCGGAGTTGTTGGCCACCCAACAGAAGGCGTTGGAGGGCAAGGCATCGGACCGAGAAGCGGCCGGTGTCGGCGCCCCGGGGCCGGGTGCGCGGCCGGCCTGAGTGGCCGTGTTCGCACCCCGACCACCATCGGCCGGAAGGAGCAGCGCTCCACGGCCCCGCCCCCGGACCCGGCGGCGCACCCCGAACCCGAGAAATGCTCCGGGCAACGCGCCCGGGGCGGGAGGTGCCAACCATGCTCCGCCGCAGTTTCTACCGCACGACCGTCACAACCCTCACCGTCGCGGCGACTTTGGCCGTCGCCGGCCCGGCGTACGCCGCCGCTCCCGGCAACGGCCCGTACCCGCTGCCGGTGATCATCGACAACATCACGGCCTGGACCGTCGGCCTGGCGTTCGGCGTCGGCTGCCTGTTCGCCACTATCGGCGCCGCCCGGCGGATGGCCGCGAACGGGGACAGCCAGGAGATCGAGAAGTCGAACGCGGCGTTCAAGAACGCCGCCTACGGCTACGCCCTGGCTGTTCTCTCACCAATCCTGCTGGCCATCGTCAAGGGCTGGATCGGCGGCTGAGATGAAGGGCTGGATCGTCGACCAACTCATCGAAGCCATCCTGATCTGGTTCACCCGAACACTGCCCGTCGCCGGCCTCCCGACGCGGTGCCTGGCGACCTCATCTTCATCCCCGGCGCCAACGGCACCATGACCGACCCCGGCCACGTCGGCATCTACATCGGACAGAGCCTCGTCGTCCAGGCGCCACACACCGGCGACGTCGTCAAGCTGTCCAATGTAGATGCCTGGGCTGGGCGGATCGCGAAGATCCGCCGCCCGCTCACCTAGCCCGACACCGCGCGGGCCGACCCGAAGCTAGGCGCCAGGATCGTCGTCACCGACGGCGCCGGACACATTGTCTGGGTCCGCCGTACCGGCGGGACCCTCCGCGGAGTGAAGTCGATCCGCTGCGGCGGCAAGCGCCCGCAACGCTCGACGATGGTCGAAGCCGTCGGCGGCAAGAGTCGCCTCGACAAGGCCGAACGTGAGTACCGGATCCTCGTTGTCGGCTCGGTGGCGCCCGTACAGGGCCAGAATCATGTCGAAGTCGTCGGCTCCTTGGGCGCGGGCCACTTTCATCGCCTCGAGCAGGCGTCGATCCGCATCAGGGCCGCGGCCTCGATGTGAGGCCTGTTCATCGCTGTCCACGGCACGGCTCCTTGCCCGGGTTGGCCCGCCACGGGCTGGCCTCACGCTATCGCGTACCGCTCTGGGGAGCCGCGCGGTTCGTCTGTCGCTTGCCCGACACCTCGACCTTCGCCTATATGCCAATCCGATCAAGGCGCGCGTGCGCAAGAGCGCTCACCGGCGCCATTCTTACGAGCCGGGCGCGGCAACGGCACAGCGTGAGCTGTCGGTGCGCGGCCGTTCGCCGGCTTTCCTCAGCCCGTCTGTAGCTACTTTCGAAACCCTCGCCCCGGGCCGGGCCGGATCACCCAGGGCACCCACTCGGCCTCTGGACGGCGTCCCCGATACGGCCATGACCACGACCGACCGTCCACCTCAAGGAAGGCATGCGATGTCCACAAACGAACGCGGGCCCGGCGATCCTTCGGACGCTGTGCGCCATGCTGAACGGCGACATGACGCGCGCCAGCATGGCCGGCCGTCAACGAGCGCTGGCAACCGAGCCCGAGAACGAACTCGCCCGCCCGCTCGGCCACGCAATCCACGCCGCCATCCGTCCAGCCGACATCATGGCCATGCTCGTCCGAATAGAACGCCGAGCCGGATCCACATCGACGCCTCTGCCCCGCCAGCCTGGCCGGTCGCCGCCGGTGCGCGGTCCGGGCAGGCGGGGCGTCTGGGCAAAGGCCACCGTTCGGCGCGAACGGAGCCCCTTACGCGGGCTCCATGAGTTCAGCGGTGTCGGGGACGAGGTCTTCGAGGGTGCGCACGCGGTGCACGCCGGTAAGGAAGATCCACAGCGGGGCGATCAGGAACGCCGCCACGACCACAAGAAGGGTCGCCCGCAGGCCGATACGGTCGCCGAGGTAGCCGCCGAGCAGGGCGCCGAAGGGCATGATGCCCCAGGACACGAAGCGGAAGCTCGCGTTCACCCTGCCCAGCAGCGCAGCCGGCATGATGGTCTGGCGCAGGCTGACCATGTGTACGTTGGCGACCGTGGCGAGGTCTGCCAGGATCGTCCGGAAGATCTCTGCTTCGCGACGGCGAGCGGAGTCCTCGTGGTCGTTTCGAGGATCCGGCTCCAGGCGTCGCGGTTGGCGCTTGCTATGGGTCGACGTAGCCCAGTTCACGGGCTCGCTTCAGCCAGCGGCTTGCAGTGGCCTTGGAGACTCGCCACCGTTCCGAGATCGCTCGTCGCGGCGGGCGCCCTTCTGGTTCTGCTTGCCAGTACGCCTGCGCGACCTGCATGAGGTGCTCGTCGGGCCAGGACTTGCCGCCGGTGGGCCGCGCGGTGCGATCCCCGTGGGTGCTCCAGCCTGGCATCGTTCTGAACCGCCCCGGTGCAGGTGGGGACCGTCCACCATGAAGCCGTTGGATCCACCGTATGGGGTGGGGCTTGCGGGTGCGTGTCAGCCCAGTGCTTTGCGCAGCAGCGCTGTCAACTGGTCCTGTTCGTCGGGTGAGAGTCGTCCGACCGCCGTGCGGGCGAAGGTGAAGGCTGTTGCGAACCGGTGGTTGAGCTCGTCTCCTCGGCGGGTTCGGGCGACGAGTCGTGCGCGGCGGTCCCGGGGATTCGGTTCACGGGTGACGAGGCCGAGCGCTTCGAGACGCATGACGATCTGGGTGATGTTGGAGGCATCGCAGCCGAGCTCCTCTGCCAAGGCGCCCATGCCGCGCCGCTCATCGAGTCGCCCGAGCACACATGCCTGCGCCGGGCTGAGCGACAGCTCGGCTGCGGCCGCCTCGTAGGCGCGGTCGTAGACGTCGACCAGGTCGAACAAGGCGGCCTCGGCCTCGGACGAGGTGGTTACGGGTCCGCTCGGCAGCGCCATGGCTTCCAGCCTAAAGGAGTTACTTGATCCGCTCAAATAACCGTGCTCCAATGATCCTTGATTCACTCAAGTAAACGAGGAGGGCCGATGGACAGCAGGATTGAGCGCTCAGCGGGCGGCACGATCGTGGAGCCGCAGATGAACGCGGTCGTCCTTGACCGGTTCGGCGGCGTCGACGAACTCTCGTCGCGCCGGATACCGCTCCCGGAGGTCGGCGACGACGACGTCCTCATCCGGGTGGAGGTCGCAGGGGTCGCGTCCTGGGACGCGGTCGAGCGGGAGGGGGGCTACGACGGCGCTTTCGGTGTCGCGTCGGCCTTCCCCTATGTCCTCGGCTGGGACGCGGCGGGCACGGTGGCCGCCGTCGGACGCAACATCACCCGGTTCGACGTGGGCGAGCGTGTCTACGCTTCCACGAACCCGGTGAAGCGTGGCGGCTTCTACGCCGAGTACGGCGTCGTTGAGGCGGAGTTCGTGGCGCGCGTGCCCGACCGGGTGCCGACCGAACAGGCCGGCGCGATGCCCTGGGATGCCCTGACCGCCCTGAGCGGCCTCGATCTGCTCGGCCTGCGGCCGGACGGAACGCTCATGGTCTTCGGGGCCAGCGGGGGTGTCGGGCACATGGCCGTGCAGCTGGCGCGGCACAGCGGCATCCGAGTGTTGGCCGTGGCCTCTGGTGACGACGGTGTCGCCCTGGCCCGGCGGCTGGGCGCCGACGACGTGGTCAACGGTCGCAAGGACGATGTGTTGGCTGCGGCTTTCGAGTTCGCACCAGGCGGGCTCGATGCGGCTTTGGTCACCGCGGGAGGCGAGACCGCCGAACGGTCTCTTCGCGCGGTCAAGAACTCGGGACGGATCGCTTGGCCGAACGGTGTCACGCCCGTGCCTGTGACACCGCCGAGCGCGATGGTGTCCTACTACGACGGGGATATAAGCCGTGCCGGCACCGATCGGCTGAACGCGATCATCGAGGCGAGCTCTTTCGAGGTCCACGTCGCCCGGACCTTCCCATTGGAGCGAGTCCAGGATGCGCATCGTGCCCTCAACGATCACTATGTCGGGAAGCTGGCCCTCAAGGTGGGATAGGACGCAGCAAACGGTCCGGAGGCGGGGCTCGGCGGTCTTGGCGGGCGAAGGTGGCGACGAGGTGGATGTGGCCCTCGGCATGGCGGCCCCTATCAATGGCGATCGGCAAGGATCAGCGGCCCGGCCGTACGGGCGGTCAGCCGAGTCGATGACTCCAACGGTGTTGATAGCCTGTGGCCTGTGCCCGTGTCGGACCGCTTGTCGTGTCAGGTGCAGGAACGTGCGGATGGGGTGCACCTGATCGTCATAGGTGAGATCGACTACCGCAACCGCGACGTGTTCGACATCGCGGTACGGGCCGTGCTGACCGGCTACCCCGTCCGGATCGTGCTTGACCTGACCGCCGTACGGTTCGTGTCCTCCGAAGGTGCCAGCTCGCTGGTCGACGCCGCGCATCGGGCCGCCAACGGCGAATCGACGCTGTCCATCCTCACCAGCCCGCCGGTGCGGCGACGCCTCGACCTGCTCGGCCTGACCCAGCTCCTGACCGAACCCAGCGCCACCGGCCCGCCGCCGCCTGGACCGTAAATGGAAGACTTTCCCCTTGCTTCTGAGCGGCTCTGGGTCCTTGGCGACGTCGCCGATCGTGTCCCCGAGCCGCGGAACCACAGCTGCGTACGCGTTGGCGTGGACGGACCAGATGGCTCAGGGAAGACCATGTTCGCTGACGACCTCGCCGCGGTGCTCCGCGAACGGGACCGGCCGATCGTACGGATCTCGCTCGATGACTTCCATAACGTGCGCGCCGTGCGCTATCGCCAAGGCCGCGAGTCTGCGGAGGGCTTCTGGCGTGACTCTTACAACTACGCGCGGTTCCGCGCCGATGTCCTGGAGCCGTTTGGGCCGAACGGGTCGCGCCGCTACCGCGCCGCCGGCCACGACCTCGTCACCGACGCGGTCCTCACCCCTGAACCGCGGCTGGCCCCGCCGAGCGCGGTGCTCGTCGTCGACGGGCTGTTCCTTCATCGCGACGAACTGGCCGCCGCGTGGGACCTGTCCGTCTTTCTCGACGTCCCGTTCACCGCGACCGCCCAACGAATGGCGCTGCGTGACGGTACCAATCCGGACCCCGACCACCCCGACATGCACCGCTACGTAGAAGCCCAGCGCATCTACTTCGCCGCCTGCGCTCCACAGGAACGGGCCACCGTCCTGGTCGACAACACCGACTTTCATCGCCCCCGGATCCTGCGAGGCTGACCTGCGACAGCGACATGCCTACCGCAGATCAGCGGTGATCGTGGACCGTGTGCATCATGGCGATCCCACTACGGATTGGCTGGCCACACCCTCGCGAAAGCGCGGCCGCGCTGCGGACGTCGCGACCTAGTAGTGCTCAGTCATGATTGGTTAGCCGTCTCGGGGGTAGTGGTCGGGGAATTGGGTGTTGCAGGTGGGGCAGGTGCCGATGATGCGGGCGAGGT
>Ga0307513_10009026_pt1 | contig 12647 bp, 12 predicted proteins | sample 15_EM_MG_FD_202174 | JGI IMG/M metagenome (GOLD analysis project Ga0307513, IMG submission 202174) | Populus trichocarpa ectomycorrhiza microbial communities from riparian zone in the Pacific Northwest, United States - 15_EM | ecosystem: Host-associated > Plants > Roots > Unclassified | place... | reverse complement strand
GCGGCAACAGGAACGGCTGATCACGATTCACCGGACGATACGCCTTCGCCATACCGCCATTCTCGAGCACAAACCATGATCAACCACGCCTGACACGCCCCCAACCGCGATTTCGCAACAGGCTCCCACAGCCGCTGATTAGCGGTCCAAACCGGAGCTGACCATCACGACAACCTGGTGATCGGCCGCAAGCGCGCAAGCATGATCTGCGGAGGTTGGGGTCAGCCCTTCACGGCGCCGCTGAGCCCGGCGCTGCGGAGGAACAATCGCTGGAAGACCAGGAACAGCACGATCGGAATGATCGTGGAGATGAACAGCGCAGCGAGCAGGACGTCCAGCTCGATCAGGTCGGCCAGCACCGGCAGCCGGACGGACAGTGGCTGCTTCTGCGGGTCGGTGATCACCAGCAGCGGCCAGAGGAAGTCCTTCCAGGCCGCGATCACGGCGAAAACCGAGACGACGCCGAGGATGGGCTTGGACAGCGGCAGCACGATCGACCAGAACAGCCGGAACGGGCCCGCGCCGTCCACTCTCGCGGCCTCGAACACCTCCCGCGGCAGGTTGTCGAAGAACCGCTTGACCAGCACGACGTTGAACGGGTTGGCGGCGGCCGGCAGCCAGAGTGCCCAGTAGGAGTTGAGCATCGAGTGATGCCACAGCGGTGGGTTCAAGACGGTCAGGTAGAGCGGGACCAACAGAACGACGGTCGGCACCAGCAGGGTGCCGACGACCAGACCGGTGAGGATCGGCCCGTACTTCGGCCGTAGCACCGAGAGCGCGTACCCACCGGTGGCGGCCACGAAGAGCTGGCTTGCCCACGATCCGGCGGCCACGAACACGGTATTCAGGAAGTACTGGTCCAGGTGTTCCCGGTTCCACGCGGTTGACAGCGTGGACCATTCCATCCCGTTCGGCCACAGCGCCATCGGCTGCCGCAGCGTGTCCTGGGTCGGCGTGATCGCGCCCTTGGCCAGCCACAGGATCGGGCCGAGACCAATGATCAGCAGGATGATCAGCAGCCCGATGGTTGAGGCCTTCAGCGGGTACTTGACCCCCGGACGGCGACGCTCGAACGGCGAGATGATCCCGCGCTCTCCGCCGTCGGACCCGGACGAGCGGCGGCGGATCAGCCGGCGCCGCCAGGACGGCCGCTCCGGGCCGGAAACCGCGACTTCGGCCTCCACCTCGGGCGTGCTCGGCTGAGCGGTAACAGTCACGAGGTGCTCCAGGATCGGGTGAGCCGGAAGTAGACCGCGGAGAGGATGCCGAGGGTGACGGCGAGCATCACGCTCAGCGCCGTCGCCGAGCCGAAGTCACCGCCCAGGCTGCTGCCGAACGCATAGTTGTAGATCAGCAGCAGGACGGTCAGGGTCGCGTTGGCCGGGCCACCACCGGTGAACAGGTACGGCTCGAGAAACACCTGTGCGGTGCCGATCACCTGCAGGATCAGGGTGATCAGCAGGACGCCGCGCAACTGCGGCAGGGTGACGTGCCAGACCTTCTGCCAGATCGACGCGCCGTCCACCTCCGCGGCGTCGTAGAGCTCCGGGGCGACTCCGGTCAGCGCGGCCAGGTAGATGATCACGGTGCCGCCGGCCGCCGCCCAGGTCGCCTCCAGCACCAGCGAGGGCATCGCCGTGGTGGCGGATTGCAGCCAGGGGTAGGGCCCGAGGCCGACCCAGCCGACGATGGTGTTGAAGACGCCGGTCTCGCTGCCGTCGTAGAAGAACCGCCAGAGCAGCACCGAGACCACCGGCGGGACCACCACCGGCAGGTAGGCCAGCGCGGTGTAGATCCCCCGCCAGCGTTTCACCTCGCTCATCACGACAGCCAGCGCCAGCGGGATGGGATAGCCGAAAATCAGTGCCAGGAGGGCGAAGTAGCCGGTGTTCTTGACCGCCGTCCAGAGATCCGGGTCGGCCAGGACGGTACGGAAGTTCTCCACGCCGACCCAGGTCGGTGCGGTCACCAGGTTGGTCTCCTGCACGCTCATCACCAGCGCGCGGACGATCGGGAACCAGGAGAAGACGCCGAACGCGATCAGCATCGGCAACAGGAAGATCAGGGTGGACAAGCCACCGCCGCGTACCCAGGTCAGCGGGGAGCGGCGGCGCCGGGGGGCTTTGCTGCCGGTACTGGCGGGGGCGCCGTCCACCGGTGGATCGATCACACTCATGCTCAGCCCCTCGTTGGACCGGTGAATCCAGTTGGACCGGTGAATCGGTGGAGTCCCACGGCGGCCGACCGGAAGGATCGCCGGCCGCCGCGGGAGTCAGGCGGGTGTCAGTTTCTTGCCGAGAAGTGTCAGTTCTTGTCGAGAATGCTCTGCACCTTGGTGTTGGCCTTGGTCAACAGGTCGTTGATGTCGGCGTTCTTGTTGGTGAGCACCGACTGCACCACCGGGTCGAGCGCCGCATAGACGTCCTGGGTCGCCACCGGCGGCTCTGGGACGAGCGGCTGGTTGAACGCGTTGGTGGTGTAGTTGGTCATCTGGTCGAGCGGCACCGTGATGTAGCTCTTGATCCAGGTCTGCACCTGGTCGTACGTGGCCTTGTCGAAGACCGGCAGCAACGGAGCACCCACCGGCTGGTCGGCTGCGGCCTGCGTTTTGGCGTAGTCGACCGAGCCCTCTTCCGTGGTGATCTTCCGCATGTAGAAGAAGTCGATCCACTTCACGGCGGCGGCCTGCTGAGCCGGGCTCGCCTTGGCACTGACCCCGGCCAGGGTGCCGCCACCGAGGACGCCGGCGTCGGCGCCTTCCAGCGGAATCGTGGTCAGGCCGTAGGTGGCCGGCTTGATGTTGTTCTGGGCGGCCAGGTTCTCGTAGGTGCCACCACCGGTAAGGTACATCCCGATCTTGCCGGCGGCGAACGCCTGGTTGATCCCGTTCCAGTCGTAGATGAAGTTGGCGCCCATCGAGTTGTCCTGCCAGCGCATGTCTTTGACCAGCTGCAGGGCCTGGACGGTGGCCGGGTTGTTGACCGTGGCCTTCTGCTTGTCACCCTCGGGCTGGGTCATCCGGCCGCCGAACGCGTAGGACTCGGTGCTGAGGATCCAGCCGCCGGTGTTGCCCCGGGTCATCACCGCGTACCCGGTCTGGCCGGTCTTGTCCGCGATCTGCTTCGCGTAGGTACGGACCTCGGCCCAGGTGGTCGGCGGCTTGTCCGGGTCGAGCCCGGCCTTGGTGAACAGCTCCCGGTTGTAGTGCAGACCCTGGCCGTAGGCCGAGATCGGGACCATCTCGATCTTGCCGGACTGGTCCTGCCCGGCGGCGACCACGTTCTTGTTGAAGTTCTTGGCGTAGGGCAGCTTTGCGACCTCGGAACTGATGTCGGCAACCTGCTTGCGAGCGATCAGCGCGCGGCCGTCGGTGAAGGCCGTGGTGAACACGGTCGGCAGCGTGCCGCCGGCCAGCCGAGCCGCGAAAGTTGGCGCGGTCCAGGTGTATTCCTCGCGCTTCACCTTGATGTTCGTGTACTTGGCCTGGAACTGGGAGATCTGAGTGTCGAAGGCCTTGATCGCGTCCGGCTGCAATCCGGCGTCGATCGCCACCGTGATGTTGACCGGACCATTGCTGGCGGCCTCTTCCTTGGGGTCGTCACCGCATCCGGTCAGCAGGCTGAGTCCGGTCAGGCCGGCCACGGCCAAGATCGCGGTCTTTCGGAAAGACGTCACTGTCGCTCCTCGTGCAGATGTGAAAGGGGTTCAGGGGGTGTGAGGTGACCCGGCCAAGCGCAGCCAGGCGGTGCTGTCGGTGGGAAGAAGCCCGTCGTGGATTTCGCTGCTGGCCAGGAGCACCTCGGTGTGGTCGGGGAGCGGAACAGGCTCGCTCGCGAGGTTGGTGACGCTGGCGAAGTACTCGCCGCGGGTGAACGCGAGCACCTCGTCACCGGCCTTGAGCCAGGTCAGTGGACCGTCGTGCAGTCCGGTCTGCTGGCGGCGTAGCCGCAGGGTGCTGCGGTACAGATGGAGCATCGAGCCGGGGTCGGCCAACTCGGCCTCGACGCTGAGCTCGGACCAGTCAGCCGGCTGCGGCAGCCAGGGATCGGTGGCCGCGTCGTCCGGACTGAAACCGAAGGATCGGCCCTCGGCGTGCCACGGCAACGGCACCCGGCAGCCGTCCCGGCCCGGGTCGATGCCGCCGGAGCGGTAGTGCATCGGATCCTCTAGCAGCTCGAGCGGGATGTTCTCGGCCTCCGGCAGGCCGAGCTCATCGCCCTGGTAGATGTACAGCGACCCGGGTAGGGCGGCCGCCAGCAGGGCAGCCGCTCGAGCTCGGCGAGTGCCGATCTCGAGGTCGGTTGGAGTGCCAAAGCGCTTGGCAGCGAAGGAGAATGACGAGTCGGCGCGACCGTATCTGGTCACCGTCCGAGTGACGTCGTGATTGGACAGCACCCAGGTGGCCGGTGCCCCGACCGGCGCGTGCGCGGCCAGTGTCTGCTCGATTGACGACCGCAGCTCCTTGGCTTCCCAGGGCCGGGCCATGAAGTCGAAGTTGAACGCGGTGTGCAACTCGTCCGGGCGCAGGTAACGGGCGAACCGCTCGGCATCCTCCAACCAGATCTCGCCGACCAGCACCCGGGTGCCGGGATAGGAGTCGGCGACCGAACGCCAGTCGCGGTAGATGTCGTGCAACTCGTCCCGGTCCAGGTGCGGGTGAGTGCCCGGCAGACCCGGCCGGGCCGGCAGTTCCGGGAAGCTCGGGTCCTTGACCGGCATCGCGGCCGAGTCGATCCGAATCCCGGCCACGCCGCGGTCGAACCAGAAGCGCAGGATGCTCTGGTGTTCGGCCCAGATCTCCGGGTTCTGCCAGTTCAGGTCGGGCTGCTCGGGAGTAAAGAGGTGCAGGTACCACTCCCCGGGGCTGCCGTCGGGATTGGTGGTTCGGGTCCAGCTGTCTCCGGAGAAGCTGGAGACCCAGGCGGTCGGCATCGTCGCGCCGTCCGGACCGCGGCCGGGGTGGAACCAAAACCGGGCCCGCTCGGGAGATCCGGGCGCCGCCGCGAGCGCTGCCTCGAACCAGGGATGCTGGTTGGAGATGTGGTTCGGGACGACGTCGATGATCGTCCGGATGCCCAGCTCGAGGGCCTCCCGGATCAGATGCTCGGCCTCCTCCAGGGTGCCGAAAGCGGGCTCGATGGAACGGTAATCGGCGACGTCGTAGCCGCCGTCCGCCATCGGTGACGGATACCAGGGGTTGAACCAGATCGCGTCCACCCCGAGGTCGTGCAGATAGCTCAGCTTGGCGCGGACGCCTGCGAGGTCGCCGACACCGTCACCGTTCGCATCGAAGAAGCTGCGCACGTAGACCTGATAGATGACGGCACTGCGCCACCAATCAGCGTCCTCGGAGGGTTCGGCCTGCAGGTCCGTCACGAGACGCCAACCTCCTGGATGTGGGGGGACCGGGAGAACCAGATCCGCAAACGGTCGGTGGAATTGGTCCGAACGTAGACCGCTGGAGAGAACGTTGCAAGACTTGAACCAGATTTTGCACGAATTGGATTATTACTATGCGGTCACGCTCGGGATGGCGTTTGATAGCGATCTCAGGCGTGCCGCGCTGCTGGCAGGCGAGCAAACCCCGACGGGAGCCGGCACCGTCGGGTCGACCCAGGTCGACTCGGTTCAGCTCGGGACGGTAAGAAAGCCACCGGTGTAGGACGGTTGAACGCTAAACCTGCAATCGAATGCGTGGCGGGTCACAAGTGCTCTGGAAATGTCGTCGCAAGATGACGACGGCTTCTTGCAGGATACGAACTTAGGTCCTGGGGGCTGCACCAGTGGACGAACGGACGACGAGTTCCGGCTCGAAGAGCAGTTCCCGGGCCATCGTCATGCCGCCCTCGATCTGGTTGATCAGCAGCGTGACCGCCGCCCGGCCCATCGCCTCGATCGGCTGCCGGACCGTGCTCAGTGGCGGGTCGGTGCAGTTCATCAGGAACGAGTCGTCGAAGCCGATCACCGAGAAGTCGCCCGGTACGTCCTTGCCGGCCCGTCGAGCGGCCTTCACCCCACCGAGCGCGAGCATGTCGCTGGCGAACATCGCGGCCGTGATCCCGCGCTCCAGCAGCAGCGACGTGGCCAGCTGACCGCCCTCGACGGTGAACATGGTGTGCTCGATGCTGTTCTCTATGCTCAGCCCGGCCGCGCCGGCCAGTCGCTGGAAGGCCGCCTGCTTGCGCAGCGACGGCACGTGGTCCGGCGGCCCGAGCACCATTCCGAGCTTCTCGTGCCCGAGCGAGCGCAGGTGCGCGAAGGCCAACTCAACCGCCGCGACGTCGTCCGTGGAGACCGTCGGGAAACCGAGCCGTTCCACCGAGGCGTTCAGCAGCACGACCGGGACGCCGCGCTTGTGCAACTGGGCGAAGTGATCGTGCGGAGCGTCCCCCTCGGCCTGGGCGCCGCCGAAGAACACCACCCCGGAGACCTGCTTCTGCAGCAGCATCTCGACGTAGGCCGGTTCGGTCATTCCGCCCGCTGTGCAGGTGCACAGCACTGGGGTGAGCCCACGATGGACGATGCCGCCGGCGACCACTTCGGCGAACGCCGGGAAGATCGGGTTCTGCAGCTCCGGCAGCACCAGGCCGACCAGTCGGGCTCGGTCTCCGCGCAACTGGGTGGGGCGTTCGTAGCCGAGCACGTCCAGCGCGGTGAGCACGGATTTACGGGTTGCCTCGGAGACTCCGGGCCGTCCGTTCAGCACGCGGCTGACCGTGGCCTCGCTGACCCCGACCTTCTTGGCAACTTCGGCGAGACGTCGTGTCATGACGTGATCATACGGCAGATCTGCAAGCCGCTTGCGTTTTCTTGCGAAAACCAACCGAGAAATGCGCCGAACGGGTGGTGATTGAGACTCGGTGTTGCCGGGTGATGGCATTAACCCTCGCGACCTCCTCCAGATCGCTAGGAAATCAGGAGTAGCGCCGATCAAACTAGTCAAGGGATATGCTGGGACAATGGTGCGCGAGAGAGACAGTAGTCAGGAACACCGAACGTGTGACGCCGCACTCGCGCGCGCCTTCGACTTCCTGGGCAAACGCTGGAACGGCGTCATCCTGGGCACCCTGACCTCCGGCCCCGCCGCCTTCTCCGAGTTGCGCCGGGCCGTCACCGGGATCAGTGACTCGGTGCTGTCCGACCGGCTCACCGAACTCGCCGCCGCCGGGCTGGTCCAGCGCTCGGTGCAGGAGGGGCCCCCGGTTTCGGTCAACTACCGGCTGACCTCGGCCGGGCAGGCCCTGCTCCCGGCGATGCACGAGCTGATGATCTGGGCCGCGGAGAACCTTCCGGCCGCGCAGTGCCCCACGGACAAGAGCGCCTGACCGTTGCCCGTGGGCAACGTCGTGCTCGGGTGATGGAATGCTGCCACCGTTACCAAAGAGGGTGGAGCAGGCGATGATCTTCATTGCGGTCAGGTTCAAGGTCCGTCCGGAGTACAGCGAGGACTGGTTGTCGCTGGTCGCGGACTTCACCGCGGCCACCCGGGCCGAACCGGGCAACCTCTGGTTCGACTGGTCCCGCAGCGTCGACGACCCGAACGAGTTCGTCCTGCTGGAGGCCTTCCGGGACGGCGCGGCCGGGGGTGAGCATGTCGGGTCCGATCACTTCAAAGCGGCGATGAAAGCGATGCCCGAAGCGCTGGCCGAGACCCCGCGCATCATTAACGGCGAGTTGCCGGGCGAGGAATGGTCGCTGATGGGCGAGCTAGAGGTACCAGACCGAGGCTGACCAATATCGGCATTCCGGTAGCGCGGGGCGCGCGTAACAGGGTAGAAACGCCATCGAATCCTTTAGCTACGGCTTGGCCTGGTTGGTGCCCGTGGGAGAGCGCTCTCTTTCTTTCCATGGCTCGGGACCGAGCTGGCCGTCGTCCCCCGATAGGTAGGTCGACGATGACCGTCCACGATCACCGCCCGCGAGAGCTTTCGCGTACCCGAAGCAGGACATTCCGCCGATTTCTCCCGTTGGCCGCTTCTGCTGCGATGCTCGCCGCCGCCGGCGTCGTGCCGTCGGCAGCTGTGGCCTCGGCCGACGGCGGGGCGCCCGACTTCGGGCCGAACGTCTTCGTTTATGACCCGTCCACCCCGGTGGCCGAGATCCAGACCAAGCTCGACGCGCTGGCAACCCAGCAGGACAGCAACGAGATGGGCACCAACCGGTACGCCGTGCTGTTCAAGCCCGGCTCGTACGACGTGAATGCCCGGCTCGGGTACTACACGACCGTCGCCGGCCTCGGCCGCAACCCGGACGACGTCAACATCCACGGTGCGGTCCGGGTCACCGGTCAGCCTGACCCGGGCTCGGCCGCCGGCATCTCGGCGCTGACCAACTTCTGGCGGTCGGCGGAGAACCTGTCCGTGACGCCGACCGACTGGTCGAACCAGTGGGCGGTCTCGCAGGCCTCGCCGATGCGCCGGGTGCACATCAAGGGCATCCTCTGGCTGGAGCCGGGCAACGGCGGCTTCTCCAGCGGTGGCTACCTGGCCGACTCGAAGGTCGACGGGATCACGATCAACGGCTCGCAGCAGCAGTGGATCACCCGGGAGAGCGAACTAGGCGACATCTGGACGAATGGCGTCTGGAACCAGGTGTTCTCCGGCGTCACCGGCGCGGTGCCGACCGCGGACTTCCCGACCAACCCGTACACCGTGCTGCCGACCAGCCCGGTCACCCGGGAGAAGCCGTACCTGTACCTGGATGATGCAGGCAAGTACCGGGTGTTCGTGCCGAGCCTGCGGAAGAACACCTCGGGCACCACGTGGGGCGCGGGCAAGACCGAGGCCGGGTCGTCGCTTTCGATCCGGGACTTCTACATCGCCAAGCCCACGGACAGCGCCCGGAAGATCAACTCGGAGCTGGCCTGCGGCAAGAACCTCCTGCTGACCCCGGGTGTGTACCACCTGGATCGGGCGCTGCGGGTGAAGAACAAGAACACCGTGGTGCTCGGTCTCGGGATGCCGAGCCTGGCCCCGGACACCGGTGACGCCGCGATCAAGATTGACGACGTGGACGGCGTGCGGATCGCTGGCGTGCTTGTCGACGCCGGGGCTCGCCAGTCCAAGACGCTGGTCGAGGTCGGCGAGCAGGGCAGCCGGCGGGACCACTCCCGCAACCCGATCTCGTTGCAGGACGTGTTCTTCCGGGTCGGTGGACCGTGGGTCGGCCGGGCCAAGACCAGCCTGACGGTGAACAGCGACGACACGCTGATCGACAACATCTGGGCGTGGCGTGCCGACCACGGCACCGGGGTGGGTTGGACGCAGAACACCGCGGACACCGGTGTTGTGGTGAACGGTGACGACGTCACCGCCTACGGCTTGTTCGTCGAGCACTACCAGAAGTACCAGACCATCTGGAACGGCGAGCGTGGCCGGACGATCTTCTACCAGAGCGAACTGCCCTACGACCCGCCGAGCCAGGCAGCCTGGACCAGCCCGACCGGCAAGGGTTGGGCGTCGTACAAGGTCAACAGTTCGGTACGGCAGCACGAGGCCTGGGGTCTGGGGGTCTACTCCTTCTTCAACCAGGGCGTGGACATCCGCGCGGACCGGGCGATCGAGGTGCCGAAGCGGTCCGCGGTGAAGTTCCACAACATGGTCACCGTGTTCCTGAACGGCAGCGGTGGCATCGAACGGACGATCAATGACGCCGGCACGCCGGTAGTCGGGTCGTTCGGGACCAGCAACGTGATCAGCTATCCGGTGCTGACCCCGAACCCGACGCCACCCCCGGCGCCGTGATCTGAGCTCGCTCCGCCGGTGATCATGCACGCTTGCGCCCTCCCGAGGGGCCAAGCGTGCATGATCACCGCTATTTGGAGTCCCTGCCCGCCACCCGGCTCCGGGTCTGTGGCCATCGCTGAGCCGTTGTCCCACTGCACCCAAACTAGAAACGGACCGCCTCGACGACGTGCTCATCGTCGAAACGGCCCGTTCTCTATCGGGACTTCGAGTTTAGGCCAGGCCTTCGGGCGATGGTGCCGGGGCCAGGTAGTCGAACTCGCCGTTCCGGACGCCGGCGAGAAATGACTGCCACTCATGGGCGTTGTAGACCAGATGTCCGCCTTGGGGATTCTTGGAATCCCGGACAGCAATTAAATCACCATTGAGCGGAGCGGCCTCCACGCACCCGTTGGGGCCGGAGAACGACGACTTGCGCCAGGGCAAGTCGTGGTCAGAATGCAACACTGGGGGTCCTTTCGGGAAGAGGACCTCGTCAGAGCCCGGGATAGCAGGTTGTATCCTTTAGGCAGCTTAGAGAGGTCGGCGCGTTCGACGTCATGGCGGCGATCACTGACCGCGACCAGCGGTCAGTGTACTCATGATCAGAAGCTTCACGCCGTTAAGAATCGCCCATCGATACCAAATTGAAATTATCCAGCTTCTTGCCTGCTGTGGTCGGCGTAACCAGCGAGAATATCTGGGGCGCAACAGAATTGACGGGAAGACGCAACCGACCTAACCCTGCGGGCCAGCGGCTCAGGGCTCTTCTTCTGGACGGGTCGGAATATACCGACAGTGTATTAAACTCAGTATTCCGCCATCTTGGTGAGTAGGGCAGCTCTTGAATCCGTCGCATCCAAGGCGATGCGCTGAAGGTGGGCAAAGATCTGCCGATGCCGTCGGAGTTCTTCGGGTGTTTCGAGGAAAATCTGACCGGCGAGCGTGTCAACGTAGACGACGTCGGAGACCTGTTCCTGGGGCAGCGTCAGAATGGTGAAACTCCCGATCTGGCCCGGGTGAGCTCCGCGCTCCAGTGGGAGGACGAGGATTTCCGTCCCCTGACGTTCGCTGGCCTTGATCAGATGGCCCACCTGCTCGCGCATGACGTCGCGACCACCGACCATCCGAAGCAGCACGGCTTCATCGAGAACCGCCCGGTACGTGAGACCGGATTCGCCGGTCAGGAGTTGCTGGCGGCGCGCTCGGACCTCGAGGCTCTTGCTGATGTCGTGATCGGTGAGAGGACTCTTACGAGCAGGGCTGGCAGCGCCCTTCAGGTAGGCCGCGCCGTAGGTGGCGGTCTGCAGGATGTTCGGAATGATCGTGCTCTCGACCTCGTCGATCGCCGTCGCTGTGTCTTCGAACCCGATGTAGGTCCCGTACTTTTCATCGACCTCGGTGTACGACTCCCACCAGCCGGATTCCCTCGCGCCGGCAACAAGAGAGGTCAATTCCGCGATCCGGATGGTGTCCGTGACTCCGTAGAACTCACAGAGATCCTTGACGTCGCGGGCTCGGGGAACTCGGATGCCGGTCTCGATGCGGCTCAGGGTGGCGGCAGAGGTCTCGAGGGCTGCCGCCGCTTCTTCAAGCGTGTTCCCGGCCTGCTGTCGCATGTGGCGCAGGGTGTTGGCGAGTTCCCGCCGGCTCACGGTCGGGCTTGGAGGACGAGTGCGAGCCACAGATCTCACCTTCTCACAACTTTGTGTTACGCGACGCAACTCTCGGTGTGCGCAACTTGCATAGTGAAACTGAGCAGATTGTATGTCCAGCTTATGGCTATTGCGCCGCGCACGTTACCACCGCACCATGGAAGTCACGGGGTAGGACAGGCCACAAGAAGATCACGACTTCGCTGCACCACCGGCGACCGTTGGATCCGCCTGATCCCTCACCTCTCGGAGGTGATGTGCAGCGAGCGCGAGACCTACCGCCGCTCCATCACGCAGGCTCTGATCGAAGTAGGGCCCGAGGGGAGCGGTATCCGCAAACGAGTGCTGGACCGGTGCTGCAACACCGGCCCAGCTGTGTCTCCTTGATGGGAGCCTACGGTGAACAAGGGTACTCCGGTTCTGCCATCTGAACAGACTGAAGTTTCAGGACTCTTCGCTGAAGATGTCGCTGAACAAGACACCGTGCGCCTTCCGGCCTCGCACCTCCGATGGTGTGGTCATGAATGACGTCGCGGTCGTCCTCGTTGTCAGTCTGCTGCTCGCGCTCTTGGTCCGGATCTTCTGGCGCCTGATCGTGAATCTTCTTGTGATCATGGTGATTTCGCTGATCCTTGTGGCGGTTTTCTTTGTCACCCTGGGAATCGACCAGTTTCACGGCGGGGTCTGACGCCGGCCGTTCGGACTTAGGCCGACGTGGGTCGGGAGGTGCGATTGCCTGACGTGTGGTGGTGAAGGGGTGCGCCGTTTCACCACCACACCTTGCCCGGCCGACCGTGAAAAGCAGATGACCAGCGCCGACATCGCTGGTTAGGCTCGGCGGACATGTCGCGAACCGTCACGCTGGTGCTACTGAACCTGAATGGCGAACTGCTCGGCGCGCTAACCCCTTTCGAGGTCGACCTGCCGTGGTGGCAAGAAGCCAGCGACGTCGTCCAAGCGTTTCAGGAGCGGCACGGGCTGGCGGTCGACGTCCTGCGGCTGCTGGAATCCGAGCGGCCGCGCCCACATGGCGGAGCGGTCACGTACTTGGCGCAGACCCGTACGCCGGTCGACCTCCAGCTGAACCCGGTCGATCCGGGCATCGTCACGCTGATCGATCGGGACGAGCCACTACGAGCGCCCTATGCTCGCCCGGGAGGCCCGGCCGACAGCCTGGCCTGGGCCGCCGAGATCGTCGGTCCGGTGACCGCCGTCCAGCTGAGAACCTGGAACCTGTCGGCAATTTGGCGGCTCGAAGCCGAACGCGGCA
>Ga0307513_10009025_pt1 | contig 12648 bp, 12 predicted proteins | sample 15_EM_MG_FD_202174 | JGI IMG/M metagenome (GOLD analysis project Ga0307513, IMG submission 202174) | Populus trichocarpa ectomycorrhiza microbial communities from riparian zone in the Pacific Northwest, United States - 15_EM | ecosystem: Host-associated > Plants > Roots > Unclassified | place... | reverse complement strand
CGCCTTCTGCCGTCGCTGGCGCGACCTGGGTGGCGAGATCTGGGCCGACTTCCGCAGCCGGCTGGTCCACACCGGCCACGCCAGCTACGCCGGCAGCCTCACGGACGCGGTGGCGAAGTAGCGGTCAGCGCGCCGCCAGCCCGCGCCGGTAGCGATCCAGGCCGAACAGGAACAGCAGCACGCCCGCGCCCTCCAGCCCCTCCTCCAGATTGGCCATCAGGTGGTAGCTCAGGTTCGCCTGGCCGTGGACCTCGGCGAAGGCCGCGCTCAGCATCTCCACGCCGATCGCCCCGAGCACGAACACCGTCGCCGACAGGAACAGCCTCTGGCGGATCGGCCGGTCAAGGACCTTGAGCGCCCGGAGGCTGACCATCCCGCCGGCCAGGCACAGGGGCGCGGCCAGCATCACCCAGCCGTAGTAGAGCAGGCCGTGGGTCGGCAGGTGGATGGACAGCCACTCCGAGGCGCGCTCGTGCACGCCGACATGCTCGTCGGCCGACAGCAGCACGAACACGGTGGCCAGCAGGCGCCAGTAGGCGTGCAACGCGCCGCCCACCCGCTGTTCTTCGTGGGCGATCCAGATCAGCAGGACCGCGCAGGCGAACAGCAGGGTCGAGGACAGCCAGGTGTAGAAGCTCTTCTCGTGGTCCACGTCGAACATCAGCTTGCTGTCCGGCAGCGTCCCGTGCGGCCAGCCGTAGACATAGATGTCCTGGCCAAGGCTCAGCAGCAGCAGCATCGCCGCCAGGCCCGCCGCCGTCCACAGCGGCCGGGCCAGGGCCGAGGCCCGGGCGGCGGACGGCCAGTCTTGATCTTGGGCGGGGAGCGGCAGGTTCATGGTCGGTCGCGTCTCGTCGTTTCAACCCGGACGACGGCGAGGCCTCGTCAGCGCCTCAAGGTAGTCGCCAGCCAGTCGCCGTGCCAAGCCCGTATGTGAAGCTTTCACTACGCAAGGTAGTGATGGGGCCTGGATGTGCGCGCTCAAAGGTTGTCAGCGCCGGATTGGCCGCCTGGAACGGAGGTTCACTACAGATTCCGGAGTCTCCGTGCCCTTCCGTGGACGGACCGGCGAGCCCAACGCTTGCAGCCGGCCGATCCGATGGCGTTTTGACGTCGCCGATACTGCATCGTTCGAAGTCTCCCGGCGAATTTTAACCCTCCCTCAACCGATGGGGCGCACGGTCATGCCAGGACGCGCGGGCCGGTGGCGCGCGCGTCGACGAGGAACGAAAGCGTCGACCTGAGGCGGCCAGGTTCCCCCCATGGCCGCCTCTCCCTTTCCTGGTCGATTAGCGTCGGGACGTGGGTATGGCCTGGACTGTGTGGTTGGCGTTGGTCGGGCTGGCGGCGGTGGGCTTCAGCGCCGTGGCCTACGGCTATGGCCTGATCTTTCAGCGCGCGGGCTTCCGCTGGATCCATACCGTCAGCCTCGCCGCCGGCAGCGTCGCCCTCGCCCAGTTGTCGTCCGGCTTGATGGCGCCGCCCCAGGACCTTCCCCCGGGCGTGGTTTGGGCCCATCTCCTGCTGACCATCTCGGTCGCGGCCCAGGCGGTGACCATCTTCCGCACGCGCCGACGCCGGGCGGCCGACGCCTTGCCTCCGCCGAAAGCTTGAAGCTAGGGTGGCGCACCCCAGCAGGAGGTGTCGCGATGCCTTACAAGTTCGAGATCACCAAGGACAAGGCCGGCGAGTTCCGGGTGAAGTTCAAGGCCCCCAACGGCGAAGTGATGTTCTCCACCGAGGGCTATTCGGCCAAGGCTTCGGCGAAGAACGCCATCGAATCTTTCCAGAAGAACGGCCCGGCCGCTGAGGTCGACGACCAGAGCTGACCGTCTGGACCTGGCGCGGGAGCGGCGTCTTCGCCGCGCATCAGGGCTGGGGCGTCAGCGTCCGCGCCAGGGCGACATTGCTGTCCATGGAGCGGCGCGAGGACGAGGAGAAGAGGACGATCCCGCCGGGATTCTCCCCAATGGCGCGGCGCAGCAGCTGCTCGACGGCGCCGGCGATGGAGCCCCGCCCCCCGCCCGCCGCCAGGTGCGGCCGCAGCACCGAATGGGTGACGACCAGCCCGGTGGCGGGCCCGCCCGCCAGCCCTTCGAACGCGGGGCCCTGGACGACGTCGCTGGCCCAGGGCCGGCTCGCCACGATGGCCGCGGCGTCCGGGGCGAAGGTCGCGATCCCGCAGGCCCGCGCCTTTCCCTCCGACCGCAGGTCGCTCAGCAAGGCGGCCACCTCGTCGGTGAGGTCGGCGGCCGTGCAGTCGTGCAGCAGGAAGATGTCGAGATAGTCGGTCTTCAGCTGCCGCAGGCTGGTTTCGACGCTGCGGCGCAGGGCCGGGACGTCGAACACCCCCGATCGCGCGTGGGCCTCCCTGGCGGTTCCCGACAGGCGGCCCACGAGTTTCGCCTGCGCCCGGGCCAATAGGCCCGGCGGCAGGATGCCGGCCTTGCTGACCACGACGACCTCGTCGCGCCGGCCGGCGATGGCCGCGCCCAGCACGCGTTCGGCCCTGCCGTAGCCGTAGGAGCGGGCGGTGTCGAAATAGCGGAGGCCGGCGTCCAGGGCTTCGGACAGCACGCGCTCCGCCTGCGCCTCCGAACGGGCCTGGAGCAGGCTCGCGCAGCCAAACCCCAAGGGGAGGGGCGCGAGCTTGCGGATCTCCGCCAGCGCGTCACCGGCCGAAGGGCGGCCGAAGCCCGGGTCCTGCCTGCTGTCCGCCACGCTGTCCGTCCACATACCGACCTGCGGCCGCAAGGGCCCTGGAGTCCCGTAAGTGACGGGCGGTTCCCGTTCAAGCCTCTCGCTCGGGTTGTGCGGCGCGCAAGGCCGGTCCGCACGGGGCGCCCCGGCGGCCTGCCGAGCGCCGGAAAGTGAGCGATTTCCGGGCGCGGCGCCCTTATTGCAGTGCGGCGAGGCGCATGCTGCGGCCAAGCTGGGCCAAAGTCATGCGACGCTCGGAAGAACGACAACGAAGGCGCCAAGTGACCTGTCCATGACTGCGTTCGCCAAACCCGATGTGACCGTGATCGTCTGCACCCGCAATCGCATCGCGCGTGTGCTGGATTGCCTGGAGTCCGTGCGCCGCGCGGCCGAGGCGACGGACGCCGTGGTGGAGCTCGTCGTGATCGACAACGGCTCGACCGACGGCACCCCGGCGGCCGTGGCCGCCTGGGCCGCCACGCGCGGCGACCTCGCGGTGCGCCTGCTCGCCGAGTCGCGCCCCGGCGCAAGCCACGCCCGCAACACGGGCATCCGGTCGGCGCGGGGCGACCTGCTGATCTTCACCGACGACGACTGCCGGCTGGCGGCCGACTACATCGCCGTGGCCGTCGCCCTGGCCAGGGCCGACGCCGCCCCGACCCTGCGCGGCGGACGGGTCGAACTGGGCGACGCCAAGGACCTGCCGTTCACGGTCAAGCTGGACGACGCGCGCGAGGTCTTCGACGGCGACGCCAATCCGGGCGGCTTCCTGCTCGGCTGCAACATGACGCTGCCGCGCGGCGCGGCCGCGCTGATCGGCCCGTTCGATCCCCGGTTTGGTCCCGGCGCGCCGTTCGAGTCCGCCGACGACACCGAATTCCTCTACCGCGCCCACATGGCCGGCGTCGCGGTGGCCTATGACCCCGGCCTGGTGGTGCGCCACCACCATGGCCGACGCGACCTCTCCGGCCTGGCGCGGCTGAACCACGCCTACAATATCGGCAACGGCGCGCTCTACGCCAAATACGCGTTCAGCCGGCCCCAGCTGCTGCGCCACTTCCTCTGGGACGTGCGCGACGGGGTGCTCGAGCTGTTCGGCGGCGCCACCTTCAACGCCGAACTTGGCTTCAGCTACCGCGCCAAGGTCTGGGGCAACCTGATCGGCGCCCTGCGCTATCTGCGCTCCGCCGCGGCCTCCATCGGCCGACCGAGCGCCTGCGTCGCGGGCCGGAACATGGATTTGGGCCTGCCGCGACCGTAGGGCCGCTGCCTATATTCATCCTCCAATTGCAGAACCACCATAGATGATCGCCGGCCGAAGACATGGCGGCTTTCGTCGGCCAGGCCGTGGACGCCGGCATCGCGTCAACAACCTCAGCCCGCGGATTTCGCCTTCGTCGTCACGTCCATAAAGGCGCCGAGCTGCGGCTCCGCACCCTTTTCGCCGCTCTCCTGCCACGCGATCTTCGCGCGGACATATGCCTGCAGCTTTTCCAGCTCCGCCGACCTCGTTTCCAGCCTGGCGAGCTGATCCTTCATCATTGCGATCCGATCGGGACGCGGCAGGTCGCCCCGCCGCCGCGCTTCCCGCAGATCGCCGATCTCGCGCAAGGAGAGGCCGAGCATCTGGCCGACCCGGATCACGTCGGCCGAATGCACATCGTCCTCGGTGAACATCAGATAGGGGTGTCGGCCGCCCTTTTGGGTCTGCTGCGGCTGAATCAGGCCCATCCGCACGTAGAAGCGCACCGTCTCGCGGGCGAGACCGGTTCGCCGGGAAAATTCGGAGATGAGCATTCAGGGATTGACTGTGTAGCGCACTACACGGTTATAGCGCGGCGCGATCCCATTCACAATGGATTGCGAAATGACCAAGGTGGATAAGGCTGGCGAGTTCCCTATCGGTGGCGAACTGCGTGTCCGAAGGTTCGGGTTCGGCGCGATGCGGCTGACGGGCAAAGGCGTGTGGGGGCCGCCCGAGGACGTGCCCGCCGCTCAAGACGTTCTGCGCCGCGCGATCGAACTGGGCGTCAATTTCATCGATACGGCCGGCGCCTACGGCCCGGGGGACAACGAGCGGCTGATCCGCGACACCCTGCGGCCATACCCGGCCGGGCTCGTGATCGGCACCAAGGGCGGCATGAGGAAGACCGGGCCGTCGACCCCTGAGCATTGGGGCATCGAGTGGGACGCGAGCGAGCCGTTCCTCCGGCAGGGCGTCGAAGGGAGCCTCCACGACCTGGGCGTTGAGCGGATCGACCTCTATCAACTCCACCGGGCCGATCCGAAGATTCCCATCGAGGATACGATGGGCGTGCTGGCCCGGCTGCGCGACGAGGGGAAAATCCGCCACGTCGGACTGTCGGCGGTCAGCGTCGAGCAGATCGAGCGGGCGCGCACCGTCGTCGACATCGCCACCGTACAGAACGAATACAACCTCGCCAGCCGCAAGCACGAGGACGTGCTCGCCTTCTGCGAGCGCCACGCGATCGGATTCATCCCGTTCTATCCGCAGCAGATCGGCGAGCTTGCCGAGGCGGAGACCTTGAAGGCGATCGCCGTGCGCGAGAACGCGACACCCGCTCTGGTTTCGCTTGCGTGGCTGTTGCGCCGGTCGCCGGTGATGATCGCCATCCCCGGCACGTCCTCGCGCGCGCACCTCGAAGAAAACGCCGACGCTTGCCGGATCGCGCTGTCCGACGACGACATGGTGGCCCTGGAAAGCTTGGCGACCACGGTCGAGCAGGCCGGGGCGCCCGCATGAGCGCGCAGGTCGCGACGGCCAGTCCCAGGTTCTTCTACGGCTGTGCTGACATGCGCGCCAACGTTCGCGGAGAGCCGAATAGGAAGTTAGGGTGAACTTCAGGGCGCAGGCATCAGATCAGCCATTTTCATGTAAGCATTCCGAGGCTTACATGAAAATGGCTGGCGCACCCGACACGATTCGAACGTGTGACCTTTGCCTTCGGAGGGCAACGCTCTATCCAGCTGAGCTACGGGTGCGTCTTCAGCGGAAGGCGTGTCTAGCCGAAAGCGGTTGTCGCCGCAAACGGAGCCTTCGCGCAAAGCGGGCGGATCAGGCCGTGGCGGGTTCGGCGGCCTGGGCGGCGCCCATGGGCTTGAGGCCGAGGTCGGCCATCAGGGCCGCGTCGGTGTCCTTGTCCGGGTTGGAGGTGGTTAGCAGCCGGCCGCCGATGAACATCGAATTGGCGCCGGCCAGGAAGCAGAGCGCCTGCAGCTCGCGGCTCATATGCTCGCGGCCGGCCGAGAGCCGCACCACCGCCTTGGGGCAGACCAGGCGGGCGACCGCCACCATGCGCACGAACTCCAGCCCGTCCACCGGCGCGGAGTCGCCCAGCGGCGTGCCCGGGATCGGCATCAGGTCGTTCACCGGCAGGCTGTCGGGATGCTTGGGCAGGGTGGCCAGGGCGTGCAGCAGGCCGGCGCGGTCGCGGCGGGTCTCGCCCATGCCGACGATGCCGCCACAGCAGGTGTTCATGCCCACCGAGCGCACGGCCTCCAGCGTGTCCAGCCGATCCTGGTAGGTCCGCGTGGTGACCACCTTGTCGTAATAGTCCGGCCCGGTGTCGAGGTTGTGGTTGTAGTAGTCCAGGCCGGCGTCCTTGAGCGCCTGGGCCTGGTCGCGGGTCATCATGCCCAGGGTGGCGCAGGTCTCCAGGCCCAGCGCCTTCACGCCCGAGATCATCGCCGCCACCTTGGGCACGTCGCGGTCCTTCAGGTCGCGCCAGGCCGCGCCCATGCAGAACCGCTGGGCGCCGCCGGCCTTGGCCTGGGCCGCCTGGGCGATCACGTCGTCGGCGTCCATCAGCTTGCTGGCCACGGTGGAGGTCTTGAAATGCTGGCTCTGGCTGCAGTAGCCGCAGTTCTCCGCGCAACCGCCGGTCTTGACGGACAGCAGTTGGGAGAGTTGCACTTCGCTCGGGTCGAACCAGCGGCGGTGGACCTCGGCGGCGCGGAAGACGAGCTCGGTGAACGGCAGTTCGAACAGCGCCTCGACCTCGGTCAGGCTCCAGTCGTGCCGGGGCTGGGCAGGATCGATGGTCCGCGCATGAGCGTTCATAAGGGTCTCCATATCATATGAGCGCCTACGCCCATCCTGGACTATATCTTGCCGAGGGCCTTCCGCCGGGTCAGACGGATTTGCAGATGACGGTCGCGGCCCACGAGATCGAACTGAAATTCCTCTGCGATCCGGCCGACCTCGACCGGGTGCTCGCCGCCGCCCCGGCCGGCGAGGACGAGGTCAAGGACCTGACCTCGACCTACTTTGACACCCCCGACCGCGATTTGCGCAAGGCCGGCGCGTCCCTACGCGTCCGCGAGGGCGGGGGCAAGCGGGTTCAGACGGTCAAGCGCGGCGAGGGCATGACCCGCGAGGAGCACGAGACGACCCTGAACGGCGAGGGCCTGGACGCCTCCACCCCGCCCCTGGACCAGATCCTCTCGCGGGCCGAGCGCCACGCGCTGCGGCCGGCCTTCGAGGTCAAGGTCCACCGCCGCCAGCGGCTGATCCGCCACCACGGCGCGCAGATCGAGATCGCCGTCGACCAGGGCGAGATCCGCGGCCAGGACCGCACCCACGCCATCACCGAGGTGGAGCTGGAGTTGAAATCGGGCGGGGCCGAGGCCCTGTTCGACCTGGCCCGGGCGCTCGGCCGCTCGGCGCCGCTCTACCTGTCCTTCGAGGGCAAGGCCTCCCAGGGCGAGGCGCTGCTGGATGGCGCGACCCTGGCGGCCCGGCGCGGCGACAAGGGCAAGATGAAGCCCACGGCCACCACCGGCCAGGCCTTCCAGACCATCGCCCGCAACACGCTGGTGCAGATCGCCGCCAACGCCCAGGTGCTGCGCCAGGTCCGCCGCCCCGAGGCCGTGCACCAGCTCCGGGTCGCCGCCCGGCGGCTGCGCAGCGCGCTCGCCACCTTTCGCGCGGTGGTGGAGGACGACCGGTTCGAGGGCCTCAAGGCCGAGCTGAAGTGGCTGGCCGACTCGGCCGGGGAGGCCCGCGACCTGGACGTCTTCCTGGCGGAGACCTTCGCGCCGGCGCTGGCGGCCGATCCCGCCCGCCGGGGCCTGGCGGCCCTGGGCGAAACCCTGGAGCAGGCCCGGAGCGGCGCCCATGCCCGGATCGCCGCGGCCGTCGCCTCGGCCCGCTTCCGCGAACTGGTGCTCGAGGCCGCCGCCTGGGCGGAGACCGGCGCCTGGCTCACGCGGACCGACACCGCGCGCGAGCGGCCGGCCCGGGCCTTCGCCGCCCAGGCCCTCACCCGGCGCCGACGCAAGCTGCTGAAGCGTAGCCGCGACCTGGCCGCCCTCGACGACGCCGCCCGCCACAAGGTGCGCATCGAGGCCAAGAAGCTGCGCTACGCCGCCGACGCCTTCGCCCCGCTGTTCGACGCCAAGGCGGCCGACCGCTTCCTCAAGCCGCTGAAGGCGCTGCAGGACGACCTGGGCCAGCTCAACGACGCGGCCACGGCCGAGCGCCTGGTGGGGCGGCTCGCCCTGGATGCGCCCGCCGCCTTCGCCGCCGGCCGGCTGGCGGGCGAGCGGGCCGCGCGCAAGCCGGCGCTGGTCCGGGCCGCGGCCAAGGCGCTGCGCCAGCTGGAAGACGCGGACGGCTTCTGGTCGCGCTGATCACATAAAGAAATCCTTATACGTTTCTTGCCGGGCGCCCCGGCGGAGGCTATAGAGCCGCCATCAAGCTCGCCGCGGACAGCAAGGAACGCGCATGACCGACTATGTCGTGAAGGACATCGCCCTGGCCGATTTCGGTCAGAAGGAGATCGCCATCGCCGAAACCGAGATGCCCGGCCTGATGGCGGTGCGCGCGGAATTCGGCAAGGCCCAGCCGCTGAAGGGCGCCCGGATCGCCGGCTCCCTGCACATGACCATCCAGACCGCGGTGCTGATCCAGACGCTGGAAGCCCTGGGCGCCGAAGTGCGCTGGGCCTCGTGCAACATCTTCTCCACCCAGGACCATGCCGCCGCCGCCATCGCCGCGGCCGGCACCCCGGTGTTCGCCATCAAGGGCGAGAACCTGATCGAGTACTGGGAATACGCCCACCGGATCTTCGAATGGCATGACGGCGGCTATCCGAACCTGATCCTCGACGACGGCGGCGACGCCACCCTGCTGTGCGTGCTGGGCCCCAAGGCCGAGAAGGACCCGACCCTCCTCGACAAGCCGACCAACGAGGAGGAAGAGGCGCTCTACACGGTGATGAAGCGCTACCTGCAGGACAAGCCGGGCTTCTATTCGGCGATCCGCGACTCGATCAAGGGCGTGTCGGAAGAGACCACCACCGGCGTCCACCGCCTCTACCAGATGGCCACCCGCGGCGACCTGCCGTTCCCGGCCATCAACGTCAATGACAGCGTCACCAAGTCCAAGTTCGACAACCTCTATGGCTGCCGCGAGAGCCTGGTGGACGCCATCCGCCGCGGCACCGACGTCATGCTCTCGGGCAAGGTCGCCGTGGTCCTGGGCTATGGCGACGTGGGCAAGGGCTCGGCCGCCTCGCTGCGCAACGGCGGCGCCCGGGTCATCGTCACCGAAGTCGACCCGATCTGCGCCCTGCAGGCGGCGATGGAGGGCTATGAGGTCCAGACGGTGGAGGACGTCGCCGGCAAGGCCGACATCTTCGTCACCGCCACCGGCAACAAGGACGTGCTGACCGTCGAGCACATGCGGGCGATGAAGAACAACGCCATCGTCTGCAACATCGGTCACTTCGACTCCGAGATCCAGATCGCCGGCCTGCGCAACTTCAAGTGGGACGAGATCAAGCCGCAGGTCCACCATGTGGAATTCCCGGACGGCAAGAAGATCATCGTCCTGTCGGAGGGCCGCCTGGTGAACCTGGGCAACGCCACCGGCCACCCCAGCTTCGTGATGAGCGCCAGCTTCACCAACCAGACCCTGGCCCAGATCGAGCTGTGGACCAACGGCAAGGCCTACGACAAGCAGGTCTACACCCTGCCCAAGCACCTCGACGAGAAGGTGGCGATGCTCCACCTGGCCAAGCTGGGCGCCAAGCTGACCACGCTGACGCCCGAACAGGCCGCCTATATCGACGTGCCCCAGAAAGGCCCGTTCAAGCCCGACCACTACCGGTACTAGGGTTCGAACCCCTCCCCCATCGCGGGGGAGGGTTTTTCGAGGCGGCCCATGCCCCAGGCCCTGATCCTCTCCAGCTACGTCGCCGCCTCGCGGATCGGCGGCTCGGCCCAGGTGCTGGCGCTCGCGGCCCTGGGCGTCGATCCGGTGCTGGTTCCCACCGTGCTGTTCGGCGCGAGCCCGGCCAGGGGCGGGCGGGGTCGCGCCGTGGACGCCGCGCTGTTCGCCGACCTGCTGGCCGGCGCCGAGAGCCAGGGCGTCCTCTTTGGCTGCGACCTGATCCTCACCGGCCACTTCTCCGCACCCGACCAAGTGGTCATGGCCGCCGGCGCCATCGCCCAGGCCCGCGTCAACGGCGCCTCGCCGCTGGTGGTGGTGGACCCTGTGCTCGGCGACGACCCCAGGGGCCTCTATGTGACGCCGGAGGTCGCCGAGGCGGTGGCGAAGCTGCTCGTGCCGCTCGCCGACTGGATCACCCCCAACGCCTGGGAGCTGCGCCACCTCACCGGCGACGCCGTGATCGACGCGCCCGGCGCCGTCGAGGCGGCGCGGAAGCTGGGCGTGGCGGCGCTTGTCACCTCGGTCCCGGCGGGGCCGGGCGAGATCGCCCTGGTCTGCTGCGAGGCGGACGGCGCCAGCCTCTTCACCCACGCGCAGGCCGCCCAGGCGCCCAACGGCACGGGCGACCTGGTCACCGCCGTCTTCGCCGCGGGCCTGCTGGCGGGATTGACGCCGGCCGCGGCGGCCGAGCGCGCCGCCCGCGCGGTCGTCCAGGCGGTCGACGCCGCGACGCGCGCCGGGCTCGCCGACCTGCCGCGGGTCGACCCCGGACCGCCGCCTGCCCACCCCACGGCCTCCGTGCGCGTCACCGTCCTGGACTGAAGGAGCCCCCCATGGTCGAGATCGCTGGCTACGCCCGGGCCGACTTCGCGCCGGTCAAGGACGCCTTCGCCGCCAATTTCGAGGCCGGCCAGGAACTGGGCGCGCGCTTCACCCTGGTGGAGGCGGGCGAGACGGTGGTCGACCTGTGGGCCGGGTTCGCCGACCGCGCCCGCACCCGGGCCTTCGACGAGGCGACCCTGACGCCGGTCTTCTCCACCACCAAGGCGCTGGCCGCCATGCTGATGGCCCGCGTGGTCGGGCAGGGCAAGCTGGCCTACGACCAGCCGGTGGCCGAGGTCTGGCCGGCGTTCGCGCAGGCCGGCAAGGCGGCGATCACCGTCGAGCAGGTCCTGTCCCACCAGGCCGGCCTGCCGGGCTTTCCCGACGCGATGGACCCGGCGCTGTGGTTCGACTGGGACGCGATCTGCGCCAGCCTGGCCGCCATGGCGCCGCTCTGGCCGCCGGGGACCGCCAGCGGCTACCACCCGATCACCTTCGGCTACCTGGCCGGCGAGATCTTCCGCCGGGTCGAGGGCCGAACCATGGGGCAGGCCCTGCGCGAGGACCTCGCCCAGCCCTTCGGCCTGGACGTCTGGATCGGCCTGCCCGACGCCGAGCACCCTCGCGTGGCGGATATCCAGCGGCCCAGCGCCCTGCCCGATTTCGGCGAGGTGAACGACGCCACCCGCGCGGCCTTCCTCACCCCCTGGTCCTCGGCCGCGGGGCGTGACCAGGCCGAATGGCGGCGGGTGGAGATCCCGTCGGCCAACGGCCACGCCACGGCGCACGGCCTGGCCCGGCTGATGGGGGCGCTGGCCGACGGCGGCCGGCTGGAGGGCGCGGACATTCTCGCCCCGTCGATGATCGCCGAGCTGGCCCGCTCGCGGATCCGTGGCCAGGACCTGGTGCTCCCGTTCGAGATGAGCTGGGGCGCCGGGGTGATGCGCAACGAGGCGGTGTTCCCCTGGGGGCCGGGGCTGCAGACCTTCGGCCATTCCGGCTGGGGCGGCTCGTGCGCCTTCGCCGATCCGGAACGCCGGCTGGGCGGCGCCTATGTGATGAACCGCCAGTCCCCCGACCTGCTGGGCGACCCGCGCCCCAAGCGGCTGATCGCGGCGATTTATCAATAGGTCGTCATCCTCCGGTCAGCCGTCAGGCTGATCGCGTCTTCGCGCGACCGGAGGATGACGAATTTGGGGGTTCAGGCTTCGACGGGCGTGGGCGGCAACCGCCGGGTGCGGCGCCAGGCGCCGTAGATGAAGATCGCCACGCTGGCCCAGATGCAGGCGAAGGACACCGCCCGCAGCGGCGTGAACGGCTCGCCCTGGACCAGGCCGGTGACGAAGCTGATCGACGGCGCGATGAACTGCAGGAAGCCCATGAACGACAGCGGGATACGCCGCGCCGCCCAGGCGAACAGCACCAGCGGCAGGGCGGTCAGCGGGCCCGAGGCGATCAGCCACGCGGCCGTGAGCGGGCTGGAGAAGATGTGCCCCTGGCCGGCGCCCAGCTCCAGCCAGAGGAGGTAGCCCAGCGCCAGGGGCGCCAGCAGCAGGCATTCGACCAGCAGGCCGGCCTGGGCGTCGGCGGCCACCTGCTTGCGCACCAGGCCATAGCCCAGGAAGCTGATCGCCACGGTCAGCGACACGACCGGCAGGTGGCCCAGCGCCGCGGTCTGCAGCCCGACGCCCACCAGGGCCAGGCCGATGGCGGCCCTGGCGATGTTGTCGATCCGCTCGCGGAACAGGATCGCGCCGGCGGCCATGTTCATCAGCGGGTTGATGAAATAGCCCAGGCTGGTCTCCAGCACGTGGCCGCTGTTCACCGCGCCGATGAAGACGATCCAGTTGAGGGCGATCATCGCCGCCGACGCCGCCAGCAGGCCCACCACCCGGGGCTTGCGCAGGATGTCGGCCACCTGCCGCCACTGG
>Ga0307513_10009024_pt1 | contig 12648 bp, 17 predicted proteins | sample 15_EM_MG_FD_202174 | JGI IMG/M metagenome (GOLD analysis project Ga0307513, IMG submission 202174) | Populus trichocarpa ectomycorrhiza microbial communities from riparian zone in the Pacific Northwest, United States - 15_EM | ecosystem: Host-associated > Plants > Roots > Unclassified | place... | reverse complement strand
TGGGCTCATCCATGTTATATGAAGCAGGACACACACCTCAGCTCAGTCCGCTAGCCCCATATAATATGGGCCATTGTCACTTTTCACTTTTCCATGGTATATGGGACCAAGTGACTATTGTATGTGCTGCCATAGCTGAAATTTTGAATGTGAGTGGTGCGGGGAGATTTTTCAATGAGTTCTTGGCCAAATATAAGGATGTAGAGGGCATTGTCGTTGTGCGGTGCTGGCCAGATCTAGAACCATTGATGGGCACAGAATTATTGAGTGAATGTGTTACTCAGGTATTCCAGTCAACCGAAGTGGATTGAATCCTCTACACCTTGTACTGTGTTTGGTGATTTCAGCTATACACCTTACTGGGAGAATAGTTCCGCTCTATGCCACTGTTTTTGTCTCGCCGTGTCAGGCGAAATCCGCCTCAGGATTGAGGACGAAAATCGAACGTCGGGTGGGGCGACGCCATCTTTATGGTGATATGCCTACAGTGCGTTAGTTCCATGCACAAAGCACAAAACAACCAGCTGCTACTGTGGTGGCTCTGGGACAAGGTTTGAGCAAGGGACAGGCTAATCGGTGCAAATGGCAATAGGTCTTCTCGACACCTGAGTTCATACGGCAGGTGGCTGCCCTCTCTGCTTTTTTGTGGCGGCAGTGTCCCAATCCCCTCGGGATATTTCTGGGAATCAGTCATGGTATCTGATGCTGTGTCCACGCATCGCTCGCGCGTGCTCAAAGGATATCTTGTCTTTGGATGCCAATGACACTTGGACCATGGCTCGCAATAAAGAGGTGGCAGTCTACAGACGAAGGATGATGGTGAATTGTTCAAACAATCGATTGGAGGAGAAAGAAAGGCAAAAATTCCGGAAAAGAGGAATGGGAGGTTGAGGCCACTCGCCAGACCCAACTACTTTCTATTCCCTGTCCCAATCGGTTAATAATTCGGACTCACTTTCTCGAGGTTCGTAGGGCAGAATAGATACTAGATAATCTACCTGAAATCGACATCAAGACCGAAAATAACCTGCGTTGGAGAAATGATGGCTGCAGATTAGATAAAGACATGTGGGAAAACCCCCTGATTCGAAAGGGCCCACGTTGACTTCCATCTTCTTGACTGCCACCTTCAAAGTCGACACTCATACTAGAGTGGCGTGGACGAAGATATTCATATCTAATACCCTACTTGATCCGTCATGTCGATTCTACACACCGAGTTCAACATCCACCAGGTTCCAGACGATGTGTGGATAATCATTTTCGAGAACGTCGAGAGCCCGGCTCAACTCGCGTTGGTTGCGCGTACCTGCAACAGGTTCAGGCATCTGGCCACTAAGCCCCTTTTGATCCATGTTCGCTGGCTTAAACCGGAGCCAGCCAAGAGAAATATCCAGGCGTGGGCGGGTGATTATCAGAATGTCGTTGCGCTACCGCGAAAGCTGACACTGGGGATTCCATTTGATTTCAACACGTCGCGACACATCGAGGAGTACTTGGTGCGTTTGTTCTGTATCCCAGTTAGTTATGCTGATCTGATTCTAACCCAGGATAGACCCGATGCTAAATTCCACGACGAAATTTTTATGCAGATCTCAAAATTCACATCTATTCGCGAACTTGTGTTCGATGGGACGGTCATTTCCCCATTTACCTACAGAACCATTGCGCACATCCCAACTTTACGATCTCTCACGATCAGCAACTGCACGTTTTCCCGCCTGCCAACCCTGTTCTGTGACTACCTCAACTACAAAGCGACAAACGATGTATCCATACCCTTTTCCTTTCCATATACCACTCTTCCTATCACCCACTTCAGTTTGCATAAGAATGACATCCCCACGGAAACCGGCTATCACCCAACCCACCCTCTCAATATCCTCACGGCCCCAAATTTAACCTCTCTCTCAATGACCTGGACTGTTGGGCTTCAATCGAACTACGCGTCCAAACGATGGGTTCTCCCATCGCTGGAAGAACTCGAAGTGTTCATGCCTCTCCTCAGCCGTGACCTAGTCGACTCTCTGGTCTGCTTCGCCGCCAACTGCCCCTTGGGCCCGCGCATCAAACTTTCGATCGAGCGCCACAACTTGTCTGATCAACAACTCAGCGCTGTCCAATTTCCTCTCCGTGGTGTTTGGAACTACAACGGCCCTCTACCCATCGCCTCCTTCAACTCTGACCGACCTCGGCAGGAGAACACTCATCTGACGCACGTGATGATGAATGAGGGCTTGGCAATATCGCCGCTAGTTGACGGACTTGAGAAGCTCCCGGAAGGATTGAGGGAATTGGAATTGCAGTTGAGGAAGTGGGATAAGGAGTTGCTTTTTGCGATCCGCAAGCTGTTTCCTGGGATTCAGAAGTTGTTGATTAGATACGGGAAGGGCGAGTTTCCTGCCGTACGTTCTGCGTTTCTCGCACTCCAACTTGCTATTAATATCCCTCATAGGACTTCTTTGTGACCCTGGGCGCCGACATTCTTCCCGATCTCGCACAACTCCACACCCTCAAAATTGTTCAGGACATTGCATGCGTCGCAGCCAGCCGCAGCCTCACCTCCCTCTCACAATTCCCACAGAACCACCAAAATGGATTCGCGCCCGCCCCTGTCATTTTTGCATTCGAAGAGCTCAATACGGACTCTCCTTGCCCTGCCTCTCAAAATCCGCCCGCTGGGGCAGTGCTGGAGGAGGGAGATTTGCGGGATTATCTTATTGGGTGGAATAGATATTGTAAGAACTTGAGGTGCGTGCAGTTGAACAAGGAGGTGCTGTGGGAAAGAAGGTTCGTGGGTGATAAGTGGGTTGAGAGGGTGCTTGAAGTTCCAGTAAAGGGTTCGCGGTGATTGAGCTTGGGTGGGCCGGCTTGTTTCCTTCATCGTCACTTTCCGTTTTTATGGTTTTTTAAATCTTATTTCCGCTTTCAGCATCCATGTAGCTGTGAGTCGAATTCCCTTTTGCTTTGAATTCCGGATGCTTATCGATTTCTTCCATAGCTTATCTTTTAAAGTTGAAGTCCACATCTCGGGATTGTTTTGTATTCAATTACGTGTATGTCTATACCCTCGCTTTCGTGTCGATATCGATGTATTGGTACTGCTCTGTGTTTATAAAGTGACTGTAACGCTCTCGATAATAACTAGTGATGTTGCAAAGCAGACAAATCGCACCTGAGCTTTCCATTTTCTCTTTCGGAATGATGATCGGCATACCAAGGGCGGCCAAAGGCAAAATGACTCTGGTGTTGATTTGTTTCCAAGTATATCATTAGGCCGATTCTTTGGAATATATCCTGAGGACCTATAACTCAGCACTAGACTCTGTGTGGGTCCGAGGTACCCCAAGGACAATAAAATTTACTCATAGAAAAATTCTATTGTATTGCGAAAAAGACAAAGGGGAGGGCCGCCAAATGAATATTCCATTCGCGCGTCCCTCGCCCAAACCCTGTCTCAGAGCCGCCACAGTTAAGTAGTGGCACCAGCACACTCATGTAGGCACACCCGTCGACCATAAAAATGACGTCGACATGTTCAATTTTCATCCTCAATCCTAACTTGCTTAGTAGCCGAATTATGCCTGACATGGCGAAACAAAAAATTCAACACAGAGCAGAACTACATCCCAAGAGAGTTACAGCAGGAATCACAAACACAGGTCTAACGATACAACATATAAAGAATCAACGAACTTGGACCGACTGGAACAGCTGAGTAACAGATTGACTCAATAATTGTTCCCCAATTAATGTTTCTAGCTCGGGCCAGGACCGCACAGCGGAAACCTTGCCTTCGTCATCCTTATATTTGTCCAAGAGCTCATCGAAAAACCTTCCCGCACCACTCATGTTCAGAACTCCGGCTATGGCAGCATGAATCGCAATGTATTGAGGATCTGGCAGATCGAAGGTACGATTCCTCTTGCGACTAGAGCCAGAGGGGAAATCGTTGCTGTGGTCCACGAAGGTGACACGATTATTTGCAGGCTTGCTCAATAGACCTTGGTCTTTGAAGATTTTCAGGTCGTACACATGCTTCTCCTGGATGCGGCGTCAACTATATAAAGCCAATTGAGGGCCATGAACCTAACCTCTGTTTCCTTCAAGCACCAATGAAAGTTATCGAACGCGAGGTGTGCATCGTGTTGAAGGATCATGCCATTCGACGGATGATCAATTTGGTCGTGCAATTCTTCGAGCGTCGTAACTGGAAGGCGGGTAAAATTGACGAGTATGTCAAACGTCGTCGAAGCGGACTTAAACTGGATATAGGACGTCCGGTCAGCGAGATATTGAGCTTTGATCGAAAAGATGACCAACGGATTTCGATGTATGGTCTTTGTTAAATTCGCCGATTGCCCTACGAAGTATGTGAGCGCCGACCAGAGGAGTTATGAAGCGACCCGCAGTTGGCGCAGGGTGCGAAGGATCTTGAGTCCCTGTTACAACACACGTATATCCGTCTCGTACCATCAGCTTGTTGAGGAAGTCAACGAAGTGACATTTTCTACTAGAGGTGTTTACGTACGTCATCGGGGAATGTGCCTTTCCTATGGCCTACTCCTTTCAAAAGATGCGCTGCCGTGTCGTCGAGAGTTGGGGTGGCCAATCCAGAAGGTTGTTCATTGGGCTGTTTTCCATGGCCCCTGGTCGTTTTAACTGATGAGAATATCAGAATTTGTTCATCCAAGATAGTAGAACTGACAAATGAATAAAAGATGGGTGAGCCATGTGGTGCCGAGGGCCGCAAGTGCTCCCACCACGTCTTCTGCCTTCGAACACGAAACGATCGCGGACGCCACGTAACGTTTTCCCTTCCTTCCTCCACACTCTTCTGCGCATGCGAGCATGGCGAGCATCACTTGATCAAGTTGCACAGAGATATTTGTGGAACTGGTCTTGTGTGTAAAGGTACTTTGGGAATCGGGCGCGAACTTCTCGTTGATAATTTTCTCTGCGGCATCGACCAGTTCTTGGAGAGGGACCCGGCTCTTGCTGACGGCGTCAATAGTTGGCTTGAGTGTTTGCTCGTAAAATTGGACAGAGCTCTCTGAAGATGTCGAAATATGGGATGTCGTCGATGAAGTGGAAGACTCTTGGGAATCATTTCTGCTGTGAGACATCTGATAGTTCAAGTTGGTTTATAGGAAAGAGGTGTGGACGAAGCATCCATTTATATGAAGGGCCATGCTTGTCATTCACGTCTGAACCAATCAAGACCTTGTGCCAGCTATAGGGTAACCGCCTTCAATCTATTGGTTAGATTGCATGTTTCTAAACGTGATTTTGGGCTACGTAGTAGCGTGCGCGGCAGTCTGAATGTAAATGCCAGTGGGGATTGTGCACCATTCATCTGCCATGATCATCATTGATCATCCCCGAACTTCCCATCACATGGCGAGCACTTCTATATTAAGCTCAGGGCCCCCACACAATGAGTGATTCACAGATTCTGCCTACCAATCTAAGGACAATCAAGGTAAGCGTCGATCCATCCAAACCGAAAGAAGAATCCCGTGTACGACTGGAATCAGCCATTCATTTGCAGTTCAATGGCAAGTACAGTACTTATACTCATGGTCCTTCTGTAGGGGACCTCGGAGGCTCCTCATAATAGCCTTGAATCCGACGCCATGAGGCAACTTACAAGTACTTATAGTTGTGAAATTTACCAAAGAATAAACCCCTTTCTAGCATTTGTCTGCCAGTGGGGTAAAATCCGCGATCAGACTCGCTCGGAATCGATACCTATTGCAACACGGACACCTGCAAGTTGCCTGCAAGCACCGAGGATCGCATTTCTGTTGTTCCACCAGACCCGCCTGCAACACCCAAGAGTTTAGCACTGAGCTGCATGCAAGTTAAAAAATTACTCTGTCTGATGCCACCCGGGGGATCATCTGTTTTATGTACGTTTCAATTTGGCGCCGAATGTTGTGGGCGCTAGGGAAGGTTACAAATTTGATTTCAAAGTTGATGACAGAGACGTAACTGACGCACATGAACCTCAGTCCGCCGATGCCCACATTCAACCAACCGATTCAGACAGGGAACAAAAAGGTAGAGTCATCCATACATGAACGGCATCAAATGACGTTCTGGAGCCTTGCACCTCAATTTCCACTGCGACTGGCCTGAGCACCGCATTTCTTTCTTCCCTGGTCCCTTTTCTAAACAAATTTTCATCGGATCATTTCCGTCTGCAGACTGCCACCCGAACTACACCCTCAGTGAGATGTATACCAGGAACCACCAAACACGTCCAGAATTAATCCACTTTAGTGGACTGGAACACCTGAGTAAGGCATTCACTCAATATTTCTGCGCCCATCAATGTTTCTAGTTCTGGCCAGGACCGCACAGCAGGAATGCCTTCGGCATCCTTATATTTGTCCAAGAGCTCATCGAAAAATCTACCCGCACCACTCATATTCAGAACTCCGGCTATGGCAGCATGAATCGCAATGCATTGAGGATTTGGCAGATCGAAGGTACGATTGCTCTTGTGATTAGAGCCAGAGGGGAAATCGTTGCTGTGGTCCACGAAGGTGACACGATTATTTGCAGGCTTGCTCAATAGACCTTGGTCTTTGAAGATTTTCAGATCGTACACATGCTTCTCCTAAACGCGACGTCAACTATATGAAGTCAATTGAGGGCCATGAACCTAACCTCTGTTTCCTTCAAGCACCAATGAAAGTTATCGAACGCAAGGTGTGCATTGTGTTCAAGGGTGATGCCATTCGACGGGTGATCAATTTGATCATGCAATTCTTCGAGCGTCTTGACCGGAAGGTGGGTAAAATCTACCAGTATGTCAAACGTCGTCAAAGCGGACTTAAAGTAGATAGAGGACGTCCGGTCAGCGAGACATTGAGCTTTGATTGGAAAGTTGACCAACGGATTTCGATGTATGGTCTTTGTTTGATTCGCCGATTACCCTACGAAGTATGGGAGCGCCGACCAGGGGAGTTCTGAACCGACCCGCAGTCGGCACAGGGTGCGATGGATCTTGAGTCCCTGTTACAACACACGTATATCCATCTCGTATCATGAGCTTGATGAAGAAGTCAACGATGCGATATTTTCTACGTGAGATTTCGACGCACATCATCGCAGAACGACTTTTTCATTCGATTTTTTCTGTGGCTTCTGCCCGTTTTAACTGAAGAAAATATCAGAATTCGTTCACTGGCATACAAGGCGGTAGGACTGACACATGAATAAAAGATGGGTAAGCCATGTCGTGCCGAGGGCTGCAAGAGCTCCAACCACGTCTTCTTCCCTGGAGCATGCCAGAATGGCGCACGCCACGTAACGTTTTCCACCCTCGCCTCCGCATTCTTCTGCGTATGCAAGCATTGCGGTTATGACTCGATCGAGTTCCACGGATATCTCTTCGGAATCCCTCTTGTATGTATAGGTACTCTGGAGGTCGTAAGCAAACTTCTCGTTGATAATCTTCTCTGCGGCATCGACCAGTTCTTGGAGAGTAGTCGGACTCCTGACGTTTTCAATACCTGGCTTGAGTCTTTCCTCATAAAGTTTGACCGAAGCCCTTGAAGAGCATGAAGTAAGCGAACCGGTAAACTCCAGGAGGTCGTTTCTGCTGCGAGACATCGGACAGTCGTTCAAGTTGGTTTGTACATGGCAAGAGGCTGGCAAGAACTATGGCGTCGATCAGGGTCGATCATTTTATTGCGACCGAACTCGGAGCGGTCAACGGATCAACAACAGATGGTTCTTTATACATATATTCGTGCATATCAGAATTTCCTTTCACTAAAATCGCTTTTTGGACGAGTTATTTTCGCCAGAAAAAAGGTACCCACTGTGCCCACAAAACCATCTTTCTTTCGCATTTTCCGCCTCTTTATTACTTTTTCTATTTACCTAGCTAGCTGGCTAGGATGGTGCACGGTGCACCGAGCCCACAGCCGCCGGCGGTTATGATGGGATCTTCCTTGGAAGCAAAAACGAAGCATATTCGAAAACTTACTGAGCGCTGAGCCGCTGAAGGAACATGACTATCAAGTTGCGCATTCCATGAGACATATCAGCCAACAACCTCCCTTGTTGCCTGGGGTCGTTCACCATTCTCATCATCACAATACAACTCCGTTATGCGAAATTACGGTTGCTACTATATCTTGAACACTATACAGTTCGCTATAGTATGCGAATTTACTCGTTCAAATTCAAACATCTTTCCCCTCACATTTGCCCCATACTGTCTCCGTCCTGTTCAAAAACGGGGCGGGGACGCGAGGACGGAGGGACAACGAACATATATTGGTGGTGGTACAAGGTGAAGAAGCGTCAACAAAAAGAAAAAAGTGGGGGCACCAAAGAAGCCCCCAAAGTATCTACACGTACAAATACTAGGAAGTGGGGCGCAAGTGGGGCGCACCGAGTTGGCCGGACACCAGGAAATGTCAACACGTCCGATTCTACACTCTCTGCGCGCTATGTCCCCTGAACCTGAGTCCTTCTTTGATGTCGTCTTCCTTAGTGTCTGTCCAATTTCCGACGGTTTTTACTCGTTGCAGATCGGTACTCAGTGTCTCTACTTTGATAATGTTAGTGTGTCCAGAAAACCATCCTTCTTTCGCATTTTCCAGCGCTTTATTACATATTCTATTCCAAAATATACCCAGCTATGGCTCAGCGAGCCGGTGGTGGATCTTCGTCGGTAGCAAAAACGAATCAGAAGCCTTACTGAGTGCTGAGTCACTGAAAGAACATGTCTTTTCAAGTTGAGCGCTCCGTGGGGCATGTCGTTCCGTAAGACATATCAGCCAACAGCCGCCCAGCGGTTCTCATCATCGCAACACAGGTGCGACCGTGCTTATCGTCAATAAATTGAATGAATTTATCCTGCATCTCGGATCCTTGATCCACCACTCCGAAACCGTGATATCGGTCTAATGATCATCAGGAAAGAAGTCACGATATCCCTCTCCTTTCGTAGAGCTGAAACCATCGCCAAAACCGCGTCATTTACATTCTCTCCCGACTTCGCAGAAGTCTCGAAGAACGCTCGACAGCCCAGTTCACTGGCCAAGGCGCGGCCCTCTTCTGGCGTAACCTCCCGTGAGGATTTATCGTCACATTTCGTCCCGACGAGAATGAGGACTAGGTGGCGGTCTTCTCTTGTATCCAGCGGTAGCTGCCTACAAGTTCTCGAGACTTCTTTAAATGAGGATCTTGAAGTCGTAGAATATAATAGGATAATTCCGTCACAGACTCTGGTGCGATTAGTAGCATATTTGAATCGCGAAGAGTTACGGAAAACTCACGGAATTTCATCGTTAATCCCTACATATGATGCTGGACAATTGTGTCAAAATTTTGGCCATTAAGATGATCAAATATCGGCTTGCTTACTCTGGGGTACCCATGTATCTGAAAGCGAAACCGTGCAGGAGTCTCTGTCGTCCAAGCGACATTTTTTGACACGATCCTCGTCAAAAACGCAGTTTCCTCTGCACCCTTCCTGGGGGTACGGAATTAATCGCAATGTCCAAGGGCAGCTGGCCGAATCGCTCACTTCTGTGAAACATTGGTCATTCGCAAATGAAGCTATATTCTGAACAAAATGGAGTCTCTTACCATATACATCGTCAGAGAACTGCTTAGACAAACGAGTATCATGATGCGTCAGCGATAGACCCATCAAGGAAATTTCACACATACTCGATATGCAAAGGAGGTCTTTCCCACATCATTATCGCCAACCAGCAAAATCCTCCAGCGCTCGTGTCTCCTTGACCAGGAGAACGCTGGCATCGTGGTAATGAGCCGGGTAGAAGAGAAAGGCATCAAGGCAGGGTGATGTTGCGCCCATGCAATAACATACCTTGCTTTTGTATCAGTTACCGTCAAAACACGAGCACTCACAGGATACTATGATGTGATGGAAATGAATAGATGAACATGTGGGCGGGTTGCCTTTAAAGTCCAGAGTGGGGAATGGTATCCGAATCGAGCAGGCATTTCCAAACAGCTGGGTCAATTCATGAGATCTGTCGTACTGTTGGGGCTTTACTCCCAGCGACAGCACTGGTTTTGCGGAGTATCTCGGGGTGTGTTGATGGCCCTACCATCAGCCAGTCACAGTATGCAAGCCGGGGGGTCCGAAGATGTATCCAGGGGGGCCAATAAAACCGTACTGGCCACAAATTAGCAAGCCCAGCGGCCCAAGAAATTCCATGCTGTTAATTCGATGCACACTCAGCCTTGACGTGTCAATAGTACACAAGAGAAGATGGAGGTTGAGATCAAAAATAAAAATCGACAACGTTCATCAATCATCCTGATTGGCTCTTGCTGACCCATTTCGTTTTCCTCTTGTCAGCGCTGACGTCTTGAGCCCCATACACGACGCTCGTCTTAGTAAGTGTGTGTTCATATACACCCTGCAGATTGATTCAGAGCCGTCAAGAATGCACACACAACCAACGACATTCTCCGCAGAATCCTATTTCGCGACACAACCACCACCTCCGACACTTCAGCAAGATATCGAAAATGTCCGGGACTTTATCTTGAGGCAGCAGGAGCAGGGAAGGAACGTGGTCCTGGTCACCGTGAGTAGCACTCTACATTACATATTATAACGATCCCCACAATCATCCGGGTTTAGAGTGGTGGTACGACTGTACCATTGGAGCTCAACGTGTGAGCTCATACCTGCCGTTGTAAAGCACCCTATTCTTGGAGAGCTTATAGTGCTGCTCTTCTAGTGTTCGTTTCCTAGACAACTTCAGTGCAGGTACGATGTCCTCCAGCGTTCTCCGTCGTACCCCTGAATTTCGCAATCTTATCTCTTCGTTACCTCAGGGACGCGAGGCGCAACTTCTGCTGAATACTTTTTGAAAGCGGGCTATGCAGTCATCTTCATGCACCGGCAGTTCAGTCTCCAGCCCTTTAGCCGACACTATTCCCACTCCACGCACCCTTTCCTCGATTTCCTCGACATCGAGACTCCCGCGACGGAGGGCTCAACCCCGCGTATATCAGTCACTCCGAACGAACATGACGCCCTCCGCGATGTGCTAGCTGCCTACAAGAAAGTCCACGCGCTCGGCCTCCTCCATACTCTCACATTTGTGACAGTTGACGATTACCTATGGCTCCTGCGCGCAGTGAGCAAGGAGATGTCGGTGCTTAAGAGGCGGGCGCTGTTTTACCTCGCTGCCGCTGTCAGCGACTTTTTCCTGCCCAGGCAAAAGCTGGTTTGTTCTCGTCTTGTTGAGTTGCAGATTATCACTGACCACCAATTATGATGCAGTCGGAACATAAGATCCAGTCAGGAAAGGGAAGCCTACATATCGAGATGGATCAAGTCCCCAAAATCCTGAAACCAATGGTGGATGAATGGACACCAGGAGGCTTCATCGTCTCCTTCAAGGTTAGTCCGCTCTTCCAATGCCCACTTTACACTAATCCTCACAACAAAAACAGCTCGAAACAGAACAAGACCTTCTCCTACCCAAAGCCCGTCAGGCTCTCGAGCGATACGGCCACCAAGTCGTCATCGGCAACGACTTGCATCGACGCAAATTCGAGGTGGTCTTCGTCTCCAAAAAGCCACTTCCTTCTCTCCCACCAGGGATTGAACAAACGAAAGAAGCAGTCGAGCACGCAGCGGAGTTGTCCAATTCGTTCCATGAAACTTGGTTACGCATCGATATCCCAGAAACTCTACACCCCGGGTTCCCAGTGAAAGAGATCGAGGAGGACATTGTCTTGGAGTTGGTGAAAAGACATCGAGAGTGGGTTGATCATTCCGCATGAAAATATATCCGGCTCGTATTCGCGTTGGACGGGTATCCACACAAACAATGTTAAAATATGTAGTTAACTAAGATACACAGATGTCAACTTGATTATGTATAGGAAAAATACGCATGTAAGGTTTGGGTGTATATATGTATTGGAGTGAGGGAAGCCAGAAGTGATACATACAAAGTAACATTCCTTCCTGTACAACCAAGCATCCAACGGTGTCGGTCGGCATACCGCCAGAACTTGGGAAATCACTCTCGAACTCCACCCATCCGAGCCCAGAACATATCCTCCCTCAGCCTCACAATTTCCTTCCACGTCTTCTCCTCCCACGTCGCATCGCCGACATACGCAACGCTCGTTTTCTCTTCCTTCGTTTGCTTCTCCTCCTGCTCCCCTTCCTCCTCATCAACAATCTCTTCCTCCTCTTCCTGCACCCCGTTAACATGGTGGTGTTCCTCCGCCAAGACCCCATTTACAACGGCCTTTTCAACTGCAGAGTCAAGTTCTTCAACAATGGTGCGTTTGTCGTCCTCCTCGGCTTGCTCGTCCGCCATGGGTTCACCAGGCGTAGGTGCATCGACGTACACGTCAGACTCTGGAGACACACAACCCAACGGCACCGCCTCAGGGGATCGCTCTTCGGCGGTTTCTTTTTCCGCCAGTTTCTCAGTATCGACCCGTTCGTCACCCTTAGCTGCGTCCTCAGCTTCCGTAAGAATGGGTCCTTCTTGGGTATGAGCAGTACTCTCGTTTTCTTTGGCCGGCTCCTTGGCTTCTGCCGTCGTGTCCGCGACAGCAGCAGCTGGTTCTACATTGGCATTGGCATTCGCAGGCGTAACAGGCCTCGAAACG
>Ga0307513_10009023_pt1 | contig 12649 bp, 10 predicted proteins | sample 15_EM_MG_FD_202174 | JGI IMG/M metagenome (GOLD analysis project Ga0307513, IMG submission 202174) | Populus trichocarpa ectomycorrhiza microbial communities from riparian zone in the Pacific Northwest, United States - 15_EM | ecosystem: Host-associated > Plants > Roots > Unclassified | place... | reverse complement strand
CGTCGGCACTTCTCGATTCCTGATCGATCCGGCGGCCGGCGTCGGCAGGAACCGTCGCCGCCCGGCCGAACGAAGAACACGCCGACTCACCAGCCCCAGCCCAACCGGTCTTATGCCGCATTTGTCCCGCCCTGTCATGCGGGCACCCCGTCGACCACGCCGAACAACACGCCAACTACAAGAAAAATGAGCCGTCGAGGACGCGCGAAGGACCCACTTTTCCTGTAGTTCCGCCAATCAGGGGCGCCCAAGGTCCGACCGTGACCCGATATTTCGGTTATTTCGGGCCAGCGCGAGATGGTGGTGGGTGACCTGCGGACAGAACCAACCGCTAGGCGCGGTCGGTCGTCGGCACTGATTGATCCGGTGGCCCGGCTCTACGCGGGTAGGGGAGGCGCACGATCATTGTCGTTCCTTGGCCGGGGTCGGTGGTGAAGCCGATGCTGCCGCCGAGCTCTTCGACGATCGTGGCGCGGACACTGAGTAAGCCCCGGCCGGGTCGGTAGGAGGGGTCGAGGATCTGGTCGCGGAGGTGGGCGGGCACGCCGGGGCCGGTGTCGGCTACCACGATGACGATGGTGCCCGACGCGGTCAGGGTGCGCAGGTCCAGTTCGCGGCGGGTTGAACCGGGTAGGGCCGTGGCGGCGTTGTCGATCAGCGCCACGATCGCGTTGGCTAGTTCCGCGGGGTGGCAGGTCACGGCGGGCAGGCCCGGCATGAGGTCGGTGCCGAGCTGGTGCGGGCGCCCGGACCTGCGAAGCGATCCCTGTGCGGCCCGCAGCAGCGCGCCCCGCACGATCTCGTTGACATCGGCCGGCTCCGGTGGCCGGGGCTTGCGGGCGAACAGGCCTCGCAGGGCTCCCCGGGGTGCGGCCGCAGCCGGAGTCTCGGCGGTCTGGCCGTCGGTGGACTGGCCGATCGGCACCGCCAGCGACAGGTGCCGCGCCATCGCCGCATCGAACGCGGCGTCGTCGGTCATGAACTGGTCGAAGCGGGCCCGGTCAAGCTCGAGGCCGGCGAGGGCGGTGGACAGCTCGAAGCGGAGGTCGACCGGGGGTGGAGTCGTCGCGGCGAAACCGGGTCCGCTCGCCACGATGTCGCTGTACACCGGACGCCCCTGGACTAGCGGGGCACCGTGGAACAGGGCGGCCATTGTGAGCACCCGCTCCTGTGGATCGACGAGTCCCCGGTAGGCCACGATGAGGCGGGACACCACGTCCGGTTCGAGCGCGGGCACGGCTTCCTGGACCCGGTTGTACGATCCGGTGCGCGCCAGGGCGAGCAGATCGGCCACGAGCGTCCCGGCACTTGTCTCCTTGGCCGGCTCCTCAAGCGGGTCTGGCGGGGGCGGGCTCTCGGCGCCGGTGATCGCCGGGCGGGCCGCAGCGGCCTCGAGCAGGTGGTCGGGTACGTACTCCGACCTGATCGTGATTGCCCCGCCGGCCTGGGCGTGCAGCGCGGCGAAGCCGGTCACCGGCAGGCAGAGCAGGGCGTCGATGAGGTGGTCCTGGGGCTCGCCCGCGTTCTGCTGGCACTCGGCCCACCAGTGGCGGTGCGCCAGCAACGCCTCGCGGTGGGCCTCGGCGAACGCGGCGTCGTCCCCGTCGACGAAGGCCGCGGCGAGCCGCCAGGCCGGAGCCTCGACCTCGGTGAACCATGGGCCGACGCCCCACCAGTCCGACCGCGCCGTCGCCTCGGCGAGGACCGCGCGCACGGCGGTCCCGGCCTGCCGGCCGCCGCGAGCCAACGCCCGCAGCGCGGTGAGCTGCAGACGGGTGTACTTGGCCGAGGTCGACTCGCCCAGCGGGGCCGGCCACTCCGGCAGCGCCCGCAACATTTCCAGCGCCGCCGGATCGCCGGTGGCCAGCGCCGCCATCGCCGCGGCGGCGATCCGGGAATCCTGGTCGCGCGTGACGGGCCCGGGTATGCGCAGCTCGTGGCCGTCGAGCTCGACCTGCACCTCGCGACCGGTGGCCCGGATGGTCAGCTCGGCCAGCCCGGCCCGGGCGGCCAGGACGAGCCAGCGGTCGGTCGCGGCGACGGCTGCTCGATCAGCGGGCGCGGGGCCGGCGCCGTCCGCCCCGAGGACCCACGCCGAGGCGGCGGCCTTGAGTGCGTCGAGCCAGATGCCGTCCAGCGCTTTGCCGGTCGCTGTACCGGCCTCGAGGTCACCGATCAGCTCGCCGGGGCCGTCGATGTAGATATCGGCCGACTCGCGGGCCCGGGCCAGACCTCCGTGCGGATCCGCGATGCCGGGGCGCAAGCCGTGCCGGCCGATGAACGTGGGGGTGTCGCGTGTGGGGCGCACCGGCCAGCACACGTCGGCGGGGCCGTCGGCCGTCAGGTTCGCCCAGGGGGTTCCGACCCGGTCGTAGCCCAGCGCGTCCAGATGCTCCGCGAGCGCCGCGTAGCCCGGAGCGGTCAACGGCTCCGCGCCGGTCACCCGCGCCCAGACACCGCCCGGCCGCAGCTCGGCTCGCACCGACGCGCGGGCGGCAGCGTCGTAAACCGCTCCGCTGTGGCGCACCCCCAACGCCACGACCACCGGATCGCTGTCCGGGATTGGCAGGTCCAGGACCCGCGCGCCGGCCTGACCGATGTCGAGCAGATCGTCGGCCCGGCCGGCCTCGTGCCACGCCCGGCCGGCCAGCTCGGTCCGGGGCAGCTCCACTTCGACGAGATACATAGCTCCCGGATAGGCCAGCTCCAGTTGGACGTCCACTTGCACCTCCGGCTGTGCTTGAGCCACGAGCAACCCAGGGTAGGCGGGACGGGGGTGTGTGCGCACTCACACTGCAGGGCGCTCAGGACGCGATGCGAAGCGAGTGGCCGCGCCCGGGCTCCGCGGGAGCTGCGGCGCGCAACCCCGCATGGACCGTGGCCATGAAGAAGTTGATTCGACCGAAATTGATCTTCGTTTGGGGTCGCGGGGCCTGTGTTCGGGTGGTCACCGTAGGGTCATACGATCCAGGGGCTAAGCATCGATCACGGGAAGGGTGCCATGAGCGCGGAGACGTTGGAGTTCCAGGCCGAGGCGCGGCAGTTGCTGGAGCTGATGGTCCATTCGATCTATTCGAACAAGGACATCTTCCTGCGCGAGTTGATCTCGAATGCGTCCGACGCGCTCGACAAGCTGCGCCGGGCCGCCCTCGCCGATGGGCTCGAGGCGGACACGTCGGATCTGCACATCGACATCGTCGCGGATAAGGAGGCCCGCACGCTGACGGTGCGGGACAACGGCATCGGCATGACGCGCGAGGAGGTTGTCGACCTGATCGGCACCATCGCGAAGTCGGGTACTGCCGAGTTGCTGCGCCAGATCAAGGAGAGCAAAGAGAGCAAGGAGAGCGCCGACTCGGCCGAGCTGATCGGGCAGTTCGGGGTCGGGTTCTATTCCACCTTCATGGTCGCCGACAACGTCACGCTGCTGACCCGCAAGGCCGGCACCGATCATGGCACCCGTTGGGCGTCCGGCGGCGAGGGTACGTACACGATCGAGGCCGCGGACGACGCCCCGGTCGGCACCTCGGTCACCGTGCACCTGCGGCCGAAGGACGAGGAGGACGCGCTCTTCGACTACACCGACGACTGGAAGATCCGGGAGATCGTCAAGCGGTACTCGGACTTCATCGCCTTCCCGATCCGGCTGGGCTCCTCCGGCGACGTGCTCAACTCGCAGAAGGCGTTGTGGGCGCGGCCCCGCTCCGACGTCAAGGACGAGGAGTACAAGGAGTTCTACCGGCACATCAGCCACGACTGGACCGACCCGCTCGAGATCATCAACATGAAGGCCGAGGGGACGTTCGAGTACGAGGCGCTGCTGTTCATCCCGGCCCGCGCCCCGCAGGACCTGTTCCAGCGCGACGGCCGCCGCGGCCTGCAGCTCTACGTCAAGCGCGTCTTCATCATGGACGACAGCAAGGAGCTGATGCCCGACTACCTGCGCTTCGTCAAGGGCGTGGTGGACGCGGCCGACCTGTCGCTGAACATCTCCCGGGAGATCCTCCAGCAGGACCGGCACATCCAGATGATCCGCCGCCGGCTGGTCAAGAAGGTGCTCGCCACGATCAAGGACATGCTGAGCAACGACGCGGAGAAGTACGCGACGTTCTGGCGGGAGTTCGGCCGCGCGGTCAAGGAGGGCCTGCTCAGCGGCGACGACAACCAGCAGGCCATTCTCGAGGTGGCCTCGTTCGCGACCACCGGCGGCGCCGAGCCGACCACCCTCGCCGGCTACCTGGAGCGGATGAAGGAGGGCCAGGACGAGATCTACTTCATGACCGGCGAGAGCCGGGCCCAGGTGGAGAACTCGCCGCACATGGAGGCCTTCAAGGCGCAGGGCTACGAGGTGCTGCTGCTCACCGACCCGGTCGACGAGATCTGGGTCGACGCGGTGCCCGAGTACGAGGGCAAGAAGCTGCAGTCCATCGCCCGCGGCGCGGTCGACCTGCCCCGCGCCGACGAGGAGCAGCCGGAGCCCGAGGGTGACTTCGCGCCGCTGCTGGGCTTCCTCACCGAGTCGCTGAGCGAGCAGGTCAAGGAGGTGCGGCTGTCGCACCGGCTGACCACCTCGCCGGCCTGCCTGGTCAGCGACGCGCACGACATGACCCCCACGCTGGAGAAGATGTACCGGGCGATGGGCCAGGAGGTCCCGTCGGTGAAGCGGATCCTCGAGCTGAACCCGGCGCACCCGCTGGTCAGCGGGCTACGCTCGGCCCTGGAGAGCCGGAAGGACGACCCGGCGCTGCCGGAGACCGCCGAGCTGCTGTACGGCACCGCCCTGCTCGCCGAGGGCGGCGACCTGGCCGACCCGGCCCGCTTCGCGAAGCTGCTCGCCGATCGGCTCGCACGTACCGTCTGACCGCACGCTGCAACGAACCACTCCAGGAGGAAATGTGTCCGTCCGCTCCCGAGAGGTCCGGCTCGCGGCCCGGCCGCACGGCTGGCCCACCGCCGAGACGTTCGCGATCGCCGAGACCGAGGTCGGCGATCCGGGCCCGGGTCAGCTGCTGGTGCGCAACCTGATGATGAGCGTGGACCCGTACATGCGGGGCCGGATGGACGACCGGAAGTCGTACATGCCGCCGTTCCAGGTCGGCGAGGCGCTCGACGGCGGCGCGGTCGGTGAGGTGGTCGCCTCCGGGGTGGACGAGATCAAGCCCGGCCAGACCGTGCTGCACGGCCGGGGCTGGCGGGAGTACGCGCTGATCCCGGCCAACCGCGCCACCGTGGTCGACCCGTCGGTGGCGCCGCTGGGCACGTACCTCGGGGTGCTGGGCATGACCGGGCTGACCGCGTACGCCGGTCTGTTCGTCACGGCCGAGTTCAAGCCCGGCGATGTCGTCTTCGTATCCAGCGCCGCCGGGTCGGTCGGCCAGGTGGTCGGGCAGCTCGCGAAGCTGAACGGCGCCGCCCGGGTGATCGGCAGCGCCGGGTCGGCCGAGAAGGTCGCCTATCTCATCGACGAGCTCGGCTTCGACGCCGCGTTCGACTATCACGACGGGTCCGTCCGGGAACGGCTGGCGCAGGCCGCCCCGGACGGCATCGACGTGTATTTCGACAACGTCGGCGGCGACCACCTCGAGGCCGCGATCGCGGCGATGAAGCTGCACGGCCGGATCACCGTGTGCGGCATGATCAGCGTCTACAACGCCACCGAGGCGACCCCGGCGCCGCGCAACCTGGCCCAGATCATCGGCAAGCGGATCACCATCCGCGGCATGCTAGTCAGCGACCACTACGCGCTGGAGCCGAAGTTCATCGCCGAGGTCGCCCCGCTGGTCGCCGACGGCCGGATCAAGCACCGCGAGACCGTCTTCGAGGGCCTCGACAGCGCGCCCGAGGCGTTCCTGGCGATGCTGCGCGGCGACGGCGTCGGCAAGAACCTGGTCCGGATCGCCACCGGCTGAGGCCGCCCGCCCCGGCGAATCAGCGGAACTGGGCCAGCTCGGGGTCGGCGAGCCAGGACCGCGGGCCGGCGTGCCGCACCCGGACCGCGGCCACCTCGATCGCGTACTGCAGGGTCAGCGGGAAGTCGGGCACCCGCGGGTCCCGGCCGACCGCGACCGCCAGCGCGCCGTGGAAGACGTCGCCGGCCCCGGTGGTGTCGACGGCCGCCGTCCGGGGCACGGAGATCCGCCCGTTGTCCTTGTCGGACCACCACTTCACCGGGTCGGGGCCGTGCGTGATGGCGATCCGGCGTACGCCCGAGGCCCGGATCGAGGCCGCCATCGCGCCCTGGCTGTTCGCCCCCGGCACCCGGAACCGGGCCGAGCAGGCGACCACCGACGCGTGCGGCAGGACCTGGGCCAGTACCGGCCGCCAACTGCCCGCGTCGACCACGAGCGGCCGGCCGCTGCGCGCGGCGGCGAGGGCCAGCGCGGGATGGTGCCCGTCGACCAGCACGACGTCCGCCCCCGACAGCACCCGGCCGAACACCGGGGGCACGCTGACGTACACGTCCGCGGCGTTGCGGCTGACCACGGTGCGCTGGCCGGTGCTGGACTGGACCGTCACCGCGGACAGCGCGGGCGGTTCCGTGGCGAGCGGGGCCGCGTCGAGCAGGCCCACGCCGTTCGCCTCCAGATCGGCCCGGACCAGGCCGCCGAGCGGATGCGAACCGACCGCGGTGACCAGGATGACCTCGGCGCCCAGCGAGGCCGCCGTCACCGCGGCATTGGTAGCCGGGCCGCCGGCGGCGATCTCCACCGATTCGGCCTCGGCCTTCTCGTCGACTCGGGGGATCTTCTCGACCCGCTGCACCAAGTCCACGGTGGCCAGTCCCACACACACGATCCGCACGGTCATCGGCCCTCGACGCCCAACATGCCGGTTAACCTACCGTGACCAGCAGGCAAAGAGATCAGGTGCCCGGTCGGAAGATCAGGTCGCCAGGTTGGAGAAGAACACGCCGACGTTGCGGAAGACGTTCGCGATGCCGGAGCCGATGCCCTGCGCGATGTCCGCCGCCGGGCCCGGCTGTGTGCCGATGTAGAAGATGACCAGAATGAGCGCGATCCAGCCGATGGCCTTCTTCACGGGTCGCCCCTTCCCTTGATCGGCCCGTTGCGATGATCGTGGCACGGAATGCCGAGGAAGAGGTGGATCTCGCTACGCTCCTCGGCGTGGCGACTCTACAAATCGGCGTATTGGGCGCGGCGCGGATCACCCCGGCGGCCCTGATCCGGCCGGCCCGGTCGATTCCCCAGGTGCGGATCGCGGCGGTCGCGGCGCGCGATCCGGCCCGGGCCGCGGCCTTCGCCGCCGAGCACAAGATCCCCAAGACCTTTTCCTCGTACGCGGAACTGCTCGCCGATCCCGGCATCCAGGCCGTGTACATCCCGCTGCCGAACGGGCTGCACGCCGAGTGGGCGCTGGCCGCGATCGCGGCGGGCAAGCACGTGCTCTGCGAGAAGCCGATGACGTCGAACGCCGCCGAGGCTGCCGAGGTCGCCGAGGCCGCCGCGCGGGCCGGGGTCGTGGTCACCGAGGCCTTCCACTACCGGTATCACCCGCTGGCCGACCGGGTGCTGCAGCTGGTGCCGACGCTCGGCGAGCTGCGCCACGTCGAGACCCGGTTCTGCTTCCCGCTGCCGCGCTTCGGCGACATCCGCTATTCGTACGAGCTGGCCGGCGGCGCGATGATGGACGCCGGCTGCTACGCGGTGCACGCCCTGCGCACGTTCGCCGGCCAGGAGCCCGAGGTGGTCGCGGCCCGGGCGACGCTCAAGTCCCCGCAGGTGGACCGCGCGCTGGTCGCCGAGTACGCGTTTCCGCACGGCGCGACGGGCCGGACGACCGCGAGCATGTGGTCCCGGCACCTGCTCAGCATCTCGGCCAAGGTGGTGGGGGAGCGGGGCGCGCTGCGGATCTTCAACTACCTGATGCCGCAGGTTTACAACCGTCTTACCGTACGGCTCGACGGCCGCAGCCGACACGAGCGGGTCCGGGGCGACTCGACGTACAGCTACCAGTTGCGCGCGTTCGTGAAAGCCGTCGAGGGCGGCCCGAACCTCACCCCCGCCTCGGACGCCGTGCACACCATGCGGCTGATCGACGCCGCCTACCTGAAGGCGGGCCTCAAGCCGCGAGGTTGAGTTGGCAGTTACAAGCTTTTGGGGGTTACCATCAATTCATGGTTACCTCCAAAGCTCGTTGGTGGGCGCTCGGCGCGCTCGCCCTCTCCACGCTCGCCGTCGGCCTGGACGGCACGGTGCTCAGCGTCGCGCTGCCCACGCTGGCCCGTGACCTCGACGCCTCCACCTCCGACCTGCAGTGGTTCACAAACGCCTATCTGCTGGTGCTGGCCGCCGCGCTGCTGCCGGCCGGGATGCTCGGCGACCGGTTCGGCCGCAAGCGGATGCTGCTCGGCTCCCTCGCGGTCTTCGGCGCCGCGTCCGTGGCCTGCACCTATGCCGCCTCGACCGGCCAGCTCACCGTCGCCCGGGCGGCGCTCGGCCTGGGCGCCGCGGTGATCATGCCGCTCAGCTCGGCCGTGCTGACCGTGCTCTTCGAGCCCGACGAGCGGCCCCGGGCGCTTACCGTCTGGGTGACCGCGAGCGCGCTCGGCGTCCCGCTCGGCCCGCTGGTCGGCGGCTTCCTGCTGGACAATTTCTGGTGGGGCTCGGTCTTCCTGATCAACGTCCCGCTCGTGCTCATCGCCATCGTCGCGGTGGCGCTCTGGGTCCCGGAGTCGCACGGCGACCGCACCCGCCGCTTCGATCCGCTCGGCGTGCTGCTCTCCACGGCCGGCCTGGTCGCGATGACCTACGGGATCATCGAGGCCGGCGCGCGGGGCTGGACCGACCCGCGCTCGCTGGCCACCATCGCCGGCGGCCTCGCGGTCCTGGCCGGCTTCGTGGCCTGGCAGCGGCGGGCCCAGGCGCCGCTGGTCGACCTGGCGCTGTTCCGCTCCCGCGGCTTCACCTGGGGCGCGATCCTGTCCACCGTGGCCAGCTTCGGCATGTTCGGCCTGCTCTTCACGCTGCCGCAGTTCTTCCAGGCGGTCGGCGGCCAGGACGCGCTGGGCACCGGCCTGCGCCTGCTGCCGGTCATCGGCGGCCTGCTGGTCGGCGCCCGGGTCGCGGACCGGATCGTGCCCCGCCTCGGCGCCAAGGTGGTCGTCGCGCTCGGCCTCGCGCTGATGGCCGCGGGCCTGGCGATCGGTGCGACGACGGACCCCGGCACCGGCTACTGGGCCGTCGCGAGCTGGGTCGTCGTCGCCGGCCTCGGGCTGGGCTTCACCATGCCGCCGGCCATGAACGCCGCGCTCAGCGCCCTGACGGTCGAGCGCAGCGGGGTCGGCTCGGGACTGCTGCAGGCGATGCGCCAGGTCGGCAGCGCGGTCGGCGTCGCGGTGCTGGGCACGGTGCTGAACTCGGGTTACCGCGACGCGGTCGACGTGACGAACCTGCCGTCCGCGACCGGGCAGGCCGTCCAGCGCAGCGCGTCCGCGGGCACGGCGGTGGCCGGCCGGCTCGGCGATCCGGGCCTGCTCGACTCGGTCCGCTCGGCGTTCACCCACGGCATGGACCGGTCGCTGCTCGTCGCCGCGGTCGTCGCGCTGGTCGGCGCCGTGCTCGCGCTCGCCTTCCTGCCGGCGCGCCCGGAACGACCCACCGAAGCCGCACCCCTGTCTCCCGTTTCCCCGCTGCCAACGGCAGAATCGGTGGCATGACCTCGTCCCTGCCCGCCGGGCTGCGCGAACGCAAGAAGGCCAGGACCCGGGCCAGCATCCGGGAACACGCCATGCGGCTCTTCGAGGAGCAGGGGTACGCGGCGACCACGGTCGACCAGATCGCCGAGGCGGCGGACGTCTCGCAGAGCACCTTCTTCCGGTACTTCCCGACCAAGGAGGACCTGGTCCTCACCGACGAGTACGACCCGCTGATCGTCGCGGCGATGCGGGCGCTGCCCAGCGAGGTGGACCCGATCGAGGCGATCCGGCGCAGCATCCACGACGTCTTCGCCCGGTCCACCCCGCAGGAGTGGGAGCAGGAGCGCCGCCGCCAGCGGATCTTCAACGAGGTGCCCGAGCTGCGGGCCCGGGCCATGCAGCAGTTCACCGGGACGATCAGCCTGCTCGCCGAGGTGGTCGCCGAGCGGGCCGGGCTGCCGGCTGGCAACTTCTCCGCCCGGGTGCTGGCCGGGGCGGTGATCGGGGCCGCGCTGGCGGCGATCCCGGACGGCATGACCTCGGGCTACGAGAGCGCCGACTTCGAGCGGATGGACGACGCGCTGCGGCTGCTCAGATCCGGCCTGCCGGTGCGGCCGGATAATCCCCCCAGCGGTTCGAACTAGCTCAGCGGTTCGAACTAGCTCAGCGGTTCGGTTTGGCTCAGCGCTCGACGGCCGCGCGGGCGGCGGCGAGGATCCGGTCGGAGAGATCCGTGTCGGCCGTGGCGCGGGCCAGCAGCACCCCGCCGACCAGCGTGGCCAGCGTGGCCAGGTCTTCTTCGTCGTCGCCGGTCGCCAGCCACCGCCCGAACGCCTCGACGCCATCGGCGTAGGGCTCGCGGGCCGGGCTGCCGGGCGCCTCCCGGGCCAGGTCGGCGGCCAGGGCGGCGGCCGGGCAGCCGTCGCCGGGGTGGTCGCGGTGCTCGGCGGACAGGTAATAGTCGACGAGCGCCGCGCGGGCCGCCGCGTGGTCGCCCGGCCGGCCGGCGTCGAGCGCGTCGAGCCGCCCGCCGAGCTCCTCGAACGCCCGCCCGGTCGCCTCCGCCACCAGCGCGTCCTTGGAGGCGAAGCGCTTGTAGAAGCCGCCGTGGGTCAACCCCGCGGCGGCCATCAGCTCGGCGACCCCCACGCCCTGCACCCCGCGCTCGCGGAACAGCCGGGCGGCCGCGTCCACGACCTGCTGTCGGTTCTGTTGCGCCTGCGCCTGCGATACCCGTCCCATTCCGGCCAGTATAGATGACGAGTGTCAGCTATCACCTTGCGCCTCTTGGATGACGTCCATAATCTAACGGCATGGACATCGCAACCTCCGTCGCCGTCGTGACCGGCGCGAACCGTGGACTCGGCCGGCACTTCGCGGCCCAACTGCTCGAGCGTGGCGCCAAGGTGTATGCCGGCGCCCGCGACCCCGGAAAGGTCGACCTGCCGGGCGCGATCCCGCTGCGGCTCGACGTCACCGACCCCGAGTCGGTCGCGCGGGCCGCCGCGGTCGCCACCGATGCCACGTTCCTGATCAACAACGCCGGCAGCTCGACCGGCGCCCCGCTGGTCGGCGGCGAGCTGGCCGACATCCGGCTCGAGATGGAGACGCACTACTTCGGCACCCTCGCCGTGACCCGGGCGTTCGCCCCGATCATCGAGGGCAACGGCGGCGGCGCGATCCTCAACGTGCTGTCCGTGCTGTCCTGGCTGCACCCGGGCGGGCTGGGCGGATACACGGCCGCGAAGGCCGCCGAGTGGGCGCTGACCGACGCGGTCCGCGACCAGTTGGCCCCGCGCGGGATCACGGTGGCGGCCCTGCACGTCGGCTACATGGACACCGACATGGCGGCCGCCGTCCCCGCCGATAAGAAGGTCGACCCCGCCGGCGTCGCCCGTTTCGCCCTCGACGAGGTGGCCGCGGGCCGGCCCGAGATCCTCGCGGACGAGCTGAGCCGCGGGGTGAAGCTCGGCCTGTCGACGGCGCTGCAGGCCGGATGATCGCCATTTGATCGATCCGCGGGCTCGTGATTGGACTCTCTCGCGGGTGGGTACGCGGCGCGCATGACCACGCTCGCCGCGGACCCGATCACCAACGCCGGAACCGGCCAACTCGTGCTTGCCGCGGTGCTCGGCATCGCGATCGTCATCCTGCTCATCGCCTGGGCGAAATGGCATCCCTTCCTCGCCCTGATCCTCGGCTCGGCCGTGCTGGGCCTGGTCGCGGGCGCGTCACCCGCCGCCACGGTGACCTCGTTCAGCACCGGGCTCGGCAGCACGGTCGGCAGCGTCGGGTTGCTGATCGCGCTCGGCTCCATGATCGGCGCGCTGCTGGCCGAGTCGGGTGGCGCCGACGGCATCGTGGCCCGGATCGTCAGCAGCGTCTCCGGGGCCGCGCTGCCGTGGGCCATGGCCGGCGTCGCAGCGCTGATCGGGCTGCCGCTGTTCTTCGAGGTCGGCGTCGTACTGCTGGTGCCGATCGTGCTGCTGGTGGCGCGCCGGACCGACATCCCGCTGCTCAAGATCGGCATTCCGGCCCTGGCCGGTCTCTCGGTGCTGCACGGCCTGGTGCCGCCGCACCCGGGCCCGCTGGTCGCCATCGCCAGCCTGAACGCGGACCTGGGGCTGACCCTGATGTTCGGCCTGATCTGCGCGATCCCGACGGTGATCATCGCCGGACCGGTGTTCGGGAACTTCATCGCCAAGCGGGTGCACGTCCCGACGCCGGCCCTGCTGGCCTCGTCGCGGGAGACCGCCGTCGCCCGGCCGGCCGGTGGGGTGGATCTCGGTGACCGGCCGGCCGGCGCTGCGGACCGCGATGACCTTGGTAACGCCGGCGCGGCGGGTCCCGCTCAGCCGGTCGACGCCGGGCTGCCGCCGGGGCGGCGCAACCCGGGCTTCTGGCCTGCCGTGCTGACCGTGCTGCTGCCGATCGTGCTGATGCTGGCCCGCGGCGTCGCCGAGCTGACCCTGGACAAGGGCAACGGCCTGCGCG
>Ga0307513_10009022_pt1 | contig 12650 bp, 14 predicted proteins | sample 15_EM_MG_FD_202174 | JGI IMG/M metagenome (GOLD analysis project Ga0307513, IMG submission 202174) | Populus trichocarpa ectomycorrhiza microbial communities from riparian zone in the Pacific Northwest, United States - 15_EM | ecosystem: Host-associated > Plants > Roots > Unclassified | place... | reverse complement strand
GTGGACAACCAACTGCTTCCTTAGTACCCCCACTGATATTCTGGCCATCGAGGCCTGTCTCCCCCCACTTGAACTCCTCCTGAGGTATAAGCGTCGGCTAGCCGCCCTCAGGATTCTCTGCTCCCCCCCGGAAATTAACCCGGCCACGGCCCGCCTCCCCCCCTCGGTTCATACGCCCTCCCTATACCGCCACTCCCCTGATCATAGGTCGCTCTCCGCAAAGAACGCGGTCAGCCGCCTGCCCCTCCCGTGGCTCCAAACCTGACCGCCCTCGCAGAACAGGGCCCACCTCCCCGTAGACGCCCTCCCGCATTCCATGCTTTTTATCCTTGGGCCTGGCGGGTTCGAACCCCTCCCGGTAACCTCCCAGCACCTTTTATGCGAACACTATCCAGCCCCCCCCGTGCCGCTCCTATCCCCACCTTAAGCTCCAGTGTAGGAGCCTCCTAATCAAAGAATGGGAAGAGTCTGCGCCGGACCCGGCCAGGTACCCCTACCGCCCCTCGATCAAGCCTCACCCATTCATGGGCCTCAACAAGTTCACCGCGGGCCGCCTTCACCAGATGAGGTCTGGCAAGAGCTACCTCCGCGCACACCCCTCCTGGAGCGACGGCGCCCCGACCACCTGTCCCAGCTGTGACGATGCCCCCGAGACCTTTGAACACGCCATACTCCGCTGCCCCGCTAAGGGGCCGGCCAGAGCCCGCCACCTTCAGGGGGTCTCTGACATCGGCCCTGACGCTCCAGTCTGGTCTTCCGTCCCCTTCCTTGGGGCCCTCAGCCGCTTCATTAGCTCGACGGCCACAGCCTTCCCCCCGGGCATGTTCTCACGCCCAGCGTCCTCAGCTGGTTCTATTTCTTCCCAGTCATCTAATGTAGTTTCCTTTGGTTACTTTATGTCGTCTCAGGTTAGCTAGGTTTACTTTTGGTTTTTCATGCTGTCCGCTGGTATAAGGAGGGTTTCCTTTATCGTACTTGCTTTAATGTCGTGCCCGTGTGTGGGCCTGGGACCGGTACGGACCCCAGTTGAAGAGATTCGTGCCGGATCTTTCCTTTGTTAGTTCGTTTTGGATTTTGGGTTTTGTTTTCGCCATAGCTAGCGCTCCATGCGATTTCTTGTACCTTAACAACGAATATATGATATAAAAAATAAAAAAAATAAAAAAAAGACCCCTCCCTCGCTCCGTTCCTCCCCATCGTCACCCCCAGGGCCAGACAAGACCCCCAATTCGGTATGGAAGAGGGTACATCGCGTAGCCCCTCACCTAATCCATGACCTGCTCGCCCCTTTGGTGGCCTACGGGTCCCACCCACTCACCCTTAAGAGGGCCGATGGCATTGTGCTTGACAAGCCCTGAAAGCCCTGCTACCACTCCCCCTCATCATTCCGCGTTATAGTCTTGCTCCAGACTTTTGCGAAAATCCTCCAGAGGATAATGAACTCGAGACTCTCCTGTGTGGCATGGGCGACCGGCCTCCTCAATCCGCACCAGTGCGGCTCGTTGGCCGGTCTTTCGGCCTCGGACGCAGTCACTACCCTCACCCACGCGGTGAAGACCCTCCCGATGGCTGGAAGGAAGGTCTCCATACTATTTCTTGACATAAAAGGGGGCTTCGACAATGTCAACCCCTCCACCCTCTGCGCCATGCTTAGATCCAAGGGGGTCAACCCTTATCTTGTTTCCTGGGCCAAGTCTTTCCTTTCAGGCAGAACGTGCCGGCTCCTATACCAGGGGTCCCCCAAAGTGTTCACCCCAGTTTCGGTGGGCACCCCCCAGGGGTCCCCTGTCTCTCCGCTGTTGTTTGTTGTTTACATTTCTCGCCTTCAGTGCGAGATCCCCCAGGGTCTCTCCCTCTCTTACGTGGACAACTTCAGTCTGACCGTATCCTCTGCGTCCTATCGGCACAATATCCAGATCCTACACAAGCTGTATGCCAGGCTGAAGGCCAGAGGGGCCAAGCTGGGCATCGGTTTCTCAGTCCCCAAGACGGAGCTCATCCACTGGCACACGAACAGGGAAAGAGACCCCATCTCCAATGCTCTGGTCCACCTAGATGGGTCGGCTTTCCTACCGAAGGTTGAGGTTAGGTGGCTGGGCTACTGGTTCACCCCCTCGGTCTCCACTACCCCCCACTTCGTCAAAAGGCTGGCCAAGGCCCAGGCCGCCTTCTTGGCGGTTAAACGACTCTCCCCCCCGAGGGATCGGCCTCCCTCCTTTCCTCTGCCACAGACTGGCCTCCTCCCTCCTCTTCCCCATCCTCAGCTATGGCGCAGACGCCTTCTTACCCACCGTCCACATGACGAGAAAGCTCTCTGCATTCTGGCAAAAAGTCCAGAGATGGACAACCAATTGCTTCATGAGCACCCTCACCGACATCCTGGCCATCGAGGCCTGCCTCCCACCTCTCGAGCTTCTTCTTGCGTACAAATGTCGCTTGGCCTACCTTAGGATACTATGACCCCCCCCGGAAATCATCCCTTCAACCGCAAGGCTTCCCCCCTCTGTGCAAACACCGTCCCTTCATCGCCACTCGAGAGACCACAGGGCCCTAAGCGCAAGAAATGCGGGCAGTCGTCTGCCCCTCCCGTGGATCCAGCCAGGACCTCCCTCAAAGAACAGGGCCCACCTCCCCCTCGACGCTCTCCCACACTCGATGCTGTTCCTCCTGGGCCCCGATGGGCTCAGCCCCCTTCCGGTCACATCCCAGCACTTACTCTGCGAGTCCTACCCCGAGCCCCCCCAGGGCCGTTCGTACCCCCAACTAAAGCTCCTATGCAAGAGCCTCCTTGGAAGAATAGGACAAGGCCGCGCCAGATCCGGCCAGGTACCCTTACCGCCCCTCGCACAAGCCCCACCCGTTTATGGGCCTAGACAAGTTCTCCGCGGGACGCCTCCAGAGGCAATCCTTAGAGCCTTTAAACATCCCATTTGCACTATTTTCAAAGTTCTTTCTTTACACTTTTACACTTGGGTGTAATTTTGACTCTTTAACAATTTCACCTGATTACTTAAGCTATATGCATGCTATCACCAGGCTGATACCAGTGCTAGATCCCCCTCGTTGAGAGCAATCTGCAGAGCATTTAACCATCCCATTTGCACCATTTTCAAGGCCTTTCTTTTATACTTTTGAACTAGGGCAGAATTTGGAACTACAGACAAACCTATATGATATCTTAGGTTACAAAGATGCTATCGCTGAGTGGAGGCCACCATTAGATTCCCCATGTTAAGGGCTCGCTAATAAGCCGTCAAACTTCGCATTTGCGGTATTTTTGAACTCGCTTCCTGTAATAGTAGCTAGGTATACAGGTAGATAAATTTACTAATAAATATACTTAATGAAATAATATAAGTAAATGAATATGGTATTATGCTAGCCTGAATATGTAATTTGCATTCAGAACTGTAACTGAAAGGCAATTGGAGACACCCAGAAGCATTTCAGAATTTTTCCGGCAATTTTCCATAATTGTTGTATTATGGATTTGGCGCACCTGAGCAATCTGGCATTACCTCAGAGTACCCTAGAGGCCTCCTGGCATTACAAATGAGACTCTGTACGTGTCGCGTAGTATCAGTTACAGGGCGGGGTGGGGTGGGGTTTCACCCACCAGGCCCAACCTGGGGCCCATCCGCACTGGTTCTCTGAACAGGGCCCCGTTTGTCACCAGCTATTACCAACGGGGAGGACCTGTCCAGGATAAAGGTGGAGCGGGTGCCTGAGCTGGGATAGTGGCATGGTGTAACAGGTTTATTCCTGTCTAACGAAAATACAATAGGACCGGCGATAGACCTGCTAGCGCTGGTGCTAAGGGAGGCTTCAAGGGACCGGTAGCTAGAAGGATAATAGTTGAAGGACAAGTTGAACTCAGGCACTCAGGGATTGCCGTTCAACCAAGTGTATTCTTAGACTGAAGGTCTGTCGAAGTCTGCTGTCTCCTGCTAGCCAGGAGACTAGTTTAAATACAAAACCCAAGAGAAATAGCCTTCCTGCAATCACCATCATTACCAGTAGCTGCGCACATACCGGAATCCTGTAATCCTGCAAGACCAAAGAAAGAAACAGCCAAACTGTGCTCAGCCTTCGCCAGTGTTACATGACCATTCCATACCCGTAATCCTAAATATAAACTTCCAACAAAGCAAACTAAACATAGCAATACGATAGCATAGCCTATCTGACTCAGAGACAGTGGCGGAGCTGAAATCAAATCAAATAAACCAAATATAAATCAACTAAACATAGGAGATCCTGCACTGCCCGCTCCTGTGTACCGTTACCGGAACATGTACACATGTTACACATGGAATACGGAAAAAGACACCTGCCCCAGGCCGTTGAGCAGGGCTAGGCTTAGTTACGGGGCCCCGTTTCCGAGGAGCGAGGGCAAAATAACCTAGGTTATTCTGATTAACGGGCCAAAAAAATCATCCAAATCGGACGAGAACTGACAGAGATAGAGCTCTTTGAAGTTAGACAACTTCAAAGAACCCTATCTCACTCAGCTTTGGTCCGATTTGGACGATTATTTTTTTTAATCTGCAGTTAATAACCTGCTCTTGGCGCCCCGTTTGTCAGAAACGGGGCCCCGTAACGAACGCTAAGCAGGGCAGAGTGGGGAAAAGGGCTCTGTGCCCGCATTTTTCTGGGCCCTATCAACCCCTTAACGAACTCTAGTTTTGTCTCCCTTCTACTATCAGACAACCTTGGCTGTTCTAGTAACAATTCAAGTTCCTGAGTGATACCTGGTTTCTCCTATTGTTGTCACTCCGTACATCAACTGGAGTTTGATAATTTGGCCCCCCATGTCCAAGCTCTCTCATGAGCTATAGGGGTCAAATGTGAATTTATGCTGATATTGGTTGAAGATAGTTGGATAGATATGCAAACTGTTTCAAGTCGCAGCAGGCCTTGCCAGGTTCTGAAAGGCCATATGAAAAATTACAGTACAGTGACTGAATTATGCACAGCCCTCAATATCTATTATTCCAATATGATGGAGGAGCAATGGCATTTTATCAGGCAGACTGCTGCGAATGACCATTGGTTGCCCGGAGACCCAGCTGAAGTGGGCTTACTTCCTGTACAACGATTTGCTCAGTTTGAAATCCCTGTTGCAGACATTTAGCAAACTGACAGCCTGAGGTTCCAGATAAACCTGGCCAGCTAGACTGGAACAAAGGCATTCCACCATGGTGGCTCTAAAATAGATTGGGTTTCGGTCCAGACAGGTGAGGACGTCAACTATAGCGATTTATCAGCAAGGGTGGTAGCTCGGTTGCTAGCCCTTTTCAAAATAAGAAATATTCTGAGTGAGGCTGCAGCTGTCCATCCACGTGCATTAGGTAGCATGCTCAATCCGGTTAATGGTGGCAGATTTCACATCCCAAGCGGACACATTTGAGTCGGTAAGTGCCTTAATAGTCGAGACATGTGAATAGTCAGTATAGGGGCAGTAATTGGATAAGGACAGGTAAATCCTAGCCGGAATAGGCAATCGATAGTGAATCACAGGATTGATCAGAGAATGTTTAATAAAATAAAATAAAATATTCTATCCAATTATTTACAGTATTTTTTTCGCTAAGTTGATATTGGGCACTTGAAGTTGCAGTTCGTGTATTGAGTGTCAAGCTTCAACTTGGCCGCAGGACTATTACAGGATCAGTAAGCATTCAAGGAAATGTGTTCAATAGGTTGAATTGTTTTGCATGAATATACGCTCAAGTTAAAGCCGTATCATTAGGGTGGCAGTACGAATATTGAGTGTCTGGCATCAACTCAGCTGCGGGAGTACTACACGATCTGTGTGAATTTAAGGAAACGTTTTAAATATGTTCAATTGTTCCAAATGAATATGCAGCCCAGTTGAAACTAGACAGGTAAGAGTGCAGTTCTCATATTCAGTATCGTGCTTCAACTTACCAACTTGAGTAATACATGATTTGCAGGCCCGGGCCTTGAAGGGAATGTTTTAAATAAGTTAAATTGTTCTGTATGAATATACGGCCAAGTTGAAGCCGTCAACTTCATGTGGCAGTGCCCATATTGAGAATTCCGCCTCCACTCGGCCCCAGGTGTACTCTATGATTTGTGGGCATTTAAGTGAAGATTTTAAATATGTTGAATTGAATAGGAGGTCGGGTTGAAGTGGGCGACCTACTCAGTAAGGGAGAGATTCTCGCACAAAGTGTCCGACTTCAACTTGGCCAGCTGAGTTCTGTGCATGATTAATTTGAAACTATGCTCTCCTGCGGGAATGTCCATCAGACTAGAGGTTCTGCATGACAGTTGAGCAGGGCATCTTGTAAACAGTAAACGAATTATGGAAGTGACAGCAGGGTGTAGTGTAAGAAAAACGCTAGCAATGATGTGAGCAGACAGAAGCAGACAGATCTAGGTCGCCAGAGGTGGGAGGGTAGCAGAGATGGCCGCCAGATCCGCGCATCCCCACGGAGTAGGCAGCAGGTTAGTAGAGGAGAGGACAAGGGGTCAGATATAAGGGAGAGGTGCTAGCAGTTGGTGGGGGCACACTAAGCACGTCAGACGCTGTGGAGGGAAAGTCAGGCGTCTGTGTGCACAAGACGCAAGTGATGAAAGGCAAAGAACTCGTAGAAGATTCCGAAGGACCGGACGCAAAAAGTGCACCCTATTCATCCGGAAGCCAGCTCCATACGTCCTGAGAAACAGTGTGTTTTGCTCATGTATATATATATATATATAAACTATGCACCTCTTTTCCCGCTTCTTTATGCTACCTAGTATTTCTTTCACAACATCTGTTTTTCAGCATATCACATGTTCTATTCTGAGAACCAAGATCTACTCTCAGACCCATAATCACTGAATCTCATCTACCATTATGCCATTCACCTTGATCTGAGAACCTGACATAGTTATCTCTGAGCCTTTACCCTAAGCGATCATCATTTCTTACAAACCTCCCTCCCCATTTCGCACCTTAGCTTAAACTCTATTGCCAAGTAGCGTTCATTACGGGGCCCCGTTTCCGACAAACGGGGCGCCAAGAGCAGGTTATTAACTGCATATTAAAAAAAGAATCGTCCAAATCGGACCAAAACTGAGTGAGATAGAGCTCTGTGAAGTTGTCTAACTTCAAAGAGCTCTATCTCAGTCAGTTCTTGTCCCATTTGGATGATTTTTTCACCCAGTTAATCAGAATAACCTAGGTTATTTTGACCCCGCTCTTTGGAAACGGGGCCCCATAACGAAGCCTATTGCCAAGACCCCCCTATATCAAGGTTGGAAACCCCAATCATGCTAGATGTGTAGCCACTGTAGCTGGGACTCAAATGGTGCCAAATATGCATACAGTTTTGGAATAGCATGGAAGATTTCCTCCCCCTTGGCTGGGTAAATAAAACAAGTATGTAATTGGTGTTGTTGATGATCAGAATCCCTATCATAGGCAGTTACAACACCAATCAAATAATATACCTTTCTTAGAGTAACTGGTGAGGTGAAATATTTCATATTTTATCAGTGTTTCTCTTTTCCTGCTTTGTTATTGACACTGGCTAGCCATGAGTTGCCCTCTACAGATTCTTTCTCTTTGTTGGGATCACTAATTTGCTAACATCTTCTGGTTCATCTATAAGTATACTTTTTATTTTTCCCTCACGCCTCATTTGTTTTTGCATCCATTTTTGGTATAGCACTTTACCCAATTTGTCATTGATCAACATTTTAGTTGTATATTCTAGTTTTGTAAATTCTGTTGCGGCCCACTGCCGGCCCCTTAGAATCAACCTCATAATAATCAAACTTGCCCAACTTTTCAATCTACAACAATAACACCACATGCTATTATTTTACTTATTCCTTTTTTATCATTCCACTAAGTTTTCTGAAGAACACATTCATAGATAGGATTTGATTCTAGGCAAATGGTTCTTGATATAATAGCTCTTAAAGGCATGGCAAAATTTGTATGCACTTTGGGGGTTAACACTTGTATGAGGACAGGCATTTTTGTCTGAGTAATATCAAATATATTACCTAAAGAAGTAATGGCAGTTACTATATCTGAACTAGTGTTCCACCACGGGCGGCACCCAAGGTTGGTTCTAACATGCAGGCACAATACATGTAACGTACGATTGCATGGCGAAAAATACGGCTCAATGCAAAATTTGGTGAGCAACACCAGAACTTCACCACAAAATGATGGTAAAAATAATAATGATTTAAGCGGATTAACTATCAAATAGCCAAAGAGGTTACTAAGGGAAGTGTCAGACTCCATATCAGAATCAATATTTTCCACCTGCTCGTTGCCTGTTCTTCCTCTCGTTGATTTCTTGAGAGCACCAAATTTTTCGTTGTGCCATATTTTTCGCTCTGCCACGAGGTATGATACGATACCACATTTCTAACAACCTGCAGCTTTCAACCTGCTCCTCGGATCTCAGTAACTTAGATCACAGCTCACCAACACCCCATAACCGTGCCAAGGTTGCTCGCTTGCTCGAAATCTTGGGCACCTCTTTGAGATGCCTCACAGCTCAACGTCAGATTCGGCTCCACTTCAGTTTTTTTTGTATGATAGGTGAATTGAAGGATTATCAACCACCACCAAATATCTCCTAATGCATGAAATGTCCTCCTGGCTTTCCCAGACATTGTTTTAGGCCTTTGTCAATCAGCCTCCAATTTTTTTCCCTCCCCTCAGCAGGAGACCCGGCTCAACGTCATTTTCACGCTCAATTAAGACAAAAGACCCCTCTAGCGAGAATAAATGTTACAAAGACGATGGAAAAGAATTTTGGAGGCTTATTTGCAAAGACTTAATACAATTTTCGGGAAAGCCAAGAGGACATTTCATGCATTAGGAGATGTTTGGTGGTGGTTGATAATCCTTCAATTCACATACAAAAAAAAACTGACGTTGAGCTGAATCTGAAGTCGAGCTGTGAGGCACCTCGTAGAGGTGCCCAAGATTTTGAGCAAGCAAGCAATCGAGGGTTGTGGCGGAGCCACAACCTTGGCCCGGTTATCCCACACTTGATCAGCCTGATCATCTTCCGATCAATTCATCTTCATCAGAATACACTCCACGATTATCCTACACTCTTTTAAGGGGTCTAGAGGAGAAAGGGATTGCGGATCCAATCCAAAATTTACGCCAATGTGCTTCGGGAAGAGAAAGAAACCTCAATCGAATGCCGGCCCGCCGGTGGAGCCTCACCCGCGGGTTGGGCCTCCAGCATCCGACCCCCCGCCAGTGCCTAGAAGACTATCACCACATAATCCCGTTACTCCAGGGCACAACTACACAGACAGGCCCGTAGCCCATCCTGTGAACCCGACTGTGGATAGCCCACAACCACCCCGGGAGCGCAGCCCGCGTCGATTGCGCAGCAATCCCCAAATCCGCCAACCCCGAGAATCCGGCCAGCGGCGAGCGTCTACAGGACCATCAGGACCCAACCATCCGGAGAGAGAAATCATCATAGCCATAATGGGAGCTATAGGTAAAATCCAAACCCTATTCGAGGTCTTGATTGACTGGCTAAGATAAGCTATAGGCGCAGGTAAAAGTTACTTCATCAGGGAAGTGACCCGCAACCCAGAGGTTAAGGTGAACGATGATCTTTATACTTGTAAGATAACCCCCTGCTGTAGTTGGGCTCGGATGATGACGGGAAAAAGATACCAGCAAGGTCCAACCTTACTCTTTTAAGTATGCAGGTGCAAAAATCACACTGGTTGACACTCCTAGCTTCGGTGATACCAAGAAAAGCGATACCGAGGTCCTGGAAGAGATCGCTAATTGGACCTCGGAAACCTACAGGAAGAAACAACTCCTCTCAGGCATCATCTACCTCCACCCCATCACCCATACCCGCATGGAAGGTTCTGCCATGAGGAACCTTAGGACGTTCCAATGTTTGTGCGGTCATAGAGTACTGGAGAACGTGCTTCTCACAACAACACAGTGGTCGAACGTTGATCCGGCAGAGGGGCAGGTTTGCGAAGATAGCCTTCGAGACGAGGGTTTATGGGGCACGCTTATTAGCAGGGGCGCTACTATTCAGAGATTCCACGGCACTAGAAAATCCGGATTAGAGCTTATCCAAAAGTTGATGTCCAACACGCCGAAACCCCTGCATATCCAGGATCAGATTTGTATGCAAAATATGGCTCTGCCTGAGACTGATGCAGGAAAATCCATTAACGAGGGATTGGCTGCCAGAGAGAGGAGATTAAGGCAGGAACTGGAAACTCTTGAAAAGCAATTTCGGGAAGCTATAGAGGCAAAAGATGCTGAAATGAACCGGATCCGTGTGGCGGAGCAAGCAAGTGCTCGGCAGCTCGAAAAGGCGAGAGCTAAACAGAGATTGTTAGAAGTATTGCATGCGGCGGGGATAGAAAGGGCAGGCCCTAGCTCTCAACCCGCCGGCTACTTCCGGGCAACAGTTGGCAGTTCCAGTTCCTAGCCGATTTTTTTAATTTCAGGACATCTTAGCGCAAAGACCCATTCAAATTAGGTCAAGGCATCCAGCTACTTTTGAAACCGTCTAAGTACTCTCCAGCAGTCCTCTGGCGAATCCTAGATAATTCCCCATTAAGGCCCCAGAGTCCACGTCTGTTCGTCGCAGGCAATCATCCGGACTGTCGCCAAGATACCCGTCCCTCCTAGGTGGCCTTCTTGGCATCGCCATCCGTCTTGTCATATATGGCCCCGGCGCCTGGGTCCACTGCCATGGTGTCGCAAGTAGGTTCGTAAGCTATGGCCCGGAGGGCAGTTACACTTCGACTTAACTGACCACGATGAGTTCAGGTCGAATATCCACGGGATCGAGTTCAATTTCCAACCTAAAATCTGTTATTTCCGGGGACTTCTACTTATGTACTCCTACTAAAACAGATAACATGGAATTCTGCATATTTAGCAAGTACCAAGTCCGGAGAGCTAGTGAGATATAATATTGGGCTTCTATCATTTGCAAGGGCTGAGTGTCTTGGAATTATGACATTGGCGGGAACGGGTGCGGAAGCGGATAAGGGTATTGACGGGGCCTGAAGGATTTCTTTTGCCGAGACCTCTTCGGAAATCTGTGTAGCCTAGGGCAATGTTTTTTTATTCAGTTCTCTTCTGTTTTCCTTGTGAGCGAATCTTAGCTAGAACTAGGGAAAAACAATAGAAGTTAGTAAGATAATAGGTACGCTAATATGACATGAGTAGCAGAAATTAACGTATTGGACGGGGAAGTGAATCAGACGGGGAAGTGAATAACATCGGGATAATGCAATGGCACTTTGGCGACTGTCGAATATCTCTGGGGACAATATATTGGAATTTGGCTACTGAGTACATACAGATTGATTGGTGGAAAACATCTACTACAGGGACAACTACACATTAAAAGGGTACTAGAACAAAGGAGTTCAAGATCACAATTGTTTGATACCTACTACACTACTGTTAGCCTCGTACAGATCACGTATAATTATGCCTCTTTAGTTTATTACAAATAAACAGCTGCGAAACACCTGGAGTAAAAGGGGAAACAATACCAAATATACATTAGTGTAACCAGTACAGGTACTATGGTTACTAATGGATTTTCACTGAGATTAGTTTGGTTTCAGGATACGAGCCTTGTGGCTGTACCCTTGTTGTGCAGGAGGTATTGTTTGATACCTAGTTTGTTTTATGTTTGGTTTCAGGATACAAGGTTGTGGCTCTCCCTGATTGCCTTTCGGAAGTATCAATTGATACTCAGCTTGTTTGAAGTGTTGTTTCAAGGGATCGTTTGATACCTTGAATGTTTTATGTATTGTTTGATGCTATGAATTTGATACCATAGTTGTTTTAGTACACGAGCTGTGCTCGAAGGAGTACGGCTTTAGGAAAAGCCGGCCATGTATTTAAAGGCTCCATCTTTCAGACTTAGACAGAGCAGACTTCCACAGACAGAGTTTTCAATATACTTGGTTGGATAGTTACCTCTTCAGTTCGTCACAATAGTGAGAAGCCGCCAAACACTTCGAGACCTTAGCGATATGGTAAAAGGTTTTGTCTAAACAACCTTTCGGAGCCTCCAGTTGATCAATCCGCCTAGGCCACTCTTTGGCTAGGATTTCAAGTGCGCAACCCAGGGACGGTTTCTTAAAGATTCTCAGTGTACCGAGAACCGATAAGGAAATGTTATACAAACACTCTTTACGGGCACTGGAGAAGCAATGGGGGACGTGAACGGGTTCCAGCAAGAAATCAGGAATCTGGGCGATGCCCCATCTGCACCATTCCCCAGCGGGCAACTTGAAGGGTTCAGGCTTGCCTCTTGGCTCCTTGAGAGTAAAGTACCGAAGTCAAGAATGAACGAATACTTCGCCAGTGGCCTAGGCAATTCGCAGTGTGTCGGCCATGGCTCTATGCACACACGCGAGAAGCACCTCCGGGAATTGGATCCATACAGTCGATAACTATAATGGTTTGAAGGACAGGTAGAAGATGGAAAGAGAACTTTATCATTCTTCTATCGCTGTAGCATGTGTACATGTTCCGGTAACGGTACACAGGAGCGGGCAGTGCAGGATCTCCTATGTTTAGTTGATTTATATTTGGTTTATTTGATTTGATTTCAGCTCCGCCACTGTCTCTGAGTCAGATAGGC
>Ga0307513_10009021_pt1 | contig 12650 bp, 13 predicted proteins | sample 15_EM_MG_FD_202174 | JGI IMG/M metagenome (GOLD analysis project Ga0307513, IMG submission 202174) | Populus trichocarpa ectomycorrhiza microbial communities from riparian zone in the Pacific Northwest, United States - 15_EM | ecosystem: Host-associated > Plants > Roots > Unclassified | place... | reverse complement strand
GCACGGCCGCCATGGCCGGCCCTGCGGCCGCCGCGACCGTGGCGGCACTGGTGTCCCCCGAGGCCGCTGTGCTGCTCGTCGTGGGTGCTGCGGTGGGCAGCCTCCTGGCGCTGGTCGGGGTGCCGCCGGTGCAGCCTGCTCAGGGCGCGACCCATCCGCCGATGCTCGCCGCCGCTCTCGACGGCCTCCGACACCTGTTCCGGGTGCCACGGCTGCGCGCGGTGACGGTGGCGTCGACGCTGTCGCTGGGGGTGAGCGGCATGCTGCTGGTGACCCTCCCCCTGCACGCGGTCGCGCTGGGCTCCCCGGCCGCGACCAGCGGCTACGTGTGGACAGCGCTCGAGATCGGCAGCGTCGGCGCCGCACTGCTCGTGGGGCGGTGGCAGGACCGGTGGCGCCCGGAGCGGACGGTGCTGCTGTTCGTCGCTGCCTACGGCCTGGCGATGCTGACCTGGCCGCTCGCCGGATCGATCGGCGTGCTGATCGGGCTGGCCCTGCTGGCCGGGCTGCTCAACGGGCCGATGATGCCCGCGATGTTCGGCGCCCGGCAGGTCTACAGCCCGCTCGCGCTGCAGGGACGGGTCAGCACGAGCGCCGCCAGCCTGCGCATGGCCACGCACGCGGTCGGCCAGGCCGTCGGCGGCGCGCTGGCCCCCGTCGTCCCCACGGCGGCGATGCTCGCGATCGTCGCCTGTTGCCAGATCGGCGCCGCCGCGCTCGGCGCGCTCGCCCTGGGTGGACAGCACAAGGTCCCGGCGGCCTGACCGCTCACGCACACCGTCGCGTGCTCACGCACACGGTGGACCATGTGCGTGGACACATCAGCGTGTGCGTGAGCGTCGATTTTGCGCTGCCAGCTTCCGGGCTCCGCCCGTCGCCAGCCAGTCCGCGAGGGTCTGCAGCCCGGGATGCACCACCCGGAGCACCTCGATGTCGGCGTGCCAACGGTGGCCGGCCGCCCAGAGGTCGTGGATCCGGCCCACCTCCGGCGCGATGGCTGCCGCCTCGGCGCGGTCGACCTGCTCGTAGCGGACGGGCACGCCGGTCACCTCGCTGATCATCGCGACGGCGTCGACGGGGGTCGGAGCGTCGCCGGCCAGCTCGACGGTCCGGCCGCGGAACCGCTGCGGATCGTCGAAGGCCATGGCGGCGAACTCGGCGATGTCGGCCACCGCGACGATCTGGACGGGCTCGTCGGGCGGGAACAGGTGCCGGTGCACGCCGTCGTGGATCCCGTCGACGGCGACCACCCCGGCCAGGTAGTTCGACATGAACCGGACGGGCCGCAGCACCGTCGCCGGCAGCCCGCTGGCCCACAGGTGTTCCTCGACGCGGGTCTTCGCCGTGCTGTAGTCGGCTCCCCCCGAGAGCGACGCGATGCCGCTGAACACCACGTGCTCGACACCGGCTGCGGCCGCGGCGTCGACGACCGTGCGACCGCGCGCCGTCTCCAGCTCGACGTCGGTGCCGGCAGCACTGAACCCCACCGGCGGCGCGGCGAACACACCGCGCGCACCGCGGGCCGCGTGCCGCACGGCGGCCGGGTCGTCGAGGTCGCCGGGCACCAGCTCCACGCCGATCGCGGCGAGCTCGCCGGCCGCGCGGCCCGCGGGATCGCGCACCAGCGCCCGCACCGAGTGTCCCTCCGCCCGCAGCCGTCGCGCGGTGGCTCCGCCCTGATTTCCGGTCGCGCCGATGACCAGCACCGGCCCGTCGTTGCTCTGCATAAGATGAACGGTGCACCCGGTTGGACGGCTGGATCGAGGGTTTCGTGACCGCATCCGTGACGAGGGTCGATGCCCGGCGCAACCGGGAGCGAGTGCTGCGGGCCGCGCAGGAGGCGTTCGCGCGCGAGGGCAGCGGGGCGTCACTGGATCGGATCGCCGCGCTGGCCGGCCTCGGCGCCGGCACGATCTACCGGCACTTCCCCACCAAGGAGAGCCTGCTGGAGGCGGTCGTCGTGGAGCGCGTCGACGCGATGGTGGCGCGCGGTCTCGCCCGGCGGAGCGAACAACCGCCTGGCCCGGCGTTCTTCGCGTTCCTGATCGACGTCGTGCAGGTGTCGGGCGCCCATCGCGGCGTCTGCGACGCGCTGCCGGCCGACGGGAGCTGGCCACGGGTGGCGTTCCGCGCGGCCGGCCATCGCTTCGACAACGCACTGGCCGCGATGCTGCGGGCGGCGCAGCAGGTCGGGAGCGTGCGCGCCGATGCCGATGCCGCCGAGGTACGCACCCTGCTGGCCGGATGCGCGGTGATGCTGCAGACCGGGCCGAGGTCCGTGCCACTCGTGCGACGGGTGCTCGACGTGCTGCGGCCGTCCGTCACGGAACGCTCCTTACGTGACGGCTCGGCCGTGTGCGCGATGTGCGGCGCGGAGTTCCACCGCGCGCCCACCGGCCGTCCGGCGCGCTACTGCGGGCCGGCATGCCGCCAGCGCGCGCACCGCATGCGCACCTCGGGTGAGCGCTTCATCCCCACGTCACTGCAGTAGGCCCACAGCAAGGGCCATACCCAGGAACAGCACCAGTTGGTACGCACTGTTGAGCAGGGTGAGCCGGGCCGGCTTCTGCTCGAAGGCGTTGTGCTGCGCCAGGGTCGTCAGCGAGAACCCGAGCCAGGTCGCGAATCCGACGGCCAGATCGAGCCAGATCGGGTCGCTGCCGAAGAAGCCCGCCACGATCGCGCACCCGGCGGCGAGGGCCACCGCGGTGACGAGGATCGACACCAGCAGGACCGCGAAGGGGCGCTTGCCGACCCTCGCGGAGTCCTCCTCGGTTACTCCCGTCAGCTCCCGCCAGACGCCGACGAAGCCCCACCTGCCGTACCAGACCCCGGCAATCGCCATCCCGACCACGGTCGACACCACGACAGCCGGCCAGCTGATGCTCGTCCCCATGCGAAGCCCCCTCTTGCTCGACGTCCATCTTCTAGGTTGATAAAGTCAATCATGATGGACAAAATCAAGCAAAGTCGCTCGTACGGGCACTTCTGCGCCCTCGCGCGCGCCCTGGACATCGTGGGCGAGCGCTGGACGCTGCTGATCGTGCGCGAGCTGCTCCCCGGCCCGCTGCGCTACACCGAGCTCAAGGTCTCGCTCGCAGGGATCGCGACAAACCTCCTCGTGGAGCGGCTGCGAGCACTCGAGTCCAACGGCATCGTGGAGCGACGACTCGGAGAGACGGGAGTCGTCTACGCCCTGACACGGTGGGGCACAGGACTCCGCGAACCCATGGAGGCGCTCGGCAACTGGGGCGCGCCGCTGCTGACGACAGGACGCAACGGCGATTCGTTCCAGCCGCGCTGGCTGACGCTCGCCCTCCCCGGCCTGCTCCGGGGAGTCACTGCGACGCCTCCGGTGGAACTCGGCCTCGAGGCAGACGGATTCCGCATGGTCCTGCGCGTCGACGAGGACGGCCCCAGCGTCATCGTCCGGCCGGACCAGCCGGACACGATCTTCACTGCTTCGGCGGAGGTCGTCGTCGGGCTCGCGGCAGGCGGGCTGACGATCGATCAAGCCGTCCCGCTGGGGGACCTCCAGGGCGACCGGCGGATCCTCAGCGCGGTGTTCCCCCCGGGACGGGTGATCGCCGGTCGGACGAGAGAGACGTGAGCGGGGTCGATCAGCTGCGAGAGCGCTCGAAGAGCAGGTCCCGGGCCACGTCCAGCGCCCGCGCCACCGCGCCGAGCAGCACTCCCCCGTCGCCGAGGTCGCTCGCCACGATCCGCGGGCGCAGTGGTCCGAGCTCGCTGATCCGCCGCGCGATCGCGTCGCCGAGCACGTCGAGGTTGCGGCCGACGCCACCACTGAGCACGACGAGCTCGGGATCGAGGATCGCCGCGACCGCGGTGATCAGCGCACCGATCCGGCGCCCCTCCGCCTCGACGACGGCCTGTGCCTGCTCGTCACCGGCCACGGCGGCGGCGAAGATCTCCTCCGGTGAGCCGAACGCCAGGCCGGCGTCGCGCGCGGCCTGCATCAGGCCCGCCGCCGATGCCGCGGCCTCGGTCATGCCCCGCTGGCGGGCGTCGGACCGGGGCGCCTCGGAGTCGCCGTTCGGCAAGTAGGACACCTCGCCGGCCGCACCGCTGCCGCCGACGTACAGCGCGCCACCGATCACGATGCCCATGCCGACGCCGGTGCCGACGGAGACGAGCACGAAGTTGCGCACCCCCTGCCCCGCGCCGAAGGTCTGCTCGCCGACGGCCGCCAGGTTGATGTCGTTCTCGATCACCGACTCCACCTGCAGCGCCGCGCGCAGCTGCTCCACCAGGCCGGCCTTCCCCCAGCCGGGCAGGTTGGGGGCGAGCTCGAGGCGGCCGGTGGTCCGGTTGAGCACGCCCGGGCTGCCGATCACCACATAGCTGACGACCGACCATTCGATGCCGGCGTCGGCGGCCACCTCGCCGGCCAGCGCGCGCACCCGGCGGACCAGCTCGGCGCCGGAACGGGCGGTGTTGCGCACGTCGCGGCGGCCCACGAACTCGCCGCGCAGGTCGGCGATCGCGAGCCGGATCCACTTCCGGCCGATGTCGACGCCCGCGACGAGCCCGGCGCGCGGGTTCATGTCGTAGATCGCCGTGCTCGGCCCGGGCTTGCCCCCGCGGGACTCGACGACGTGCGCCAGACCGGCTGCTTCCAGCCCGGCCAGCGCCGCGGAGACCGTCGGCTTGGAGAGCCCGCTGGCCGCCGCCATGTCGCCGCGGGACGAGGGGCCGTGCTCGTGCAGGTAGTCCAGGAGCAGGCGCTCGTTCATGGTGCGCAGCAACTGCGGGTTACCGACCTGCGCCTTCAACGCCCGTCCCTCCTCGCCGCGCTCCCGCGTCGGGAGAGCCATGATCCTGCCATCCGGCAACGACTGCACGGCTCTCCCGACCTGCGAGCACCGGGCCACCGACGTCGACCACCCCCCAGCGTCGACGGCGTCTGGACACCGGCAGGGTCAGTAAACTACCTTTCTTATCAACACTCAACCGTCCAACCACCGCTCCCAACTAGAGGGTGACTCCATGCGTCGAGGACGACTCATCACGGCGGCAGGCGCAGTTCTGCTTCTCGCTGCGGCAGGCTGCGGGTCCGGCAACTCGGGGGGAACGGCCCCGAGCAGCGCGCCCGCGGCGCAGGCCGCGACGATCGCGTTGTTCCTCCCCGAGTCGAAGACGACCCGCTACGAGCAGTTCGACAAGCCGGTCTTCGAGGCCAAGCTCAAGCAGCTGTGCGCCGACTGCTCGTTCCTCTACTTCAACGCCGACCAGGACGCCGCCAAGCAGCAGAGCCAGGTCGAGTCGGCGCTCACCCAGGGCGCCGACGTGCTGGTGCTCGACGCCGTTGACGCCGACGCGGTCGCCCCGCTGGTGAACCAGGCCAAGCAGAAGAAGATCCCCGTCGTCGCCTACGACCGGCGGATCTCCGGCATCGGCTACGACTACTTCGTGTCGTTCGACAACGTCAAGGTCGGCGAGGTGCAGGGCGAGGCGCTGCTCGCCGAGCTGACCAAGCGGGGCACGGCCGCGACCGGCCAGATCGTGATGATCAACGGGTCGCCCACCGACCCGAGCTCGGCCGATTACAAGAAGGGCGCCCACACCGCGCTCGACGGCAAGGTCAAGATCGGCGCCGAGTTCGACACCCCCGACTGGAGCCCCGACAAGGCCCAGCAGCAGACCGAACAAGCGATCACCTCGCTCGGTCGCGACTCGATCGTCGGGGTCTACTCGGCCAACGACGGCATGGCCACGGGCGCGATCGCCGCGCTCAAGCGCGCCGGCTACACCACGCTCCCCGCGTTGACCGGCCAGGACTCCGAGCTCGCCGCGGTGCAGCGGATCCTCACCGGCGAGCAGACCATGACGATCTACCTGAACATCAGGACGCAGGCCGAGACCGGCGCCGAAGCCGCCGTCGCGCTGTCCAAGGGCGAGAAGCCGAAGACCACCACGACCGTCAACAACGGCACGGCCGACATCCCGACCACGCTGCTCGACCCGATTGCCGTCACCAAGGACAAGATCAAGGACACGATCGTCAAGGACGGCTTCTACAAGGCCTCCGAGATCTGCACGCCCGATCTCGCGGCGGCGTGCAAGGAGGCCGGGCTGTCGTGAGCCAGCAAGACAAGGTCCAGCCCGACACGAACCCGCCCCGGACCGGGACGCCAGTGCTCTCGGTCCGGGGCGCCACCAAGCGGTACGGCGCCGTGCAGGCGCTGGCCGGCGCCGATCTCGACGTCCACGCCGGCGAGGTGGTGGCGCTGGTCGGCGACAACGGCGCAGGCAAGTCCACGCTGGTCAAGGTGATCTCGGGGGCGATCACCGCTGACACGGGGACAGTCGCGTTCGAGGGCGAGCCGGTGCACATCACCCGCCCGCAGGACGCGCAGGCGCTCGGCATCACGACCGTCTTCCAGGACCTCGCGCTCTGCGAGAACCTCGACGTGGTGGCGAACCTGCACCTCGGCTCCGAGGTGCGCAGCCACACCGTGCTCGGCGAGATCCGCATGGAGCGCGCCGCGCGCGACCTGCTCACCTCGCTCGACGTGAAGATCAAGGACGTGCGCACACCGGTGGCGTCGCTGTCGGGCGGGCAGCGCCAGTCGGTGGCGATCGCACGCGCCCTGCTCGGCGATCCGAAGATGGTGATCCTCGACGAGCCGACCGCCGCACTCGGCGTCGAGCAGACCGCGCAGGTGCTCGGCCTGATCAAGCGGCTGCGCGAGCGCGGGCTCGCCGTCGTGCTGATCTCGCACAACCTCTCCGACGTCCGCGAGGTGAGCGACCGGGTCGTGGTGCTGCGGCTCGGGCGCAACGCCGGCACGTTCGAGACGGCATCGACCACACAGGAGGAGATCGTGGCTGCGATCACCGGCGCCGACGCGTACGGGAAGGCATCGTGAGTCGTGTCCTCGGGCCCGAGATCTCCCCAGCGGAGCGAGGAGCTGGCACTGTGACCGAAGCGGCCGCGAAGGTGCCCACTACACCCCGGCAGCCCGGTGGCGGCCTGTTCGACGCCGCCCGGGACCGCCTGCGCCGCGGCGATCTGGGCTCGATCCCCGTCGCGGTCGGGCTGGTGCTGATCGCGATCGTGTTCTCTGCCCTCAACGGGCACTTCCTCTCCGCCGAGAACCTCACCAACCTCGCGCTGCAGATGGCCGCGACGGGCACGATCGCGCTCGGCATCGTGCTGGTGCTGCTGCTCGGCGAGATCGATCTCTCGGTCGGCTCGGTCAGCGGGCTCTCGGCCGTCGTGATGACGGTGCTGTACACGCAGCAGGGCTGGAACCCGGTGCTGGCGGTGCTCGGCGCGCTCGTCACCGGCGCGGTGATCGGTGCGCTGCACGGGCTGATGCGCACGAAGCTGGCGATGCCGTCGTTCGTGGTCACGCTGGCCGGGTTGATCGGCTGGCTCGGCCTGATGCTGTTCCTGCTCGGCAAGGCCGGCACGATCAACCTGCCGTTCGACCGCGGCATCGCCTCGCTGTCCGACACGTGGTTGCCGCCGTGGCTGGGCTGGGCACTGGTCGTCGTGCTCGTCGGGACGCACCTCACGTCGTCGCTGGTCACGCAGCGGATGCGCGTCGCCGCCGAGCTCGCCGCACCGAGCACGACGTGGGTGCTCGCGCGCTCGGCCGGGCTCGCCGTGCTGCTGGTGGCGGGGCTGCTCGTGCTCAACGCCGACCGCGGGGTCCCGCTCACGCTGGTGATCTTCGGTGGGCTGGTGGTGCTGGTGGATCTCGCGTTGCGCCGCACGGTGTGGGGTCGGCGGATGTACGCCGTCGGCGGCAACGCCGAGGCGTCGCGCCGGGCCGGCATCAACGTCACGCAGGTGCGGATCCTCGCCTTCGTCGGCGCGTCGACGCTGGCCGCGGTCGGCGGCGTCCTGGCGGCCTCGCGGCTCGCCGCGGTCAACCAGACCTCCGGTGGCAGCGACATCCTGCTCAACGCCATCGCCGCGGCCGTGATCGGCGGCACCAGCCTGTTCGGCGGCCGCGGTCGTGCTTACGCGGCACTGCTCGGCATCCTCGTGATCCAGTCGATCACCAACGGGATGCTGCTGCTCAACGTCGACTCCTCGGTGCGGTTCATGGTCACCGGCGCGGTGCTCGCCATCGCCGTGGCGATCGACTCCCTGGCCAGACGCGGCGCGGCGGACGGCCTGACGTGACGAACGAGTACGTCCTGGCCGTCGACTTCGGGGGCTCGAAGGCCGGGCTGGCGATCGTCGATGCGTCGGGCACCGTGCTGGCGGGCGACCGCCTCCCGATCCACGCGGAGCGGGGCGCCGAGCAGGCCGTCGCCCGCACGATCGAGGTGGCCCGCACGTTGATCGCCGACATCGGCGAAGCCGCACTGCTCGGCTCCGGCGTCGCCAGCCCGGGGATCGTGCTGCGCGACCGGGTGCTGCTCGCACCGAACGTGCCGGGCTGGTCGCGCCTGCACCTGCAAGAGCTGTTCGAGAACGCGCTCGGCGTGCCGGCGACGTGCGCGACCGACGTCAAGGCCGCCGCGCTCGCCGAGGCCCGCTGGGGCCACCTGCACGGCGTGCAGACCGGGATGCACGTGAACCTGGGCACCGGGCTGGCACTCGCCGTCGTCGTCGACGGGAGCGTGCTGACCGGCGCGCACGGTGCCGCCGGCGAGTTCGGCTACAACCTGCGCCTGGCCGACGACCACGCCGCGCCGCACGACGACCGGGCCCCGCTGGAGGAACGGGTCGGCGGCGGCGCGATCGGCACCCGCGGCCGCGCGGTCGGCGGCACCGGCGACGCGGCCTCGGTGTTCGCGCTGGCGCGCACCGACTCGTCGGCACGCGCGTTCCTCGACGACGCGCTCGAGGAACTCGCCGTCCACATCGCCAACGCAGCGACGCTCATCGACCCAGCCCGGATCACCGTCGGCGGCGGGATGGTCGGCTCGGCCGACGTCGTGCTGCCAGCGCTCAAGGCCGTCGTCGACCGCGCCGTGCCGTTCCCGCCCGAGCTGGTGACCGCCCGCTTCGCGCAGGACGGGCCGCTGGTGGGGGCGGCGGCGTTGGCCTGGGACGCGGCCGGGGCGAGCTGAGCGTTCGCGGGACGATGGGCACGTGAGCGACGATCGAGGGCCGGAGTTCTGGGCGCGCCAGCACGATCAGCTGGTGGTGATCAATGCGCTGCAGCGATTGATCGACGAGCAGCCCGATAGTTTCACGGGGCTGACGACGAACGGCTCGGTGCACGTCGTGATCCATCTCGTGGATCCCACGGCCGCCGACCAGGCCCCGTTCCGAGCGCTCCTCCAGGACGCCCGGCGGGAGAACATCGAGATCGCGCTCGCCCAGGGACTCCGCCCGTTGCGCACGCTCAACCAGATCATGAGCGACATCGTGCGCGGCAAGATCTTCACCGAGGTCGGCGTGCACGTGGTCGGCTGCGGCATCGACGTCGCGACCGCGACGGTGCAGGTCACTGTGGCGGCGCGGTCGGTGGCGGACGCCCGTCGAGCGTGCGCCCGGTACGACGGCGCGATAGTGATCACCGCTGTCGACCGCAATGCCTTCGGCATGCTGTCCAGGCACAGGGGATCACGCGAGGGTTGGCCGGTCCCGATCGTCGCGCCGGAGGCGACGATCGGGCGACCCGTCACAGCCGTGGCAGATCGCTACCGCGTCGAAGGCTTCACCGTCCAGATCATCGATCCCGACATCCACGGCGGCGTCGAGGCGGACCTCAGTCCCAATCGCATCCGGTTGCTCGTCCACGACGGCGTCATCGTCGACGCGACGCAGGGCTGACCCGGGCCACCTCTTGACAGGGGCGTGTGTCACGGTCTGTCTGCAGAACCTATCCGCCGACCGGCACCACCACGTCGAGGATCTCGCCGACCCGGCCCTGGATCGAGAAGTGCCCGGTGCCGGGCAACAGATGCCGGTGTCCGACGCCGTCCGGCAGGCGGCGGATCAGGTCCTCGGCGTGATGGACCGGCACGAACGCGTCGGCGTCGCCCTGGAAGACGTGCACGGGAACGCTGATGACCGACCAGTCGACGCCCCACGGCGAACCCCAGAGGCGGTAGTCGGTGATCACCCCGTTCGGCCCGGGGCGCAGCGCCTCCACGAAACCCACCATGGCGGCACGCGGAGCATGCCGGGCCAGTTCGGCCTGATCGACCGGGGTCAGCTCCGCGGCCAGCTGCTTCACCGCCAGCGACGGGACGAGCATCGTCGCGAGACGTTCGAACCGCAGCAACCATCGGGCCCAGCCGGGGCCATTGATCGAGAGATCGAGCAGGTGCAGGTCCGATGTGGCGAGTCCGTCCCGCGCGCCGTCCCGGTCGTCCACCGGGGCCACGGACGCCATCAGGGCCACCGACGTGAGCCGGGGACCGCACCCGGCCGCACAGGCCACGGCGAACGGCCCGCCGCCGGAGTAGCCGACGATCCCGAACTCGCCGATGCCGAGCACGTCGGCGAGGTCGTCGATCTCGCGGGCACAGCCGGCGAGGGTGCGTCCGGGAACGGGTTCCGAACGGCCGACGCCACCACGGTCCGGGCAGATGACCCGCACTCCGCGCTCCCGCGCCGGCGCGTCGACGAAGTCGTTGCCGAGCCGGCATGCGGGCGTGCCGTGCAGGAGGAACACCGACCGCCCCTGCGGATCCCCGTACTCGGCCACCGCGACCCGACGGCCACCGACGGACAGGATCGAGTCGGTGCCCACGCGAACCATGGCAGCGACCCTATCCCGGCACACGGACCATCCGATTCGTCCGGAATGACGTTGTCGACGGGACGGTGCGGGGTACCCCCATGGGGTGACACACCAGGGCACCGACCGCGACGAGACATCCACGGAACGGCTCAACCGCAACTGGCAGGATCTCCTCCAGGAGCTGCGGGTGGCGCAGACCGGCGTCCAGCTGCTGACCGGGCTGTTGCTGACCGTCCCGTTCCAGGCACGGTTCCTGGAGCTCGCCGCGCACCACCGCGTCGTCTACCTGGTGACCGTCGCACTGTCGATGCTCGCGACGGGGCTGCTGATCAGCCCGGTGGTGCTGCACCGGGTGCTGTTCCGCCAGAACGCGCGGGCCGAGCTGGTGGCGACCGCCCAGCTCCTCGCGTTGGGCGGGTTCGCCGCGCTCGGGCTGGCCGTCGTCGGCGTCTGCGCACTGATCTTCGACGTGGTGCTCGGCCTCACCGCGGGGATCACCGCCGCGGTCGTCGTGCTCGTCCTCCTGAGCCTGCTGTGGGCGGTCGGCCCGCTGGTGATGCGCGCCCGCGCCAGAGGCCACGGGTAGCCGGATCGAGGATCAGCGGCAGTTCGTCGGCGCGGGCTTGCCGGTCAGCCGGCCGTGGAGCCACACGTAGGCGTCGGTCGCCGCGAAGGTGACGGCGTTGATGATGTGCCCTGCGGAGCTGCCGGGCAGCAATGTCGGAGTGGCGGTCTCCGACAACTGGACGGCCACACCCTTGCCGCACCAGCTCGCGGCGAGCTCCCGCACGCCCGCGGCCGGCACGATGTCGTCGTTGTTGCCAGTGGTCAGCAGGACCGGTGCGTTGGGGGTGCGGTTGCCGATCTTCTGCGCTGCCACCAACTCGCGGGTGACCGGGTCGCCCATGATGACGTCGGGGAACAGGGGGTGTCCGCCGCGCGTGTAGGTGGACGAGCCCCGGCCGCCGTGGCGCAGGAGTGTCTCGACCACGCACTCGTTCCGCGTGCTGTCCAACAGCGCCTGCCCAGCCGGGTTGAGCTCCTTGTCGAGCACGTCCTTGACCTCAGGGTGGGCGGCGACGAGCCCGTTGAGGTAGTAGCCGATCACGCCCGACAGCGCCCCTCCGTCGAGGTGGGGCATCAGCTTCTCGATGTCGGCCGGTGCCGCGCCCGCGTAGGTCCCGCGCACGTCGAGCTCGGGTCCGTAGTCGGCGACACGCTCGGCGGTCGCGGCCGCGGCTTGGCCGCCCGCGGGATCAGCGCCGCCGCGGTGAGCAGGCAGAGCAACGGCACCATTGCGCGAGCTCGCATCGGATCGTCCTCGGTGAGTGCGGGGAGCAGCCGCCGCTGTCCGGCTTGTCCGGCTAACGAGCGGGCAGGCCGATCAGCACGCGGAGCGTGTTGGTGAGCGCGGCGATCGGCAGCTCGGGGTGGATGGAGCGGAACAGGCCGAGCCCGACGCCGAGGCTGAGCAGTGCCACCGCGACCTGATCGGCGGGCATACGGGGCTGGATCGCGCCGACGTTCTCGAACATCGCGACACTGCCGGCGATGATCCGGGTGAGCTGGTCGAGGCTTCTGGCGAGGTTCGCGCGCAACGCGTCGTCCGTGCTGACCTGCACGCCGAACTCGAGCTCGAGGCGCGTCCAGCCGGGATCGCCGACGACCTGTTCCGCCCACGCGTCGAAGAGTCGTAGGCGCTCGTCCACGCTCCCTGCCTGCACGATCTCGACGATCTCGCGGGCCCGTTCGATGCGGATGCCGTCGAGCACTGCCTGGCAGAGCTCGTCCTTGTTGCGGAAGTTCGAGTAGACCGCGCCACGGGAGAAGCCGGCATCGTCGGCCACCTGATCCAGCGAGGTTGCGACGTATCCGTCGCGCAGGAACAGCGTGCGGGCCACCTCGAGCAGCCGGGCCCGGGTGCGGGCCTGGCTCTCGGCGCGGGTCAGTCGAGATCGGAAGAGCGTCGTG
>Ga0307513_10009020_pt1 | contig 12650 bp, 6 predicted proteins | sample 15_EM_MG_FD_202174 | JGI IMG/M metagenome (GOLD analysis project Ga0307513, IMG submission 202174) | Populus trichocarpa ectomycorrhiza microbial communities from riparian zone in the Pacific Northwest, United States - 15_EM | ecosystem: Host-associated > Plants > Roots > Unclassified | place... | reverse complement strand
TGGCGCGGGTGACGGAGAACCTGGCGCGCATGGGCCTGACCGCCGAGGTGACGGCCGCCGACGCCGCGGCCTGGGACGACGCGCGGACCTTCGACGCCGTGCTGCTGGACGCGCCCTGCAGCGCCACGGGCACGTTCCGCCGCCATCCCGACGTGCTGTGGGCGGCGCGGCCGGGCGACGTCGCCAGCCTCTCGGCGCTGCAGAGCAAGCTGTTCGACGCCGCCGCGCGGCGAGTGAAGCCGGGCGGGCGCCTGGTCTATTGCGTCTGCGCCCTGGAGCCGGAGGAGGGCGAGGCCCAGGTCGCCGCCTTCCTTGGCCGCAACCGCGCCTTCGCGATGGCGCCGATCGGCGAAGGGGAGGGGGGAAGCCCCGTCGCCAGCCTGACCCGCCGGGGGACCCTGCGGATCCTGCCCCATCACACGCCCGGCGGAACCGACGGGTTCTTCATTGCCCGCGTCGCGCGAATCGCCGCGTGAGCCTACGGTCCTTGTCCCTCAAGCTAGGCTTGGCTAAGTCGAACGGATGACCGCCGGCAAAATCATCATCGCCCCGTCCCTGCTGGCCGCCGACTTCGCGCGGCTGGGCGAGGAGGCCCGGGCGATCGAGGCCGCCGGGGCTGACTGGCTGCACCTGGACGTGATGGACGGCCATTTCGTGCCCAACATCACCATCGGCCCCGATGTCATCAAGGCGCTGCGCCCGCACGTCTCGATCCCCTTCGACGTGCACCTGATGATCGCCCCGGCCGATCCGTACCTGGAGGCGTTCCGCGCCGCCGGCGCCGACGTGATCAGCGTCCATCCCGAGGCCGGCCCGCACCTGAACCGCACGCTCAAGCGCATCCGCGAGCTGGGGGCCAAGGCCGGCGTGGTGTTCAACCCCTCCACTCCGGTCGAGGTGGTCGAGTGGATGATGGAGGACATCGACCTGATCCTGGTGATGTCCATCAATCCGGGCTTCGGCGGCCAGAGCTTCATGTCGAGCCAGCTGGCCAAGATCGAGCGCCTGCGCCAGATGATCGACGCGGCCGGCCGCGACATCGTGCTGGAGGTCGACGGCGGGGTGACGCGCGACAATTGCCGCCGCTGCATCGAGGCCGGGGCCACCGCGCTGGTCGCCGGCACCGCGGTGTTCAAGGGCGGCCCCTCGGCCTATGCCGACAACATCAGCGCCCTCCGGGGCGGCTGAGCGGGGGGCGGGCATGGCCGAAGCGCCCGACATGGGCTTGACCCTGCCGGGCCAGACCACGGCGACGGCGCTGTTCCAGGGCGTCGGCCGGCAGCTCGGCCGCGAATGGATCGGCTCGTCCCTGCACCGGGCGATGATCGCCAAGCCCCGAGCCACGGGCCTGGCCCTCTCGCCCAGCGACCTACGGCCCGCCGACGCCGAGGCCGGCAGGCGGCTGATGGAAGGGACCTACACCTTCGCCGGCGCGACGCTCTCGGTCGGGCCCGGCGGCGATCCGTGGGACCGGCCCAGCCCCACCCGCCGCTTCGCCCTGCACCTGCACCGCTTCGGCTGGATGCGCGACCTGCTGGCCGCCGGCCCGGATGCGGCGGCCGAGGGCCTGCGGCTGACCCTGGACTGGCGACGGCTGTTCGGACGCTGGAACCGCTTCGCCTGGGATCCCGACGTGCTGGAGCGGCGGGTGTTCAACCTGGCCTGCTCGGCCAAGGCCCTGTGCGACGGCGCCTCGGACGCCGAGACCGGGCTGGTGGCCCAGGACCTGGCGCGCCAGGGCCGTTTCCTGCTCGCCGCCATCGACGGGCCCGCGCGGGCGGCCGAGCGCAGCGCAGTCGCGGCCCTGGCCGGCGCCACGCTCAGCGGCGAGGCCGGCGAGAAACTTGCCGCCGCCGCGCTCGCCCGCCTGGGCAAGGCGCTGCCGCGCACGGTCACCGCCGACGGGGGCCACGCCTCGCGCAGTCCGGAGGCGGCCCTGGAGTTGCTCTACGACCTGCAGACCCTCGATGCGGCCCTGGTCGAGCGCGGCCTCGCCGCGCCGGGCGAGATGATGCGCGCCATCGACCGGCTGTCCGGCGCGGTCTGGTTCTTCACCCTGGGCGACGGCAGCCTGCCGGCCTTCCAGGGGGGCGAGGAGAAGCGCAAGCGCTATGTCGCCGCCGCCCGCGCCGCCGAGGACGACGCCGACCGCCAGGTCCCGGCCGCCCGCAACGGCTATCACCGCCTGGACGGCAAGAGCCTGCAGGTGATCGCCGACGCCGCGCCGCCGGCGCGGGGCCCTTGGAGCGTGACCGCCTGCGCCCAGCCGCTGGCCATCGAGGTGCTGGCCGGCGGCAAGCGGCTGATCTCCAACTGCGGCTGGTCGCCGGATGCGGCCGGGCCCCAGGCGCTCCGGCTGATCGATGCGGCCTCCACCGCCTCGCTGGGGGACCAGCCCTGCGGCGAGCCCCTGCGGGGCTTCCGCGCCGCCGCGCTCGGCCCCCGCCTGGCGGGCGGGTACACCCATGTGGAGGCCAAGCGGCAGACGGCCGAGGGCGCGCTCTGGCTTGAACTCGCCCATGACGGCTGGGTCCGGCGCTTCGGCCTGCGCCACCGCCGGCGGCTGTTCCTCGACATGGCCACCGACGAGCTGCGCGGCGAGGACCGGTTCTCGCCGCTGACCACCACCACCCCGGCCGGCGAGAAGACCCGCCGCTTCACCCCCTTCACGGTCTGCTTCCACCTGCACCCGACGGTGCGGGCCTCCATCGCCCGCGACAAGAAGAGCGTGCTGCTGCGGGCCGAGGGCGACGACGCCGGCTGGTGGCTGCGCAACGACGCCGTCGAGGTGGCCATCGAGACCTCGGTGCATTTCCAGGACGGCCAGGCTCGCCGCGCCCAGCAGATCGTGCTGCGCGGCCAGGCCCGGCTCGACGTCGGCGCCCGGGTCCGCTGGAAGCTCGCCCAGGCCGACGTCTGGCCGCCTCCGCGCTAAGCGGCCCCGCTCCAGGCGGCCCCGCACCGCGTTGACACCGGGGGCGCGGTGCGTATGGTCCGCGCCATTCCGCGTGACTGGCGATGAAGGTGGGCGACCACCGGGGAGCGCGGAGACCGACACGCCGCTCGCCTGGGCATTTTTCCTGAACGTTTCCAAGGAGAAGAGCCGTGCCGGCTGCGCCCGATTTTCCGCCTGCCCCTGATCGCGTCGCCGTTCGGCGCGCCCTGATCTCCGTCTCCGACAAGACCGGCCTGGTCGAGGCGGCGCGCACGCTGGCGGGCCTGGGCGTCGAGCTGGTGTCCACCGGCGGCACCCGCGCGGCGATCGCCGCGGCCGGCCTGCCGGTGAAGGATATTTCCGAGCTGACCGGCTTCCCCGAGATGATGGACGGCCGGGTGAAGACCCTGCACCCGGTGGTGCACGGCGGCCTGCTGGGCGTGCGCGACGCCCCCGACCACGCCAAGGCCATGGCCGACCACGGCATCGGCGGCATCGACCTGGTCTATGTGACCCTCTACCCGTTCGAGGACACCGTGGCCAAGGGCGGCGACTTCGCCGCCTGCGTCGAGAACATCGACATCGGCGGGCCCGCGATGATCCGCTCGGCGGCCAAGAACCACGGCTATGTGGCGATCTGCACCGAGCTGACCGACCTGCAGGAGGTGCTGGCCGCCTTGACGGCGGACGGCGCGACGGGCCTGGATCTGCGCAAGCGCCTGGCGGCGCGCGCCTATGCCCGCACCGCCGGCTATGACGCGGCCATCTCCACCTGGTTTGCGGCCGAGCTTGGCGAGACCGCCCCGCGGCGCCGGGCCTTCGCCGGCGAGCTGGTGCAGACCATGCGCTATGGCGAGAACCCCCACCAGGCGGCGGCCTTCTACCGCACGGCCGACCCGCGCATCGGCGTGGCCGCCGCCCGCCAGCTGCAGGGCAAGGAGCTCAGCTACAACAACATCAACGACACCGACGCGGCCTTCGAGCTGATCGCCGAGTTCGATCCCAAGGCCGGGCCGGCCTGCGCCATCATCAAGCACGCCAACCCCTGCGGCGTGGCGACGGGCCAGACCCTGGTCGAGGCCTATGGGCGGGCGCTCGCCTGCGACCCGACCAGCGCGTTCGGTGGCATCATCGCGCTGAACCGGACGCTGGACGCGGCCACCGCCGCCGAGATCCTCAAGCTGCTCACCGAGGTGGTGATCGCCCCCGACGCCGACGACGAGGCCGTGGCGCTGTTCCGCAAAAAGAAGAACATCCGTCTACTGACGACTGGCGGCCTGCCTGATCCCCTGGCGCCCGGCGAGACGTTCAAGTCCGTCGCCGGCGGCTTCCTGGTCCAAAGCCGCGACAACGCCCGGCTCACCCCCGGCGACCTGAAGGTGGTGACCCGGCGTGCGCCGACCGACGCCGAAGTGCGCGACATGCTGTTCGCCTTCACCATCGCCAAGCACGTCAAGTCGAACGCCATCGTCTACGCCCGCGAGGGCCAGACCCTGGGGATCGGCGCCGGCCAGATGAACCGCAAGGACTCGGCGCGGATCGCCGCCCTGCGCGCCGCCGACTTCGGCCTCGACCTGACAGGCTCGGCCTGCGCCTCGGAAGCCTTCTTCCCGTTCCCGGACGGCCTGATCCAGGCCGCCGACGCCGGCTGCACCGCGGTGATCCAGCCCGGCGGCTCGATCGGCGACCAGAAGGTCATCGACGCGGCCGACGAACGCGGCCTGGCCATGGTGTTCACCGGCGTGCGGGTGTTCCGGCACTAGCCGGGTCAGCGCCGCTTCTTCTTCCCGGCCTCGGCCGCCAGCTCGCGCAGGGCGGCGTTGGCGATGGTGAGCTTGGCGAAGGTCCAGCCGCCGGCGGCCGCCTCGATCTCCTCGATGGTGTGGCGCGCGGCGTCGGTGGTCGCCCGGCGCAGGGTCGTCCAGGAGGTCACGGCGGCCTGCGCGGCCTCGGCCGTCTCGCCGGCCTGCGGCCCGCCGGAGAAGGCCATGATCGCCCGCGTCAGGGTCGCCTGTTCGGCCAGCAGGTCCTCCACCAGCCGGCGAACGGCGGTCCGCTCGAACTGGTCGCCGGCGCGATAGCCGCCGACCGCCTGGCGCAGCCGGTCGAAGGCGAAGACGGCGCCGGCCTGGTGATAGAGGCGCGCCACGCAGGCCAGGGGCCAGCTCGAGGCCTCCGCCAGGTCCACAAGGTCGGCGGCCGTGGTCAGCGGCTCGGTGCGCGCCACCTCCAGCGCCAGGCCGGCGGGCGCGCCCTCCTCGACGAGCAGGGCCGCGCGGGCCTCCACCGCCGCCCGCTCGACCTCCGACAGGATCTCCGGGACCAGCGGCTTCAGCTTCTTCAGCGCGGGCCCATAGCGGTCGATCAGGGTGCGGACGTCGGCGCCCTCGCGCGCCGCGCGGCGGGCCAGCCAGAAGGTCTGGCCGCGCAGTATGGCTGTCAGGCGCCGGAACAGCGCCATCTGGCCGGCCGCCGGCGCCTGGCCGTCCAGCGCCGCCACCGCGTCCCACAGCCGCGGGACGTCGAGCACCGCCTTGGCCGCCTCATAGGCGACGATGAAGTCCGAGGCGTCGCAGCCGGCGGCGGCCTGGAGGCGGCGGGGGAAGCTGGGCCCGCAGCGATTGACCGCATCATTGGCGACGACGGTGGCGATGATCTCGCGGCGCAGCCGATGGCGGCGCATGGCCTCGCCGTACTTGCGCAGGGGCTTGGGAAAATAGCGCTCCAGCAGGTCTTCGAAGAAGGTCTCGTCCAGCGCACCGCCGGCCGCCAGCTCGGGCTTCAGGTCCAGCTTGCCGTAGGCCAGCAGCACCGCCAGCTCGGGCCGGGTCAGGCCGCGGCCGGCCGCGGCCCGCTCGGCGATCGCGACGGCGTCGGGCAGGCCTTCGACGGCGCGGTCCAGGTGGCCCTGCGCCTCCAGCCGCGTCATGAACTCCGCGTGCGGCTCCAGTTCGCCGGGCGCGTCCATCTCCAGCAGCGAGAGCGCCAGGGTCTGGTCGTAGTTGTGCGCCAGCACGTGGGACGCCACCTCGCCGACCATCGAACGCAGCAGCTTGTCGCGCTGCTTGCGGTTGAACACCCCGGTCCGCTCGAGCGCGCCGGTGAGGATCTTGATGTTCACTTCGTGGTCGGAGGAGTCGACCCCGGCCGAATTGTCGATGGCGTCGGTGTTGATGCGTCCGCCGCCCAGGGCGAACTCGATCCGCCCGGCCTGGGTGAGGCCCAGGTTCGCGCCTTCGCCCACCACCTGCACCCGCAGCTCGCCGGCGTTGACCCGCACCGCGTCGTTGGCCTTGTCGCCCACGTCGAGGTGGCTCTGGCCCTTGGCCTTCACATAGGTGCCGATGCCGCCCAGGTAGAGCAGCTCGGCGCGGGCCTTGAGGATGGCGGTGATCAGCTCGGCCGGGGTCAGGGCGGCGGCGGCCAGGTCGAGTAGGGCACGGATCTCGGGCGTCAGCGGAACGGACTTCAGCGCCCGCGAGAACACCCCGCCGCCGGGGGAGATCGCCTTGCGGTCGTAGTCGTCCCAGGATGAGCGGGGCAGGGCGAACAGGCGCTCGCGCTCGGCGAAGGAGACCGCCGGGTCCGGATCGGGGTCGATGAAGATGTGCCGGTGGTCGAAGGCCGCCAGCAGCCGCGTCTGGCGCGACAGCAGCATGCCGTTGCCGAACACGTCGCCGGACATGTCGCCGACGCCGACCACGGTGAAGGGCTCGGTCTGGATGTCCTTGCCCGTCTCGCGGAAGTGGCGCTTCACCGCCTCCCACGCGCCGCGCGCGGTGATGCCCATCTCCTTGTGGTCGTAGCCGGCCGACCCGCCCGAGGCGAAGGCGTCGTCCAGCCAGAAGCCGTAGGACCGGGCGATCCCGTTGGCGATGTCGGAAAAGGTGGCGGTGCCCTTGTCGGCCGCGACCACCAGGTAGGGGTCGTCGCCGTCGTGGACGATCACCCCCGGCGGATGGGCGACGTGGCCCTCGGGGGTCAGGTTGTCGGTGAGGTCCAGCAGGCCCTGCAGGAAGGTGTCGTAGGCGGCCACCGCCCCGGCCCGCACCGCGTCGGGCGCGCCGGCCTTGGGCAGTTGCTTGGGATAGAAGCCGCCCTTGGAGCCGACCGGGACGATCACCGCGTTCTTCGTCTGCTGGGCCTTGGCCAGGCCCAGGACCTCGGTGCGGAAATCGTCGCGCCGGTCCGACCAGCGCAGGCCGCCCCGGGCCACCGGGCCGAACCGTAGGTGCACGCCCTCCACATGGGGCGCCCAGACGAAGATCTCGCGGAAGGGCCGGGGCGCGGGCAGGTCGGCCAGTTCGTCCGAGGCCACCTTGAAGCTGATATAGGGCTTGGGCCGCCCGTCGGCGCCGGGCTGGTAGAAATTGGTCCGCTGCACCGCCTGCACCAGCAGGGCGAGCCGCCGCAGCGCCCGGTCATGGTCCAGGCTCTCGACCAGCTGCAGGGCCTGGGTGATCTCCTCCATCACCGCCGCGGCCTGGGCCTGGCGCTGGGCCAGGTCGGCGTGGACCGCCGGATGGAACCGGGTGCGGAACAGGTCCAGGATCAGCCGCGCCACGCCGGGATGGAACGACAGCGCCTCCTCCTGGACCCTCTGGCTCGGGTCCAGGCCCGACTGCTGGCGATAGCGGGCCAGCGCCCGGATCAGCGCCGCCTCGCGCCAGGAGAGGGACAGCTCCAGCACCAGCCGGTTGAAGCCGTCGCTCTCGGTCTGGCCGTTCCAGATCGCGACGAAGGCCTCTTCGAAGGCGGGTTTGACGTCGGCGAACACCAGATGCTCGCCGCGCTCGTCCTCCAGCTCGAACTCGTGCACCCAGACCGGCTCGGCGCCGGCGCGGTGGACGGGGAATCCCTCCTCCACCATGGCCTTCAGGCCCATGTGCTCCAGGATCGGCAGGACGTCGGCCAGGGGCGCGGGCGCCTGGGGCCGGTAGAGCTTGAAGCGGAGCTGGCGCGCGGTGTCGGAGGCCTTGCGGAAGGCGCGGACCCGCACCGTCTCCTCGGGCTTCAGGTCGTCGATCACCGCCATGTCGGCCAGCGCCTCGGCGGCGTCGTAGCGGTCGCGGTAGCCGGCGGGGAAGGCCTCGCCATAGCAGGCCAGCACCTGGGCTACCTGGGCGGCGGGGGCGTCGCCGTCGCGGACGGCGGCCTCGAAGCGGTCGGCCCAGCTGCGCGACGCCTCCGTGATCGCCGCCTCGACCCGCCGCAGGTCGGGGATCTGGTGATCGCCGGGCGTGAAGCCGACGATGTAGTGGATCCGCGCCAGCGGGCTGTCGGAGAAGCTGGGATAGGACGCCGAGATCCGGCCGTCATAGGCCCGCGCCAGCAGCTTGCCGGCCGTGGCCTGCAGCTCGGAATCATAGCGCTCGCGGGGAACGAACAGCAGCACCGAGACGAACCGGTCGAAGGGATCCTGCCGCTCGAACAGCCGCACGCGGGGCCGGTCGTAGAGGTGCAGGATGGCGAGCGCCTGGGTGAGCAGCTCGTCCTCGCTCATCTGGAAGAGTTCGTCGCGCGGATGGTTCTCGACGATGTTCTTCAGGCGCTTTTCGTTGTGGCTGCCCGGGACCTTGCCGGCCCTTTCGAGCACATGGGCGACCTTGGCGCGGACCAGGGGGACGTTGTGGGCCGGCTCGTCATAGGCCTCGGCGGTGAACAGGCCCACGAAGCGGACCTCGCCATAGGGCCGGCCGTCGTCGGCGTATCGCTTGACCCCCATGTAGTCCATGTAGCCGCGGCGGTGGACCCGGCTGCGCAGGTTGGCCTTGGCCACCGTGACCGGCGGGTCGGAGGCCAGGCGGCCGCGCACCTGCGAGGTGAGCAGGGCCGGCTCGTGCGCCCGCCGCAGCACCGCGAGGTCGGGATCGCGCAGCACGCCCAGCCCGTCCTGCGGCTGGTAGAGCGGCTCTTCCGGGGCGTAGTCGCCGTCGGGCAGGCGCGGGTACTGGTAGACCCGGGCGCCCAGGAACACGAAATGCTCGGCCTGCAGCCAGCTCAGGAACTCGGCGTCCTCGGAGGGCGCCTCCCCGGCCACCACCCGCAGCTTCAGCTCGGCGATGGTGCGGCCCATCAGGGACAGCATGGCCTCGAAGTCGTCCACGGCGGCGCGCACGTCGGCCAGGGTCGTGCGCAGGCCCGCCAGCAGGCCGGCTTCCCGGTCCGCGCCGACCCGCTCAAGGATCACCTGGATCATGGATTCGCGGCGCGGCTTGCCGGTCGGCGTGCGCAGGCCCGTCCGGTCGCGGGCGACGACGACGATCGGGTGGAACATGGCCCGCACGGAGAAGCCCTGCTCGGTGATCTCGCCCATGATGCTGTCGACGAGGAACGGGGCGTCGTCCTGGAGGATCTCCAGCCGTTGCAGGGGCGCGCCGGCTTCGCTGGCCACCGGGACCAGCCGCAGGGTCGGCCCGTGGCCGCGGCGGCGCTCGGCGAACCGCCAGAAATCGGCGAGATTCTCCGCCAGCTCGGAGGTGGAGAGTTCGGGAAGCTCGTCCGGGGCCGCGTCCTCGGCCGCCTGGGCGATGAAGGCGCGGGCGGGGTCGTCGCGCGGGATGTCCCCCAGGGCCTGGGCGAAGGCCTTGACCAGGGCGGCGGCGGGATTTGGCGATCGGTTCGTCACGCGGCGCTCCTGGGCGATGGGGCCGGGCAGCTCACACGAGAACGCCGCCGGAGGAGAGATTCCGGCGGCGCCTGGCTCCGCTGCGGGGGTGTCGGCGGAGCGCTGGGGGCTCGTGACGCCCGCCTTGGGGTGAGACGGGCGTTGAGGCGTCCGAGGGGGGGAACCCCGGACAAACCATACATAGGAAACGCGACAGCAAGTTTAAGACCGCCGGCCGGAAGAAGGTGGCAGCCTGCGGCTCTTGTGCTGGGCGACCGGCTTTTCGTCCGGCGCCATGGCCGGCGCGCGGTCGCGCAGCTTCTCCGGCTCGCCGTCGGCCGACAGCAGCACGGCGATCCATCGCGTGCCCTGGAACTGCGCCAAAATCACCATGGCCATGACCGTCAGCGGCGTGGACAGGAACATGCCCGGCACGCCCCAGATCGCGCCCCAGAGACCCAGCGACAGCAGCACCACCACGGGGTCCATGTTCAGGCTGCGGCCCTGCATCCGGGGCTGGATCACATTGCCGACGATGAACTGGATGGTCTGCAGCACGGCCAGCAGGATCACCGCGGGCCAGTAGCTTTCGAACTGCACCAGGGCGAACACCGGCGGCGCGGCGATGCCGATGAAGCCGCCGATGATCGGGATGTAGGAGGCGATGAAGATCAGGAAGGCCCAGAACAGCGCGTTGTCGAGGCCGAGCGAGGCCATGACGATCCAGGAGCCGCCGGCGATCATCAGGCCGGTGACGGTCTGCACCCACAGGTACTGCTCGACGCCGTCGCGGATGCGCAGGAAGGCGGCGAGGGCCTTCTGGCGTTCCTCGCGGTCGGGAAACAGGCCGACGACCTTGCGCTCGAACCCATGCCGCGAGGCCAGGATGAAGCCCAGATAGATCAGGACGAATATGGCGTCCGAGGCGAACCCCTGCAGGCCCTTGGCCACGGCGGCCAGGTAGCTGGTGGGGTCGAGCTGGCGGAACAGTTCGGTGATGGTCGGCGGCGTCTCGACGTGGGCCAGGCTGGCCAGCCTGGCGATCAGGTTGTTCAGCCGGGGCGTGTAGGCGACCAGCTGGTTGGCGAAGCTGGTGGCGTTGTCGGCGATGACGAAGGCGGTGACGCCGAACAGCAGGATCGACAGCACCACCGCCAGGGGAGTCGCCGCGCGGTCGGCCAGGCTGGGGGCGTACTTGCGGATGATCCGGGCGAAGCCGTCGATCATCACCGCCAGGAACACCGCCAGCGCCAGCGGCGTGAAGATGCCGTGCAGCATGTAGAGCACCGCGCCGCAGGCGATCACCGCCAGGATCACCAGGGCGGTGCGGGAAATCTTGACGGCGTCTTCGTCGGCCATGGGACGATTCTCCAGCCACACTCCTAGAGCATGTCAGGCGCAAGTGGGAACCGGTTCGCCGCCCTTCTTATCCGGTCAGGCTGATCCAGCCTGGTCCGGGAAGGGTCTAGCGCGAAACGCTGCGGCCCTGGAACCCTGCGCGCGGTCCAGCTAGCGTGCGGGCGGAAGTAGGCGGAGACGACAGATGGCGGCGAATGATGGCGTGGTGATCGGGTTCTCCGACCATTTCGAAGCCCTGCGGCTGGACCGCGCCAACCGTCACGGCCTGGTCGCCGGGGCCACCGGCACCGGCAAGACCGTCACCCTGCAGATCCTCGCCCAGGGCCTGTCCGACGCCGGGGTGCCGGTGTTCGCCGCCGACGTGAAGGGCGACCTTTCGGGGATCTCGCAGATCGGCCAGCCCAACGAGAAGATGCTGGCGCGCGCCCAGGGCATGGGGCTGACCCTGACGCCCGCCGCGGCGCCGGTGATCTTCTGGGACCTGTTCGGCGAGGCGGGCCACCCGATCCGCGCCACGGTGTCGGAGATGGGGCCGCTGCTGCTCTCGCGGATGCTGGAGCTGAACGACGTGCAGGAGGGCGTGCTGACCGTGGCCTTCCGCGCCGCCGACGACGAGGGCCTGCTGCTGCTGGACCTCAAGGACCTGCAGGCGGCGCTGACCTATGTGAGCGACCACGCCGCCGAGGTCGGCGCGCGCTACGGCAACGTCTCGCCGACCACCGTGGCCACCATCCAGCGCAAGCTGCTGGTGCTGGAGGACCAGGGCGGCGCCAGGCTGTTCGGCGAGCCGGCCCTGGCGCTGGCGGACCTGATGCGCACCGACGCCTCGGGCCGCGGCTATGTCAGCGTGCTGGCGGCCGACAAGCTGATCGCCTCGCCCCGGCTCTACGCCACCTTCCTGCTCTGGCTGATGTCGGAGCTGTTCGAGGAGCTGCCGGAGGTGGGCGATCCGGAGAAGCCGCGCCTGGCCTTCTTCTTCGACGAAGCCCACCTGCTGTTCCGCGACGCCCCCAAGGGCCTGCTGGAGAAGGTCGAGCAGGTGGTCCGCCTGATCCGCTCCAAGGGCGTGGGCATCTATTTCATCACCCAGAACCCGGCCGACATCCCCGAGACGGTGCTGGGCCAGCTCGGCAACCGGGTGCAGCACGCCCTTCGCGCCTATACGCCGACGGAACAGCGGGGCCTGCGCGCCGCCGCCGACAGCTTCCGCCCCAACCCCGCCTTCGAGACCGGCGCGGCGATCCAGGGGCTGGGCGTGGGCGAGGCGCTGGTCTCGGTCCTGGACGAGCGGGGCGCGCCGACCATGGTGCAGAAGACCCTGGTGCGGCCGCCGGCCTCGCGCCTGGGGCCGATCACCCCGGCCGAGCGGACGGCGGTGCTGGGCCAGAGCCCGGTGCGCGGCCTCTACGACCAGGCCAAGGACCGCGAGTCGGCCTTCGAGGTGCTGCACGCCCGTGCGACGGCGGCCGCCGCCCAGGCCGCCGGGCGCGACCCGGAGCCCGCGCCGCGCGCCCCGACCGAGGAGCGCCAGCCGCGAACCCCCCGCGCGCCCGCGCGCCCGGCCCCGCGCGCGTCGAACCGCCAGTCGATGGGCGAGGCCTTCGCCAAGTCCGTGCTGCGGACGATCGGCAGCACAGTGGGCCGCGAGATCATCCGTGGCTTGCTGGGCTCGATGAAGAAGGCGCGGTAGGCCGCTCAGGCCGACTGCGCCGCGCCGTTCAGCGCCTTGTCGACGGCCGCGTTGAGCTG
>Ga0307513_10009019_pt1 | contig 12651 bp, 14 predicted proteins | sample 15_EM_MG_FD_202174 | JGI IMG/M metagenome (GOLD analysis project Ga0307513, IMG submission 202174) | Populus trichocarpa ectomycorrhiza microbial communities from riparian zone in the Pacific Northwest, United States - 15_EM | ecosystem: Host-associated > Plants > Roots > Unclassified | place... | reverse complement strand
GCGGTATGAGTCCAACGTATCGTCGCGCCAGGCTTTTTGTTGGTGGATGCCATTGAACTGGCATTTGAATGAGGTGGCCCTTGCGTGCGTTAGCGCGGCCGGGATTCAAATGCTTCGGTTCGATCGGCCGTGCCGTTCATTCCGATGTCATCGGAATGGGGCTCTCACCCTTGGTTTGTCGCCCTTTCCGGACGCAAATCGGCATCCCTTTTGCTGGAAAACGCTCTAGCGCCGCACAACCCCAGCAACGAGCGAAACCAGAAACAGAATGATGAAGACCCAGAACAGCAACTTGGCGCCGTCCATCGCCACGCCGGCTACGCCGCCAAATCCCACGGCAGCCGCGACCAAGGCCACGACTAGAAAAACGATCGCATAATGCAACAGGTTTCCCATGACATCATTCCTCATCCAGCAAACAACCCGCTTCAGCAACCGGGCAGCGGTGTAATGCCCGGCCCTGGCCAGAGTTCCTGAAAGCGGGAAAAAAGGTGGAGGGGGTTTACCCTGGGAAGGGGCGCTCAGCTTGAGTTTTGGTTGCCTTCGAGGTGAGCTTCCAACCGCGCACGGGCACGATTGACGCGGCTCTTCACGGTGCCGATCGGGCAGCCGCAGATCACCGCCACCTGCTCATACGACATGTTCTCCACCGTGACGAGAATGAGCGCCTCGCGCTGGTCCGGCGGCAGTGTGCTCAGGCCGCGGATGACGTCGTCGAATTCCAGTTTCTTGTCCTGGGAGGCCTGTGCGATGAAATGCGAATCGTCCATCGAGCGGGCATATTCAGTCTGGTGCTTCAGCTTGCGCAGACCGTTGTAGAAGTTGTTCCGCAGGATCGTGAAAAGCCAGGCCTTGAAGTTGGTGCCTTCCTGGAAATCGCCCAGGCTGTTCCAGGCGCGGATCAGCGTTTCCTGCACCAGATCATCGGCTTCGGTACGGTCCCGGCACAGCGAAATCGCGAAGGCGCGCAAACTTGGTATCGCCTGGATCAGCGCCTCCCGAAGCGCGGCGGAAGGAGCGGTCATTTGGGGTCCGTCTCCTTGCGGGCGAGTTCGTCCAGCAATTTGGTGAAGCGATCCGGGATCGGTTCGCTCAGCAATTCACGGTAAAGCCCGCGCAACTGCGGAGCAAGACGGGCAAGATCGATCTCGCCGTCGATCGGCGTTACCACGTCGTCCGGCAATGTGTCATGCTGGGTGGACGCTTCGCCCGCCTGCGAATTTCCAGCCGCTCCACCAGGCACCGTGGCCGGCTTTTTGTTGTCATCGCTCATTTCGCCCCTTCTCGTGCGAAGACCCTTGGCAAAGCATGGCGTGAAACCCAATGCAAGGGAATTTGCCGTTGGCACAGGCCTGGCTGCTGCTATAAAGAAAACTAACGATCTGATTTTGGAAGGAATCGCGCGTCATGTCGATTTCTCAAGAAATTGCCCCGCATTTGCCTCATCTGAGGCGGTTTTCGCGCGCGCTTTCCGGTTCGCAGGATAGCGGCGATGCCTATGTCGTGGCAGTGCTTGAAGCCCTCGTTGCCGACCCTACAATCTTTCCCGAAAAGCTTCCCCCTCGCGCTGGGCTGTATCGGCTGTTCCTGAGCATCTGGAACTCCGTGGACGACGTCCATGCGGTGCTGAACTTCGACCCGAGCGAGACGGAAGCGGTACACAGTATACAAACCATAACGCCTGATGCCCGCCAAGCCTTTCTTCTGCTGAGCGTGGAGGGCTTCAATCCCGACGACATCGCCGCGATCCTGCAAACCGACGTGCTGACGGTCAGCCTGCTGATCGACCAGGCCGACCGTGAGATCGCCGAGCAGATCCCGCCGTCCGCCATCATGATCATCGAGGACGAGCCGCTCACCGCCGCCAATCTCCAGGTGCTGGTGGAAAGCCTCGGCCATTATGTCACGGGCATCGCGCGCACTCATGCCGAGGCGCTGAAGCTGGCCACGAAGGAGAAGCCGGCGCTGATCCTGTCGGACATCCAACTGGATGACGGGTCGTCGGGCGTCGAGGCCGTCAACGAGATCCTGGGCTCTTTCGAGGTGCCGGTCATTTTCATCACCGGCCACCCCGAATTGCTGCTCACCGGCCTGAAGCCCGAACCGACCTTCCTGATCCCCAAGCCGTTCGATCCCAAGACGGTGAAGGCGATTATGAGCCAGGCGCTGTTCTTCGACGTGAAGACGCATCTGGCGCGAGCCAAGGTGGCGGCGAAGGTGTGAACGTCGGGCTGTTCCGCTTGGACGTTCGCCAGATGTAGGCCTGGACGTTGGGCTTCCGTGCGCGCATGTAGGCCTAACATTGACCCCGCATGCCGGTGGTCGCATCGCGGCGGCAGGCGGGGCGGCGCGTTAACCATTGCCGCGAAGATTCGCGGTACGGCGATCGGCCTCGGCGGCTTGCGGCTGGCTCAATTCGAGGCCCGCTGATCGATCGCCGCCTCGCCACCGACGGGCACAATCGGCCGGGCCGCGCTCGGCGGGAAAAGCCGGTACAAGCCGGCTCCGATGGTTGTCGCCGCATTGCGCGCGGTTGCACGCCCTTCGCGCGGCTGCTAGCGTTCGGGCTGCAACCATAGCCGGCCGTCACGGGGCCGGTCCGTGACGGTGATGAGCAAAACAACGCACACCCCATCCGACGACGACACCGCCGAGACGCCGGCCTCGTCCGCCGCGCAGTCCGACGGCAAACCCTATGTCGTGCTCGCGCGCAAATACCGCCCCTCCACCTTCGGCGACCTGATCGGCCAGGAACCGATGGTCCGCACGCTGAAGAACGCCTTCCAAAGCGGCCGCATCGCGCAGGCCTATATGCTCACCGGCGTGCGCGGCGTCGGCAAGACCACCACAGCCCGCATCATCGCCCGCGCGCTGAACTACGCCAAGCCGGGCGCCGATCTCGGCCCGACCATCGACATGCCCGATTATGGCGAGCACTGCCAGGCGATCATCGAGAGCCGCCATGTGGACGTGGTCGAGATGGACGCCGCCTCGCATACCGGCATCGACGACATCCGCGAGATCGTCGAGGCGGTGCGCTACAAGCCGGCCTATGCGCGCTACAAGGTGTTCATCATCGACGAGGTGCATATGCTCTCGAAGGCCGCATTCAACGGCCTGCTGAAGACGCTGGAAGAGCCGCCGCCGCATGTGAAGTTCATCTTCGCCACCACCGAAATCCGCAAGGTGCCCGTCACGGTGCTGTCGCGCTGCCAGCGCTTCGACCTGCGCCGCGTCGATGCCGGGCTGCTGCGTGAGCATTTCACCCGGATCGTCGGTACGGAAGGCCGCAAGGCGGAGCCCGAAGCGCTCGCCATCATCGCCCGCGCGGCGGAAGGCTCGGTTCGCGACGGCCTGTCCATTCTCGACCAGGCGCTGGCCCATGCCGGCGGGGCGGTCGCGGCGGCCGATGTGCTGGCGATGCTCGGCTTGGCGGATCGCGGTCGCGTCTACGACCTGCTCGACGCCGTGCTGAGCGGCCGCGCCAAGGACGCCATCGAGCAGCTCGACGGGCTGAACGCCGACGGCGCAGACCCCGTGCAGGTGGTCACCGATCTGGCCGAGGCCGTCCATGCCGCCACGCGCATCAAGGCCGCTGGGGAGGACAGCGTCGCTGCCCTAAGCGAAACCGAGCGCCAGCGCGCCAAGGCCATCGCCGCGCGCCTGAACATGGCCGCGCTCGCCCGCGCCTGGCAGATGCTGCTCAAGGGGCTGGAAGAGGTCGGCCGCGCGCCGCGCCCGATGACGGCGGCGGAAATGCTGCTGATCCGCATGTGTTACGTCGCCAATTTGCCGCCGCTCGACGAGGTCATTCGCGGCTTGACAGGCTCCGGTGCGGCCCAGACGAAATCGGTACAGGGCGGGAACGAATCGCGTCGTTCACGGGACGTTGTCGATTCGTTTGACGAGAACGGTTCGCCGCGCGCCCGCCGCGTGGTGGGCGAGGCCGATCCCGGCGCCCCGCGCGCTCAGTATGAGCCCGTCAACGCGCCCGAGATTCCCGCTCTGCCCCGGCCGGACAGCTTCAACGCCGTGGTTGCGCTCGCCGCCGCCAAACGCGAGGTGAAGCTGAAAATCTCGCTCGAAGAGCATGTCGAGATGGTGCGCTTCAAGCACGGCCATATCGAGCTGCATCTGCTGCCGGGCGCGCCGCGCGACCTTGCCAACGATCTGGGCAAGAAGCTTCAGTTCTGGACGCAGGAACGCTGGATCATCTCGCTGACCGACGAGCGCGGCGAGCGGCCGCTCGGCGATGTGCGCCGCGAGCGCGAGGCCAAGATGGTCGAGGAGGCGCGCCGCCACCCGGCCGTGCAAGCGGCGCTGCGGCATTTCCCCGGCGCGGAGATCACTGCCGTCCGTGAGCTGGACGGCGGCGACAAGCGCGGCAAGAAGGATTGACGCGGGTTCCCCGACGCCCAATCTATGGTGCGGTGACGCCCGTGGATCGATCCCAGCGCAGCCGAGAGCTGGCGTTTGGTGAAATCGATGGACGAACAAAAGAGTGAGTGCGATCGCGTGTGAACGAAGTGAATGCGACGCCGCACTCGTCGGGAACGATCCTGCTACCGAGCATCGCGACCTGCCGCTGGAGGGGGAAAGCTGGCGCGCCGCGTAGCGATGACGTTGATTGACCGAATGCTCGCTCGCGCGGGGATTTCGACCGATGATTTCTATCCACGGGCCTTGTCGATAGCGCCCAATCTTTCAACGCGTTTGGTGTTGTTCCCGACCATCGGGACACTTCGCCAGCCGCCTTTAGTCAGCCGGGGATGCGCATGAAGAACCTGATGGGCATGATGGACATGGTGAAGCAGGTCAAGGAGCTTCAGGAGAAGATGGCGGATATGCAAACCGCCGTCGAGGCCGTCACCGAGACGGGCAGCTCCGGGGCGGGCCTGGTCCGCGTCACGCTGAACGGCAAGGGCATGCTGAACGCGGTCAACATCGATCCGAGCCTGCTCAAGGACACCGAGAAGCAAGTGGTGGAAGACTTGCTCGTCGCCGCCTACGCCGATGCCAAGGCCAAGATCGAGACCATCGTGCAAAGCAAGATGCAGGAGCTGACCGGCGGGCTGCAACTGCCACCGGGGATGAAGTTGCCGTTTTAGAGCGGGATCACGACACGCGGAAGCACCTGAGTTCAGTGACCGCTCTAGAGTCTTTGTTGGCCCGTGCGATTTTGCAGGAAAACCGGATGCCACTTTTCCCGATCGCGCTCTGGAGCGGGATCGCTTCCGGTGGAAGCACCAAAGGTCCGTGGCCGCTCCAGATTCTTTGTTGGTCGCGCGATTTTGCAGGAAAACCGGAAAGCCACTTTTCCTGATCGCGCTCTGGAGCGGCGGCGGCCCAGCCAGATTTCGGCACGTGGTTGCTGGCTGGTTGCTTGGCGCAGGCCCTGCGAACCCTGACTTGCGCGGCGTTTGCGACAGAAAAAGCTCGAAACTCATGCCTTGGCGTCGTCATAAATTTGACATCGCCAGGCCACATCATTGTCAGAGGGCAATCCAATCTTCCCGTTCGGTTACAAATAGGACGGGCTGCTTTCGTCGGCAGCCGTCCCGCGATGATCTCATCCCCCAATCTGTAGCGCGATACGGGGCTGGGGGTTTCATGGCAGATGCGCAGAACCGTCGCAAGATTCGCATCGGGCGGGTCAAGGACGCCATTGTCTTTCCGTTCGCAAATGTCGGGTCGCTGGTGAAGCTGGCGCTTTTTCCGATCATCATCGCGGCAATCGCGAGCTATGCCGTGCTGCGGGCCTTCTGGCCTACGGACATTGTCGTCACCATGCAGGAAGACGTTCCCCGGTTCATGCAAGCGATAAGCCCGGCCATCAACATCATCTATCTTCTGGCGCTGGCCGTGTCGGCGATCGTCGCGGTGGGCATTCACCGGTTCATCATTCGCGATGAGCAGCCCGGCTGGGTGATCGCCCGCTTCCGCTGGTATGAGCTGGCCTATCTGCTCGCGCCGCTGGTGTTCGGCATCATGCAACTTGGCTTGATGATCGTCGTGGCCCTGGCGGTGCTTGCCGCCGCCGCCATCATCGATCCATCCCTTGTTGGGACGCTGCTAGGCGATCCCTCAGCGATCCAGAACCTTGAGGGGCAGCAAGTTCCTGCCGGCCTTGCCGTTGTCTTTGCTATCGGGTTCTTCGTGCTTTTCGTCCTGATCGCCTGGATTGGCGTGCGCCTGACGCTGATGCTTCCCCATGCGGCCGTGACGGGCAGCCTTTCCCCCGCCACCTCCTGGCGTGCGATGAAGGGTAATTTCTGGCGCTTTTTCCTCACGGCGTTGCTGTTCGGGCTGGGTGCGATCCTGCCAGCGGTGCTGCTTACGTCGCTGCTGATGTTTGCGGTCTCGTCGGCGGCGCTGGGCTCCGATGTCGGCAATACAGGCACGTTTCCGCCCGGCTTCATCGCCGTTTGGGCAATCCCCACGCTGGTCTACGTCCTCGTGTTTTCGATGGCGGTCGCTTTGTTGTCCTATACGTACAAAGACCTCGTCGGTGATCCGGCGCCGACTGCCACCGCTTAGATTGCTTGGAGCACTCCGGGCAAAGAAGTCTGTCCGCGCTACGATGGGGTTGCCGCCGGTTTGCGCTCGCGCGGAAGGAGCGAGCACCTGACGATGGGCTTGCGGCGTCAATGGGTGAGGAATGCATGGGTTGCGACACGACCGCCGGCACGCTTTGGCTGAAGCTGGCATTCGCGTCGATATCGCGCCCGCCAGATTATGGAATGGGGGATGCCGCTCGCGTTGCGCAGGCGGTCCGGCGTCATAGGCGGGCGACCGTGACCGGCATTGGCAATCGCGGCGGCGCGCGGTAGAACAAGCCTCGCTTTCCCGCGCGGGAACGGCAACGCCGCGCGCCGCCTGCCTGACGGTCCGCGACTGGCCGCTCGCGGCGGACGGCCAGCCCACCCCGTCCCATCAGCATCGCGATACGCAACACATGTCACGCAAAGCCGCCGGTCCCGAGATCGAAAACCTCATCGCGCTGCTGGCGCGGCTGCCGGGGCTAGGGCCTCGCTCGGCGCGGCGCGCGGCGCTGCATCTCATCAAGAAGCGCGAGCAGTTGCTGCTGCCGCTCGCCCGCGCGATGTCCGAGGCGGCGGACAAGATCGTCGTCTGCCGGGAGTGCGGCAATCTCGACACCGCCTCGCCCTGCACGATCTGCGCCGATCCGCGCCGCGACCAGACGCTGATCTGCGTGGTCGAGCAGGTCGGCGACCTCTGGGCGCTGGAGCGCGCCAGCGTCATCAACGCGCGCTATCATGTGCTGGGCGGTACGCTGTCGCCGCTCGACGGCGTCGGCCCGGAGGATCTCAACATCGCCCGGCTGCTGGAGCGTGCGCGCGCCGGCGGCGTCACCGAGGTGCTGCTGGCGCTGAACGCCACCGTCGAGGGCCAGACCACCGCGCATTACATCTCCGCCGAGCTGGAAAGCGCCGGGCTGACGGTGTCGCGGCTGGCACATGGCGTGCCGGTGGGCGGCGAGCTGGATTACCTCGACGAGGGCACGCTGGCGGCCGCGATCAAGGCGCGGCGGCCGGTTTGACGATAATCGAATACCGCCGGGGCACCATCCTCGCTACCGCAGCCAAGGCGCCGGAGGGCGATCAGGAAAAGTGGGTACCGGTTTTCCTGCAAAATCGCGCGACCAACAAAGAACTGAGAACGACCACGGAATGGCGGTGCTTCCACCGGAAGTGATCCCGCTCTGGAGCGCGATCAGGAAAAGCGGTACCGATTTTCCTGTAAAATTGCGCGACCAGCAAAAAGACTCTAGAGCGGCCACAGAACGGCCGTGCCTCCACCGGAAGTGATTGCGCTCTATTTCTGCAAGTCCTTCATATTGCGGCACAGGCTCTGCACGATCGGATTGCTGGTCTTGCCGCCTTGGCATACGGAGGTGTCCGGCGCTTTCGCTGCCTTGGGCGTGCCGCCGCCTACCTTCTCGCTGGGCGGAAGGTAGGACGAGGTGGCTGAGGTCGATTCCACGAAAGCGCATTGGCGATCGCCATCCTGGCCGACCTCCTTGTCGATATATTTCAGCACGCAGCTATAGGGCTCCCATCCCGGCAGCCGGGTGTTGAGATCCACCTCCGCCCATTTCGGATGGCCCATCTCGTTCTTCAGCGCGGCCAGATTGGCCTTCAGGCGATTGGCCACCATGCCGACATTTTCGCACTGGTCCTTCTGGAAATCATAGGTCATCAGCACCGAATGGACGCCGACCGTATCGATCTTGCCCGGAATCCAGGCGTAATCCTCCGAGGTGAGCTGGGCCGGGGTGTAGCGTTGCAGCACGGCCGGATCGTCGATGGCGACGCCGGCAAGCTGGTCGCGCAACGCCTTGTTCTCGGTGAACAGTTTCACCGGCGTTCCAGCCACATAGAACAGCGCGTCGATCTTGCCCGGATCGCTGGCTGGCAGAAGCAGTCTGCGCAGTCCTTCGGTCGGGGCGATCTCCAGCCGCTGCACATCGATCCGGCCGAGCAGCAGGATGAAGCTCGCGGTCAGGTAGGTGCCGCTCTCGCCTTCGCCTATGGCCACGCGCTTGCCGGTGATGTCCTTCAGCTTCTTGATGCCGCTGCCCTTGGTGGTGACGAGATGCACCTCCTCGGAATAGAGCGGGGCCACATAGCGGATGCTGCGGGCAATGGCCAGGAGCTTGGGGTCCGATCCGGCGGCCGTCTTGAGATAGTCGAGCGAATCCTGCTGGACGATGGCAAGCTGCGAATGCGCCTCATGCCGGAGCCGCTGGAGATTGGCCAGGGAGCCCTGCGTCTCCTTGACGGCGATCTCGGTGCCGCAATCCTTGCGGATGACTTGCGCGATGTCCTGGCCGAAGCGGAAATATGTCCCGGTATTCTTGCCGGTGAGGATGGACATGTCGCGCATTTCCTGCGCATGTGCCACCCCCGCGGACAATATAAGCGCTGCAATTGCTCTTAATAAACCATGCATTTCTTCCGCCCCCAGAAGTAAAATAGACGTGAATGAACTGCCGCCATTTTTTCTGGGAAATTGCAGCGGAACAAAGGTCCAAGCTGAGCGAAATAATGGCTTTTGCACCTATTTGGGAATAGCATTGATGCCGGAAAGCCATCGACGTGAGCAAGTGCTCATAGTCGTGGCAGCCGCTCATGCTTTGACACAACGAGAGCGCGATCAGAAAAAGTGATCTTTCGGTTTTCCTGTAGAATCGCGCGGGCCAACAAAGAATCGAGAGCGGCCACAGAACTGCGGTGTTTTCACCTGAATTGATCCCGCTCTGGAGCGCGATCAGGAAAAGTGGTCTTCCAGTTTTCCTGTAAAATCGCGCGAGCCAACAAAGAATCGAGAGCGGCCACCAAACTGTGGTGCTTTCACCTGAGTTGATCCCGCTCTCGAACAAGGTGGCCGCTGCTCATCTCCCGCCAGCCGCGCGGGTTCGCCGATTGCGGCCTTTCCCTTACTTCGACGCGGCGGGCGAAACGCTCGCCATGCTGCCCTTTTCCGGGTGAATCCAATTGCCCGGCAGGCCCGGCTTACTCTTCGGCGCGCCGCAGTCTTGCCGGCATGCGGTGTCGGCCTTGGGCAGTGTCAGATGGCAAAGGATCTTCTTGGCCAGCGGCTCGATGCCATCGCAACGATGCGCCGTGGCCTGCCGCTGATCGGGCACGCAGTTTTCGCGGCAGGCTTGCGCAGAGGGCGGATCGTCGCGTGCCAAGGTTTCGATATATTGGGAGGCGGTGGTGTAATTCTCCTGAAGCCAGCTCTTATGGTCGATGACGAAAGAAGCGATTTCGACACTCGCGCTGAGGAAGACAACAATGGTGGCGAGAAATGAGAAAAGCCGTGTCATTACCCTGACTTCCAGGACGAAGGCCTTGCCAGTAACATTTGCATCTTACCAAATATGAGTAAAATGCGATAGCAAATCACGCGCGCGCCGCTATTCTGCCACGCGGTGGGTTTCGGGCGCGGCGGTTTCTTGCCGCTTGGAGGCATCGGCCGGTCTGAGTGCGGCCTCTGCATTTTCGCCGGGCTGGAGAGCACCGGGCTGACGGTGCCGCCGCCACCGCTGCTGGCGCATGGCATGCCGGTGAGCGGCGCGTTGGATGAGGGCGCGCTGGTCGACCACAGTCAAGGCGAGGCGATCCGCTTGAGGCGACGGCGGCCAGATGAGAAACGAGCGAAAATCGTGGTTATGGGGGGCAGATTATGCTTGATCAGGCGTTCTTTATTCTGACATTCACGGGTGCGCTCGGCAGCGCGCTGGTCGCGGGTATTTTCTTTGCCTTCTCCACCTTCGTCATGGCCGCGCTCGGCCGCATTCCCGCCGAGCAGGGCGTCGCCGCCATGCAGTCGATCAACATCACGGTGATCAATCCGCTGTTCATGCTCGCCTTCATGGGCACGGGCGCGCTGTGCCTGGCTCTCGCGGCGGGATCGTATGTCCGCTGGGACGAGACCGCCGGCAAGCTCATCCTGCTGGCCAGCCTGATCTATCTGGTGGGATGCATCGGCGTGACGATGGTCTTCAACGTGCCGCTGAACGATGCGCTCGCAGTGGTCCAGCCAGGCACGCCGGAAGCCGCCACGCTCTGGACGCGCTATCTGGTGGATTGGACGTTCTGGAACCACGTGCGGACGGTCGCGCCGCTGGTCTCGGCAGGGTTGTTTATTGTGGCGCTGCTTTAGCTGGCGAGAGCTACGCCGTGACGCACGTTAGAAGGGGGGGCAGCTTGCAGCCGCGAGCCGATTTGCAATTTCGCTGTGCACAAGGCTGCTCGAAAGTTGAAATGTCATCGTTTCGATGACATCCGTGGGTCCAGTTCGTTGTGCCCCTAGCCTGCGAACGAAAACGGACGCCCCGAAGGACGTCCGCGATTGTTCTAGAGAATGCCGGAGCCGTCTAGCCACGGTTCCGGCGATAGCTTTGGTGCAGATAGACCATCTTGAACGTAAAGAAGCGGGTCTTGAGCTCCGTCAAAATCCACGTGAGACCACGTGGAGCGTCAGTCGCGATCATTAAGTCTCCTTTTCATCGCGAAACGGCACCAAACAAGCCGCAGCCCCGGATATACAGTGCCTCGCCCGTTTAACGCATCCCTGGATGGGCCGCTATGCACAAGATTGCTACGCGGTTTGAGGTCTCCGTCTGGTGACGCGCTCAATTTTCTGAAAATTCTATGAAAATCTTGGGCGGAAGTACGGTGGCGATTCCTGCCTTGTGTCTAGCGCGATTGTTGGCACGATCAGTACACTCCACAACTGCCCATCAACCGTGGACAGCGATCAACAGCCAAGTGACGCACTACAGATCCTCATGTATAGTCGCTTTATTATCTCAAGGCACACTGTATCGCGTTTTCGTCCCGCGTCGCCTTGGGAGGCACTATGGAGGACGACTATTCATGGACAGGCTTATATCAGCATTGAGCGGAAATACCCACCCGCCTTATTTCGCTTATCGCGCCAACTATGAGATTAAAGTCGGAAACAGCTATGAACGACTTTATGAATTTCTTAAAAAGCAAAAAGCTTACCTCAGGCAAGATGACTCCAATTATCTGTTTCTGAGCCCGCTGGATCTTAAGACTTTGGATCGGGAACTATGGGCTTGCGTTAACAGAAACGATCGCATCAGCGTTGAATACTTATGCCAGCCGTTTCAGATGATCGCGCGGAACATGCCCGAAGTGATCCGATGGCTTGAAAGGTATGTTACCGACCAGGATGCTACTGCGAACCGTGGTTATCATGGCATAAATGCGCTACTTTCCCGCAGTTCAGGTGCTGTATTGACTGGATAGCATCTGAAACGTCGCAACCGGCCCAAGCATTGCGATCAGAAGGCTTCGTCAGAAAAGTCTTCTGATTGGAGCCTCGGTTTACCGCACCGGCCGCCGCTTGCCCCTAGGCAGCACCCGCTCACTATGCGGCCCCATCTCATCCAGGCTCGGCTTATGCGGCCGCGCCATCGGATCGACCGCGCGCTTCTGCATCGCGCCAGCCGGCCGTCCGCCCCGCGCGCCGCTTTTGGCCATGCCGCCGCCGCGATCCTCCACATCCTGCTGGCGCGCGAGCGGGTCGTCGGACACCGCCAGTTCCACCTGCCTCAGCCGCTTGACCTCGTCGCGCAGCCGGGCGGCCTCCTCGAAGTCGAGGTTGGCGGCGGCCTCGCGCATGCGCGTTTCCATATCGGCGATCACGGTTTGCAGATTGTGCCCGACCAACGCGGCGCCATCCTCGGAAAAGCCCGGTCCGGCGCCGACCAATACGTGGTCGCGCTCATAGACGCTGCCCATGATGTCGCCGATAGTCTTGCGGATTGATTGCGGAGTGATGCCGTTCGCAGTGTTATAGGCGACCTGCTTCTCGCGGCGGCGGTCGGTCTCGGCGATGGCGCGCTCCATAGAGCCGGTCATGTTGTCGGCATAGAGCACCACATGGCCGTCGACATTGCGCGCGGCGCGGCCGATGGTCTGCACCAGGGAGGTCTCGGAGCGCAGGAAGCCCTCCTTGTCGGCGTCGAGAATGGCCACCAGCCCGCATTCCGGGATGTCCAGCCCCTCGCGCAGCAGGTTGATGCCGATCAGAATGTCGAACGCGCCGAGCCGCAAATCGCGGATGATCTCGATGCGCTCCAGCGTCTCC
>Ga0307513_10009018_pt1 | contig 12651 bp, 12 predicted proteins | sample 15_EM_MG_FD_202174 | JGI IMG/M metagenome (GOLD analysis project Ga0307513, IMG submission 202174) | Populus trichocarpa ectomycorrhiza microbial communities from riparian zone in the Pacific Northwest, United States - 15_EM | ecosystem: Host-associated > Plants > Roots > Unclassified | place... | reverse complement strand
CCGCCCACAATTAATTCTTAATGTCGTCGAGCCTCTTACTAGTCCCAACATATCCCAGTATGAGAAGAAGGGCGGGGAAATCCTCTAGTGACGCCACTCACACCAACATCCCACGCAGCTGGGCGAGAATCAATACAAAGGATGCCAGTTTGCTCACCCAATCTACCACTAAGGTGCTCGAATCATTGGGGAGCGTAATTCTGCGTCAACTTCAGTTGTCCGCCCATCCTGGCTCTCAGCTCCGCATTTTCGACTTCACGTTATATGTGAATATTCCTCAACGATCGCTACATAGCCTGTCTGCGCGAGAGACGGAGCCCTCAACCGAACCCAACTCCCTCTACCTTATCTCATACACGTATATCATCCTATACGTCCTTAGTCCCTCCTACTCCCCTCCGTCTCGGTGCACATTCCACACAGGCTTGTATGGCTCCAACCTTGCTCTTCAACCACGTCACTGCTTCCACCTCGCATAATGATTCGGTCCCCCCAAGTTGCGAACCACACCTAACAACCGCCACCAAGGCCACGACGAAGACAATTATTGCGCATCCTCCATAGACGTTGTTGAAACGCACGACGGATTCGAGCACGACGCCTATCACCACGACCAAGGGGCACGGATCTCACTACCCGTACCCTTGCGACGTTGGTTGCAGGTCCTATCACGACCATCGCGAATCCGCACTGGCAGGCCAAGGTATCCGGTGTCCAACGCCTCACATCACCCAATTTGGCACATATCTCGGGTGCGCAGGAAATGACGTATAACCCACCTCCTGTCCCCGCACTTCATCACTCCCAGCAATGCCGAACGCCCTCGTATGGCTCCTTCGGTTCCACCACCATCTCTAGCCGTTCACTAGAAAAATCTCCACCGATGACGGCTATATACGGTGGTCAAGGCCTTGGCATTCAGGGGCTTCGAGATAAGTCGAGTTTCGAGGCCGCGACTGGCATCGGGATGGGTTCCAACCACAAGGTCCCTTTGAACCGCGCACGACTTCCTACTCCGGACAGCTGCGCCCACTTGTCGAGTCGCTCGTCCCCCCAAGGGCCGCGTCTTGACGCCAGATCCGACCATATTGGAGAAGGAGCCTGCGACAGTCCGGCCGGCTCAATTGGCGAGGCGCAAACACCGTAGTGGTAGTATTTCAGCGTCGTAGAAGTCGTTGGAGACACTCGAGTTGGATGGAGAAGGGCGAAGGATGGAAAAGAGGGCGAGATTTGAGAGGAATGCCAGATCGCTGGACGAGAGAATGCAGGGAGTGAAGACTCTACGGGAAAGACAGAATGTAGACGGAGACCCATTCAAGACGCCAGAATTGCGAGTCGTGAATACCGATGTATAGCGATATGGACGCTCTGTTTAACAGGACGCATTTGGTATTTCATGTTGTCAGAGCTAAGGTTTGCGTGATAGTCGACCATAAGCGGTGAGTAATAAACCTAGTTACGTTGTCGACCTTTACCAATTCCGTCACCATCGGGCTGTACTCTACATGCGACTAATGTCGAATTGGAAAATTACAAGATAAATGAGAGCCTCTATCCTTGCGAACGGGTTAATATCTGGGATCTGTTGGCGACCTGGATGTCCGTGCTTCTGTCTAACGGGAGTGCGGCTAGCGCGGAAAGGAAACCATCTCAAGCAGAAAAGGGGGAAGTGAGTGCAGAAAGCGGACTGGTAAGCCCGTCCTACTGCCCCAACTGTCATATCACGGACGCTGCAGCATGCGGTTTAGGTACTCTTTGACCGTCAGGGAGGACGAACTTGTCCCTGTGGTGCTGTTAATAGTGCGTTCTGAATTGTGGATAACTGGCGTACTAGACGAGCCCTGGCACGCAGACTTACTCCCTCTGTATTGCTCAGAAACCAGTGTGTGAGTTTGATCTGATTCGGTACGAGCGATGTAGCTTCGAGAAGTAGTTGCAAGGACTTCGAAAAACATATGGACGCTGTTTCTGTCCTGCATTGCGGAGCATTCAAGGTATCTCTCCGCTCCCAGGGCCTCGGCCAGTCGTTGTGCCCGGTGCTCCGATACAATTGGCCTAATGGCTGTTGTTTCTTCCCTTCCCCTAGTAGTCCTAGGCACACCAGATTGGTGAGCATGGCCTCGTAGGTCGCTCTTCATGCCAAGGAGCAACATCGGAACACCTGGAACACCTGGGAGGTAGTGCCGAACTTCAGGGTACCACTGACCGCACTTAAAGGTTAGCTTTCACGATCTGGGGATGCGTTGTTAAGTGGGGCTAATTCACCTTATTCTTGATATTTTCGAAAGAGCTCTCATCCTCAATCGAAAAGCAGAAGACCACAGCAGTTGCGTCCTTGTAGAGGTTGCGACGGTTTTCTAATGGAGTGTTGTCGGCTACATTAAGGATATATGGTTCAGGTTGACCAATACTCCGAACGACCTTCTTTCTCGACATTGTCGACATGGATTCGGGTGGTCCCACAACCCTAGGGTGGCGACCAGATGGACGAATGAGGGGCGGCAGATAAACGGTGCGACGTTGTCTTGAACCGTACAATAGGTCCGCGCGCACTGACATAAGACTCGACCTCCCGACTCCGAAATCCCCAACAAATACGACTTTGCCATGAAGAAATGCCATGCTTGGGCGACCAGAAGTGGGACCACGAAAGGCAGGAATGACGGATATGAGCTCTTCCTGGTCCGCAAGCTTGAAGGAGAATTGAGGGTGCAGCACTGGATGCGATTTGGCTATGGATTGTCCGCCGTCCAAGTGCCTGGGTTGAGGGTGGGTCAAAGCGTCAACTGGTTCAACCCAATTGATTCAGCTTGCACCCGCGACCGATCTGACCGCACCGAGCGACCCGCCCACAATTAATCCTTAATGCCACCCAGCCTCTTCCTAGTCCCTACATATCCCAGTATGAGAAAAAAGGCGGGGAAATGCTGGAGTAACGCCACTCACACCAACGTCCCACGCGGCTGCCTCGCCTTGCGAAAGATATCACCATGGAAATGAACCCAGTGTGAAGGCTACCTCATCAGGCGGCTTTTCTCTTGATGAGGATCGTTGTACTGGACGGGAGCTTGATAAGGAGACGCGCAGTTGAAGCGGCCACAAAGAAAAAAGAGCGGATTGAGAAGGGTGAAGAGCCCCGTGAGCCCCGTGGTCTCACCCCTTCATACTTCACCGTTTGTACTTCCTTCAAGGCGACCTCTGGATCCTTCCCGACGATCTAAATATCGCAAGGTCAAATATATGGATCTACACTACAACCCCTGGAGCCACGCTATGACGCAAGAGCACGTATGGAGCCAGAGTGGCTGGTGTGCTATTTGCAAAGACGTGCGCAAATGGCCATAGTCGGGCACCACCTCCAACCTCAGAGGGACGTCTGCAGGTAAGCTGAAATTAGCTCATAGATTTTGGGCTGCAAGGGTGACCACTTTCTCTGTCAATTTCCCATCTATCTTGCAATGCATCGCAGATTTGGGCACCCTGCTCGGCGCATGAGTGAATCGAGAATCGTGATTCATGAAGCAGACAAACACAAATAACAAATAAACATCGTCCAGGTAACGTGGGCTCCCCTTCAACCTACTACAACTGATTCCAAACTAGATTCCCTTTCTCGTAGTATTTCGCCTTGAGCCAAAGTAGTAGAAAGGGTGAAGAGTCCCAAGCGATTAATTGTTTCCTGAAATCTAGTTGACCGGGGTTGCCGGACTGCCCTGCAGAATCTCCCTGTTTCGGCGGTTCCGGTCACGGGTGCCGGGTGCCGGGTGCGCCTGCCTCCTCCCTCACCTGCCCCACCAACCCATCCGCTCACGTTCCTATCCCCATCCCCGTGGGCCTTGGACCCGACCGTGTCATTGCAAGTTTGCGTCTCCATTGCGTCTTCAAAATGGTATATCAAATCATATTTTCCTCACTTTCCTCGCTTCCCAACCGATACAAACGCATCCTCCTTCTTCCTCAACCACCCGCTGGGTCTGCGCGCCCCACTCCCGGATCATGCCATGTTCATCGATGGCCTTACGGGGTTTACCACCTCTCGCTACGAGTTTCTCGAGCGGGTAGAGATCGCAGCCGCCGCCCTTACCACTTCCCAAGGTGACCTTACCCTCAAGCCTACAGACATGGTCGCAATTCTGAGCGAGAATTGTCTGGCAATTATTGCTACATAGAAATAACGAACCTTCGAATTCACTGTCTTCTCGTCCTAGGACTATATAACCTTGATCAACGCATTGCTCTCTCAAACTGTTCCCTTTGCCCCCATTTCAGCATACGTCACCCAGCGCGAACTTACGCACTGTCTGAGGGTCTCACACACTAACTATCTCTTCGTCCACGTCAACTTACTGCCTGTGGCGCTCTCTGCTTGTTATGATTTGGGGATCCCCAAGGACCACGTATACATTCTTGAAGGAAATACACCGCACAGTTTCCGCTCTTTCGACGGGATGATCGCAAGGGCAAAATGAACCTACTGTGGGAATCAAGCAGGCCAAAAAAGATACGTTGGCATATTTGCTCTTCTCAAGTGGGACCACCCGACTTGCCGAAAGGTAAGCGAGCTGATTACATCGAAATAAATAGTTGGACATTGACTCTCTTTGCGGCCGTAATGATCTCCCACTGGAACATAGTTTGCTTCACCCTTCCGTTTTACATTTGGGCTGGGACGATTCGTCAATCTGCCGCTGTAAACCATTTTACCACGCTTTTGGCCTACATTCCTTCGTATTCCGGTACGGAACACATGGTATATTGCCTTCCCTTGCTGACACGCTCATATCTCAATGTGTATTCGAGCTACCTACCTCATTATGCCGCGTTGGAGCCTTTCTCTTGCACTCAGACTGATACCAAAGTCAGTTGGGCCTTTCAAATGAGCCTCTATCATCACCTCACCTATGCTCTACTAGGTACAAAGCCACGATGGTCCCCGCCGTACCGCCCGTGGTGCACCAACTGACATATTCCCCACAAGTAAAAAAGGAACACCTCAAGTCGGTCAGAGCTGTCATGTCCGGAGCACCGTATCTTCCACCTACTGTTGCAAACGACTTGATCGCAAAAGTCGGGGGTGGTTTAGAAGTTGGGAGCGGATACGGGTTGACAGAAGCAGTATGTCCTTCCCTCTCCGTCCTGTTCTCATTGAAAAACTCAAGGTGGGGAGGATAGAATGCAGTCGTGATCAGGCTCCCGAGACCCGGTACATTCCCACCCGTTCCCTCAGGAGAAACTGCCTTTAAACACACTCAGCATCCTTGCGCCTGGAATAGACGCTCGCATCGTGCGCGAGGACGGAACAGAGGCCGATTACGGTGAAACCGGAGAGCTGTGGGTAACCGGAGGAAATATCGCCCTTGGTTATTGGGGAACCCGAACGCGACCTCCGAGATATTCTTCGAGGACGAAGAGGGTAGGCGGTGGCTGAAGACTGGCGATAGCTTCAAAGTTGACAAGGCGGGATTCTTTTTCTTCGAGGAGAGGATGAAAGTACGTTCCGTTTCAGTTCCTTTTTGACGACCCATATGCTTAGACTCATCGTCAAGGATACTCTCAAAGTGAATGGGATGCAAGTCTCGCCCTCAGAGATCGAAGTCGCCCTGCTGGACCACCCAGGCCGTCTCGTTATCGATGCTGCAGTAGCGGGTGTCACCCTTACGTGTATGGACGGACAAGAGGCCAAGGTCCCACGAGCCTGGGTAGTACTTTCTCCCCTTGGTCGTAAGACCGGCGAGAAAAAGGCCGCGGAAGAGCTGGAAGCGTGGACGAAGCAGGCGCTCAGCAAGTACAAATGGCCCACGGGAGGAATCGAATTCGTCGATGAGGTACCTTAATCCATCTCATCCAACCGTGTGGTTTCTGTACACGACAGCTATGCTGACGCTGTTTATATCCTAGATTCCCAAATCTATGACTGGCAAAGTGTTGAGGAGGAACTTTGTGGACGAATATGAGAAGAAGCACAAGCGTGAACGAGCGAAACTCTAAGAGGGTTAATCCCCAAGGAAAGAGTCTTAATGGTGGAGGGTATATTTATAGATTTAACATCTCATCTAATATTGAGAAGCGTGGCACAAGGAAGAACTACGTTGCTTACTTAACGACGGAACCCCACACGAGATAATCAAGTACATAAACGAAGGGATAGATCATAGTGTGCCGGGAGAGGATCGGTGAACCTCCCGACACAAAGGAGATAGAGCTGGCGTGATCGAGTAGATATTCAGGGGATACATCATGAGCACCTTACAAATGACGAATCTGAGGGTGTCCATTAGACAGCAACGAGGGGGGATCAGGAGTAGGTGTATTGGATCGACGTGTATAAGTCCAAAATGCTGTTGTTAGATATCATAGAGTCCGCCTTCTGGTTGGAGCTACCAGCCGTATTGCCGGGTTTGAGATAGGGTGGTTGGCCGTACGATGCGGGGACAGAGGACGAAGAGAGTGGTCGAGACCGGTTGTTCATGGGTTGGCTGTGAGAGCTGCTCGAAGAGGAAGCGAGAACTGCACGTGCTGAGGAGGAGCGATCGCGTGGACCGCAAACGATTCCCATAGCTGGTTTGTTGACCCTGCCCGACGAGTGTTGGACCAGACAACGTTGATGTAACCCTGGCGCTACTGGAGAAGGGTGTATCAATATTTGTTTGAGGAAGAGGGTTAGCGGATGTAGGGCGTGAGACCAGAGTCAAGAGTCCGATGGGTGGTGCAAGTTTCGGAGACGACCATCCCAGAGACGAAGGTGCCGATCGGGGCCGATCGAGAGCGGACCCCAACGGTGCTTGTGCAGGCTCTCCTAGCCTCGTTACTCTCTGGTGCAAGTGGTCAGCGAGTCGCCCGCCACGCAGTGCGCCAAAGCCAAGTGCACACCACACCGGACGTCGTTAGAAAATTATGAACTTTGGAGGACAGTGGACCCCCTGGCTCCCGCGTCGCATCCAGCCTCTGCTCAGTCCGTGACGCCGAATTTCCAGAGGTGATCCTCTCTCGCCGGAATAGTACAGTGTTGATAGCGGAACTAAATCCCATTTAGCGCAAACGCCAACTCGCGCACTGAGCTATCATGGCCATCCTTCGATAAATCGGTCTTGTCAAAACCGACTCACGGTTGCTATCACCTACCCCAGGCCCCACTCCAACGCTTATGAACCACAGTATGTCCGCCCGCTTGTGATTACTGTCCAGCACCACGATTCTTACCACCTCCATGTGATTCCTCCTTATGTCACTCCCTCTCCTTAGAGACCATAACTACGTACCATGCGTGCCACTTATTGTATGGCTCTAAAAGTCTTGGGTGCGTTGGTACTTGCAACTTTAGTCTAAATCTCGTTCTAGTACTCCTTCTCATCGTCTATACCGTTCTACGAGGAGTCAAGGCTCTTCGGCTCGGTAGCGAAACTGCCGGGGCTATCACGTCCTGACTCCAAGCCTAATATACGAGAGGAAGGTTTATCAATGTCTTAAACTTCTACCTCTAAGGTCCGTATTGTTGTAGAACCCGCAATTTCCCGGGGGTGTCCTTGCAACTTACTATAATAGAATGATTAATTGCTCATAGGGGTGGAATGTTGCCCTCAACGAAGATCAAACATAACCCATGAATACGTAACACGTTTTTACAACCGCATGCCACTGCACCTGCTATGCATATCCGTTCACGCTCAATTGCCCATTACTTTGATCCACCGCATCTTCCTCCTCAGGCAGGGAAACTGGAACGGCCAATTCAATCAAAGGTTTGAAAACACAGAATGGACTCAAACGCACTTGAAATTTGAGGGTATCCGAGTGAGTCTAACCCTCGCATTTCCATGACAGCTGGTCGAGTCGTACCGAGTGTGGTGGTAGCAGTTAGGTTATGGGTACCTGAGAGCTCTTCATGTGTACTGAGGAATAACCTACAGCACAGGACTAGCTCTAAATTAAGCGATAAGGTGGTTCCCTAAGTCGGGGGTAAGCGAGTGAGTATGAACCTATATATATGACGCACTGCAGTGATTGGGTCCTGTAATAATGTCAATATAGAAATTGAATTCGGCAGAAAGGCGCACATCAACACCATTCGCAGTTGCCCAAATAATCAGGTTGGTTATTTCGGCAGCTCCCACAGCGAGATAATATAAAATAGAGTCTCTATGACACCCTCGTTAAGCTAGATGGTTACACCATATAAAGGAAACGCTTGCCTCACGAGCACACGCAGGAGCGACGTTACGAGTCCTTGTCTCCAACCTCGAATGCCTTTCGCAATAATGAGGCCACAAAGGATAAGATCGTACACTATGTGGAATGGAAATTAGGTGCAAGTAATTGTAAGGCGGTGGGATAGAGCTCACAAATTGGAAATATCCTACAGGGCCGTCGATCTTAGTAAAGTGCTCAACTTGCAATCAAAGTACTTACCAGTATCTATACCATATATCTCAGTAAGTATTGAGTACGCATAAAGAATTAGTGGACCCGTACCCAGTGAATCCAACATTGACTTTGGTGCGGAAACAACCCCTAAAGGCGACACCTTTGATTGGCTCATTGAAAACTGTATAGAAGTGTAAATAACCACCAGGTAAAAATATAGAGAATCACCAATCTACCTCCATTTATCCAACCGACTTTATGAAATAAGATGATGGTAACGATATATTGCCCAAGGAGTTGAATTATGAGTCCCGCAGTTAACCATCGTACCACCCTCTGATAACCTTCCTGGTTAATCTATACGTCCAGTGTAACTATTTCTGCTCACTGGTGAGTTATTGTAGAGTGCTGCTACGCGGATTTGCATCAGGACTGACAAAATGTTGGTGGTGCCCCAAGACTACACGGGTTTAGTGGAATCTTACGGCGGATTGGTACAAACACAAGAGTGCCTGTAAATCACGGTGATTCAAAACCGTGTGAAGTGGAACACGGTTATGATAATGCATACCTGCAAACCATTCAACTAGAGTCTTAATCTGACCTTTACCGACCCCATAAGTCATAATGTATATATGTAAAGAGGTCTCTCACAGCTATTCAAGGCAGTAGTAATCAGTGATTAGAGCCTTCTTGGGGTCAAGCAGCAGCATTGGCGTACAATCTCAATGACATCATGACCTCATAGGGCAAGAAAGCTGACCAGTATTAGCACAAGAGACATGTAATATTGAGGCCTTACATATTGCTAGCACAATAAGGAGTGAAAAGCTTCCAAATCGACACTGAGAGGCAGTTAGAGTCATATGGGTTCAAGATAACCGCTTGAGGGAACTTACAATAATATAAAGGATCTTAGGAAACGAAACGTTTCCTTTCTTCATAGAGATATTCAATGTATATCGTTGTTTTTGCTGTTGGGAATACGTACCCAGATAACAGAAGCCTATAAAGTTGGAATATGCTTGTCAGGGCATACCACCCCCATGCATTACACCCTTACCTCGCTATCTAGAGATATTACTAGTGAAAAACATCAGCGCAAGAGATACTGGAAAGCACAGAAAACTACACTTACACCACTCGTAGCAGACCATAGAAACACCACACACTGCAACAATTTTACGTATATAGTCGTAAAGCGCAATCGGGACTATATGGTCTCTTAGGACGTCCAGGGGTGCGTCAGCGGACAGAGACATGAGGGGTGCGTGATGAGTTGAGCTTCGTGAGGAAGAGATGCAGTTATAAAGTGGTGTCGATCATCCCTCATCCGGCCAGGTCCCTAGATCACATTCCATAGGTTAGTGAAGCCTCGCTCTTATTCGCCTCACAAGAGGTGTGACACGAACACTCAGTAATAAAGAACCCTTCTCAATGGGTGTGAATGATCGGATATCACCAATAGGCAAGTAGGGTCAGATTGCATGCGCTGGACTGACCGGGGATGATCCAGAGCTACGCTGACATTGATAAGCATCGTAATGAAGTGAATACTACGTTTGGTACATCTCCGGGTACACTATGGAGTAGAGTGCAATGGACTCAAGAGGCTTGCATGAGCCCTTGTGAAGAAGGCAACTTAGGTGTATAGACCAACCAGTATGAGCTGCATATGGCTCGCTTGATTTCAACCATCTCAGTTGTCGTCGGGTACTAAGCTACTGATCGGCTGATCTGCTTACCAAAACAAACCCAATCTATTGGTATGGCTTCGGTCCCGTCTGGATCGTAGTGCCGATTCGGCGACAAGCATTGCCTCCGTCAGCTACTCGGCTGTGTGACTAGACGTCTTGGACGTTTCCATTCAGAGCTTGACTTAGACTCCGGCGTTCCAATCGGCCCAGGGAACGCCCACATGCACAACAGACATGGACTGCAGGATGGAACATATCTTGTATTGAGTACCTCCCCTGGCTCTTGAGAACAAGGGGTAAAACTCACTACAAGTGTATCAACAATGTGCGTTTTGGCCACAGTAAATGTTGAAACTATTAGTTGTTGTACCTGCACGAAGGAAGTTTGAAGTGTCGTAGAGTATTTCGGGCTGCTCATTTCTCGCCTTGTCTAGTAATGCTGGGCTTGAGACGCAGAAATGCTGATCTGGGCATAAAACCGTGCTCCGCACTTTCTTGTAGCAACGGCCCACCTCTTTCTCCCGTGCTTCAGAGGCCAGCCGTTCAGTGACAGACTCTGCAGTAGTGACATCTGCAGCTACGTGTCGATTCACAGTGCTAGCAAAATTTTGCGACCCCAAACACAGAAATGATTGGGACCCACCTCCGTCCAGAATTCGTCGGAAGTCCGCTGAGCTTATCGAGGCCACTTGGAACTGATATGGGTGGAGGGAGGGACCCAGGGCAGGGCAGTTTGCTTACATGACTTCTCGATCTCAATCGACTCTACCCAAAAGTCTCTGGTCAGGGCTTCAGATAGTCTACGCGACAACCGGAAGTAACCTGCATGATAGGTACGAGTGAAGGCCATTATTTGCAATAATGCCCATTGTAACTGGTCTGCGTGTGGTAAAACCGCTGCTGGGTGGCTAGATGTCCCGAGCTCCACAAGTACGATATACTCATCCATTATTTGTGCCCTGGTGTATGGTCATCCCTCTCCTCGTTAGTTTGCGCTTGGTGGGACCTTTCGTGCCTTTGTAGTCTCAGCAACAATCCATGAGTAACATTTTGGGCTCAGCATGTAACCAACTAGCACCACAGACGTACATCAGTACCTGCTCTCTCAGGCGAATTTCCTTTTGTGCGTCCTGATCCCCGGTCGCACTCCGCCTCATTCCGCGTTGATTCTGTGGGCCCATGATCTCCTACCGTCGCGTCGCTCTGCGTGAGCCACTTGGGTTGTCTCCTCTCCTATGAAGGTACTTATGGCTGGCCGAGTGCTTCACTGGGTCGGGACGAACGAACATGGATAGATCGCCAGTGGGGGCCGTGCTGAATCGCATAAAGTGACGCTCCAGGTGACATTTTAAAATCGAATGGCACGGTCCACGGACAAGAGATGTCCTTGGATGCACCCGGATCGGAGTCACACGAGCCTACTTAGCCATCTGTCAATTCGTCTATGGACTGAGGGAGCTGGCCAGTGAGAAACTCGACCCAGCTCTTGACCAGGCTGTAGAGCTGTTTCTCTGAGCTCTTCGGAGTGGGTTGGTGGATCCGCTTTCGAAAGTCCGGGCTTCATTGAAGCGTTCCCCGGTCACCGGTTTGGGACAAACATTTTTGCAAAGGGGTACTTACTAGAACATAGGCAGGTGGTCCGGGTGTCGCAGCGGGGTCGTGTCGCAGTTGTAAGATAGCTTGGATAAATCGGTGGTCGAGGACATAATCGAGGATATGCTAATGAAGAGGTTGTGTCGGGGCGTCATGAAAGAGTATGTAGGGGAGACTGGAAAGTACGTAGTATGACAAAACCCCTCGCTTCCTGAGTGTGTGGCGTATTCCGGGTCGCAACCCGTACTCGTCACCTCATTCATTGTAAGTCCATGGAGGACCAAGTTGACGTAGAGATCCACGCTCGGCCTGGCCCTGACCTGTCGCGCTATGTACCCGATGTTAGCTCAGCTCCTTGCCGGCGCGCTTGAATCGGTCAATGTCAATGGTACAGGTGTCTGTACAAGTACAGATATGACGTCATGCTCCTATAGACCCTCATTAGAAGAAGAATTGATCATTCCATTGTAGACCGACATATAAATAGGCACGCTACAGCTGTATTCTGAATGATAACACCTGATCGTCTCATCTTCATTCGAAGTTAAGTTTACATACTTGATGGGGCATAATTCCGATCCGTGTAAAGCCTGACTTGAAGGTTGCACACACCTCTAACAATACATGGTCCGTCCCCACTCGGCTAGTATCGGGGCTGAAACGTCTTCACCTCACCTCATTCTCACACTAAAACTCTATTGGAATAGGCAAGTACAAATTTTATTTCACTAAGTATTGGTATACAGAGCGCATTCAAAACAAGCACTGGCCATATTCTGGCCATATTTCAGGGCCTTAGTAATAATAATAAAGTGGCACGACGAGCAAAAGGCACATCCGCTGTCAACGGGTGTCGTGTCCGGCACCTTTCCCGTCGTTCACCCGGCAATATGTCAAATATTCCTGACGCTGCCGCTGCCCGCCTCCTCGCCCCGTGCTGTCAACCGTCCGTTGTCGTCATCATGTGTCAAGTGCCATCCATGCTGCACACCCGGCTGCC
>Ga0307513_10009017_pt1 | contig 12654 bp, 14 predicted proteins | sample 15_EM_MG_FD_202174 | JGI IMG/M metagenome (GOLD analysis project Ga0307513, IMG submission 202174) | Populus trichocarpa ectomycorrhiza microbial communities from riparian zone in the Pacific Northwest, United States - 15_EM | ecosystem: Host-associated > Plants > Roots > Unclassified | place... | reverse complement strand
CACGATCCCCTCGAAGGCGAGGCTGCCGGCGAGCCCCGGTTCCAGTCGCCCGTACACGCCCTGGACGAGATGGGCACCGGCCAGGCCCGCGACGGCGCCGCCGATGACGAAGCTCCACTCGATGACGCGGGGCACGCGGATCCCGCCGTACGCCGCGAAGTCGGGGTTGGCCCCGGTCATCCGGATGCGGTAGCCGAGCGGGGTGCGGGTGATGAGCAGCCACAGCGCGACGGCGGTCAGCAGCATCACCCCGAAACCGATGTTGGCGCGGCCCAGCGGGACGCCGAACCAGTCGCTCAGCGGGGTGAGCGCGGAGTCCTGCTGGATGGACTTCGAGTGCACGGCGCTGCTGCCCGACTCCTTCAGCGGGCCGTTGACCAGGTAGTCGTAGACACGCACGACGATGGCGTTGAGCATCAGCGTGGCCACGATCTCGTTGGCACCGAGGCGTGCCTTCATCGCGCCGGGCACCAGGCCCATTCCGGCGCCCGCGGCGGCAGCCGCGGCCATCGGCACGATCACGGCGACGACGGGTGGCAGCGGCACGAAGATCGCGACAGTCGCCGCCGCCAACGCACCGGCGTAGACCTGGCTTTCGGCGCCGAGGCTGATCTGCCGGGCGCGGAAGGGGATCGCGACCGACAGCCCGAGCAGGGTGAGCGTGGTGGCGTCCTCCAGCCAGCGGCCGACGCGGAAGGAGCGTTCCAGCGGGCCGGTGAGCATCACCTCGTAGGCCCGGATCGGGTCGTTGCCGGTGGCGAGCATGACGAGGAAGCCGATGGCCAGGGCGGCCAGGATGGTGGCCAGGGCCATGCTGAGGTCGACGGCGAAGTCGCGGCGCCGGGTCGTTCGGTACTGGCGCCGGTCTTCGGTCTCGATCGCTGTCAGGGGGGTGGTGGTCACGGGGCCTCCTCCCCCAGGTCTTCCAGGCCGGCCGTGAGCCGGTCCCGGTCGTGCTGCTCGACGCCGAGCATGTAGAGGCCGACCCGCTTCTCGGTGAGGCCGGCCGTGTCGTCGAACCGGGCGACCAGGCGGCCGTCCTTGAGGACGAGCAACCGGTCGGACAGCGCGAGGAGTTCGGTGAGGTCGGCGGAGATCAACAGGACTGCGGCGCCCGCGTCACGCGCGGCGACCAGGCGCTCGTACATGAACCGCATCGCGCCGATGTCCACCCCGCGCGTGACCTGCGAGGCGATCAACAGGCGTGGCCCGGCGGAGAGTTCGCGGGCGACGATCACCTTCTGCATGTTGCCGCCGGACAGTGCGCGCACCGGGACCGACGGGTCGGGGGTACGGATCGCGTACTGGTCGATCAGCCGCTCGGCATGGGCGCGTACGGCACCCGGGCGCAGGACACCACGGCGGGCGAGGGGCGGTCGGTCGTGACGGTCGACGACGAGGTTGTCGGCGATCGACGCGTCGAGGGCGGCGCCGTTGTGCAGCCGGTCCTCCGGTACGTAGCCGATGCCGGCCCTGCGGTGTCCTGCCACGTCGAGACCGGCCGTGTCGGTGCCGTCGATGTGGACGGTGCCCTCGGTGCGGCGGCGCAACCCGGCCAGGATGTCGGCGAGTTCGCTCTGGCCGTTGCCCTCGATGCCGGCCACGCCGACGATCTCCCCGGCGGCGACGTCGAAGGCGAGGCCGTTCAGGGACTGGCCGGTCGGGGCCTCGTAGCCGAGGCCCCGTACCCGCAGGGTGGTCTCCCCGGGTCGGGCGGGGGTGCGGTCCACGTCCAGGGACATGTCGCGGCCGACCATCATGGAGGCGAGCGACCGCTCGGTGGCGTCGGCGGTGACGACCGTGCCCACCAGGGAGCCGGCGCGCATCACGCTCACCTTGTCGCTGATCTCCCGTACCTCGCGCAGCTTGTGCGAGATGAACAGCATGGTCATCCCGTTGTCGCGCAGCCGGCGCACGGCGGCGAACAGGTCCTCGGTCTCCTGTGGGGTGAGCACGGCGGTCGGCTCGTCGAGGATCAGCACGCGGGCCCGCCGGTGGAGTGCCTTGAGGATCTCGGTGCGCTGCCGCATCCCGACCGACACCTCGTCGACGCGCGCCCTGGGGTCGACGACAAGTCCGGACTCCTCGGCGAGCCGAGCGGTCGTCTCCACGGCCGCCTTCGGGTCGACCAGACCGCGCCGGCCCGGCTCGACGCCGAGGACGACGTTCTGGGCGACGGTGAAGGACGGCACCAGCATGAGGTTCTGGTGCACCATGCCCACGCCCAGCGCGATCGCCGAGGCCGGACCCCGCAGCACGCGGGGCCGTCCGCCGACCAGGATCTCGCCCGCGCTGGGCTGTTCGAGGCCGTAGAACATCTTCATCAGCGTGGACTTGCCCGCGCCGTTCTCACCGACGACCGCCCGGATCTCGCCCGGCGGGACCTCCAGGTCCACGGCGCGCACCGCGCGGACCCCGTTGGCGTAGGTCTTGGTGACCTGGCGGGCGGCGACGGCCGGTCCGTCCTTGCCCCATGGCTCGTTCATCGTCAAGGCCGTTCGGCTAGAGGGCGCTGGGCACCGTGACGGAGCCGGACTTGACCTCGTCGGCGGCTTCCTGGACCTCGGTACGGATCTTCTCGGGCACCAGCTCCTTGAAGTGGTCGTCGTTCACATAGCCGACGGCGTCCTCGGCGAGGCCGACGGTGGAGACCGAGCCGTACTTCAGGGAGCCCTTCTGGTCGTTCTGCGCGGCCTCGTACAGGGCGTTGCCGACGTTCTTGAGGATGGAGGTGACGACGATGTCCTTCTGCGCCTGGTCGGCGAGGGTCTGGTACTGGTCGGAGTCGACGCCGAACGCGTACCGCTGAGCGCCGACGGCCGACTCGAAAGTGCCGAGCCCGGAGAGCCCGGCGACCGGCCACACCAGCGCGGCGCCCTGGCCGTACATGGCGGTGCTGATCTCCTTGCCCTTGGCCGGGTCGCCGAACGGCTTGTCCCCTCCCACGTACTGCACGAGGACGTCGGAGTTCTTTCCGCCGGCGGCCTGGAAGCCCGCCTTGAATCCGACGACGAAGTCCTCGATCAACGGGATCTTCACGCCGCCCATGACGCCGACCTTCTTCAGCGATTCGGTTCCCTTGAGCGCTTTCGCAGCCACCAGCTTCTCCGCCAGGAATCCCGCGAGATAACCGCCCTCGTTCTGTTTGAACGTGACGGAGTAGACGTTCTCGCACTTGTTGGAACAGGCGCCGTTCTTGCCGCTGTAGTCGACCGGGGCGTCGAAGACCCAGAACTTCTTGTCCGGGAATTCCGGGGCGAGTTTGCCGATGTAGTCGGTGACGTCGAAGGTACCGGCGGCGAGGATGTCGTAGTCGTCGGCCGAGGCGGCGTCCTCGAAGCCGGGCTCCCACTTGGTCCGGTCGGAGCCGAGCTCCACCACCTTCAGCTCGTAGCCGAGATCCTTCTCGGCCTTCTGCAGACCCGCGTAGGCGGAGTCGAAGAACGACTTGTCACCCAGCCCGCCATTGAGCACCAATTTGATGCGCGGCTTGCCGGAGGACGACGCTCCGGAATCGTCCCCGCCCGATCCCCCGCAAGCGGTCAGCGCGAGCATCCCTGTCACCGTCACCACGATGGCGGCGCTTCGTCCGTATCTCATCATCGATCTCCTGATCGTTTCGTTGCCGAGTGAGTGGCTGAGTGAGCGGCTGCGTTGACAGTAGAAAGTGCAAAACGTTTTGGCTACGTTGCCCGGTTTCGATTTGATTTCCAGTGCGGGAATTTCAGACATCGGTCAGCAGCGCGGTCGCGGCGATGCGCAGCGTCCGGTCGAAGTCCGTCTCGCGTTCCTCGGCGGTGAGCGCGTCACCGGTGCGGAGGTGGTCGGACACGGTCAGCACGGCGAGGGCCTCGCCGCCCTCCGCGCAGGCCACGGCGTACAGTCCGGCCGCCTCCATCTCGACCGCGAGGGTGCCCCGGCGCTCCAGGGCGTCGAAGAGGGCGGGGCGGTCGAGGTAGAAGTGGTCGCTGCTGAACACCGGTCCGATGTGCACGGCCTCGCCGCCGGAGAGTTCCCGCTCGGCGGCGTCCTCGGCGGCACGCAGCATCCGGTAGGAGGGAGCGAGGGAGAGGGTCACGCCGTCCACGAGGACGCGGCTGAGGCTGGAGTCGGTGTGCGCGGCGGAGGCGATCACCACGTCCCGTACGGACACCGAGGCGGGGATCGCACCGGCCGTGCCGACCCGGACGATCCTGCGCACACCGTAGTGGCGGAACAGCTCCGTCGCGTAGATCGTCACGGACGGGATGCCCATGCCGGAGGCGAGCACCGACATCGGCACGCCCCGGTGGCTTCCGGTGTAGCCGAGGATGCCGCGTACGTCGGTGACCTGCCGCGCGTCCTGAAGGAACGTCTCGGCGATCCGCCGGGCGCGGCGCGGGTCGCCCGGCATCAGCACGAGCGGCGCGAAGTCGCCCGGCCGAGCCGCGATGTGCGGTGTGCCGGTGACGGACGTACTCACGTGCGGGGCCATCACAGCTCCGCTCCGGCGAGCCAGCGCACCAGCCGGTCCCACAGCTCGGAGTACCCGTCCCAGGCAAGGAACGGTGGCGGCGCCCAGTGCGGTGCCACGTCGGACGTGAACGCCGCCGATCTGCCCGCGCCGTGGCCGCCGACGACGAGCAGTGGGTGCCCGGCACACTCGGCGAGCAGCGACGCGTCGGGCCGGGCCGTGACCTCGTTGAGGCCCAGCAGCGCGGGCCAGGACCGATCGAGACCCCGTACGACCGCGTGCTCGCCCACCACTTCGGGGACGGCACCGGCCGGGAGCTCCACCCGGTCGTCGCGGTCCAGCATCGTCACCGGCAGGGCGGCGGCGAGCGGGGAGCGCCCCCATCGCGCGCGGGCGTCGATGCCGCTGAAGGTCAGATAGCCGCCGATCATCAGCACCCCGCCGCCCCGCTCCACGAAGCCGCGCACCAGCTCGGACCGGTCGGGCGCGGGGACGGAGTGGTTGAAGGTCTCGGGCGGGAGCTGGAAGCTGTTGGCGCCCACATCGCTGATGACGACGACGTCGTACGCGTCGAAGCCGTCGGCGGAGGCCGGTACCCGGGTCGGGATCTCGTGCGAGGGCACGTAGGTCACCTCGTGGCCGCGCGAGCGGAGCGCGTCCAGGAAGGCACCTCCGCCCTCGGTGTACTCGGAGGTGTGGAAGGCGTCGAAGCCTTTCTGATGGACCGTGTAGGTGAACCAGGACTCGCCCACAACGAGCACTCTGGGCATGGCGAACCGCCTTTCGAGGGAGGGGGGTACTGCCGCGCGGCACGGCAACTCCGAGCGGCGCGTGGGAAGTCGGGTCGGGTGAGGGTCAGCGGGCGGCGGGTGCCGTGCTGCCGCGGACCTTGAGTTCGACGGGAAGGGTGTGCCGGGAGGCGGGTGGGACCTCGCCCCGGGTGACGTACTGGAGGAGTTGCGCGGTGGCGGTGCGGCCGACGTCGTAGGCGGGCTGGTGGACGGTGGTCAGGGGCGGATGCGCCAGTGTGGCCGCCCGGATGTCGTCGAATCCGACCACCGAGACGTCGTCCGGCACCGACAGTCCCGCCTCGCGGAGGGCGGTGAGGGCACCGAACGCCATGAGGTCGTTGGCCGCGAAGACGGCCGTGCAGTCGTCGGGGAGACCGCCCTCCTGAAGGAGTTCGGCGACGAGGCCGTATCCGGAGGTCTCCTTGAAGTCGCCGACGCGTTCGACGACCTCGCCCCGGAAGGCCCGTACGAATCCGTTCGCCCGGGCGTTGCTGCTCTTCAGGGCACGCGGGCCGGTCAGCATGAGGGCGCGGCGGTGGCCGAGCGCCCAGAGATGCTCGCCGACCAGCCGTCCGCCCGCCTCGTGGTCGGCGGTGGCGATGAGGGCGCCTTCGAGGCCCTCGACCTCCTCGTCGGCGAGCGCGATGGGGAACTTGCCCATCAGGGCCTCCAGTCTCCGCCGGGACGGCGGGGATCCCGAGGCGTACACCATGCCGTCGATGAACCGGCTGCGGATCATGCCGAGGTAGCGGTCCTCGCGGTCGGCGTCGAACTCGGTGTTGCACAGGATCAGGCCGTAGCCGAGGTCGTGGGCGGCGTCCTCGGCACCCTTGGCGAGTTCGGCGAAGAAGGTGTTGCTGATGTCCGGGATCAGCAGGCCGATCACCGAGGTGGAGCCGGCCTGGAGGCTGCGGGCCAGCGACGCCGGGACGTAGCCGAGCCGGTTGACGACACTGCGGACGCGGGCGGCGGTGTGCTCGTTGACCGGCCGGTTGCCGCTGAGGACGTGGGAGACGGTGGTGGCGCTCACTCCGGCCGCCGCGGCCACGTCCTTGATGGACGCGGGGCGCCGGACCGCCGCCCGCGCATACGGCTCAGGGGTCATAGTGCTGCACCGCCCTGCCGTGGGAGGTGTCGAGGATCCGGGCCACCCGGGTGTCGGCCTCGGCCAGCAGCGCCGGCACGTCCACGGTGAGCAGCCGGCCGTCGCGCATCAGGACCCGGCCGTCCACGACGACCGTGCGTACGTCACTGGCGCGGGCGCTGTAGACCAGTGCGGCGCGCGGATCGTGCAGCGGACGGCAGTGCAGCCCCGACAGGTCGGTCAGGACGAGGTCGGCGCGCATGCCCGGCTCCAGCGCCCCGATCTCCTTCTGCAGGCCGAGGGCCCGGGCCCCGCCGCGCATGGCCAGGCGCAGGGTGTCGGAGACGGTCATCCAGGTGGCGTCCCGCACGGCCTGCTTCTGGGTGAGGGCGACCAGCCGCAGCGCCTCCCACACGTCCAGCGTGTTGTGGCCGGCGGCGCCGTCCGTGCCGACCGCGACCGCGACTCCGGCGCCGAGCAGGTCGCGGATCGGGGTGAGCGGGGACAGGGCGTGCTTGAGATACACCTTGGGGCAGCAGGCGACGGCGGCCGTGCCCGCGTACTCGGCCAGCAGCGGCATGTCGTCCTCGACGATCCCGCAGCCGTGCGCGATCAGTGCCCCGGCGTCCAGTACGCCGGTCTCGTGCAGCACCCGGATCGGGGTGACGCCACGCCGCTCCAGGCTGGACTGCGTCTGCTCCAGGTGCTCGGCGGCGTGGATGTGCACCCGCAGGCCGAGCCGCCGGGCGTGCCCGGCGAGGGTCCGCAGGTCGCCGTCGTCGACCGTGTACGGGGCGTGCGGCCCGAGCGAGACGGTCACCCGGCCGCCGGCACGGCCGTGCCACGCCTCCGCGAACCTCACCGTGCCCTCCAGGGCTTCCTCGCCCCGGCTGCTGAAGTACGTGGGCGCGATATCGGCCCGCAGACCGGTCTCGGCGACCGCCTCGGCGATCTGCTCGGGGAAGAAGTAGTGGTCGGCGAAGGTGGTGACGCCGGAGCGGATCATCTCGGCGCAGGCCAGCCTGGCGCCGATCCGTACGTCGGCGGGGGTGAGGTTGGACTCCATCGGCCAGACGCGGTCGTTGAACCAGCCCTCGACCGTCACGTCCTCGGCCGCGCCGCGCATCAGGGTCATGGGGCTGTGCGTGTGCGCGTTGATCAGGCCGGGTACGGCCAGCAGTCCGCGCCCGTCGATCACGTCAGCCGCGGGACCCGGACCGAAGGGGCTCCCGGTCGGTCGTACGTCCTCGATGAGGCCGTCCGCCACCACGATGTCCTGCGCCCGCAGGATCTCGCACTCGCCCTGCGTCGGGACACGCAGCACATCGCAGCCGCTCACCAGGAGGCGGCCGGTCGGCGGAGGCGTTCTGTCGCTCATGGCGCACAAGCTAGATATCCAAAACGTTTTGCACAACCATCAGTTTTCACCGGGACGGACGGCGCAGCTCCCTGTCGGGGGTGCACGGCCGCACGGGCGCGCACGGCCGGGGCTGCGTGGATAACGGTGAGTGAGCGTTCGAGATGCTCGGTGACGGGGGCGCTGTTTTGCTGGTGTGGCCCGCTCTTCCCCGTCACACAAGGAGTGATCATGAGCGTTGCAGGCGAGTCCGGCGGCCGTGCCAGGGAGATGCGCCAGAAGGCGCAGGAGATGGAACAGGCCGCAGAGCGTGCCACCGACCCGGACGAGCGTCAGCGGTTGAAGGAGAAGGCCCGCCAGCTCAAGGAGCAGAGCGAGCGGCAGGGCGGCACGGGCAGCAGGGACACCGACCCCATGGTGTAACAGCCCCATGCGCACCGGCCGGTGGCCGTCCCCGCGACCTTCCGCGCGCGAGGCCACCGGCCGGTCATTCTTGTCTCCGTTACCGCGGCGCGGTCGGAGACCGGCGCCAGTGCGACGTGGCCCACGATCGTGCCCCCGAGAAGCTGGGTCACCACCCGATCGGATTCAGCGGCCGCGTCGGCCGCTTCCTGCCGGTCCCTTTGCCACTGACAATCAGCCGTGGCCGGTCGCCCGCGCCAGCCACGGGTAGGCGGATGTCCATCCCGGCTCGCCCTCCTCGACCTCCGCACGGCCTGCGGCGATGTCGCCGAGTGTGCGGAAGTCCTCGCCGTGGGAGTCCGCCCCGGAACGGAAACCATGAGGGAGGAGCACGGAGTCGTCCCCGTCGGAGAAGAGGGCGCGGACCACTTCGGGTCGCTCGCGCGCCTCCTTCAGCAGTGCGGGCTGGATCTTCGCCAAGGTCAGCCACATGGACATGCGTTTCCCTTCCTTTCCTTTCCGGAATCCGCGGTCTCAGGCGCCGTGCTCCGGACCGGTGTGCGACAGTGCGGCGACCAGCGCGACCCGGGAACGTACACCGGCCTTGCGGAAGATGCGGGTGAGGTGGGCTTCGAGGGTCTTCGGCGAGACGACGAGGACGCGGGCTATGTCGATGTTCCCCGCCGCGCGGCCAGTTCCCTGAGTGCCGTGGCCAAGCGGGTCTTCCCGATGCCCGGCTCTCCGGTGATCTCCACGACCGAGCCCCGGCCGTCGCCCAGCGCGTTCACGATCCGTGCGAGTACGGAGAGTTCGGTCTCCCGCCCGACGGGGCGCTCTCCGGCAGCCGGTACGTCCACTGCGGTCATGAGCGCCGTTGCCCCTCGCAGGTGCGGTCGGGCGCGTATCCGGGGCGGCCTGGCCGCGGGACGCTCGGCTCCCGCACCTCCGGTGTCGATCGCCCTGCCCACGCCCTCCTCGCCGGCCCGTGCGCGATCCTCCTGCGCGGCCCGGCCGGCTCAAGGGAGGACACCTGCCGGGGTGCGTACGGCCTGACGCAGGCGGGCGGCGTCCTGGCTGGGGGGCGCGCCGAACTGGCGGCGGTACTCCCGGCTGAACTGTGACGGGTTGTCGTAGCCGACGCGGTGGCCGACCCCGGTGACGTCGCCCGGGAGGGTGGCGAGCAGCAGCCGGGCTTCCTGGAGCCGGATCTGCTTCTGGAACTGGATGGGGCTCATCGCGGTCACCGCCTGGAAGTTGCGGTAGAAGGCGGAGACGCTCATCCCGGACAGCCGTGCCACGTCCTCGACCCGGAAGGGCTGGGCGTAGTGCTCGCGGATCCAGCGCACGGCCCGGGAGACGTGGCTGAGGCTGCTGTCGGCCAGGCCGAGCTGACGAACCGTCGCACCTTGCTCCCCGGTGATCACCCGCCACAGGATCTCGCGCTTGACCAGCGGGGCCAGGACGGCCCGGTCGCGGGGCTCGTCGAGCAGGCGCAGCAGCCGTACCCCCGCGTCGAGCAGGGCGGCCGGAGCGTTACTGACGGCGATGCCCGACGGCGCGCCTCCGCTGGTGCGGGGGATGTCTGCGGGTCCGGCCTGCAGCAGCAGTTCGGCAACGGCGGACGGTTCGAGCACGAGACCGAATCCGAGCGCCGGCTGTTCGGGGTCGGCCTGGGTGAACTGTCCGGTGACGGGCAGATCGACGGATGCGACCAGGTACTGCCCGGGCCCGTACTCGTACACCCGCTCGCCGAGGGCGAGTCGTTTGGCGCCCTGCGCGATGACCGCCAGCACCGTGCCCGACATCGAGGGTGACGGCGGATCGGGCCGGTCGACCTTCGAGATGAGGACGCCGTCGATGGCGGTGGTCCAGTCGGGGCGGGCATGCCGGGCCAGCAGGGTGCGCAGCTCTTCGAGGTACATGCGTCCATTGCAGCACCGCTCCACGCTGTGGCTCCCGTGTTCGCGAGGATCGTGCAAGTAGGAGCGAGCATCGTTCTAACGTTTTCGCAGGTCAGGCCGGTTGAATGGAATCACCTCACTCCATCACCGTGAAAGAGGAAGCCATGATCGTCAATTACGGTTTCAACGCCACCCTGACCGCCAGGCCCGGAATGGGCGACCGACTGGTCGACCTGCTGCTGACCGGCCTGAACGAGGGCAGCCCCGGCGCGGGCGAACACTGCGTCGTCTATCTCGTCTCCCGCTCCGCGTCCGACCCCGACATCGTCCATGTCACCGAGGGGTGGACCAGCGAGGAGGACCACCACCGGATCTTCGCCGGCGAGGCCGCCCAGACCATCGTGGCGCAGATCGACGGCCTGCTGGCCAAGGAGTCCGAGTACACCGACTACGTCCCGGTCCGCGGCAAGGCCGCCTTCTGACCCGCCGATCGCCCCGTACCCCGGCCCTCTCGGCCCTGCTGCCCCGGTGCCTCGACGCCTCCCGAGTCGGCCCTCTCCTCGCCCGACCGTCCGCCACCACCCCGCGAAAGGCCGCGACCATGACCACGGCACGCCCCACTCTGGACCCCGAACTGCGTGAGCTGCTCGCCGACATGCCCCTCATGTCCCGGCTCAGCCCAGAGATCCTCGCGCAACTGCGCCGGGTCCCGTCGACGCCCGTCGAGCCCCTCCTCGCCCACCGGCAGGTCGACCTGCGCGAAGTCACCGTGCCCGCCAAGGACGGTGCCCCGATCCCTCTGTCGGTCTTCAGCCCCGCGAACACCGATCGCACCACCGCCGCACCCTGCGTCTACTGGATGCACGGCGGCGGGATGGTCATGGGTGACCGCTTCTCGCAGATCGACATCCCCCTGGAGTGGCTCGACGAGTTCGGTGCGGTCGTGGTCTCCGTGGACTACCGGCTCGCGCCCGAGGCCACCGGCACCGCTCTGGTCGACGACTGCTACCAGGGCCTGCTGTGGGTCGCCGAACACTCCGCCGAACTGGGCATCGACCCCGCCCGGATCATCGTCGCGGGTGCCAGCGCGGGCGGCGGCCTCGCCGCCGGTGTCACCCTGCTGGCCCGTGACCTCGGCACCCCCGCGATCGCCGCGCAGATGCTGATCTGCCCCATGCTCGACCACCGCAACACCAGCACCTCCAGCCGTCAGTACTCCGGCGGGCCCGGCGTGTGGACCCGCGAGATGAACGAGTTCGGATGGCGTGCCGTCCTCGGCGACCTCACCGACCAGGAGATACCCGAGTACGTCTCACCCGCGCTGGCCGACGATCTCTCCGGCCTGCCGACCACCTACATCGACACCGGCTCCGCCGAAGTCTTCCGCGACGAGGACACCGACTACGCCACCCGTATCTGGGCGGCCGGCGGCCAGGCCGAACTCCACGTCTGGGCGGGCGGTTTCCACGGCTTCGACGCCCTGTACCCGCAGGCACGCATCTCCGCCGCAGCCCGCCGGACCCGCACCGCCTGGCTCACCCGGCTCCTGCTGCCGGACTCCGCCGCATAGCGCCACCGGCGCACCCACACACCACACGCACACCACCCATGCACCACACGCACACCAGGAGGAACACCATGAAGGTCGCCGTCGTCACGGGCGCCAGCTCCGGCATAGGGCGAAGCGCCGCGATCGAGATCGCGAAAGGCGGAAACGGAGTCATCCTCACCTACAGCAGCAACCCGCGAGGAGGGCTGGAGACGGCCGCCACCATCGAGAAGGAGGGCGGCACGGCCGTCGCACTCCCCCTGGACGTCAGCGAAGCAGGCACCTTCACGGCCTTCCGCGACACCGTGACCGACGTACTGCACGACACCTGGCAGCGCGACACCTTCGACTACCTGGTCAACAACGCCGGTTTCGCACAGACGTCGTTGATCGAGGACACGACCGAGGAGATGTTCGACAGGCTCATGCGCGTCCTCCTGAAGGGCCCGTACTTCCTGACGCAGAAATTGCTGCCCCTGATGGCGGACGGCGGGGCCGTCGTCAATACGAGCAGCAACTCGGCGACGGCGGTGACCGGCCTGGAGCCCGGCTACTCCGCCTACGCCTCGATGAAGGGCGGACTGGACGTGCTGACCCGGTACATGGCCAAGGAATTCAGCACGCGTGGCATCCGCGTCAACGCCGTCTCGCCGGGGTCGACCCGCACTCGGATCGCCGACGACGCCTTCAGCCGGTTCCCCGAGGTCGTCCCGGCCCTCGCCGCGAAGACCGCGCTCGGCCGGGTCGGCGAACCCGACGACATCGGCGCGATGATCGCCACACTGGTCTCCGCCGAGAGCCGCTGGGTCACCGCTCAGAACATCGAGGTGTCGGGCGGCTACAACCTCTAGCGGAAGGCTACGGAAAGTCTTGGTGCAGGGGCGTCTGGCCGTCGGAGCCACGGGCGGCCTCCTCGGTCACCGCGGTCAGCGCCTCCAACTCCGCCAGGCCCGCGGTCTCGACGCGGAGAAGCCCGTCGTCGGCGCCGGTGACTTCGAGGCGCCGGGAGATGGAGATCCCGACGGGCACGTACGTGGCCCGGTGCTCCATGATCCGAAGAGCCCGGCCGATGCGGTACGCCCGGGTGATCGTCTGGCTGAAGGTGTTGCTCGGCCGG
>Ga0307513_10009016_pt1 | contig 12654 bp, 15 predicted proteins | sample 15_EM_MG_FD_202174 | JGI IMG/M metagenome (GOLD analysis project Ga0307513, IMG submission 202174) | Populus trichocarpa ectomycorrhiza microbial communities from riparian zone in the Pacific Northwest, United States - 15_EM | ecosystem: Host-associated > Plants > Roots > Unclassified | place... | reverse complement strand
CGTTGTTGTTACGGGTCTACTTGATGTACGACCATCCCTGCCTTTCCGGGCCTGGTGTCCGTCAATGTCGTTGCGGGTCTACCCGATGTTCGACACTATTTCTGAAGGGTGCCTGATGCTTCGCCAAAGGTCCCTTGGTGCCCAATATTGCCTTTGAGGGCGTACTCGACGTTCGCCACTGCCACCACGGGCCTACTTGATGTCCACCTGTCTTCCCGGGTCCACTTGATGTCCATCTGTTCAACGTCCAACAGATTTCCGCGTTTTTCACTTCTTGGTATCTATCAGTCCACTTAGTTTCCGACAGTGTCTTACTGGAATATCACCGACTTCGCTGTCATATGTCACTCGCACAACAGCTTCTTTAATGTTCGTTATCTTGTATCCAGAGAATGTGCGACGCTTGCTCGTTTGACGTCCGCCGGGTGTCCAACACGAGAGATGGTACATGTCTGGGGAAGAAAGTAATCCTAATCCCTACCGTACATACCGTGGTCACGACGTTGCGAATATCCTTCAAATAGATAAATTAATAAGAAAATCCGCCTCAATACGATGAGGGAAGCGTTGTGGGTGGGGTGACACCAAGCATGGGAAACGATCGCGGCCGAACTGGCGCCCGGCGGAACACATACAAGTCACAGACACGGCCTCCTTGCCAGAGATAGCCAGAGAAACATCTCGAACGATATATTCCATATGATCAATACCCACACACAACTAACAAACGTGCCGTAGACGAAGAGGACCCGTGTGCTACGGCCTTAGGTAGAATCAGTGCACAGGATGCTGAACAAGGGTGAGCCAGGGGACGCTCCGAAAGACCAACGACCTACCGTCGGAGCGAGTCTTTGAAGTCGAGGGAGAGAGCAGGTTTGGGGTCCAGATCCAAGTACTGAGATTTGTCCAAGGCGTCGAGGTAACTCGGATCATAAAAATTGATCGGCAGTGCCTTGACCACGCGCGACCCAGTGTCGATCTTGGAGGATCTCCGTCGTTTGACCTTGTACCGTGCGGTGGTGTTAACTGTCCCGCCGCCAATGGAGTCAAGTTTGTGTAACCAGTCGGTGATCGAGGGATTGCGCCAGAAAGGACGGGTGCTGTGGAGACATCGATCGTCGCCCGCGTCTCGCTCGTCGGAGCTCATACCGTCTTCTTCAGCGAGATGTTGGATAATGGGGAGGAACTCCCGGAGGTCCTGCACTTCATTCACGACCTTAAGTCGTGATTCAGTCAGCTGAGAAACGTGAGCTCGTTGTGCTGATCATGATCTTCGAAGGAGTTGACGTACCCGATGCCTGCGCATATTCTTCGTAAGTAACTCTTGGAACCTTGTGTAGCTTTGTATGTCAGGAAAACCGGACGCCACAGCGTGGTGGGAATTGAATGTAGGCAGAAGTTGGTAAAACTCGTAAGACGCGTCCATGAAGGTTTTCCCCTCAGTGCCCGGGTATCGTGCCGCGAAAAAGTCTTGAGCGAATACTTGACAGGCATGTAGGTTCCACCACGAATTTGGCCCAGAGGTAGGATCGATGCGAAGGCGGTCGAAAGTGGGCCCAGGGTGATCACCGTTCAAAAAGTCCAAGACTTCCGCGGCCGCTGGAACATCCAATTTCAGCGGTGTGAGGGGCCCGCCATTGCGGGAGTATAACATTTTCTCCGCGTGAGACTTCACTAGGAGCTAAACCAGAGTAAGGATCACAGGCGCGATCTTACAGATGAAAAGTGTTACCTCGAAATCTTTGTCAGCCTCGCCCGCTGACGAGGGTGTTGAATGACTGAGTTTTTGGAGTTGCGTCTCGAACGAGGCGAACCTGTGATTCAACGTGTCCTCGAAGGAATTTATTTTGTCCATCACCCTCAGTAGAATCATGTCCATACGCGCGTTGGGTTGTCTGCGGAACCCCATATTCCCGTCGTCGATGACGGTGGCCGTGCCCCGAAATTGGGCGGACGTCGTCTACGACATGTGAGGGTCGATCCAGTGGCATGACGAGTAGAAAAACAGACCCCCTGAAAGGCGCCACCATCTCCGTGATGTGGCGACGAAGACGAAAACATAGCCTCCTCCTGTACGCGTATCTAGGGGACGAGCGACATGAGAAACCTATTGTGGAGCAAAATGTTGCCAGTTTACCTCAACCTGATTGATTGGATTTCGGGCGTGTTGGACATTCTCCCCTCCGACGGGATCCTGTGCCATGCCGGTTATGAACTGGAAGACGTTCTTCATAAAAAACCCGAGTGAGCCCGACGCAGAGAAAGTTACCGTGGGTTCTCGTTCACGAAGTGGTTCGTAGTCGAATGTGCTTGGGTCGGATTCTTCATTCCCTTGCGACGAGGTGGACTTTGAACCAGATAATCAATGAAGAGTCACGGCCTTTGACTAGCGGTGAGACATACCATCTCAGTATCCGATGAGGTTCCACTTGCGGGTGGCGTGCCGCCGAAAAAACCTTCCAGACTTGGCTGCGGGGTGTTGCCGTTCAGTTTGTATCGCTTTGAGGATCGGTCGTTATTCAACACAGGGGTGGTGTAGTCTGCCTGACTCGGGATAGGTTCAAGCACAAAGATATGATATGCGGCCGCACCTTCCGTTTGAGCATAGAGAGTGAAGTAGAGACGAAAGAGGTGTCCTAGGCGACACCTTCACCCCCAACCTCAAGTATCCATTTCCAAGCCGGCAACGTATGTTCATGTCTTGCAGCTGTCCAGCCAGAAGAGCTACGGATCAGATACCGTGAGATGAGGGTATCGTCAAGTGAATTGGACGCTGGTTGACGTGCGTTTGCGTTTGCGTTCAACGTTCACGGTCACCGGTCACCCGCTAGCGCTGTTGCGCTCGATCAGCCGACCGTTGCCTGGTCGGCTCCAAACTTGGCTCGGTGCACCTCGGCCTTCTCCCTGGTTCCCGCCAGTGAAGACGCGTACAGCGTACAGTGATAATTCCATTTGGTATAACCTTCCCGCCTGCTGATTTTCCATTTCTTGTCGACGACCCGACCCGATCACCCAGGAACTCCATGAAACGATTGGCGAAAGACAACGGAATGGCCCAATTTGTTACGAATAGTGCTTTCGGGCGTCCTGGATAAATCCCGCACAAAGACAAGCGTCGTTTCAACCCTCATTCATGGTTACTGACCCAATTTTGGAGAGCAAAATGTGCCGCCTTAAAATGTGGAAGATTGATCACGGCCGGACATGAAACCCCACCCCAGCTTCTTTTATGGCCCCGGAACCTTGTCTCATGGCCATGGTGGTCCTGCGTATTGCTCCCAACCTGATCAACGCGATCGTTGACCAGCTTCGGGACGATACGCCATCGCTTAGGCACTGCTCCATGGTAGCGAAGCGATGGCGAGATAGGTCTTTAAAATGGCTCTTCAGGGCAATCGTCCTTCATATCACTGCAGACCCCTGGTCATATATCCAATGGCTTGGAGAGCCCACTCCAGGTATGTTTCGGGGCAAGCTGAGGGTTGTATTCGTTTGACATCGACCGCCTAGGATTACGTCTGGCCACGAAGTATGCACGAGGGTTACGCCTTGTCCAGCGGCCGTCATTCACGTGGATCGTCCCCTTTCTACTTCACCCAATCCTTCACCGATTCGCGATGTTCAACAACGTCACGTCGCTTTCCCTCAACTCTTTTTCGATCAATCATTTCAACGAAGACGACACCACCGGGATCTTTGGACACTTCTTCCCGACAGTCCGGGAGTTAAATCTCGAGAATCCATGCTCTGGCGTGAACGGCTTGGTCCGATTTATACTTCACTTCCGGGTCCTGGACGACTTAAGTATCAGTAACCCAGAGTGGGATGACGAAGATGGCACCCCACTGGATTTGACTTCAACAGAACCACCTCCCTTTCGTGGGGAGTTGTACTTCCTGGGGCTGCATGCCGATTCGGCTGATTTTATCGACCTTCTAGCTCGCTTTCCAATCGCTTTCCAGCAGGTTTTGGTTGTCAACTGCCAGTTGCCACCTGCTCCGATCAACCGACTCCTGAATCAGCTCTCGCAGAGCTTGAGAGCATTTTCCATGTCTGCGTGGTTTGACAGTGAGTGAAAAGCTTATTCAGTCTTACCTTGTCTGCTGACGATCCAAACGCAGGCGATTACTTCCCGAGTGTCGACCTCTCTCCATGCACGGGGGTCAAGGAAATCCGGTTTTTTGTTGGGATGGTCCCGGTGGTCATATTTCCTTTCCAAGGCATGCGTGAGGTGCTGGCATCGGTTTTGTCGTGCCAAGTCCAGACAATCGTCTTGGACTTCATCGACGACGGTCCAGGCGCCTTTGACGAGGTTTTCTTTCGAGGCGTTGCCGGATTGGACGCTCAGCTCAAAAGGATCGCAACGGAGTATGAGGGGGTTGGAAAGACAGTGGTCAAACTTTCTGCAAATGACCCGTTCGTTTTGGGACCTTATTTGACCGATTTCGGGGCGTGTGGAATCTTGGTTTTTGGGTCTCGGGCTGGAGATTCGCTTAATTGCGGGGATATACAGTGGTTTACTGGGGATGATAGGCGGTAGATGCCTCTATTATAGCTTGTTTCGAAGTATCTACCGACCGAAACAGGACACCTATCCAGGGAGTTGTTACAAACCACCACGTCTTGACTTGCACAAGGCCGTGAACCTCACGACGGGCTGAGGTCTCCCCCGTTAAAAATCCGGTGGGGTTTTTCGTAACGGCCTCCCAAATGAACAGTAACTGACTATTGAAAACCTATCGAAGCAATACCAAAAAAAACAGAGCGACAGATATCATAGTCACGGCGAACGTAAAGCAGGGGACCAAATCCCGATGGTACCCCTTCCCTCTGCCACCACTTGCTACGGGTGCAGGATCCGACAAGGTGTTTTTCATGCGACGCAATCTTTCCTACCCTCGAACGTCAGTGTGTGTTAATTCGACTGTGACTCTCGCACAATTTGCTGCATCTGTTTAACGATGACATCGTTATTGGATGCTATATAGGCCTCGAGGTCCTCACAACGTTTCTCCATATTTTCAACAACTTGACACCGGAGCGGTCAGCCCGTTTTCACGTTATATATCAGTCGGCTTACGTGTTTGTGTCGGACCGTGAACCTCTTCAGAACTTGGGCGATCGGAAGGGGCGGTCCAAGCGTTGTCCCCGTCGAGAACCAGGCCAAGTTCGTGCAGAGTTTTGTAGGTCAACTCGTTCATGGATGCCTCTTCTCTGGCCAAACTCGCCGCTATGTTGCAGACGTAGTCAGCGATGTCTCGGATTTGTGCAGTTGTGTCCTGCAGCCTCGAAACTGGATCGCGTAAGGGTAGATGGAGTTCCAGGACAGTGTAACTCACGCTCGTCATTGAGGCCCTTAAAGGAGTCGGCTTTAACTCGATGACGCCTCAGCAGTGCATTAGGTTGATGAGTCTGTTACAGCTTCCTTCGAACCCTTGATCGGTGGACGCCGGATGGAAAAGCGTACGTGATGAAACCGTTCTAGCGATTCCTGCAAACTATCTGCCTCGAGTTGGAGGTGCCGCACGTGTGCCTCCGACAAGGAACTGATCTTCTCGGTCCATTCCCGGACACGGGACGATACTGCGCCTTGATCAACTGGCGGAGGGCGGAAATCGGAGGATTGTAACGGACCAGAGTGGATTGAATCACGGACTTTCAATTGGCTAAGCGATATTTCCTCTGCCAAGTTTTCCTAAGCGTGGATTGAGAGAACAGGAAACACGAGAGATAGTGTCACGCACGTCGGCGGACGCACTCTGCGCTTCAATCGCCCATAGCTCCTCTAATCTTGCAGGGAGGGTCTTCAGTAACCGAAATGGCTCTTCGGTGTCCATGGCTGTTAAGAGGGCTTGTGCAATTTCCGCAGCCATGTCGGACATCGTGCCTACGGAATAGAGACGGAAGAAGCCAGGGATGCGGGGTTTGGGGAGCAGAAAGCGGAATTTCGTAAACAAGTGACATGAATATAGGATCAACAGCTGGGCGTGGTTTGTTGGTGATTGTGGAAGCTGAAGAACTCGTCCGATCGTGCCCGTGACACGAGAATGTCGGAACGTCATCTCTCGCCCGAACCTCCACGTTCTTCCTGTGTGGGTGGGTGGCGTCTTCACTGTCCGGTAACGTATCAACTGTTCGGTAACTTGCCCGCTGTCCGGCTTCGATAGCGTCTTCACCGTCCAGTAACGTACTCCCTGTTCGGACCATTTCTTTGCGCAATATCATCTTCACTGTGCGATACCACCTTCTCGTGCGATGACATTGCGACGCATTCACCACTCTTCGCGACCTATATATGTGACTACCAGCCTCCCACTGGCCCAATCTCGGGTCCCAACAGATCCGGTCATACCAGCCTTCCACTCGATTCTCGATCGACTCCCCGCCGGTGCCCCACATGGCCGAAAACTCGAATGTGAACCCTCCGTAAGTGTCGAAGCCTTTTGCGTGTCCGTTGCCCTCATCCCTCTCGAAGTCAACGATCGCCCCCGCCAATCAACACCATCTCCACCGAACTATTGTCGATGATTTTTCGCCTTGCAAGGGATAAATTGCTGCCGCACCTCGGCACGTTCGACTTACATCGCCAAAACCTTTCTATCGTTCGTCTCTCCACCGTCTGCCGTCTTTGGCGAGCCGTCGCTATTGGGGACGCCGTCTTATGGTCCAATATCGCTTTCTCGACCTCACGGCTGTCAACAATAAGGTGTGCCGCCGAGTTTTTGCGGAGGTCCCAGAGAACCTTGCTCAGGGTTCAAATCATCGATATCCAAAGGGACGTAATCTCAAACTTCGCCCGAGTGTCCACTCTCATGGACGAGATTGCACGACAAAGTGATAGGATCGCGAAGTTTGAGGCCGTGGGCCTCTCGGAACTCATCGCCGAAGCCCTCGTTTATCCTGCGAATGACCTCACCCATTTGACGATCAATGAGCGTGGTCCCGGGGAACTTCCCCTCATCTTCGGTGGCCAGCTATCACGCCTCAGGCAACTCACTCTTTCGAACCCCTCTGGGTGGTCCCTGCGAGCGCTCCCAAGTGTCACCAAAGTAATCGTACATGGGGGCGACCGGGGTATCGGTGTCGGGCCCTTGATGAACTTCCTTGACGGGGCCACCAACCTTGAGCAGCTTTCTTTGTCAAGCCTTCGGGGTTCAAGGGTCGATCGTCGACATGCGGCACGGCCGCCGACCGCTCTTCCGTCACTACGCGAGCTGAGGATTGCTTTTTGTGATGCCTCGAGAATTTTGAACCATTTGGACCTCCCCCTTTCGGCGCGAGTATCAATCCTCAGTGGTTACGAATCTAACAACCGCCACATGCTCCAGTACCTACCCACAGCGACCAGCTTCCAGTCTCTTCTCCACGACACCCAAGCTCTGACAGTTAGCCTGGATGCCACAGGTAACGGATCCCACCTGATTACCCATCGGGGTGGTCAATCTTCGTGCTTCGTACAAGTTTGTGACGAACACAAGCAGATTGATCAAAAGTGGGTTCTTCGGACCATCGACACGATCATCGAATTCAAGCCATTTCACCTTATCGGGTCGCTGATCTTGTCCGTCGAACAATGTTCTGTACCATGGAGGAGGTGGTTACCCCGGTTGGTTCGGATAGTTAGCATGGACGTCTGCTCCGTCGATGTCGAGGAAGTGGTGCACGAATTGAGCAGAATACACCCTGATCGGGATGGCCCTGTATGTCCATCTCTACGGCATCTCTCACTCAAGCGCATGGGGTGTGGGCCAGCATCAGACTCCTCGGTCCTCAAGTTATGCCTTCTAGCTCGTTCTCAAGTGTACCATCCGATCACTTGGTTGCGGGTTCGGACCCGGGATTGGACCGCCGTTGATCGAATGGACCTGGGGTGGAAGGCTTTGATAACGTCTCAAGGTAGGCCGTTGCACATTAATACCGATAATCTCAATGCTGAACACCACGCACCGTATACCCCAGAAACGGCCGGTGGTATTACGACCACTCTCATGAACAACTCACGATACAATGTCGATAGTGTATAAAAAACTGTATCCGAATATTGTGCCCGCGTTGGGGCTGTAATACACGACTACCTGATCTGATATCCGTACGCTGAACTTGTCAGAATGCCTGGAGTCGCATCGAAAGCGCCGAGATGGTCTACCGAGGGTGGATCAACATTAGGTGGCACGGGCGTGGCGTCGAGGCGCTTAGAAGTTTTCTACCCTAACTTGCTCAATCGATCTCTTCCCCCAGTGTCATTGTCCCCCCTTCCTCCTTTCCCCTCTCTCTGTCCCGCAAATCCTGCGGGTTTAGTCCGCTCATGGGTTTGGTGGTCTTGTTGGTTTAGGTGCGTTTCTGGTGGTGCTTTGTTACCTCCAACTTCTTACCGTCGGATCACCACCTCCTGTGACAGACAGCAAATTCTCCCCATCTCCACCTAAAACGCGACGATAGCCCCCTCGGGGGTGGATGGGTAACTCGATTCTTCGACCTCCGACAGCCCCCCGGAGCGCGGCTTAGGATCCCTATCGACGATCTACACGTCGACGTTGGTCGTCGCCCCCGTCCATCCAGCATACCCTTGCTTGGGTTACCCACCTCCGCATTTTCATCTGTTCCGGTGGTCTCCAAGCTCAAAATTGGGTATCCCCAAACAACCATGCAGCCCCACCTCGTCGTTCCGTGACGCTCGGAAGCGACTTTTGCCTGCGGGATATCACTGGGCTGCCCCAGCATCAGGATTAAGTCTCGGGGACTCGACTCCGTCCCTGGGTGCGGCCGTCGAGGGGTTCTGCAAGTCCGAGAAGGAGCTTGTGTAGGTTTTCTTTGTTCACGGCCCTTTTTCGGTGTCTCATTAACGCATCACGCGCAGCTTTTATGTCTTCAGTATGGGATCAGTTGTCTCCCTCTCTCGACCCGGCTGTCGGTCAGCAACAACCTTTCCCCTTTTATTCAACCTCCTTCCTCAGAACCTCTGTCCACGACTGGCGCCTCTCTACCGCCCGATAGTCCTATCCTTATTCCAAGGTATTAATTCCTTTCGCGAGATGGTTTCTCTGTGCTGAGTTTTAAATAGCACCACGGTTATCATCTTCCCCTACCGAGAGCTCGGGTGTCTCCTCGTCATCGGTGCCCGCTTCGAGTCCAGAACGACCAACCATCGTTCGGAAGCTTTCTGGTCCCCGTTCCCCCAACCCATCCACTTCCGCGTATGATTATAACCCCCGATAACCCTCGACTGACATCTTAAACCAAACCCCGAACAGCAGTCAACACCAAGCAGTTCGCCGCTGGTGATTACACAGATTACATACCTTCGGCCTATACCCAGACGCAAACAGGCGTCAGTGGTACTTACACTGTGACACGTACCAAGGGGAGCTATACCTCAACCGCCGGAAGTGACAGTTACTGTCCGGTGGTTCCTTCGGACTGACGGCGGATTCTTATAAGCCATCCCCGACCGCCACTCCTACCTCAACCCTCCGGCGCCCGACAACAACACGCTCCCCTCTGCCCACTGTCCAGAACACCATCAATACTTGGAAGGAGAGCAAGCCCGCTAAGGGTGATGAAAAAGCCTACGGATAACGAGGAGGGCTGTTCAGTATTTGTAGGTGAGTTGAGAGGGGTCCAATCAGGTTTGGGACCATAGTTTAAGAAATCCTTGAGATGCGCACTCGCAGCTTGTGGAGGGAGAACTGCCAACGATACCTAAAACTGGACCCGAGACCGCAAGTGGTTTACTTCCGCCGCCGTTTGACGTGCCGGGGCCAGGAAATTATGAAAATGCAGGAGGAAACCAAGAGGTATGTTTGGCTGGATATATTGTCGTGAGCGTCGATTTCTAATATGCCTAATAGCCCCTGAGGATCGGTCTCCTCTGGTATCTGGGTATTTGCGCACCCCCCTATCAGTGGCAGAGTTGTCAAGCGGTGCTCTGTCCTCGCGTGCTTCTCCTCTCGTGGATTTCTCCGGGTAGTGGAAGGGGAATTGTGACGTTGCATTTGCTCAACCGCATTGAGGTTCGCTCGGTGCCATCTCCCATTCACCCGACCGCGAGGGACGATATTGGTACCGTTGCCGTCAAGGTTCGGGCCAACGATCAGGAAGACCCAGATCTTGGTCGCTTGGGTGACGCGAGCCTCGTAGAGGCTCCGTACCATTCCATATACGGGCGGAAAGTGCGCATGAGCGTGTCCGGTTGGGTTAGTGTTCTCTCGTCGCTTCTTTTGCATTCGTAAACACTCATAATGTCCAGGGGTGCACTGGATCATTTCCTGGCAGGTCCACTCCGGACCCCTAACGTGTTCCATAAGGACCATCGGATCGATCTGCGTCCAAACCTCCGCGGTTTCACCTGAAATCGGTTCTGCCTTGACTACCTTTGCCTCACCACTCGACACTATTCCGGACCTACCCGACTTCCGATCAGCGTCTGGCGGTTCCCCCAGTCGCACCCCATTGCTTATCTTGTCCCATCACACGCGTGCTACCAGTGACAATGAAATTTCCGGTCCCGGCTACCTTTACCCTGGGGGTTCTCGTGTCGTTGCCCCCAGTCGTAGCGGTTCTCTCAGGAGGACAAGCTCTATGACGGACCTTGACGCGTTCCAAACCGTTCTCCGTCGTGCCAGTGACGCCAAGCCAGGCTTGGAATTTGGCCTCTCCTTTGTTGGTGTCCTTACGGGCTACACCTCCCCCCGGTCACCGTTGGGATAGGTTTAGGACCCACGGTTCAGATAATTCTACTAGTAGTGAGCTTCTCTATTCCGCGCCAAACGATCCCAGGAGCAGGGCCTTGTCTCCTCGTCCGTTCTCCACATTTTCCCCACGTACAAGGACCGGGACCGACACGGACACCTTTACTGGAACTGGAACAGGAACCACCATTGAAATGGACTCCACGGCGCGCCCCGTCAATACATATCTCGACGTAACATCCGGGGATGAAGCTGACGCGACCCACTCGTCTCTGTCCTACTATCAATCGTCTTGCGGGCCGCCAATCGTATTACGAGCCGTCGATCGTCTTTCGATCCAGACGGCCGCAGGGATGGCAAGAGCTATGCGGGAACTGAGTCCGCTCTCAGTTATGAGAAGGGTTATGAGCAGGAAGAAAGCACCATCGACCACGTCATTCTTTTCCCTTCCAAACATCCCATCAGAGCTCAGCTTCCGCTCCACTGGAGGGACGCCAACAGAGTTCAGGACTCCCGGGTCTCCTTCCGAGGCACATTCCACTTTCAGCACTGCGGACAAGTGCACTACTGAAGCGAGTACAGACTTTGAGACCTGTAGAGTTTATCGGACCTTGGAACTGCCGAGTATCATTGTGGACAAAAAGATGACCACCGTGAAAGAAGTGCCGGAGGAAGTGGAGGTCGGGGGGGGGGTCATTGGTTGGTGGGTCAGAGGTTGAGGGTGATATACATTTTTGAAATAGCTAGTCCCAAATTCTCCCTATATTCTTCCTCCCTCTCCCCAACCTCTCCATCCTTCACCAAATCCTCACATTCAATGTCCTCAATGAGTGAGTGGATGTTGTGACTACGAATTGTATGGCCTGTACAACATGAAATGTAGTGAGACTACAAATCAATTACAAATCCAACTGTAATGGCTTAAGATCAACAATAGACAACCCAAGCAGGGTTCTGTTCAATTAGAGCAGATTTCACTGTGACAGTTTGCCTTGGTGTTTGCTGTTGTCCTCTTGTGTAGTGATCATTCTTTGGCTCTCATCCTCTGGACAATGACACCTCTGACATCATATTGTCCAGACATTTACTCTCTTCACAGGGCACAATTCTGCACTGCTCAGGAGCACTGACCTCAATTCCCCTTTAGATTGTCCTCCAGCTACAGCCTTGTCCCAAGTACCTATTTCATCCATCTCCTCCCTTTCTCATATCACCCACTCTGCTAAGGATGTCAAACAGCCTATCTCCAGAACCAGATGAACTAACATCTAATGAAACTAAAGTTGTTGGGTGGTTCCCAAGCAGGGGCTTGGTTCAGGTACATTCAGTTGGGAAAATACCAAAAAATACAAGGATGGAAGTTATCCAATAACTGTTATAGCAATGGTTATGAAAACTCCAATGAAAGTTATAGAATGGCTGGAAAAGAAGTTCCAAGGAAAGTTTTTTAGCAGTTTGTCACTTTTTTTAATCAAGAAAACTTTCAGAGAAAGTATAAGATCCTTGTGGTTTTTAATATAGGAAATACCCAATTGATGTAATTGATTAATTGATGTATGAAGCAACTAAATTTATATATTTTATCATGCTTTGGTGTTTAGGAAAATGTAAAAGAAAAGATAAGCATACTATTTGCACTTTCCATAAAGGAAAGTGGAAACAAACTCTTTATCAGATTGGTGAGGATTTTCTGGATGTATAAACTATAAAAAGTTACTCAAACTTCTCCATAACATTTCTGTAATATGAAAAGATCAGAAAAGATAAATTTATTAGGAAAAAAGGGGATGGTAAACAAGAAAAGGTATGATAAACTTTCTTTAATGCTTTTAAATGTGAAAATGGAAGAGAAAAGTCAAGATTCTATTTGCATATCTGTAAGGGAAGAAATGATCATTATATTTGTTCTTTTATAAGCATTTTTATATAGTTTTCTGGCTCCAGATACCCTTCTATGTATCCTGTG
>Ga0307513_10009015_pt1 | contig 12655 bp, 9 predicted proteins | sample 15_EM_MG_FD_202174 | JGI IMG/M metagenome (GOLD analysis project Ga0307513, IMG submission 202174) | Populus trichocarpa ectomycorrhiza microbial communities from riparian zone in the Pacific Northwest, United States - 15_EM | ecosystem: Host-associated > Plants > Roots > Unclassified | place... | reverse complement strand
TTTGAGTACAAAGTCAAATCAAAATGACTAAGGCAGGGAATCACATGCCAAAGTTAGAATCACATGCCTAAGCATGAAACATGAAGCATAATATGATGTTTGGGGTTCAAGGCTGTGCATGGCTGTGCAGGGCTGTGTGAGGCTGTGTGAGGCTATGTATGGCTGTGCAAGGCTATGTGAGGCTATGCATGGCTGTGCATAAGTGGTCTAGGCCTTATGGGTGTGGTCTAGCCTTTGCTATTGTCCATTGGGGTAGCACCAATTATACAGTTCTTGAATTACCCTTATTTTGTGTTGAGTTATTATGGAGGATTTATGGGGAATTTACTCGAAACATAATTCAAGCCTGACACCGCGATCGCTTACAATTTGGAAAGGTCGTTTGCTTTCAGCAACCCAGCGTACGATCTCGGCTCTGTCATTTCCAGTCAGGTCTGTCCTAGAGCAGTATGGAACAGAAACGCACCGAGACTCCGTTGTTGTGTGCTGGAGATGACTATAAGTCACTTTTGACTTTGCTACTTGTTCGAAGGCCTCTGTAATTGACCCATCTTTCCTATTTTTCAGCGCCTCATGAGCAGCATGGACATCCCGGGTTTTATCAGCACCTGCCACCTCTTCCTCTCCGAAGCACATCTTCGTGTGCTTGCGAAGGTTGCTGGTGGACTTGGCGTCGCTGGTGTCCAGGTAACGACGAACAAACCGCCCATTCCCCTTTCCTTTGCAGTGCTTGGCGTTGCACTCAAAGACATGAACACAACGCCCGTTGATATACTCGATCAACGCGGTAGGCTTGAAGAACGCGTAGATTGGTGAGTTCCAGTCTTTTGAAAGTCACTCTATGTTTATTGTTAGCTTAATATCTTTGACAGGTATTGGACACGTACTGAGCTCAGCCTCGGCGCTCTCAGCGGCAACCTCGATATCGTCATCGTCACTGTCTTCATCGTCGGTGTCGTCATTGGCCTGTAATCCCGGCATATCATCCTCATCCTCATCGTCTTCACTTCCACCTGCAAGTTCAAGAATGTGGGATGCCTTTTTCGGAACAGCTTTGCGAGGTTGCGTGTCTTCTTCATCAACATCTTCAATGCTGGGCTGACGGGATGCATCTCGAGCAGGCTATCCTATGGTTAGCAAAGCAAGTAACTTGAAGGATCACAGATCGTTACCTTGAACAAGGGTTTGGTGGCCAGTACAGTGGACTTTGCAGTTGGAGGTGCAGACATGGTCTTAGGAATGGGCTGTTAAGCATGTGCAAACATCTCGTTGAAGGAATTCATACCTGGGGCTAGTGTTTGAAGGTCCAGTCTTTGGGCTTTTTGACACTTTTTTTGAGCTAGGACATTGTAATAAAAATTCCCCACCACAATTAGGGTTTTAGAACACAAAATTTCAGGGTCGGTCCGGTCTTTTTCCGGTCTTAAGACCGGAAATCTTCCTTTTGGGATGCCCCAGTTTTAATGCAGAATTTTTATGGCACCTCGCTAGCTCAAAAAATGCCCAAAAAGGCAAAAGACTGGACCTTCAAACACTACCTGGGGCACTTTTTTAGCTGCAGATGGGGCTATGGCTGACTTCGCAGTTGGGGTTTCGACTGGAGCCTGAGACTTGGTGAGATATGGTTAACATTATCAGATAGTTCGAGACTGACCTGGCTTGGTTTATTGATACCCGGGGGCGCAGGGACAGCCTGAGAAGTTACAGAAGCAGAAGCTCCTTGCTTCGCAGCCTCACGGGCCTTTTTCCTTACAGCAAGGGGATCACCATTCTCAGTTACATGCTCGCTGACAGTACGCTTGCGCCGCATGGGAACAGTTGAGGAATTGGAGGTCGAGAAAGACATCCCGACAAGATGTTGGATGGATGGATTGAGTGTTGGATGGATAACGTTCAGTATGGTATGAATTTGGTGGCTTGTCGGGACTTTAACCGGATCTTTTTGGTACTGTATAGTAGATACCAGCCTCATCAGCGGAGCCATATTAGTTGCGAAGTCCATATTTGGAAAACCCGCAGGAAACCCGTCGACCCCTCTTTGGGGTACGGGTTCAGCAAGGGTTCAAGAATGCTTACCTGGACCCCTACCCTGTTGTACCCTACCCAAAACCCACCTGGGTATGAAAACCCTTGAGAATCCCTACCACCAGCACATCCACACCACATGTCTTTTCCCCCTTCATCTTATTGTCACTAGGCAGCAGGCTACGGGAGGAGTCATTCCGGAGGTTTAACGAGGTCTGGTGAGCTCTTTTATTTCAAACACGGACTCTTTCACGTACACATGGCATTATTTTTTCTTTTTTTATTATTCTTATGCGTTTCAAACGGCTTTACTTTGGTCCAGACAACGTGCGAGCACACGTGCGTCTCGGAATATTTGCTTGTATCCCAGCATATAACTTTGAAGGACCTTAGGTCCGAATATTATCTCTCTTTTGGCATATTTTCGCGACTGTAAGACTTCGAGCAAACTTACCTCAAGAATTCGGCCTCAAGAGCATTCAAATCCTCTCAAAACAAACCCTGATTTGCAGTAAAATTGCACTCGCTAGTGCATCCGGCTATTATCTACGCTGAGTTTCTTTTATTTGATTCTCTTGATATCTGTCTATGTATACTCCTTCTTATCTATCTAGTCGACCTTTCCCCGAACTCCCTCAAGAGACCAGAGTCTCCTCCACAGTGCAAATGGGTGTAATAATTCTAATTAAATGCTATCTACCCAAATATTTTTTTTCCCCACCCCAAACCACCCCTAGCCCGCCCAACAGTGAGTGTGTACCCTGTGATCACTGTTTCCGGCATTGTTGATGGTTGTTTACTGGCGCCCCTAACCCAACCAACATTCCCGCCCCTCAGGCAGCCCAAATGTGGCAGGGCGGGTACATGCCATTTTAAGAACAAGCTGTGCAGTAGGATATCTAATGTGATATATCAGAAATGGTCTCTAATTAGATTGTTTTTTGTATCACACTTTTAATCTAATTACATACCTATGATATATCATATTGCCAGATAGGCCTGCAACTTGCCGGGTAACCCGCCAACCCGCACCAGGGGTATGGGTATGGTGAGGGTTGAAGAAACCCAACCCATACCCTTACCCCAGCATACCCTACCTGTAACCTGTGTGGGTTTTTAAACCCATGACAATCACTAAGCAGCAGTGGAGGCCTCCAGGTATGGCTCAGTTTCCCTGTACCATTTCAAACGGTTAATGTTCCCACTGTGGTTAGTAAATGGGGTCACGCTGGCTGACCAGACTCAGTTCGCGCAAACTGCTTTTAAAGTAGTTGAGGTGACTGAAAATTAAGCAGTTACATTGACCGAAAAAAAGGTCATTTCCACAGTTGCTGTGACTACCTTTTGGGCAGTCATACTGCCCCACTGAAAAGCAGTTACCTTGACCGCGTTTAAAGGTAGTTAACCAGTAAAAATTAATACTGTCCATTCACCTTACAATTAATTGCCCACATCATGAATCAAACCAGCAGCTGACACGCCCAAGGGAACACGCACATACCAAATTATCCGCTACGCCACGCAGCCACATAGAAGTGAACCATCTGAGCTACCTATATTGGCTATTTGCGTCCAACGGGCAACTTCATATGCCTGGCACCACAACTGCTAGCCATTTCAACGTCGGCTACTTACTTCCTTTCAAAGCCACTTGCTCTGAAGATGGAGGGCGGTAGCAGGGAGGTCCTTCGTGACACGGTAGTCGGCAATCCTATCCGTGAGTTCCTGAAGTGTTATCAACTACATGTTTAGCGTTCTCCTGGCTGGCTGAACTTGTGGCTTTGAACACATCACATAGCATCTCGTCCTTGGCTGGGGAAAGAGGATCTGGAACAAATATATTATTCCATGTGGCGTTTCCTAATGCCCCCACCTGAGGTCATTAATTATCTCTACAATTAACAAAGGTGACATGGAGCATATATACGAACCATTTCTGGGAGTTGATGAAGAGAGTTGTGGCATGATATTTACTCAACAACAAGTGTGTTTTGCGATGTGGAAGAACTTGGTAAGGGTGTATCTAGATTCTGGAAATTAGCAGACTCCAGCTTGTTTTTCTTCCCGGTATCTAAGTTATCATCAACTTATCTTCAGAGAATGGAATCACCCAGGAATCACTGCGCTTCTCCAATGTCCAATGCATCAACTAACATGCCACCATTCCTCCCAATCTCGCTTCGATCGCAGATATGTGCATTTCCCAGGGTGCACAAACTTTGCGTGTCCTAATCACAGCGCCAATTTATGCATCTCAACTCCACCATACTTGTTGTGGCGCTCAGCCATGTTTGCGGATGTGGACCAAATGTGGACCTAGCGCCGGAGCCAATTTTTTTACCAGCGCCAAAGGTTAAGGCAATGAGTTCCCATCACCTGTGCAATACCACAGCTTTTCCCAGGGGTTTCCCTGACATACATTTTGGTCTTCCTTGCCTTAAGCTCGGTCCTCCAAGTATGTGCTTGATTGAAGCAGATGCAGTAGTTATGTCTTTGCGCACTACGTGTGGAATAGGGATTGGCACGGGTTTGAGAAACCCGTGGGTAAGTGCTGCGGGTTGGCTTTATCCAACCCTCGCCAAACCCGTACCCGCCACAACGGGTTGATGGGTTACCCCGCAAGTTTAAACTCCGCTCGAAAAGAGATCAAACGGCCTGTAGCCTGTTCTTTCGACCTCTGTCGCCACCCACTATTGTGCTCCACGGTCTCGAAACCGAGAAAATAGGTGAGTAACACATTTGATTACATGTTTTATTGAACTGAGCAAGCTTAATTAACATAAATCTCCCTTCTCCACACCTCAAGGGCCGCCAGCAACAACATCTCCAACAACCACCACTCGCCTCTCCCCTCCAACGAGGGATGTGGGCATGGTCTGTCAACATTGAAGGACTCACAGCAGGTATGGGGTGGCAGGAAAGGCATGTGGCAAAACACGAGGAGGTGTAGAATGTCGGTGCATGTCCGCAGACTCCTCACCTCACCTCTACTGACCGATTTCGTTTTTTAGGACCACAACAACTGCGAAACACATGAAAACTGCAGAGGTACTGCATAGCACATGCGACGCCAGTACAACTATGAACAAAAACTACCAATGCAACAGGCCGCTGGCCAACATACACGTCACGTCACCCCTCCCCCTACTCCCCTTGCCAATGCTCACTGAGCCAAGCTGGGCGGGTTCGACCACCATCGCAACCATCAGCACCCTATGTCAGCACCAATATCCTGTACGAACGCGAACACAAACACCAGCACGAGCACCCACCAGCCAACCTACCAACGACAAGCGGCCCACGAAGGGATGGATAACCCACCACCGATTTCTAACCTCGCAATGCTGCACGGCGGTGTCAATTGACACCTGCACTGCTATTGCGAGGTTTCTCAATCGGCTTTGGGAGCATACCCATGCACAGGTTGCATACCCCCGGGTTTTTGCAGAACCCATACCCATACTTGTCGAAACCCGTACCCCTGGGCACGGGTATGGGTTTTCTGGGGTACGGGTGCGGGTAGCCCTGGAAAACCCCAGGGTTACCTGTGCCAATCCCTAGTGTGGAAGGGTTAGTCGTCTGAATGTACTTAGGTAGTCTGAGGGACTGTTACTCTATCGGTCAATGTGACTGTTCTGCCAGGTAGTTGTTCTGACCTCCCACTAGGTAGTAGGATTAATGGGGGTACATTCAACTACCTAAAACGGGTTTTGACTACTTAGTAGTCAATGTGACCCTGTTTACTAACTACTAACCACAGTGTTCCTTGTTTCATGCATAGCAACTCTCGGACCATCAAAGTTACCGGTTACCGTCTCGCCTCTACTGCGCTGACTTTGTGTCTGGCGATAGCAAAATTCTCCCTGTCAGCTGAGAACAAGTCAGGTCCTTGCGAATTACTTGGATCTCACTGGTTTTCTCATCGCTTTAATGTGCATATTGTAAGAGGGCCAGAGAACCGCGCTTAAACCGTTACACCAAAAGGTAGAATAACTGAATAATTAATTATTCAGCCACTCGGTTCTATATATGGTGTTGGACCCTGATCCAGAAGCGGTAGGTTACGGCACAGTAAGCCGACCAGGATTACACATATTAGAGATTCCTGAAAGTCTGTATTCCTACACTGATTATTGATACAATTTTCTAGTCTTGTGTGGATTGCATATTACTCCGAGGTCCATGATACCTTTGCACCTTGGTTTTTTCAAAAAGAATATGGCCCTTCTTTAAGCAAGGGACTACGTGAACTCGGACACCTTTGCCTTGCAGGGGTCTTTGCATTATTGTATTTCATTACTTTCGACGTGCTAGACGTCTTAACAGGGTGCTCTGTAGTACGGACGGGCGACCAGGAAATGCGACATGAGGGCGAGGTGAAAGCGGGAACGTACTCTGCATTTTTATTATCTCAGTGGCTCGGATTCTATCTGGTTCAGGGTGGACTCATCTGGGGTACAGGTTCTGCTAGGCAACCAAGACCAGTATACAGCAAGGGTTGTCTTTATTAATCTGGCGCCAATCCAATCCCCAATTGGTTATGCACTCTCAAATGATATATGAGAAGTAAGGGCGATATTTTCACTTGTTGAATTCAGATCCTGACCATCGAGGACTCTTTTTAACAGGATCGGGATCAAGAAATTGTTTATATGCACTGTGGTCACCGAAGCTGTTTGGGATGGAAATCTGGGCGTTTGGTATATGGATAATATGGATAACGACTATAAAGTCTTCCTAGAAACCTGTCTCTGGCGTATCACCATTTCTCTTCGGTCACATATGTATCACATCCCCAGATATACTGTAACGTAGCCAGTTTCATTCTCTCGGTCAGAATTCCTCACTACTTACATGGAACAATTAAAAAGCAAGTAAACAGCAGATTTTGACATCATTTTGTAAGGACTTGGAATCGGGTTAGAATATTGAAATTAGTCCGAGTCAACAGCAGGATGGGGGGAGGTAGGAGGAGCAAAGAACAACCATCATTATTATTATTAAACTATGTCGAAATTTTATGGGCCACTTAGTCCAGTAAACATACAGAGGAGGTTATTTGGTAAAGGGCGGGAGTGGCGGGGCTGGGGGCATCACATCGGTTACTCCGGGAGCAGGATTCCAGTCCCATTGCTTATAAAACATTATTTTCAACAAGGTTCTCGAATCTCATCCCATCACCTTACTATATACTCATTCATTCACGCGTTACCGGCCGCGGTTTATTGATCGTCCTTGAAGCTTGATGTATGACTCACACTTGATTTCTTGCAAGATCACCACTTCCTCTTTTTTTGAGTCGCCGCCATGCTTAGCAAAATGCGGTTGAGATAATGTGTGGGTTCAAATTCTCCGAACCTGGATTGAGTCACTTCCCCTTAACGCTGGGTAGTACGCAACATTCCCCGATGCATTAGATATTAAAAATCGGCAGGAATCATCCCGTATTTCCGCGTCATTGCACAAATGTAATATGTCTCCTCTTCAAATCAACTTCCCATTGTGCCCACAGTGCCACCAAATTTGTACTCAATGAGGTGAAACCGTCTATATCTCTCGTCGCATTAGAAACAATCTCCTTGGTCTAATGGTTGAATACTCATATAATTCAGTTGAACTGCAAATGTTCTCAATACAGTCCGAAGACTGCAGTAAAGCCCCGCATATAATGTCGCTGGATGGGCACAGGAAAATCTGCGTGCCACCTGCGGTCATCTGCGAACAATGGTTGCGTGCAAGTTGCGAACCTAAAAAGATTTTCTGCGGTCACTTGCGTGCAGAACAATTCAGCTGTGCGCACCTTGATGGAGTATCTGCGTGCATCTGCGAGTATTTGCGTACTTGCTGAGATGCTTTATTTCTTACTTGCGTGGACCCGAGTACATGCTCGGTGTATGAAGAAACGAAGTTATCCTTCTAATTTAATACGTAGTAATGTATCCAATTTTTTAGAAACTCAGTAATTTCTGTCTTCACCTTGGTACAGAAACCATTTTTGTAGAGAAAGGTAAGCGGCAGTTCACATCGAACTCGGAGTTAGGGAGTGATTGAAAATGTTCCTCGCAGCCACACAACAAGCACCTCGCTGCGGCTGCAAGCTCTTCATGGGACCGACCGTCAGTTTGGGGGGTCCAGAACTCTATAAATGCAGAGATAAATCCTGATCCAATCTTTCTGCTTCACTGAAATACATGATCTAATAAAGACACAAATAATGAGAAACGTAAAAAACAGGATGAGCCTGGAAGCGAATCCGTTCATCCCTTGCAATATGAGGAATATGCCCAGGCCTTCGATGCTGGTGGAACCCATCATTGACGACGTACACACCCTTCGAAAATGTCCAGAGGGTGAGCTTGACATCACACTTCTGGTGTAAGAAAACAGCTCCACATTTGCATCGTTCGTGAACTTGCTTTGCGACGCCTTGTTGACTTGTCTGTGGTCGAACGGTTATGATACAGATACATCCAACCCCGTTTTAGGTTTTAGTATATAGCCGGTGATGTATCGGAATATATGGGCTAGAATGAAACTATAATATATTGATAATATATGCTATGAACTCACCACGCTCATCATAATATGGCGGAACAATGCCTCCCCGCGATTGCATTTAGTAAGGTACACTCTGTCCTGGTTCATCCGGAACGAAGTATTTATACAGATGTCTGAAGAAACCTGGAAACGATTTGAACCGAAAGAACATGCTAGTTATTGGGTATTAACTTACCAAAACAATTTTCGATGTCACCAGATGGAAGGAATCAAGTTCGAAAATTTTCCAATGTGATACTCACTGACCAATTGATCACTTTCCAACCGGAATCAAATTCGAGAACCATATGCGCACTCATTCTTATCCACCTGCGAGAGGGTTGCGAGAAGGTTGCAGTACACTTGAGATGCACCTGCGGTACATATAAGATACACTTGCGCGAATTGGCGCCAGTTGCGTGACCTGCGTACACCTGCATACAACCTGCGCATCACTTGAGACACACTTGCGACACACACTTGCGAGCATCTGCGGTCCACTTGCGGACCTGCTCTGTGGTTCTGCAATACAGTTGAATATCGCACTGGGTGTGACCTTGGTGTGATGTGGTTCAAATGCGGTTTTCCACAGATTCTTACTGTTCTAGTGGGATTTCTCGGGCCAGCGATGGAGATTTTGAAAGTTGTTGGAACGTAAAATTTATTTGTCATAATTTGGAGCTTGGGTCAAGACCCCTCTATATTTTATTCTGGCTTCGTCATTTATGGATATCATTTGTGGCTATTTGGCATATCTCGGCTTCGTTGGCTGCCATAGGATTTACTTTCGAACACATGAGGTTCGAAAGTAAGTAAGTCCAGTTGGACCGAGACTTCAAGCCTCAACGTTTCCTCACGCGTTTTGCGCTATGTGCAGCTAAAATGCGAGATTTCAAGGAATATATAATTTTGTATATAAAGTGGGCCGAAATACCTCCTTACATCCAGTTTTAGGAGGGAGGAGGCCCTGGTGCAGTTAGCTATTGGGCAAAGTTTGTATCTCGTAGATTCTCACTGCCATATTAGACAGGTAGAAGGTAATTACAAGCATGGCTCCCAGTGTTTATAGTTGGTCTACAACGTACACTAAGTACAATTTATATACCTCTGCGCAGACCTGCGTGCCAGTTGCGACACTTGCGATCTCTTCTGAGCATCTGCGAGACACTTGCGGTCACCTGTTCGCAGGTGGCCGCAAGTGGCACGCAGATTTCTGTATGCCCTCGCTGGATGAATTAGATTCAGGATCATCTTCGGGTAACTGCACTCGAATCGGTGCGCCACATAGGGGATACTCCCCAGGTGGTCGCACCTTCAGACGATTTGCATGACGAGATCCATGGGAGCGAGTTCAGCGGGGGCTCAGACCGGTTTTCAGATCAGGGCAGTGACTACGGAAATTGTGCATGAAGGACGCGCTTTGATTCTTCGGTAGTATACTAACGGCTTTTACACATCGAGCGAGGAAAAAAGGCAAAGCCCCTCCCAGCAAAGAGGGCGAAAAAAAGTTCTGGTGAGGTGCAAGAGAAGCAGTCCTCTGCGAACCCGGCCCGCTAAAGATTGACTTCAATGCACAGGGAAGTGAGATCGCTGCCGTTGTTTGTTGCTACGGTTTCAGATATGAATACAAAGTTCAATGATATCTATTTGCCCCCCGCTGAAAATAAATGCAACTTCCTGGAGGTATAAGTGGTGTGAATTCATACATTCCTGCCTTGGGCTAATATATATATTTTTTTCGACAGCAATGTGAATTATTCTAGGTGTCACGTTGTGCCGTCAGGTTGCATAGCCTCAAGGACATCCTCGTCGTGTTCCCTCCAGATGTGGTAGCAAAGGTCAAAGAAAGCGAAATGGGTGATCCATTTCGATCGAGGAGCCAATGTACGTGCGGACAACTCCGATTCCGTGCCACCATTGTTGAGAATTTGGAATTCTTGTGGATTTTCGCACCATCACAAGTCGAATTATGTATTACTTAACCAAGCTGGTAGTCTAATGGGGCAGTGAAAGCATGCGACTAGATATTGCCTGCTCCATGGGGCAAAGGCCGATGGAGTAGGCGGATGAACCCCCAGAAGCGATGGGGATCGCCCAGCTGATGGGACATTGGCTCGCCCCTGGGCCCAAAGGCGAAACCTATCACACTGCTATGTGCTTATCCAAAACCTGTGTAACTGCTCAATAGAGCTGCATACGATGCTCTGAGCTCAAGCCTCAGCTGAGCTAAATGTATTGATGCTCAATTGAGCTAAGGGGTATGATGGGGTGTGATGGTCAATTGAGCTAAGAGGATCGTTTCGACCGATTGTTCACGTCACGCATCACATCCAAAAAAAAGACTATTTTTTTATTCGCCTTAAATCAAAAGAAAATTTATCGGCCATCTCGGGCGAGTTTTTTCCAAAAATTGTGAACAATCGGTCGAAACGGTACAGTATAATGCTCAATGGAGCTAAGAGGTATGGTACTCAATAGAGCTGAAGGAACAAGCGGTGAGATGCACTCTGCTGCTAATAGGCTTAGCATAGAGGGAAGGAAGTGTAGACGAAAAGGATGAGGTGACGACTCACCTTGGAGGTATTTCTTGAGACGATGATTTGCTGTTGTGGCTAGACTTGCAGCGTGCATCGACTCGGAGGTAGCTTCGCAACCGAGTTTGTGATGTTGGTTCGATGTCGTTTTCGGAAGAAGTCGGACGAACCAACCCGTTAGGTTCCAAGGCGGTGGTGGATCATGGATGTTGCTCATCTCATGACCACTTGTGAGTCATGAGAACACCCCCATCTTTGGTTAGCGCCCATGTCAAGCTCAAATTGAGGCTAATTTCACGGAAAACGTTATAACGCTATGATTCAGGTCAAAAATGGGTACCGTATGTATTAAAAAAAAATCATACCCCTTCGGGACCCACTTCGGGACACGGAATTACGGGCTGACCCCTTTTTTAGGTTAGCCGCTCATTAAATTGACACATCTAAGGTGAGTGTTTTCGAATGGGGGTGACTGAAGAAAGGAGTCGAACCTTTTAGTTGTTGTTATCGCTATTGAAGCTCTCTTTTCGTTCTCTAAGGGGACTGTCCTTCATTCTCTCCAAAGATATCATAGCCGCCCCGGATGCCTTCGTGGGAATGGTTGGTAACTCGACGGGAAGGGAAACGTATAATCTGTCTGCACCATCGCCGTCATGACGTCAGATTGGTTCACGCGACCATGTAGATAGCTGTGTCTCGTTGTTCTGCCGCAAACGGAAGTCCCTCCTCGCCTCTGTCCATCTTGTCGTGGCCGGCAGTTCTGCCATCTCCAGCATATCAGAAATTTTCATGATTTCTGTTTGTGCACATTGCAATCAATTGCAAATTTTGTGGTCGTAACTCTGGTACTTGTTGCCCCTGTTCTGATCAACCACGATCAGTGTGGGAACACTGCCTCATCAGGTTTTATTGTTGTGCAACGCTTCCACTGCCAGTGGAACTATACCCAATTCGTGTGTCATGGCTCGTACACGAGGCCACACCGAAGAGGGGACCTTTTGTTGGCTCATCACTCATATAAGTATAGAAATAACAACGTTTGTCTGAACCTCCTTACACACTTAAATGTCCCCGAATATCTCCCTTGACGCAAACGAAAATGCCAAGGTCAACATCGCCATCCCGACCTCCTCGAACCTTAACAAGATCTACCACGCTGCCCGAGCCAGAATTTACTACGCTTGTGCGGGGACAAATAAATGGTCGTACGCAGGGCTCCAGGGCGCTCTCGTGTTCCTATTGAACACTTCAAGCAACGCCCTATATTTTCGAATGGTTGATCTAGATGGGGACGGAGGCGTGATATGGTACTATGAATTACATGATGGGTTGGTGTTGGACCAAGAGAAGAATGTGCCTTTCTTTCTTTCGTTTGAGGGCGATGTTGGGGGCGATGTGCGCTGCGGGTTCAACTCTTATTTATTTGTCGCTCACAGAATCTCCAGAAACGTAGGGTTGGTTTCGTCTTCGTAGATTATTCCGAAGCCACAACCTTTCATGATCATGTCAAATACAACGTGGCCGCGAATGGGCCACGACCACCGCCAACCTCAACTACT
>Ga0307513_10009014_pt1 | contig 12658 bp, 20 predicted proteins | sample 15_EM_MG_FD_202174 | JGI IMG/M metagenome (GOLD analysis project Ga0307513, IMG submission 202174) | Populus trichocarpa ectomycorrhiza microbial communities from riparian zone in the Pacific Northwest, United States - 15_EM | ecosystem: Host-associated > Plants > Roots > Unclassified | place... | reverse complement strand
TCCATACGCCAACTCTTGAAGGACTACCCTGCACCTACCCTCTCCGACGCGACATTCGAAAAATTGCACAAACTGTCCGCGCTGAATGCACCCTCCGACCCCATCGAACGAGAGTCGCTACGCCGGCAACTGGAGGGGCTGATCAAAATGGTTAATGCGGTGCGGATTGCACCGTTATCGGATGGTGGAGAGGATGGAAAGATTGAAGACGCAAGGATCTGGCCAGAAGACCATGGAATCGATTTGGAGCGGACGGTCCAGCCGCCAGGTGAAGGCGAACCGCATGGGAGGGAGTTGCTCGTGCATAGCAAAGTGTCAAACGGGGAGGGAGTATATATTCTACCTGATGTTAAGAAAAAGCTGGCGTAGACATTTGTTATGGACGATAGGGTTTTGAATTTTGGTTCCCTCCATGTCCAGTTCGTCGTGCAAAGGCTCTCCGAAGCGTGAAAGAGAGATTGAGGAGCGGAAGGGTGATGAAACAGAAGACCAGGACAGCGAAGAAAATGACGAGGTCGAAGGCCTGGAGCACGACGACCCCCTGGCCGAGCCTTCAGTGCTCTCAGAGGAGGCACTAGTGCGGTATCGAGAAGCCCAAGAGCGTGCAGGTGTCATATACATTTCTCGTATCCCTCCTGGAATGAGCCCAAACAAGGTTCGACATCTTATGAGTGCGTACGGAGAGGTTGGTAGAGTATTCCTACAACAAGAAGGCATGTATCGAATGATAGGCTCTGGCTCCGTCAACCACCGCAATGTCGAGCACTGAAAATGCCCTTCCCAGATCCCAAAAGGGCCTACTTGCGAAAAAAGTTTACCACTTCGAAGAAGCCGCACTACACAGAAGGCTGGGTAGAATTCAAAGACAAACGCATTGCTCGTTCTGTCGCGACTATGTTGAATGCACAACCAATTGGGGGGAAGAAGGGCACTCGATGGAGGGACGACGTGTGGACTATGAGATATCTCTCCCGATTCAAGTGGTACATGCTTACTGAACAAGTCGGTATGTCTCTTCTTTGATATTTTGAGACCTGTGAGAGTTGGCCCTAATATTTGCAATATACAGCTCATGAACAAGCCACACGCGAAGCCCGACTGAGGGTCGAGCTCTCCCAGTCAAAGATGGAACAGAAGCACTACCTCAAACAGGTCGAGATTGGCAAGTCTTTGGAGAAGCGCGGGGGGAGGAAGCGCCGGAGCGCCGAAGAACAAGAGATCGAGCCAGAGCAGGCCGCAGGTTCTTCACCTAAATCTACTGAGCAAAAGAAAGACTTCAAAAGAAGGCGAAAAGAGGGAGATGAGACCCTTTCAAAATTAAAAGGAAAGCACGATACAGCCGGGAAGGATTTGCAAGCGGTTCTTGGACAGATCTTTTGATGTGCATAGGGACAATTGACTTGGCATGAATGTATTGGTACAGCAACACGGTGCATCGTCCACCCCGTTTTACTGTGGTACGCATGAGGCCCACTAGTCATAGTCGTCATCTTCCTGGAGCTTGCGCTTAGCAGGCTTGCTAGTGTCTTCGTCCTCATCCTCCCCATCGAATAGATCCTCGTGCGGGCTGCCCCCTTCATGACCACCTCCATTCATACCATTGGTCGGAGGTTGTGCGTCACCATCGGCCATCTCCTCATCCGCTTGGCTCTCCTCTTCGCTTTCGTCTTCGTCCGCTCCCTCATCGGTCACCTCTTCCTCGAATTCTTCGTACAATGGGTCTTCTGGTGGGGGTGCGTTGGGGTTAAGGTCCCACTCTGTTTGGACTAGACAGTGCTCTGGGGGTGGTAGGCGGATGCCAAAGGTTTCTGGGACGGGCGGCAGTTGTTCTGCATTTGTTTTGGCGGCTAGGCCGAGGATATACTGTCAACAAGTGGGAAAATGGCGTTAATGGTTTGGGTTCATAGAGTAGAGGAGTAGCACGGAAATACATTACTGACTTCCTTTGGAACACGCCCGCCAAACTCATATCCTACTCGAGCTTGTATCGCCAGCGTCACGTCATCCATGGTGAGCCTTCCTGATCTCCCTGCGTGGTCTGCATATACTTGTGCCTCTTGAAGGATTTGGGCAGTGTAGCGGTAGGAAAACTCGAGCAGCTGTTGCAGCACTCTTGGAGGGGCGTCAGTGACTGAAGGCGTCGATGCCAACAAAAGCGCAATGGCCCTAGCAGCGGGTGGGACAGGCGGAAGCGGTCGTTCTGGAAGTGCAGAGGACATGGTCCGCGGCGGTGAGGGAGCAACCTTCAGTGCTTTGTTTATTATTTATTTATTCCACACTTGGATTCGACCATCTTGGTTGTTGCAGGCGTATTGTCTTTTCCAGGTCGGTCCGTCTCTCATCTCGTTCTCATGCTCGTCATGAACAATTTGGCCAGCCGACGCTGCAAAAACCATGTCCGGTTGGGAGGACTATTACGGCCAGGCCGCCGTTGACGACCGAGGGCGCGACAGATACTCCCGGGAGCGGGGCGACGATGTAAACATGAACCCTATGTATGATAGGGACGAAGAGCGTGAGCGCTACGAGGCCTGGGAGAAGTACGAACGCGAGCGAGCGGAATGGGAGCGACGCCGCGACGAACTCGAGCAGAGTGCGGCTGGTGGATACGACTACGGTTATGGTACGTTATTTCACACACTCGCGGTCCAATATCTTTGGATGGCAAATGCTGACCCATTCCAAACGCAGAACGCCCCTTGAAAAGACGACGCTCACCTTCACCCGTTCGGGACCGATTTTCACGACCGCGTTATGACTACTATGGTGAGCACTCTATTGCAGGTTTTGAGGAGATATGCTTATGAATCGGGTCTCCAGACAGCTATGGCCGTGATCGTGGATACAGCGAACGCGCTCCCCTCCCCGATGACCGGTACTACCTTGATAGAGAGAGGGATCGATCACCGGATCGTCGAAGGCGTTCCCCGGACCGCCGCCCGAGAGAGTCGTTGTTCCCGGACCCGATGCAGCAAGATAAGCTCGTCACTTTTCGCGCGTTTACCGACTGGTTCCGAGACGTGTACCCGGATCGGTTCAGGGAGGAGGTGTTACAACGGCCGGATGATGTTGATTCAAATCGGAAGGTTGGCTTGAAGGCGCGATACGAGGAGTACAAGATTATTTTCAGTGCCAAGCAGGTGCAACTCACAGTACTTTCCTACTCCCCTTCGTCGTACACTTACCTTTTTTGCCAGGTTCGCACCCTTTTCGAACGACACCGGAAAACGGCTTGGTTTTTGGAGAAATACGACCCGCGAGATCCCTACCTCGATCTCCGCAATCGAGTGCGAAAGACGGGTTGGGAGGGCGCCGTTGACAAGTGGATATCAGAGCTGGAAGAGGGAAAGCACGATCCTGTACCAGACCCAGCTACTACCGCAATCGCACGCTCGTCGTCCACACCCGCGAACGGAAATGGTATCGCCGCTGCCTCTACCAGCGTGGAAACAAATGATAATCCTCCCAAGAGTGGGCCCTCTGAAACTCCTAAGCGGGAGGATCAAGAGGACCGTGATGATGAGTCTGGTGATGAGAGGGAGCGTGGTCCGCAAGATGGAGATGAGATTATCATTCCTCAGAAGGGACACCAGATCATGATCAAAACTATCCCGCCCGATATTGGGCGGCTACGATTGGAACCGGTGGGTTTTGTTTGTGAACGTTTCGATTGAGTGCCATATTGATGAAAATTCGTAGCTCATAAATACTCTTGATGGTGTCCAGTCCCTAGCACTTGGTGAGCCTGTCGCGAGACGGCAATACTACCGCTCCGCCTGGATTGAGTTCGACACTGCGGTGAATGCACGCAAGGCCATGGATAGGCTTAGTACCCAGGAGGTAGGTCTACTAACGAACAATAGGACGCCTGACATAAATCCTGGCTCTTCGTAGGTGGATGCTTTCCGACTACACGTTTCTCAAATCCACTCCCCACTCATCTCTAAAATCAAAGTTACCTCTGTCATCGCTAGCGAAGAATCTCGTCTAGAACAGGATTTGGACACAATCCGCAAACTCGTCGCTACACTTGAGAAAGAAGCTGACATGCTCGCGCGGTATGTGCCGATCAAAGACCGGGAGGAGAAAAAAGAGGACCCGCAGGATGTCAAGACCGAGGTCACAGTCGAACCAATACAGGAGGCTAATGGTCACACTAATGGACATGGTGATAACTTCCCGCCTGCGGATCGAGGATCTGCGGCGTTGGAAGCAAGGTTGACGAAGATCCTACCACCAGAGGATGAAGATGGTCCAAAATACAGACGGGTATGGTGGATTTCCCTCCACGGTTCCATGATTATTGATTAATTGCCCTGAAAGCTGGCCACAGCCGTCGATCTTTATCTCGCGTACCTACGCATCGCGTTCCACTGTTGCTACTACTGTGCCGTCGTGGCTGACCGTGCGGATGAGCTCCAAAGAAAGTGTGTTAAGCATGTGCGAGGGGTATGGTCCGCCACGGAGATGTCGGAAATCAATAAGTCATCGAAGCGAAAAGGTGGATTTATTTATATCTTTCTGGACTGGAAACTCAATCAATTTATACAGAGCGTGACTACCATTGGTTAATGTGCCACGACGACAAGATTGCCTGTATTGCGGGTAAGGATACGGTAGACCCCGTCAAGTATGGAGGCAAAAGTTATGATGAGTGGGTCAGCTTCTCAGTCTTTATTTACGCACCTGGCTCACAATTCCTTACCAATAACAGTGAGCTCCCTGTCATCGCCAATGATCATTTCAGGCAAGAGGAGGAACAAAAGTTCCGGTGCTTAACTTGCGGAAAGATGTTCAAAAGTGCTGGTTATGTATGCAAACATATCTCCAACAAGCACCCGGAACTGCTTCGCGACAATGAGGCGATGTACGAGGTAAGCCATTCTTGTCGCCAACCTCCATTACTCTTTACTGAATTTGATTACCTTAAAAGTTCCGACTGTACAACAACTTTGCGTTGGACCCACATAGGATCCAGATGCCCCCACCATTCAACGTACCACCGAACAGCAGACTCGCAGCACACAGAGACAGCATAAAACGCATGATCTCACCTCCACGACGTCTACACGTAAACGGTGGCGGGGGCCCGCGCAAATCGACGCCGCCACCAAACGCAAAGCTCGATCCGCGGGCGAGCCTTGCTGCGGCGAGGGTCAGCTACCAGGACCTAGACGAAGTCGTTGGCGGTGGAGAAGATGTGGCACTTATGTATTAATTTTGGGTTGTTTGGCGCGGGTTTGGGCTGAATTTGTCCGTGTATCGCACCAGTATATTCTATTCGTGTCATTGATACCTGCACGTTTGTCAGAAATCCTCATTTTGGTCCTCTCTCCCTCGGTCTTCGATCATTTCAGCACCCTATGCCCGACGTTTTCCCGTTTAGAGGTCTCGTTCAAAGCTGAAAGCGTTTAGCCTGGCGATGCCCCTTTAAGGTCAATATCCATTGCTAACTCCTCAACAAGCCCAGGGGGTTCCCTCTGTGTCCACTTCTTCAATGCTGTTGCGGGGTGCACAGTTCCTCCTGATCCAGGATACTGAGGATACCAAATCTATCATTGAAAATAGTGTTTCAACTTGTGTCTGTGGTGCTCCTCTGCCATAATCACAATGTGCCGTAGCGGGTAACGCCGTAGAAATTAAATACCAGGTCCATTCGAACAGACAGAAAAGCGGTTGGCTCGAATCCGCCGGCTGTCTGTTTTTTTCACTTCCTGGGTTGAATTAAAAGGGGTGGCAGTGCCTCCCTCGTGATAATGACAGGGGATAGGGGATAGGGGATCGCAGGGTACTAGGTACGAATGAGCACCCTGACGGCAGTTGGTAGCCTCTGTGGTAGCCACCAAATCAATCGTATCAAGCATAGCCAGCTCGAAATCCCTGCTCCTATGTTGTTTGCTTCGCGTGAGTCCAACATAGTTCATATCAACCATCACACATTCGATTGCAGATGTTCGCTGACATACTCAAGGTTTTCGATTGTGTGAATAGGTCCGTCCAGCTTCATGGACGCTTATACAAAGAGCCTGAAGCTACAACAGTCTGGAATGGGCAAATGAAATGTATAGGGGTCACCGCTGAGATGTCATGTCAAACCTGTAAACATACTTTCAGTGCTTGCGGGGATATACTCGTGGTTTCTCTAGAGGTCTCAATTAATTTCGTTTTATATCTGAACTGCTCGAAATCCAATTACTCTATTACAAAGACAAGACAAGAAGAAGGTCCCTGCTAAGGCTGGGGGTTGCTATTTGTGGTCCGTTCAACATTAACAAGGTGACATTTCCTTAACGAGAGAGGGTGACCGAGTGGACGAACACCAACGGGACCATCCTCCTTTCCCTCCATAAAATATAAATATGGCCGGACAGGCTCCTGCTCACGAGCTGTTGGGGGAAGCAGATCAGTCCCATGCGTCGTCGTCGGCATACCACACCCTCGAGCTGGAGGCCAGAGTGTTTGACCTCGTTTGTTGTCGCCTCGAGGGACCTGTAGGGCCATACGACAGCGGCAGCGGCAGCGAAGCAACACTACCCGCTTCTAAATCCCCCATCGCGAGTTCCCGCTCCCATCGCGCCTTCGAATCCGCATGCCGACGGCCAGGAGTGGGCACCCTTAACCGTGGGACGCTATCTTTACCACGCATCCCCAGACTGTGTGCTGCGTGCCGGGATGATGTGGTGTTGTTAGGGGGTATGGCAAAAATAGCAGGGAGTAAGAACGCGATCCCCCTCGCATCATCATTGGGTTTATTATACGTGTTGCGGGGTCGCCCTCCTCGGCCAATGAACGTTCGAGGCGGACCTGCTGCCGAGGACGAAGATAGATCGCCTGGCACGCGCGCGCGAGCCCAGGCACCTGCGCGTTTGAATAACGAGGAGAAGCCGGTGACGCTGCTTGACGCGCCCATCTCGATTGGGAAGGGGACGAGGGGTATCCACGACGATGGAGTGGGGCTGGGTGGGGAGGTAGAGGTAGGGGAAGAGAGAGGGGATGTGTTGGTTGTCGATGTCGAGCTTCCTCCACCGAGAATGTCGAGATGATAGCTCCCATACTTGGATTGTGGCAGCAGCAAATCGTACTGCGTCCAGTCCAACTTCTTATGCAAGTATCGTGGGTGGGTCCTGCGATTGGCTGGCAAGAAGAGTCGCAGGAGGCCGAGGATGAGGAGGCCGAGGATGAGGACGATGAAGCCAAACCTCATCAAGCGCATACCTGAGCGGCCGAGGAAAAGGATAAAGGCAGCATCATCCGAGTGCCAGCTACTACCATAGTGGTGGGATACAAAAGCGTTGGGGGCCTCTTCGACCTTTGCATTCTTTCCATACAGGCTCTTTGGGAGGATGCGTACGTCGCCGCCGGGATTATGGGGTGTGATGGGATGGGACGCTGTGTAGAGACCGTACTGGGCTGAGAGGAACATGGGACCCGTGCTGAACATGACAGTGGGGTAATTCATGATGTACGAATGGTCAAAGGTGATGAGGTGCCGAATAGCCTGCTCCATGAAGGGGTGACCCTTGGCGGAAAACATGAGGTCGTTTGAGACGCCGACAGGAATGGTCTTTGGAAGTACGACCTGATACTGTAGCAGGGGATCGAATCTGCGAAGACAGCCGACGTCGAGGTCGAAGTAGATACCGCCGAAATGATAGAGGACGAAATAGCGAATGGCGTCGGCGCGCTGGATGGGCCACTTGTAACCGTCGAATGTGTCGAGGAACCATGGGTAATGCTCCTGGATGAAGTCACGCGAGGATTTGTCGGTCCAGAGGATGTACTCGCTGATCGACGGGTGGAGTTTGATTAGCGATGGTCGCCCGCATGGATGTATGACGGAGATAAGACGAACTAGTCTGGCATAAGATTCTTGCAACCCTCGGAAACCCCACGCCATCTCTCTGGGAGAATCTCTTCACGCCAGGTCTGGTGGAGGATCCTGGGTATTTTTTCATTTGGATGCGGGTGCGGTGTAGTGGTGTCATTATTTAAAACTGGGTCATGGCGTTGGACCGTGAACAGGTTGGGCTCTGTGAGATAGGCAGTCGGGTGGATAGCGAGGTACCAGGAAACAGCGGAGAGGACGCCGAGTGCGCCAAAGAGGAAGAGGGCGAGGAGGCTGAGGAACACCAAGAGCGTCCGTCGGGACATGGGTCGAAGGGAGCGTCGAGGGGGTCGTACCAACCGTCTTGTACGGCCAGTTACGCGTAATATTATATATCTCTGTCCAAAACGCACTGCAAGGTTGGTAGGTTGGAGAACAAGATCGGAACTCCCTTCCGCAGCAGCAAGTTTCAGGCTACCTTGGACCCCACAGCTTCTAATCGTCACGTAGCTGAGCTCAACAAGTAGCAAGCAGCTAGCAGTAGCAGAAAGGAGTGTGTCAGAGTAGTAAAACTAGCTGTCTCCAGCCCCTTCAAGTACATCCGTACGCCCCCGGTAGCCGCATGCATCCCTGCTGCGGCCCTAGATCCGAAGAACCATTCACCCACCCATCCCACTTTGGCCACCACACCTTGGGGTCACCCTCGAGATCACCGAGTTTCGAACCCCGCAGTGACCCCAGACACCATCCTCAATTTCATGTTATTCAGGCCATACTATTATCAGTACTATTACACTGGATAAAAATCGTGCGCGGTTCGACTTTGCAACTGGTGTTCTGCCTCTGGACCTTTTGTGCGCGAGTGAGGACACAGCTCCAGAAATCATCTCGGCATTGGTTGCTCATTCCTTCTTCACTCCCTTCACCAGATCACTCGGCTCCTGACCTATATGCACTCTGGCAGCACTAATCGCCCATTGCAGGATATCACGACCACGACCCGCTGACGAGTGGCCGTTTGACGACGGACCTCTCGATGGGAAGGGCTCAGAAGGGGTGAAGACGCTATGTGCATAGGATGCATAAATGTGGGTATGTCGTTTACCGGAACGGCCGAGGGGGGTGGGGACCGCCGCCTCGTCGGGTGATTGCGATTGGTGAGAATGATGAACTGCTTGCACTTCGAGAGAGAAGGCACCGGCATCGGTACACAAAGATCCGTGGAAATGACTGCCTCTACACCTTGTTGCCTGTCCGTAAAGATTTGATGAGGCCATAGAGCACCCGCAACTTGAGGTCGGGTTTTGAGGCGAGATGGGATAAACTGACGGCACGAGTTCGAGAAGTCACAGCTTGATATCATTATCTCCAGAGAGCGTCTGAGATCAAGGTCGGCACGAAGGAAAGTGGTGGCCCGCCCAGCCAAAGGAGTTAGCTTGAAACTCCCGGTAAGCGGCTGCGGTTAGGCCGATCCCAAGCCGCGCTCAAATGCCGCCAAGACCCTGGCTCTCCATACTTCAACCTGCGTTTCCAATCCTTCTATACCGCAATAAACCGCTAGCTCTTTCAGCTGATCGAGTCCGACTTTCCATCCACCGAGTGTCCATTCGCTCCCCTTGCGCCCCCCACTTCCAGCGCGTGAAACGAGCTGTTTCGCGAGGACAACATCCGGTTTACGCGTTATCATGCGCACTCTCGTGCCAGTACTCGCGTCACTCTCCATGAGGATATAATCGATGCACTCGGCGCACGCCCAGGTTTCCACTTCCGCCGGGAGCGGTTGCTTCGTTAATAGAGAAGCCATGGGCGATTTAGGCGCATGCATAGAATCCCACGATCCTCCGGTTCGTACGGTCAATTTAGAAGGAGGTATTTCGTGTTGCTTTGCTTGCGATATGGTATATGCCCGGAAACCCGTTGTCATCGTCTCTACAAACTCGTCGTGTAGCGTCGTCAGCGGATCCACAGAGCCCGGAGGAGTCATATCTATATCTTCGACCTCCATATCGCCGTGGTAAATAACAGTAGCCTCTCGGCGTTGTCGCACTAGTGAGCGGTGTTGCATTCTGGGCGGGGCGGTAGAGCTTCGTGAGAGACGGCTCGGGCTAGGTATGCTAGAATTTGACGATGCCCAACGGGATGTGTTTGTCGAACGGTCTTCTGTGAGTTTGAGAAGAGATCCAACACATGGAGTCAAGACGTCCAGAGGCCTAGTTAGGTTCTTCAGTTCAAGAGTAGGTATCCCTATACGTGGCAATGTCAATTATGTCCAAAGCAATAGGAGGAGAGGACCTACCAGCGGATTGTGCTCTCGCTCGACAATTATGGTCGTTAGTCAAAAGGGTTACCCTTCCACCAAGAGGAAGTGTGATTTGCTGCACCTCCTTACAATAATCAATAATCAAATCGTCATTATTTTCGTCCTACAGCTGATCATTCAATCATCGAATCCGGCAACCAATCTATCGACCCCCCAAGACACTCACAGAAAGCCGTCCACTAGGAGCCTTTGTACCCCCCTGTCCGCGCAGATATCGTTGACCAGGTTGCATCTGCGTCGCAAGCCATCGATTCGCATTCTGCGCCTTGGAGCGCTTCTCCTGAGACCCACCATGGGTCTTGAGGTTGTCGAGCTCGTTGATCACTATGCGGGGGACCATGAGTGCCAGCTTGAGGTTGTTGTGCCGGATTTGAGGAAAGAGGTCGTCAAGGACGGTCAAGTGGTCCATGAGGATGTTGGTATCTAGTACGAGGGCGTATTGTAGATCCTGCAAGGCGCACAATAGTGTTATGATATTGTGATCAGGAAATGTGAAGTGGGCGAGTAGGCGACGCACATTGTCCAGAAGATGGTCGACTGTCATCTCGTCACCCTCTTGCAATGTTGAGGAGAGTTGCGGCGCATTGGTACTAGTAGACATATAGGTTTGAAGGTGGTGGTATTGATGAGGCAAATGATACGCTGGCGAAGTTTGCTGTTGAGCTTGATCCGGATAAATGGGAGGTCTGTCCTGAGGTGCGTAGCCGTGGAACGCGGTGGAGGAGCCATCTAGGAAAGCGTAAGTATGCTCGTGGTGGTTACCAGCGTACATCCTGGGGCGGAGGAGCAAGAGCCTACAGAGGCACGTCAGGCTGGTCGGAGCAAAGTTGTATTGTGATTGGACTTTGGCACATTTAGAGGTTTGGATCACCTCAACAAAAGGACAAAAAAGAATGAAGAAGATGCATTCTAGAATATCAAAGGGGTCAAAAGATGACAAGAAGAGCGGCGTAAGCAGCCTCAAGTGAAAGTGCAAGGAAGGCGCTCAACGTACACTGCAGTCCGGGACACAGACGAAGATCCATGGATTCTTTTTAAAGAAGAAACCGGATATCCAACCAGTAGACGGAACGTTGGAGATTTGCAGTGTCGACGACGCGTCCGGCAGCAGGACGACCGCCGGCAAATCGACGTCGTTGCAACAGACGGTCATAACGCGTCAGCTAACGTTTACACCTTTGCAACCTCTCTCTAAAGGTACACTACGCTTGCTAGGACAAAATGACGCGCTTATCGCGTTTTGCAGAGGCCATCGTCATCGACGACGAGAGCTCGCCGACACCAGGACCACTCCCATTACTACCAATGGAAGACATACAAGTGCTGGGACGACCTGACGAGGTCATCGATATTGAATGCACTTCTTATGTACGATCGCCACCCAAACCGGTGCAGGTCCATCCATTCTTCGCGCGAAGACAGCCGGTGGAAAAGAAACAGCCTGCATATATTACTCCCACACCTAACAAGGTTTCAAACAGGTCATTACCGTCAGATCCCCCATGGCTAGTCGTCCACTGTCGTCCACCACCAGCAGTCTTTTCTGCCTCTCCACATTCATTCCCACTACGAATCTCGGAACCATATGCATCTACCCCAATTTCTGCTGGATTACTACAACAACCTCTACAGGGCCCAATCACCAGTCCCGACTTCTTGCGTACCCCCGAACCAAACCCACTCACCTTCGTTCCACCAGACCGGACCTTTGACGACTCGTCCCAGGACGAGAAAGACACATATCTCCGCACATTGCCTTCTGGGCATGTCGCCCATCCCGCCATACACCGACTCCTCGTGCAGCCCGACGATGAGGCTCCACCAACGGCCGTACATCAGCTATGGACGGACAAGTACGCCCCCAAGCGCGCAGACGAAATGCTCTGTAATATTCAGCAAACTATCTACCTACGCGAATGGCTCAAGGCGCTGGAGCTGCGACTGGATTCGTCCGTGCAACCCCCCACGACTGCTCCAGGAGAAGAGAATGCGCCACCACCACTTGCCAAGCGTCCATTAAAGCGACCACGACCTGTCATTCAGCGGGCGGTTGAGAAGAAACACAAGCGGCGAAAGATTTCTGAAGGTTTGGACGGTTGGGTAGTAGCGGACGACGACGAGGATGGGCCGGAGGGATATTGGAGCGCTGAAGATGATATTATTGAGGAGATTAGCTCTCCAATGACCCGGTCGTCCAGTCCGTGGTCGCTGGAATCAGACCCAGTTTTACAAGGGACACGCTCAAGGCCTCGAAGGGTAAACCCCAACGTCGTGGTCTGTTCATCTCCAGATATTACAGGTACACCCCATGCACTACCAACTGCGGCGAACACGCCTCTTGCAAACGGTGAACCTACCATAACCCGCCCCACTTCACCCACACCGCACGACTTTGCGGACCGCTTAACAAACACGATCTTGTTATCGGGGCCGAACGGGAGTGGGAAGACGGCCGCTGTATACGCATGCGCAGCCGAGCTGGGCTGGGACGTGTTCGAGGTGTACCCGGGGAT
>Ga0307513_10009013_pt1 | contig 12659 bp, 14 predicted proteins | sample 15_EM_MG_FD_202174 | JGI IMG/M metagenome (GOLD analysis project Ga0307513, IMG submission 202174) | Populus trichocarpa ectomycorrhiza microbial communities from riparian zone in the Pacific Northwest, United States - 15_EM | ecosystem: Host-associated > Plants > Roots > Unclassified | place... | reverse complement strand
TGCTCAGGAACCTGACTGCAGAGTTTTCCCAGCCTCAATATGGAGAAGCAGTGACTGGTGAGTGAGCTTCAACAATGTGCTGTGGGTTTATTTGAGCGACGCTTGGCGGATGAGGATAGGTGTTGAACTGATGAATGAGCCACGAGTTTCTGATGATGGACTTATGAGAGTACTTAAAGCCATTTCAGGCGAATGCTCCAGAGGTCGTTCAGGCCGCAGCGCAAGGAGATGTTCAGATCGTTGTGCAGCCGTCATTCAATCCCACAAGCCTCCTGGCTAACCACTTCCATAGACGCTTTCTGGGTGAATAGCCTATATCCTTTGTCAACCAATAACCAACCATTGCCCTTTTAGGGACCATCATACTGGCCCGCTACGACCCGCTCAACTCGCAAGCAAGATCGTCACCAGACTGGCTAGTAATAGACACGCATTAGGTTCCCCACCTTCCCAGAATGTGTCCCAGAACGAGATCCTGAGCATATCTGGGAGTTTCCGAAGAACAACACAGGTGGAATCACCGCTAGCATCACAGTAGGTGAATGGTTTCTGGAACAGGTGTCCCCGCTTGTCAAACTTTGTGGGGATCGGGTTACGGAATATTGATATTCAGCGTTCTACGAGGGCGGCACCAAGTATTACCATGCCACCGTCGGACCAGGGAGAACCCAGCTGTTACGGTTGCAATTCGAGGCGCTCCGGTGATCAGCAACCACCGACGGGGTAGTACTTTTGGTGCTTGAAAACTGAATGCATGTGTCCTTATCTCCCTCCCGCCCGAGACGTACATCGGTGTAGCTGGCCAATTCAATCCTTGCCTTTAACTGTACCCACACCGCCCACAAACCGAATAAATACCTGGGATTACCGGCGTGGTGCACAAGCCGGTTGGATACCGCGCAGTGTGTCCAATACCTTGCAGTTTGGCATTCCCCATTTAGTGGGTAAGTCGATTGCATTTGAGTAGACTCTCGCGCCTACCCCAATGACAGCAGTAAAGGCATCAAGAGAGTATTAAGCTTGATTAAGGTGCTGGTGCTGATGTTAGCGGGCTTGGTCGCGTGGCTCCTGTAGGATCAATGGGCGGGAGGCTAAATTACGTTGTGGTGCCGGCATCGGATAGCTCCCGCTGGTTAAGTCCCATGTGTAGGGACGGATGCGGGTCTCACGAGAGAGACAGGAGAAGACAGGATTTATATTAGCGCCGTGAGCCTGAAGCGTTCAGGGAAGCTGATTAAGTCAAGTGGAAAAGCACCCGTGGGTCTGTAGACGTAGCATAATCGCTATCGTATCGGATAGAACAAGAAGCTGTTCACGAATTCGGAAGACCAAAGGAGGGTGCGGCTTGCGGCCAGAAGGTAGTCACTGGATCGATCTTTTTGTCACCTGGATGGGGGGACCTGGTTGCAAAGTAAACTTGGGGGATGGAACGAATAAGGCTCAGGCTCATCGATGTCAACCTTTTTAATGGCCTCTTGCGGTTTTCCGGTCCACTCTTTCGGTTCTGAGACAGTTGGGACTTCCGAGGCAGGCTGCCCACATTCTAGAGAGTGCCGATGCAGGACATCACTCGATGGCATGGCAGGTCCTAGCCTCGGGAACACCACACCTGTGTGGCACCCGAGTAAGGAGCGTGTTTGTTAGGCCTCGGATAGAGTGGATGAAGAAATAGTCGGCTGCAATAGGGCTAAAAGGGTCTAGATCGGGTGTTTATCAGGACAGCGGGACGGAGTTTGCAATTTTGGAGATCCCATCATGGGGGGAGACGCGACGGTCCGCGGCGAGGCGGGGAGCCAATGGACCTTCCTTCTTGTGTCAGCAGCAGGATTTCCGCGCCCCGAAGCGCTGGCGTGGAAGGCGCGCTGAGAACGAGTGTGGCGAGTGTGGCGAGGGTGACACTGGCGTAGGTGATTACGACACTACACACACCTGGCTGCTACAACAGTGGTATATTCGGTTAATTCGGGTGAGGGCGGGGTGAGGTTTGAGGAGTGATCCAATTATGTAATACCTAATACTAATAAAATTAAGTAAGAAATAACGCAAAATTCAACTATAAACCTCCAGGGGTTTCACTGCACACGGTTCCTCGCCGCCGGCACTTGGACCCTCCCCTCTCTGCTCTTTCTTCCCCGTCAACTCCAGCGACGAGCAGACCCACACAGAATCCGTCGCCAGCGGTCTATGGCCTACCAGATGCCCGGCCCAACTACCGCAGGCGGCTCAACCAACGCTCGCCCAGCCATATATCCGGCCTTGGTCTCTGCCACTCCCGGCTACCCTCCCCGACAGGGATCGAAGCGCACCTACGACGAATACGGTGCTCAGGACGGCACCTCTAATACATCTTACAATCAGAATCCCCGCGCTGGGTCAGTCTCGGCCATGAATAATCCCCAAGAACATCCGAGCAAACGTTTCAGAGGCGATGAACCCCTCATAACACACAGTATGCACTAATTATATTACCTCATCTTATCTTGAGCTCACTGTACCTCGCACCTCGCTCCAGGATCCCATCCCCCCAGCTCGTCCTCCGGGCTCACCAACCGACAACCATCTTCAAGCCGTCCGCACACAGCAAGTCACGGCCACCCTTCTTTTTCAGATGCCTCTGGGTCCTCGCTTTATCTGATGCCTGAGCCCCAGCCTTATACAACCTTCCATCTCACTGACCCTGCTGTATTGCCCGCATTCCCAGAGCCACATCAAGCAATTCCGCAAACCCATTGGCAATACCCATCTGTCGAACCGCGTACAGCACCGTCTCAGCAAGCTTCCAGCAGTAGAATCGCTCCCCCACCCCAAGTCGACTCGCGTCGCCCACCCAATTCAAGTGCGGACGCATACGCTTGGGACGTTTCGCCTATGGATTGGTTCAGCTCTTCTATGAACGTAGACGGCAGTATCCCTGGCGAGGCCTCACATTCGCGTCAGGCGCCGCCTCATCCCGAGTTATCGAGTCTAAATCGCCATTCAGAGCACTCTAGCGCCATTACATCTCTTCCAAATCATATTATACGTCGTGGAGATTTCACTTCCCATCTGCCGCCCATCCATACCAACCATGCCAGCATTCCTGAGAGCCAACGAGATTCTGGTCACCAGATTCCTTTTCTTCCGGGGAATCCACTTTATGAGGACACAACGATTCCCTATAGTCATCCATCTTCTTTGAATGCTCTAGCCCCGCCCATCCTTGACCAGCCGATACCCGCACCCTCAACACGTGCTCCGCAATCGAGAATGAACCCTTCAAGGGAACCTCCGTCTGTGGTCCATCACTCCACGCACGATAACCACGACCTCGGCCCCTCAGCCTTGCACAGGAGCTACACACGTCGTCTGAATCCTTATAACTTCCCCCAGCCGACACCCTCGTCCCCTTCTCGTTCGAGACCGGAACTGCCCTCAAGTCGGCTTCCGCTATTGCCTCCCAGCTCCACCTCGGGCTCCCGTTCCAACTCAAGACACGACGTGCCCCGTCTGAACGAATCCTCGCATCAAACCGACCATTGGATCGAGCGCGCTCACCTCGAGCCCTCCAATATACCCCCGTTTGATATGCCGGTGGCATCGTCGCCTTTGCACGTTGTTTCTCCCCCAATCACCACGACTACCACTACGACCACAACCACCAGTACCACAACCCGCAGGATGTCGACCCGCGCAGCTCAACGCGTCCAGGAATGGAGACAGGAACTTCCGACTTCATCGTCGCCGGCAGTTCCGACCACTGGTACGCGACCGCACCAACACAGTGACCAGCTCTGGGACATGCTGTTCGTCCCTTCTCAACTACCGCCCAGCCCGCCGCTCGTGGCCCCTCCCGTTCCAGAGAGAAGAAACAGACGGCGAACCAGGACAAGGGACTCTTCGGAGCTGTTCGATATTAGGCCCTTCTCAATCCACCCGCCACCTTCGCTTGACATAGACGACCGTGATATGCTCTCGTACCTTGATCATGAGCCAGGAGATGCGTTACCATACGATCCAATGATGCCCTTACCTTCCGTTGGGGAGAGCCGGCCACGGAGGCCACGGCGGAGGAATACAAACACCAATGCAGGCGTGAATGGAAATGGAAACCGGAATGCGGATATGAATATAAATGACGATGCGGACCCCATGTGGCATAATATGGCAACGCTTCATCGGCTCAGGAGGGCTACTGCAGGAGCGGGTGATACTACCGTCGGCGAGAATACGAGCGGGGCGATTGCGAATCAACGGGATCGGATTACCGCGCTGATGCGTGCTACATTCGGAAGGAGGACGATGCGTCTTGGGCGGATGGCCGCGTTTGGCTCCAATGGTGACTTTGTGGTACGTGAAATTTAGTCATTTCATTCTTCTTACCTTATCTGAGGTGGACGGTGCTGACGCAATAACGCTCGCTTTGTCTTTGTAGCATGACGACGACTTTGACGATTCGTATGAAGGACTTATGCGTCTCTCTGCGATGATTGGCGACGTGCGGAAGGGGGTATCCTCGGATGTGCTCGATAAGCTACCCAAGGGCAAGTTTGGCGAGTTTGTGGACACCAAGGGCAAGGGCAAGGACAAGGAGCGGGAGGGCGATCTGACTTGCGCCATCTGTCTGGAAGAGTATAAGGATAATGACGATTGTGTGAAGATGATTAGGTGTAGGCATTTCTACCATGCCGAGTGCATTCAGGTACGTATGCAACTCTTCATGTCGACAAGTCGGCCGACATTTTTTCTAGCAATGGCTGCAAAATGCAGCGACATGCCCAATCTGCCGAGAGGGCGTCGAAGAGGACCAGGAGCAGCCTTTTGGCAGTCCCCCGATCATACCCGTTGAGCCAGCCGAGATATCGTCCAGCGGCGCGTCGTCGCGCGACAACCGAAGCAGGCAAGGGAGTAGGCAGGATGCTAACGGCAGCAACAGCAGCAGTATCACCACTGCCAGCGGACTGGTAGCTCAGTGGACACGCGCCCAACTCCAGCCCAACGAGAACCCGCTCGATTGGGCGACTCGTCTCATTGAAACGATTCCGGACTTTGATGCAATCCCTGCAGATGCTGTTAGTCAGTTTCATGAGGATTTTGGAACAGTTCGCCGGAGGACTGAGGCGCCATCGCGCCATGAGGATTGGCTATTCGACGATTTCGTCCCGCCTGCTCCCTCTCTGGGGCCTATCTCGGTATACGACGAAGACCCAGATATTCTCTTCAGACCTGTCGTTCCCGAACGCAACATGAGGAGGTCACCGGCAAATATGAGAGTGGTTGAACCGATTAGGATTGCTCCATCGCCCCAGCCTGTCATGGAGCGCGTCGCAATGCCACCACCTCTACCCCCGATGGAACAAGAGGACAATCATAACACTGGGCTTGCGTCGTGGGTTGCTGCAAATACTCGACCTCAAACGGCACCGCAGTTCTTGCCCCCGCCACCCCGACACCCACATCACCACCATCACCTGCATAGTGGAACTCCTCAGCCCCACCCGCCTAACGCCCACAATTTGGCCGTAGTGGGAGGCTCGCTGTTGGCCGCTGCAACTGCCGCTGCGTGTCCCCACGTTTCGAGGGATGGACAAAACCAGCACCGCCGATATGACCCACCCCACTACCCTCCTCCTCTCTCTAATTCTCACCCCGCTCCGAGCAGCTCGTCTTCCTCCCGGTGGGGCCGCTTGCCCAGTCTCCCCACTTTCGGTTTGGGGACCGGAAGCCGAAACGGTGGTGGAAGTGGACACGGGCGGGTCAGTTCGACGGGCAATCAGAGGCTAGGACCGTCTTTGCACGTCCGTAGGCCGTCCTCTCCCATCCCCATCTCGCACAGCGTCAATCTCGACCTCGCTGATGGCTAGGATTGAATACCCTTACCGATACTCTCTGTCGTCCCATGATCTCTGACATGTGCTGGTGTTTGATCTTCGCTTTTGTCTCGGATTATTTTCTACTCGTTCTATTCTCCTTCACAAAACAAAAACTGATACTCTGATTGCTTGTTTCGAGTTCCCTTACCCAGAAAGGATGGTGAATAGATGACGTAAAATGTAGTTCTCTGCCCCATTTAGTGAATCACTGAGCACTGCGTCCGTAATGATGGGTGAGATCTGACTTCCCTAGGCTTGGACAGGAGGTTCTTGTGCACTAAATGCTGGCCGGGTATATCCCCCGCCGCTCCCCCCGGAATGGGTGTTCCGTTACGGAGCGGTAGGTCAAATCTCGCAACCTCGTGCAGGAGCTTTCGGCTCCATTACGTCAAGCTGCTCAGATACGCCGCAGCCGTCTACTCTTTACGACAGGCGGAGTCGGTTATGTCGAGATAGAGTCTGCCCTGCTTGATTTGGGCACACGCAACACATTAGAGTCCCTGGGTGCACAGGGTGCGACCCGCGCGGTCTAGCCCATTATTACATTTCAATTCCGATGCGGTAATTCTGATCTTGAGGAAGCAGCCCATGGGAAGTGTATACAGCAACGCAACGCAACACAAGTGACAGCTTATACACACTCATATTATTTGGTCCTCCCAGCAAACTCGCAGATGTATGTTCCCTGGATGGGACCCATGGGATGATACGGTGACCAGATGGCTGCTTTGATTTTTAATCCAAGATAAAAATCAGTATTCACAGACTAAATGCATCCATAGCTAGTTCCTAGTAGCTTATAGACATGAACACCTGAATATGAAAGGAAACACGTAACAGGTCACTCTGCAGGTCCTTAACTAAATGAACTGTGGGTTCCGCATCACCCCTCACACGTGCCTTCCTCAAAATTTCTGAAAAGATATGCTCCAATAAGTGCCACTCTCAACTACCAAGAAATACCCGTTGATAATGAGTTTCAACAAGCAATAAGTCAAATATTAGACCTCCAAGACCTTCATCTGTTTTGCAGGAAGTCAAGTAAATGGTAGAGCGGCATGGCGGAGGAACGTGAAGGTTGAAGCTGGAATTTGGGTTTTGTTCTTGGTCCTGTATTGTCTGTTACCTGCACGAACGATCCCTGATGCGAGCTGTCAAGTTGGGTGTGAGAACAACTGTCCCCGGCAAGCGGAACTTGGATTCGCAAATTGGATATGGATAATTCGAACCAAAAGGTTTACTCGAATGTGGATTGTCTGAAGTGTCCCACCCGCTACGGCTGTCCAGGGATACGCGCACCAGAACAAATGGAATGATTCATTGCCTACTTTATTGTGCATTCCGAGGAAGTGAAATAAACTGTTCTTGCGTGAGAGAGGGCGATTCAACCTGCCCCAACGACGCTGCAGCACCTGAGACATTCTTGTTGTTGCAATCTCCAATTAGCCGGTTTTTCCGCGACCCTGTACGCCTATGTCACAGTTCCCTGCTTCGCAATGCAGTGCTCGCACGTGTGGCTTTCGAACACGGACTTCAATGGAGGCCCAATTCTACATTGTACGCCATCCCTGTACGCAGGCTGAGTGATCCAATCTCCCTAATTCGGTCGCCATCACTCAGCGATTCCTCTCCCCTTGAGAATAGTTCCATGGTCCTCTTTGCTCCATCCTCTCTGCATGACCACAATCAACGAGAGTTTTCGCTCCTCCACCGCGGTGCTACGCGTTAAGTCGGTTGGCGATGTCTCAGCTTCCGAGCGGGACAGACATTCCTGTCGACGGAGAAGGCAGCAAGTAATGTACCCATACCGCAGCATTCAGTGGCTCAGTATCTACACCGATGAATTGAAGCCGATAACGGGGACCCACTCCAAATACTTCCACACCCTGTATGCGGATGGTGGTACCCTTGCGGTATATCACAACACAAGAACGACCTCTCAAAATGCTCCTGACAGTTATGTAGAGCTCCGATTTTCGGGAAGACCTATTGAAGAAACCCTGGGTCTGGAGAGCTTCCAGACGGCCTCGCCAAGTGACGCGCTATGCACAAAAGCGCTTTAGTCCAGAGACTTCTGATAGCAGAACATCTCTCTCACAATGCTTGCCCTCAGCATTTCCCTCGTGCTTGCTGCTGTTTTTTTTACGGTAGCATCCCTCATCCGACCTAAGCCATTCCGCAGGGTACTCCCTCCTGGTCCAGAGAAGAGTCCTTTCCTTGTACACCTGCTAGTCGGCAATTTCTTCAGCTTCCCTCGCGGTCGCCTTCATGAAGCCTTTGCGTCTTGGGCCCAAGATTATGGTACGAACAAATTCAAAAACTAGCCAAATCTCAACCTCCATTTGACATAGGCGACGTTGTTTATGTCAAATTCCTTCGAACAAACATTTTTGTTATCAGCAATCGCGAGAAGGCAGCAGACCTCCTTGATAGACGCGGAAATATCCACTCAAGGAGACCAAGGAGCGTCTGGAATGAGATGTACGCTCTGTTTACCAACTACATTCTCTACCGTCCCTCTAATGGTCTATTTACAGCATCGGGTGGGCCAGTTGGGCATGTCTCTCGCAACAACCAGGAAAGGCCCACAGCGAACAGCGGAATCTCCTTCTCAAAGGTGTCGGTCTGAATGTCGTTCCTTCATACGACTCAGTTATTCAGAGCGTAGCTCATGAGTACCTTCTTCCGAGCTTGAGGAATTTCTCTGGCGATCCAGCAAGCAGCATCGAACAGTCAGTAAGCTTTACATTGGCCCGGACCTCGTCGTCGGCTCCTGACTCTGGCAGGACTGTGGCCGCCGTCCTCGTTAAGGTTTCATACGCAGATGCATTGTCCGAAGAGCAAAAACAGGCTTTATTTATAGCAAACAAGGAAGCTTTGGCCGTTTGGTTCAGCGCTGAACAACCATTTCTCAAGCTCCTCCTGGACCTCGTTCCGTGTTGTATGTTGATCAATGACTGATCTTCTCGAGGTTAGTCGAATTAATTCCCTTCCATTCAGTGCGTCACATCCCGAAGTGGCTCCCAGGAGCCGGTTTCAAAAAAGAAGCCACTAGGGCCCATCAACTAGTGGATTATATTCGCTTTGCTCCCTGGGAAGTGGTCCTAAAGGATATGGTGGAGACTTTTCATGATCGTGGACCATTCTGAGCTCTGAAATTTTCTGTGCAGCGCGCGGGTGCCAAACGCAATTCCCTCGCAACGAAGCTCATTAAATTGAATGGACCTGTTGATGGGGTACGGGATGCGGTCGCTTTTATCTACGCTGGTGAGTAGTGACACTAATCTAGTATTAGCTTCAGCTCACCTTCTCCCTCGCAATGGGTAGCTGGAGCCGAAACAGTTGGTGCACCCCACTTACTCCTTCCGCCAACGTCTAACTCAAGGAAACAGGCAACAACGGCCATCCTTTCCACAATCTACGCATTACTATTGTATCCGGGGGTCCAGGCCAAAGTCCACGCCGAACTTGATGATGTCCTTGGTGGCGCACCACCGACTGCTGGAGATCGGCCTCGTCTACCCTATCTAGAAGCTGTTTGGAAAGAAGCTCTGCGATGGCATCCTCCGGTACCCCTGAGTAAGCATTCACGCAGAGTTCTCGTGTCACTCTGAAACCTCCATTCTCAACAGACCCTGCTCATGAGAGCAGCGAAGACGACACATGGGAGGGATATTTTATTCCCAAAGGGTCAACAATTTTCGTTAATACCTGGTATGATTTTCGTGAATTTGACGAGCTGGACTGTTCACCGTCGACGCGGAAAAAGGTTCTTACTCCATGACCCACGAATATGGTCAGAACCGGATGTTTTCAGGCCAGAGAGATTCCTCGATCCTGTCCAAGAAGGTACCTTTGATCCCCAGTCGGTTATTTACGGTTTCGGTCGACGGTACGGTCGTGACTGTTCACTCACCCTCAGATGTGCTAATCTGTGCTGACGTGACCTATTAGAATTTGTCCCGGGAGGTTCTTAAACGATCGGAAAGGGTTCAGCGTGGTCGCTTCCATACTCTGGGCTTTCAAAATCGAGCAAGCACCAGGAACGGATCGACTGGATTCTGCTAATCCCGCTTTTGTGGACGCCCTGGTCTCGTAAGTGGCTCTACTTGTCGCATTATTGGCACCCGCCTCACTTATTACTAGCCGACCGATGCCTTTTAATTGCAAGTTCGTTTCGAGAAATAACATGGCTGCTAAGAATCGCAAAGGCTTTAAGTAACCCGAACCGTACACAGTTTAGATATAGACGGAGAGATTGGCCGAATGCTGCGGGTTATCAAGTGGATCAAAATAGGCAGCTGTTTGGAAGCTGGATTATGGTCATAAATCTAAGCAAGCCTTTCGTGACCTCCGTGCCTGTGAATAGAGGCTTCCATTATTGCATTGCTGTTGTCGGGTTCTGGGCCCGCTTTGTTTGCAAGTTCGACCTACCCAAAGCTCCGAAAATGCCCAACGACCCCCTGTCGCCGACAGTCTCTGAAGTAGCAAGTCAGCAATTCATTTACCATTCACACAGGGATTTCTGACTCTCGGATTTTCAAAACCTGTAGAGGTGCTCAACGCGCGTAGCGACCTAATCAGGGAGCAGTGGACGGGCATCATGGAAGCACGCCTCGTACGAGACGAACTCGTCAAATGCAGACGGACTGAGGGCGTCAACTCGTACACGAACTGCAAGCACCTTGCAGACTTATATATCGACCTGCTCAGAACTTCAGGGGTGAGTTACCACTCATGTCTATCAAAATGACAATGTAATAGTATCCTCCAATTTTGCTCACACTAATGGCCCATGTCAATCTAGGTGAAGGGATACAGGAAGGTCGATTTAGACTCGAAATAGATTGTGTTCGCTGGGCAATGGACATATGTTATGAGAGTTGTCCGGACCATGTGATGCGTGCGTTAGGAGTGCAAGAACTCAAACCAACTAGCGAAACCTCTATTCAAGGCAACGACATAACCGTCGATGAACGCTAGGCATAAGACTAGCTAGGTGGGACTTCATGGAACCGAAGAGGGTACCAGGGTGTTATTGGCGCTTTCCTTCTGCCGCCTGATTTTCCAACATTCGCCTTTAATCACAGCCGGCGTGTGAGCGAAATTCTCAGTATGCTCATCAGGCATTGCAACAAAATACACTCACTGCCTTGCAGCCAAGATCATAGCCTGCTTGCGGCTCTGCAAATTCGCCTGCCTCTTCTCCGCGGTGTCCTCCCATTTGCTTGGTGGCACCACCGTTCCAGCGACCGGCTCTAGAGGCACCTCTCGCCCCTTACCCTTCGCTGCTGACGGTATTGGCCCTACTCCATCCCATTCGACGACTGGTGGTGGAGCCTGAGACTGAACCACCTTCTGCAAACCGTATCGTTCAATGAGAGTCGGGGTAGTTTTCACGGCAGGCTTGGATGACCGAGAGGAGTTGGTGGTAGTATTCGGGGCAGGGGTGTCCTGTTGAGGAGCGGGAAATGCTTGGCGGTAGCCTGCGGATGGCTGGTTGGAGAGTGAGCAGGTACCATCAGGAAAAACTGTTAGTAAAGCGTACAGCATCAAGGTAGCCTCGTTCGAGAAGCTTGTTCACCGTCACGTCGACGGAACCTGTTCGTAGAAGGTCGAAGTGGATATTCTCTCTGTGGCAATGTAAACCAGTCGCATAGGAAATAAAGAGTAGAAATGATCTCTGCCATACCTTGGAATATTGGGGAACATATTATGGACTGTATCTATCTGTGAGAGGCAGGAGCACGAGATCAGCCTTGGTCGGTCCATGTCCGTATCTACATACCATTTCCGGCGTGGCATTCTTCGCTTTAAATCCTAATACGGCATTTATGTTTTGTCCCCCGCCGGTATTGGACGAGTTATCTGTGCAAGATCCCACTTATTAGCAGGCATTATTTAGCCGCAACCAAAAGGCAAAGAAGCAAGGTCCAGGGACCAGATACATGTTGTTTGCTTACCGCGTGTGATGTACTTGACTACAAAGTAAATGACGGCTATCGCCACCACCACGTTGATGATTTCGGAGTCCATCCGGTCGACTCCACGCAGTCGTTTTGATGTCTCTAAAGGTAGTTCCCTTGAGTTGTAGAGCCTTGACGCGGCCGAACGGACTGTCGGATGGCGACCCAAGAGCGGACGAGTTCAAACTGTGGATCCTTTATTCATGTATTTGCTCCGACATTTGCGGATGTCAACTCACTCTGGGTCACACCTCACCAATATAATCCTTTTGCAATAAGTCTACTCTCAGTGAGTGCCTTCAGACCCCTGCCCTTCTCCACCTGACTGGCACAATGCCGTACGGCCGGCACCTGAGTGCTCAGGCGCCCTTGATTTTGACCAATACGACTCCTTGGACATATTTCCGACCAGGGGCATATCTCTTATGGTGTAGGGACCATATTCCCCGTGAATTAGCAGGGTATTACTCCCCTGCGTAAACCTCTAAACCAGGCGTCCTGCTCAGGCTTGTTCAATTCCAAAGCTATATCGATGGTACCAACCTTGCGGATAGGCTGACCCCCGACTAAGTGTGAGGTGGTTGATCGCCCATTAGTTCTATAAATCTTTGTACCTAGCTTGTGCCCCTTGCACCTCTCACTCCTTACTGCTCCCACCATAGTCCTCCCAACAAATGAGGTGGATCTCCACTGCAAAAACAACAACGATAACGCTGTAGTATCTCTCCTCAGATATAATTGACGTCTGTCCCCTCTAACAATGCCCCATCGAGTTGTCATTATAGAGGTGGGCAAATATCGTATTGGATTGTACCATAACATTGCTTCCATCATTCAATTAAAA
>Ga0307513_10009012_pt1 | contig 12659 bp, 20 predicted proteins | sample 15_EM_MG_FD_202174 | JGI IMG/M metagenome (GOLD analysis project Ga0307513, IMG submission 202174) | Populus trichocarpa ectomycorrhiza microbial communities from riparian zone in the Pacific Northwest, United States - 15_EM | ecosystem: Host-associated > Plants > Roots > Unclassified | place... | reverse complement strand
ACCCCCTACACTACCCCGCCCTCTCATCCGGCACCCTCGGCATACTAACTAACCCTACCCGCCCTCGAAAAGACCCTATTACTAATCCTAACCAGCCCCAGCACAACGGCAATACTCTATTTTTTTAGGTGGTGGGGAATACCCGGTGTGGATTGATGAAGTCATTCAGACAAGTCCTGGGATTGATACATCAGGGTACCAGATACAGGTGGGGGAGGGGGGATTTCAGTGCTCATGTCTCGGGAAAGAGATAAGCGTATTGGAAACGATTGGAAGCTGCGTGGTCAGAATGAACAATAGAGTATGTGAGATCAGGGACAAGGTAGAATGGAAGTTTATCGACGACCATATTATACTTCCGATGAGCAAATCATTATCGTCTACACCAGATAAGAGACAATTCAAGCTTTCCAGATGTGAGGAACCGTATAAAGTATTCTCAATTTTGGAAGTCAGTTCCATTGCGCACTCACGAATCTCGATTGAGATTGAGCGAGTTGCATGCCCAGCAGGTCGTCGCATGCCTTTCTAGTCTGCCTTCTGTGAATTCATCTAGGAAGACAAATGCTGCGCAATCAATAAGGTTAATCTGCCAAACGAAACAATAAGGGACTCAATTTAAGTGCCGTGGCAGTAGGAAGTCGCATTCCTCATCGCAAACTCAGTTTTACTGTTACTATATGGCTTATTGGGCATCTACCTGCATATTGACGATACCCAGCTGGATCAGAATATGGAGTATGAATGAGGCTGGGGCCTCAGAATGCTGCAGTGGTGTCAATAACGTAAGTCATAATCGATAATGAAGGAGGCTCTCCCCATCGATAGGCTGGGGTAACTGGTGTTCTGCCTTGACAAGGCGCATGCCACAAATAAATGGGCAGATTTTGGAAAGGCTTATCGATAACGGCCCACAGATAAAAATCAGAAGACGTAGTTAAGTTTCCGTGGTGCTAAGCTGACACTCCAACAAGTCGTCTAAATTTAGTGTTGGCCACCATTGGCTCCATTATATGCGAGAACACTTTTTAGGTCATTGAGTTCCAGAATCTTTTGGGCCGTGGATTCAGGACGCAAGTGTAATCGGACATGGTAGTTGGAGGACAACCCTCACAGACGTGGCACATGACAGATGTGATGGAGTTTTTCACTGGGCGAACATGGCTAGGATTTTGGAGCGAGGAATCCCAGTTCTGTCGTCTTACACCATTCCTTATTTTCCCGATCTGACACTACTTATGTGCTTCCAACATATCACATCGTTCTGACACCTCTTGGGCATGAGGCCAGCATGGACTCCATCTAAGTACCTCTTCCGAATGAGGAATGTGAATTGTATTCGGTGACTGCCGTCGCTTTTAGAAACCAAATGAAAACTGCCTGGCCAATCCGCAATTCTCCGCCATGAGGTATGGGTTAGGGCTAGCTTTCACCAAACTTGGGCTATAATATCGTAAGTACTAACGTTCAAAATTTTCACGCTACAACGATAGTACGATGTCTTCCGCCTACACTGCCAACCTGCCTAACTACACCGATCCGTCTGCAGCAGATGACATTTCATCTCTGATAAGCACTGCACTGGCAGTTCAAGAAGGCCTTTTCGACACCAGAGCAGGACTCAAGCGGGTCAATGAAGCCCGTGCAAATGAGCTTCTTCCCCGACTTGTTGACACTGACGAGGTGAGTGTCTTTCTGTGCATTCGAGAGTTATGCCTACTGATTCAAAGATCTTAGAGGTATCTCAGACTTTTGAATGAGTCTCGCACTTCAGCAACTGAGTTGTATATTGCCATTCAAAGTATGTACATTCATTCAGTTACTTTGCTACCCATGGTAATGATTTAAATAATCTGGTGTTGTCAACTCTAGACTTCACGGAGGTTGCCATCCCAATTTCGCAGGACGCCAGAAACTCCATGGAGGAAAGAGTTGCAATTGTCAAAGATTTCGCCGACAAGGTAATTTCGTTTCGTGCTCAGTGAAGGACATCCCCACCCAAGGAATAACCCAGATTGCCGCTTCAGTGCAGAAAGACCTCCAATCTTATGATAAACAAGTAGAGGCATTAAGAGACAATCTGCAAGTCCATTGCACTTTCCCACTTTTGACTCTCTGATCGATAGGCTGCGGACAGGAGCGAGCTCGTAACGGATCTCACGGCCTTCGAGGCTACCCTCAAGAAACAGTAGGCACATTTTGTGACTCGTACTTTTGCTTGGCTTATGATGCCACCACTCCTAAGATCCAACGAAGAGGTATGCGACGTCCCATGTCGTTAGTGCTCGCTGACTCCTGTAATCTTCTAACCAATGAAGTCACTGGCCAATGAGTCCCCGCTAATCCATCAACGGCACCTCCACTCAATTGTTATTGTCAAATTTCTCGCATCGGTACTGGGTTGGTTGGTCGCTCCTAATAGTTTGTCGCAATGCTCCCAAAATCCGGATTCGTTCACTAATCCAGGCTGATATAGATAGACGCAAAGCCCCTGTCACCAGACCATCGGTGAAGCCCACATCTCCAGTCAATGAGGCAACCTTGAAGGATATCTCTGCCCTGGTCGTTCTCTTCTCTGGTCTTGTCGGGAAGCTGGGGCATTTTGGCGTGGTATGGGAAAAGGTGAGGTACTTAATAATATCCTTCAATTGTAATCTCATTTATTTCCTAGCTTGTTGCCGATTCTGCTGAGTTAAGTGCTTATCTGTCTCATGGTGCTGCCGACCAGGATGTAAGCATCCTCTCACAGCTTGACATAAATCATCTAACAAGATGATGCAGGTGATCAGTAATAGAGTCCAAGAGGAAATTGGGGTTTATGAGAAAATCAAACAAGCTTTGGACGATTACTGTTTACGAACCAAGTGATATCGAAGGATAAATTCGACTTCCGAATCTGTAGACACAAATTTTCAATTCATATACGATACAGATATTCTAGTATGATTGCGCCGTTTTCGAAATAGTTTCCTCTCGTCAAATCAGAGTACTTTCAATCCTGTTCTCATCTCACTACAGGGAATTCATGAAGATAAGCTCGCGAAAGGCAATTTGCTAATCACACTGATCTTGACTCGACGAAGACAGAGATAAAAATAGAATACGGCGTTTGCCGGCTCGTGTGCGATTTTTTGACCGGTCCAGGACAATAATAGAACGAGTCCTATAAATAGGACTCGTAATGGTGCTTAAGCTCTCAGTTGATGACATCGCCAAAACTATCATGGCTCATTTTTCATGACTCACCATCTGGCACCTTCTCTCCTCCTTCGTCAAGAAGGAACAAGGCAACCCACATCCCTCTCAGGGGGGGCAGGGGGGTCTGCGGTTGTGGGAGGTGGGGTCAGGTGTTCACCACATCAGCAGCAAGTGGAGGGAACACTAGTAAATTGGGGTTGGTGTGCAGGCCCGAACAACGCCCTTAGTGGTGAATGGGACGACAAAGAGGGCAGCAACCTAAAATCTACGTGAGGCGAAGTAGGTTCTAAAAGACTGTGAGCGCAGTGTGAGATGATGGATGTCACGATGTCGCCCCAAACCGAAACTCGCAGCTTATATGAACATGAGATAGAGAATGAAAGGAATCTAGATAAGATAAGATGGAGCGGCCTCGCTTGCGTTAACTCCGGTTAACCCTCCAACAACACCCCTAGTTGTGAATGGGACGAAAATGGCAGTGATGAGATCTTCAAGAGCCTGTCTGGGAGGGTGGTAAACGATGAAGTGCGTGGCTGCCCAATTGGTCATGTTTTCTATTAGATACAGTTGAATGCAATAATTCAAATACGAAGCGTTCTGGAATTGGGCCAGAAGCAAAGATCTCGCGGTAAGAAAGACCAACCTTTGGTCAAAGACTCATGTCAGATACCAAAGATTCATACCTAAAGACAAATTTTTTGAAATACCAGTAAAGACAAAGCACTACGGTTCTCCGAGATGAAGGTGCCAAAGATCACCCTCGTGTTTTCCTGATGGAATCTTGAGGAATGAAATGGTGCAGTATCAATAGTTGCTGTGGGCGCCATATTGAACAGCGATTTTCTTCATCTAGTACTGGGAATCCCGGGCCTGTTCTGCATGTTTTCGAAACTCACGCCGAGGCTGAGACGCAAAGAATCGATTCAAGTTGGATAAATTCAACATAAAGTGGTAACTTGAACACGGGGTGCATGTGTGATGCACATAAATCGCAGAGAGAGTACTTGGAGACAAATTCTGTTCAACTTTCAGGCTACCTTGGAATCTCAACATCAACGTTAGATTCATTGATATTTCGACTCCACGGCGACAGCATATTGGTCTAGGCTGAATTGCAATGTTCCATATATGAGCGTCAAGGATTCCGCATATTTATTGAATAACTTGAAGCTTTTATGAATAGGATTGTCGTACAGCTGCCGATAGAAGGAACTCACCGTTTCGTACTTCGTCTTGTTCATTTCCGATAGTTTGTTTGAGAGTGCCTGAGAGTCTTTTGACAGCTAAAAGCAAATGGATCAGGTAAGAGGCTAGCAGGTGTGCAACATGGGGACTCACCAATAGCCATATGCCTTCAATTTTGCTAATCTTGTTGGTTATTCCTACGAATGTGGGGTCGAGGTTGGCAAGACCTTTGAGAACCTCGGAAAATTCGTCATTTATCTGGCCACATTGTACACGCAGTAATTTCAAGTTGGATAAGGCCTTCTTGGTTGAAACAACTGGATGATCATTGAAGAATAACGTCGAATACAGCATTAGTGACTTACCGTCCATGCCTTGCTGCAGCTTCTTCAGGTCGTCGGCGAGATCTGACTTGAGGTAACGAAGCGCGATGTCCTGAGGAAAGCATAATATGGATCACCCAAGTAATGGGAATTTCAAAAAATCAAAATCGAACCATCATTTCTTTCCCAACAGTCGGAGCTATGTCAATGAGAGAGGTTATACAAGAGATTTCTTCATGATTGGCGTTTTCTCTGTCTCCGAAGCGCCAGATTGTCTTCATGGCATTCCCGCACTCTTTCTCCTATAATAACCGCAAAATGTCAGATGTAGAAAGACGATTAGTGGATATGAAGAAAACTCGCCAGGTGGTAAAAGCTAAAGAGAAAATTGTCTTTCTTGTCAGCCAAAGGACGCGAAAGGGATGTGTGTAAAACTAACTTCTCCAGAGATGATTCAAGCTCCGCAATCTTCTTCTCAATTTCCTCAAATGTATCGCCCACCTCTTGTTTTTTGCTTTCGACTTTCTGCTTGAGATCGTTCTTGAAGTGCGTGACCTCTTGACCAAGGCGTAGGAATAGATCTGCGTTCTTTCTTGCTTTACGTTGCAACGGTTCGAGCTCCTGGAGTTTACATTACAGTAGAGATTAGGCATCGCAGAACAGAACAAAAAAGACCATCTCAAACCTCGATATAATCCTTTAGCATACCTTTCTTGTTGGCAAAAGGTTCGTCCGTTTGAAGGATGGGGACAACATCCTCAACGAGAGCTGGAGGAATTGGAAGGGTGAGACTGTATATTGAAATCCATAAATACTCAAGGAACCAACTTTTAATCTTGTTAGAAGCATCGCTCGCACCGCGTTGAGATTCTCGCATGAGATTTGTGTACTCCTGAATGGAAGGGAGTCAAGTGTATACCATACAGCTGGATTTATGACAGAAAGTGGTGTACCTCATGAAGTTTCTCCCATTTAGGTGCGAATTTGTCGGACATGATGTCCCTCTTGTCAAGTATGGTCAACTGAGAAGCAACAATGGCAAAATCATTCTCGATAGATGTGATTATACCAGACAACTCCAGGATGTCATTAGCGACGGTTTTCTGCGCCTTTGTCTTGAGGTAGGCAATGATTTTTCCGTGAACTCCATCAATTGAACTGGTATCCTGGATGGTATCATTAATGTGACCTCCAAGGCTGATATAATTTAGAGGAGAGAGGATTTCAACGCTCATGTCTCGGTGTTCGGGAAAGAGGCAAGTGTGTTGAGAGAAAAAAGCTATGCAGTCGGAATGAACACTCGACTATGTGAGTTCAGGAACAAGGTAGAAGAGAAGGTTATCTTATACTCGATGACCATATCATCATCTACATCAGATAACTGACAATTCAACGCTTTTCACGATGTGAAGATCGAACCGTAAAAAGTATTCCTGATTTTGGGTAAATCGGGGCGGACGTCTCATGCAGCCAGACTCGGATTTTGGTACTGATATTGAGTCACTTGATGCTTCAATTGGTTATATTAATCTGATCACATCTGCTCCCTTAAATTAATTCACAGAAGCAGACTAGAACCGCATGTACTGGCAGCGACCTGCCAACTCACACCTTTCCTTTCTCAGAGAGAGGGATTTCACAATAGATTCATCATTTACTCACCTGATAACACGTCCTCCCTCAAGAGAGTATGAACTTCCATTTTTATGAACTTTGCAGCAGATAAAAAAGATAACTACCGGCATCACTTTCCCATATCGAGATGTGATAATCATATACCTGCGTAGGTCTCCCTATTTTACCGCTAACCTCCAAATTAAGGAACACTCTATACAGTTCTTCACATTATGGAAAGCGTTGAATTGTCTCTTATCTGATGTAGATGACGATATGCTCATCGGCAATATAAGATGGTCGTCGAAAAACTTCTCTTCAACTCCCTTGTTCCTGATTTCACATAGGCGAGTATTCATTCTGACCACGTAGCCTTCAATCATTTCCGACACACTTGACCCTTTCACGAGACATGAGCGCCGAAATCCTCCTTCCTCCTCCCAACTACGTTAGCCTTGGGGGTCACCCTAGTGATACCATCAAGGCCAATAGCCATTCAGTCAAGGAGGCTCATGGAAAACTTATTGCCTACCTCAAGACGACAGCTCGAGACACCATCATCCATGACATCCTGACGTTGTCTGGTATAATGACATCTATCAAGGATGATTTTGCAATTGTTGCTTCTTGGTTGACCATACTTGACAAGAAGAACGCCGTGTCAGGCAAGTTCGCACCTGAATGGAAGAAACTACATGATGTACGCTGCTTCTCTCATAGATTCAGGTGTATGGTAAACTTGATGCCCTCCGCTCAGGAGTATACAATGCTCATGCGAGAATCTCAACGTGGTGCGAACGATGTTTCTGACAAGATTGAAGGTCGGTTCCTCGAGTACTTATGGTTTCAATACATAATCTCACCTTCCAACCCCTCCAGCTCTTGTTAAGGATCTTGTCCTTGTTATTCAACTGCCCATACCTTTGAACGACAAGAAAGGCATGTTAGCAGAGTACATCGAGGTTGAGATGACTTTCTCGTTCTGTTCTGCGATGCCTAATCTCGATCACCTGGTCAACAACAGGGTCTCCAACTGTTCCAATTCAAAGCAGAAGAGAGCTCTAATCAGTTTCTATGCCTGGGCGGAGCAGTAACGGACTTCAAGTACTCTCTCAAGAGCAAAGTCGAGAGCAAAAACGAAGGGGTGGACAAGAAATTTAAAGAAATAGAGAAAATGATTGCAAAGCTTGAAGCATCTCTGGAAAAGTCAGCTTCATCCACTTCTCTTTCGTGTCCTTTGGCTAACAAGGATAATATCCTTTTTAGGCGTTCTCGCGCGGCGAGTTTTCTTCATACCCAGTGATCATATTTCTGTATCTGACGGTCCGCCGTTATTATAGGTGAGAAATGGGTTTAAAACCATGAAAATGGCCCTGTTCGAAGGAAACGCCAATCATGAAGAAATCGCAGGTATCACTATCCTCACTGACATCACTCCGACTGTGGGCAAAGAAATGATGGTTTTTTTCCATTTTTTATAATTCCCATCACTCTGGTGATCCTCATTTTGCTTTCCTCAGGAAATCGCCCTTCATTATATAAACTCGGATCTCGCCGATGACCTGAAGAAGCTACAGCAGGGCATGGACGGTAAGTCACTAACACTGCATTCGATGTTATTCTTCAACGACCATCCAGTTGCATCAACCAAGAAGGTCTTATCCAACTTGAAATTCCTGCGTGCACAACGTGGCCAGATAAATGCCGAATTTTCGGAGGTGCTCCAAAGTCTTGCCGACCTCGACCCCACATTCGCAGGAATAACCAACAAGATTAGCAAAATTGAAGGCATATGGCCATTGGTGAGTGCCCACTTTGCGCACTTGCTAGCCCGTCTGATCCACCTATTTTCCTTTATGTTTCTAGCTGTTGAAAGACTCTCAGATGCTCTTAAACCAACTGTCCAACATGAACAACACGAAGTACGAAGCGGTGAGTTTCTTCTATTGGCAGCAGTGCGACCACCCTATTCATAACAGTTTCAAGGTATTCGATCACTTTACAACAACCCTGACCCTCATGTATGAAACATTGCAATTCAGCCTTGGCCAATATGCCATGGCCGTGTCGAAATCAACCTAACATCGACATTGATGTTCCAAGGTACCACTGTCATCCTGAAAGTTGAAAAAATTCGTCTCCTCCATTGCTCCTCTGCTCTCTGTGTGATTTCTTGTCAGTGACTCAAGACACTTGTATTCGTGCATCACCCACGTAAACCTTTGTTACCAATTTATGCAACTTGAATCGATTCTTGCGGCTGACCGTTATTGACCGTCCTGCCACCTGAGTTACACAGAAAACATGCAGAGCGCGATTCCCATAAGCTAAAATGTTCAACACGAATACCATGACGGTGACGACAGTGGCGATGTTCCCAACGGTAAAATTTGCATGTTGGAAGGGATTCTGGGTTCAAACCCCAAACCCATCCTATTGCGGGGGGGAATCCTCTTCACCAAACCACCGTTAACTCACTCATCTGCCTGTGTTAGCCTGGAATGCTACCATTGCAAACCCCAGAACTCCATACAAGAGATTCAAGCTCAGATCCAAGTTGCCATAAAAAAACACAAAATTGAGTATTTCTCCTCAACCAGTTTTCCTACCAAAATTCTGAAGGCATATTTGTGAATCCCAGGCCCATTTTACATCTAAAATCAGATGACATGTTTTTTTTGGCTGCGGCATACCTCTTGGAGTTCACCGGAAAGATCGAAATTGGAGGGGTAATAGCCAAGAAAAGGCAACAGAGGTTGGAGGTCATCCATGTCGTCTTCTGTACAGTGATTGTAAATGGAAGCACGATGTTTCAATTTGAATCTGACTGACTAAAGTCCACCATGCAACCTCAAGGCAATCGAGTTGGGTAAACATCCCCAAAGCCTGATTCAATGCACTGTGAAAGCACTCTCCTTGTGCCTACGACCCCAAATCCCCCCCATTCTGTGCCTAGCCGGGAGCCCACTGGAATCGCCCAATGCTTACTCTTTGAAAGATGCGAGTTTCCGGCAATTCTTGCGATCCTCTTGTGTATACTATGGCTGCTACTTTTCTTTCCAAGATTGCAGCCGACCGTGGCTTGAGCGAGGTTGACCTCCACAAGTTTCAAACCGCAGCCACAGAATACCTGGAGTCTCCTACCACCCGGGACTGCCTCAACAATGACATCAAGAAAATGGCTGACATGGTCATGTCTATCGAGACTTGCTTTGCAGATATCCAGTATCAAATGACGCGGATTGACGATAGAAAACTCATGTTGGATCAAGCCGGTCATCCTATCCAATTTGCACCCAAATGGAGGGCCCTTCATGATGTGGGTCGGTTTAGTATTACCATAATCGATATAAAAATTTATGCTCAAATTTGTAGGAATATAGCTCCCTCACGATCAAATCGCAGATGACCGCCAATCAAGTCAGCTCAAAAATCAATAGTGAGTAGAATTGTTCCAATACCACACATGAAATATAATACGCATTGGTCTCAGATCTTCTCAAAGTCATCCTTCCCGTCGTCGAGAGTGACCTGACACTAGATGTCAAGCAAAACGTACTTGACGAGTACATCGAGGTTTGTTGATTCTGTTGAAGGTTGCCTGGATCTCTCACTCATCATATCTGAAGAGCCTCGAAAGGTTCCAAGCCAATGGCCAGAAGAATGCCGCACACTTCTCACGTCTCAGGCACAATGTGGACATGTTCAGAAAGAACGTCAGGGAGACCGTCCTTGACCAACAAGAAGCTGTTGGATGGAAAATTAAAAAGTTGGAGAAGAAGATCGCGAAGCTTCAAGCCGACCTGGAAAGGTAAGTCTTCAATGATCATCGCCCTTCTACTCATAATTTCATTATAGGTCTTCTAAATTCGTAAGCGCTCTCTAAAACTCTTGATATCATTGATAAATCTTATCTTAAGCATAGTTTACAGCATGTTGGGACATCTTGAACTTAGCCGCGCCAGGGGTGGCGGGGAGCACTGCAGCGATGGTGACCGCTCTCGGTACATTAGGCTCGATTGCTGGAACTTCTGGCCTGTCCGGTTTGGCCCTGACTGTCGGCATCGGAATTTTGGTGAGGATTCGCTCTTGCTGCTCTTCTATTGGAATCATTACCTTCCCTAGGTTCTTGGTTTCATTTCCTGCGGATTTTCTATCGCGAAGGGCATCAAAGAACGAGCCGAGAAAAGACAAGGTATGAAACTCTCTTGTTCCGGTTGTCAAATTTAAACTGCCATCCAGCCAAAAAGGATGAGCTCATGTCGCTTCAGGATGAGCGCGACGAGACCGTATTCAAAGCTCACCAACTCAAGGAGGTCCTAGATAAAATGCGTGCCCTTGACGTGGATTTCGACCAAATGATCTCAAGATTGAGCTCAATCCATGGTATCTGGAACACGGTAGGTGTACATCTCTTGCCAATGGTTTATCCAATGATCTAACTGGCTCATAACCAGCTTGTTACCAATGCTCAAAGGCTCCGTAGCCTTTTGTCATCCCTGAAAACTGCAGACAATGCCCAGGTAAAGTTTTTTTCCTCTTCTGGTCTCTAATATATTCATTGTTTGTGGCTGATTTAAGAGCCTGTTCGGCTGCCGTATCACCCAGAATTTTGAAAAACCTGATTCCCTTATTTAGTATCTCACGGAATGTGTGACGAGTTGGTGACTTTTATCTTGCCATGTCATTTTTGATTGTTAGTAAGGCCAACCAGTTCACATTGAGTTCACAAATTTTGAAGGCCACAACAAATTTTATTAAAGGTACAGTAAACAGTAATAGAAACATTGTAATGTAAGAAATCGAGTAGGTAATTATCACGGCCTATACTTGGGTGCCGTGGGAGGGGAAAGAACAGTGAGGCCAAGCATGCAAGGCGGAGGAAGGGGGGGGAACACACTGCCTAATATGAATTGGGAGGGCCCATTATTTGGATCCTTCCTCCTTGTTGACCACAGCCCTCCCTCAGCCCTCTTCGTGGCAACCTGCCCTGCCTACTACGTTGTTTGTTGGTGGTCACAGTGTAGTGTGACACGGTTGGACTGAGCATTCGAGGTCAAGATGGCAGACGGGGTGGTGTCATAGCCGAAGCCACAGTCGTAGCTGGTGGTCGCAGTAGAAGTGGTAGTAATAGCGGAAGAGTACCTGGCCCACTTTGAACCATGTCACGAACATCAAACTCTGATTAATCACGTGGGGTGGGTTGGCGCGTCACAAATCATCACACATGCATCATTCCGCGAGATACTATATAAGGGAATCAGGTTTTTCAAAATTCTGGGTGATACGGCAGCCGAACAGGCTCTAAAGGTTTTCGAAATTACCGCAAAAGGGGTGAAGGTTACATATGAAATGCTGCAGCTGGCTCTCGATCAATATTCCTTGGCGGTAGCGAAATAAGTACATATGATTCACGAGGATGGTTATAGTTCTGATTCCCGAACTATGGAACTCGTCGGTGGGGGAGCAGGCACTCCTTTTCACTGAGGAGAGTTTGGCCACAATGGAACATATTGTCGGAACGACTATGTAGCGTGGGCTCGAAGCGCACGGCCAAGGCTGCTAATAATACTGATGGATGCGCTTACATCTTGATAAAGGTGGTCAAGGCTCGCCTCTGATGGGATAGCGGATCTAGAGTTTTGGATTTTAAAGCCCCATACATTTCTTAAATTAAATGCAACGGAACGTTACCCAGCAATGCGTGGGGATTTTCCAGCCGGAGGTATCGCAAATGGGAAACGACATATCCAGGAGAACTAGTTGACGGCTGTAACATGGCTGCGAATAATGAGAAATGATTACAGTAGCGATGAATAATTTGATAAATAAGCCGTCAGCGGAGCCATCCAATCCTGTAAGTTAAATCTATCAACCCGCTGTGTAGCGTGGAGGAAGCACCTCAACCCTGGTTGTATATCCATCAGCGCCTGGTAACCGAATCCCACTGTCCTCTTCGTGTATAACCCTCGTGGGTGGGATGAAGGGATTGTCATTTCTCGCAGCCACAGGCAACGGGGACTGGAGTTGGAGTTCCTTCTGAGGCCGAATAATTCCCGTTGCTAAATCCGAGCGCGTTTGAACCATTGGGCTTTCCGTGGACGAAACATCGAGTGAGCTAGAAATCCCACGCGTATGCGAGGATGTGATTTGAGATGAGGATCCTCCACTACGACCCGGGCTGGGTATCGAACCGGGATAGGAATTGGATAAACTTCCTTGTCCACTGCCAAATTGGCCAGTGTGCTGATGTTGTACAAAGAAGTGGGAGGTTCCAGCGGACGATGGCGGTTTACCGCCGCTCGTGGGTGATAAAGTGGCCGTAGGAGGCTGATTGAA
>Ga0307513_10009011_pt1 | contig 12659 bp, 17 predicted proteins | sample 15_EM_MG_FD_202174 | JGI IMG/M metagenome (GOLD analysis project Ga0307513, IMG submission 202174) | Populus trichocarpa ectomycorrhiza microbial communities from riparian zone in the Pacific Northwest, United States - 15_EM | ecosystem: Host-associated > Plants > Roots > Unclassified | place... | reverse complement strand
ACGTATCTCTCCTGGAGACAATGCTGCTCGGCGGCGGGTGCTCGTCCTCGTCCAGTGCCCAAGACCAACTCCAACTGCCAGCAGTGACTTTCTGGAGGCGGGGACTGTCGAGGACGTTCTGCCCACCGTCAGATCTTCCTGTGACCTTCTGCAAATAAGACTCGAGGTGGCTCAGCGATCTGTCACCCTCTTTGTGTGCGAGCTTCAGGTTACGCTTGCGCTCCTTGCTAATGCTCTTGTAGGTACCAGAGAACTTGGCTTGGTATTTGTCCTTCCCTTGCATATATCGACGGAGCGAGAGCTCGCAGATCGCCCCAACGAGGTCGGCCTTGACCTGAAACGCAACAAGCTCGGCCTCGGGCTCCAAGGGTCGGATGACCCCTCGAATTGAAACCCTCTCCCGGATAAAGTTCGTTTCGTCCTACGGAACAGAGGACGTCACGAGACATAAAGGAATGGGTATGGGACGGAACTCACGAAACCATCCAAGTAAATCGAAGGATAGTCACCTGCACATCTCTCTCTTGGTTCCTCCACTGTGTCAAACCGCGGCCCAGCGACGTCTTCGGTGAGCTTCCTATTCGGTGTCGGCATCTGGTCCGGAGTAGACCTCCTTGGTATCATCAACGACCACCGCTTCTTACCCGGCTGCGTACTCCCCTGGCTCCCCTTGGCGGATCTGCTCGGGCTGACTGGGCGGGAATCTTTGAGGGATCCCACAGTACCGTCCTCGGTCTCGGTCTTCTCCACGGTATCGGCCTTGGGCTGTTTATCCACTGTGCACACCTCCCCAACAGGAGGAGATCCATTACCCACCGCCTCTAAATTGGTGACCCCCTTCTCAACCTTTCCAGGTTCAGGATACTCCGCCGAAACCTCCTTGGCCCCCTCGCTCTTTGCCTCCACTACGATTTCCACCTTCTCAACTTTATCCTTCTCACCTTGACTATCCCCTTTCGACTTTTCCTTCCCTTCCTTATCCGAACGCTGCTTCTCCTTGTCAGACTTCTTCTCAATCTTGGGCACCCTTAATACCGAAGAACTACTCTCCGCTCCCCACCAGCTTCTCCTACTCTTACCTCTACTCCCGGTAAACAGATCCCCATCCTCCTCCGGCGGACTCGTGAATAACGTCCCACCGAAAAAGTTCCTCCCGTTCGTGGACGTTGGTGAAGACGGCCCAGGACCGTGAACCTGCATCCCAGTCGCGAACCGACAGAAGCTCGCAACTGCTCGGAAACAGTATTTCGCGGGGGTGGTAAACGCGAATAGGATAGGCAAGACGTGTGCGCAACCATCGTAAACTTGGAGATGGACTTTCGTCGGGGTGGGGTATTTCGCTACGATCTCTGCCATCCTGGGATAGAGTCGTTTGACCTCGGCTGAGATCGGGAACTTGGAGGGGTTTGCCGCTCGGTGAGCACTGGAACACATGTGAGTGGCACAGGAGAAGAAAGAAAAATCAGAGAAAACCGACGTGTAGATAATTTCGTCCCTCAAAACTTCCTGGTCGCCGGCTATGAAGAATAGTGGGGGAAGCCCTCCCAGGTGTGCTCCGCAATGGCTTACGAGCGGATGGGATAGCAGGTTGTTCGGTGCATATAACTGGATTTGGCTGTCCACATCGAGAGTTTCCCCGCTGTCCAACTGTAGAACAACCCTCTGGTCCTGTCCTTCGACGATACTCGGAGCTGGCGTAAAGGCACCTAGGGCCATTCGACTACCTGCATCAACGACCTGTTCGGGGGTTATGGGCTCATCCTTTGGAGGCGGTGCGCGACCCTTCGAGCCAATAAAGGATTTCAGCCGTTCATGGTCACCGAACCCGGTGGCTCGCCGGAGACGAGACCGAATGCTCTGACGGACGTCACTGGACTCTACGTCGGTAGGAGGTGGCCAGAGTATGCTGGGTTTGTGCATCGACAGACCATAATAAGGTATAACGTCCTGCGCGGGAGACTCGGTGCATTGTCAGAGAGGAATTTACGAAGGTGGGACTTACTGTTTCCGTGTTTGTGTGAATTGAGGGGAACGAATGGTTCAGATCACACCAAGGGGAGATCAACACGCCCCCACTACATTGTGGCAACCCCGAGTCCCTGATGACTTGCAGTGTCGCGAGTGTCAAACCACCACCAGCCGAATCACCCATGATCACGATATGTTGGGGCTTCACAGGTTTATGCTTCGCCTCAGGGGGAGGGCGAATAAGATACAGGTACGCAGCGAGGGCATCTTGGATCGCGCACGGGAACGGATACTGTGGGCTGAGGCGATAATTGATGGCTGGGAAGATTGACGTTAGATAACGCACGTGAAAGGTCAGGACATAATACAAGGATGGAGGATAAGGGGGTTGTGTTGTGGCAGTTGCGATGAAGTGTGGAATGAACGCCTTGATGGGAGACATAACACTTACCAAATACGCGCCCGTTAATTTTCCGAGCGAACCGCTGGATGCTGTAACGCTCCTGGTCCACGCTCCCGAAATAATACCCTCCTACGTAACAAACACGAGGGAATCCAAGTTAGGAAACGCGAGGGCAACGGGCGAATTGGACCCGAATGGCGACTTACCACCATGAAAGTAGAGAATACATCTCTGTTCGTCCATATCTGGGGTATAGCCTTGCTCGGGAACATCTCCCACGGAAGCAGAGTCTGTGGTGGTAGACTGCTGAGAGGACTTGTCTCTTTCCTTCTCCCTCCTTTCTTTACTCTTGTCTCTGCGTTCCTTGGATTTGGCACGTTTCTTAGCTTCCTGCCAGTCCTTCTTGGCCAGAATCCATTCCCCGTCGACACTAGAGCATCCACAGATTAATTTCTTGCGTAAATGATCAGATATGACACCGTACCCTTTAACACCTCGAATTTGCCACCACTTTATCCCACCGACGATTTTCTTCGTTGCTGATTCTCCGCCAAGAGCGTTAATAAGGTAATCCGCAGCTTGATCACAGCACGACATTGGAACTATGACGCGTAAGACTCTGACCCATGGTGGGGAAGGTGTTCTCGTGTTCGAAAATTGTTGCAACTCCTCTACGGTGTGCCTGAACGGAGCAAAGCAAGGAGAGTCAGCCTCTGGCGGTTATTCGAGCAGGCCCTACTTACCGAGAACCAGTCGACAAGAATTCCTGCGGTGATGGGAGATAAGATCGCGCGGATCAGCCACGGGTTACAGCGAAGCACAGCCAAAGGCAAATGTGCGAGGAGCACGCGAGCCACGCAATCAGCACACGCGAGGGCGACGGCCGAGTCGGGAAAAGATAACACGCGTCGCACTCACCTTCACAATGTTGAATGCCTGGTCATACAGCAGCTCTTCCTGCCTCAGGTTGTTGTTTAACGTTGTCTCGCTCCGCGTCTCATCATGAGTGGCTCCATCGGAGGAGACAGTGGCGGGTGCCTTCTGTGAGATCTTCAGCCGTTCAAAATAGTGTTTGACGAGAGTTTCGAGGACGAGTGGCCCCAGTTTGAGACCGGCGGAGCCAGTAAGCCCGTTAAGGGACATAACGACGGGTGGGCGTTAGGGAGTAAGAAGGGCGAAGTCACGGTCTGGAAGGGTGCACAGTGGCTTTTAAGTTCTAGCCATCACGGTTAAAGGAAGGGTGTGGTGCCGGATGGGTGTTTTGGGGATAACTGCGTGTCGAATTTCTAAGGGTGTGCACCGCTTCACCCCGCCCCGTCCTGACACATCTGATCTTCAGAGTCCGAGAAAAGGATCCACCAAAATTAATAAAAAAATACAGGTCGTGGTACAGGGATGGTCTATCGATATGCGGTCGAATCTTTCAGTCTCCACCGTTGCAATGGCCCCCACCACGAGGCAGAGGGCGGTCGGCTTGATGCAACCCTCACTGTTCTTGGCGCGGGTTGTCGACACGTTCGGCGCCTTACGGAGCGGTCGTCTCCGTCACTCTCTCCGTCGGACGCAGGGCCGGCAGAACCTATGCCGGCCTCTCGTCCGGACGCGCGCCTACGATCCAGCCTTGTCATTGCAAAGCTGCCAAGGCCCCATCCGGCGCCGTTCTCGTAGGCATTCTGCATCCGTTCCGTGCGCTCCGCCGCCTGCTGCCGGGTTGCGGTTCGATGTTCTTGCCGGATAAGGAGAAACCATTTGACAAACCACTGTCCGATCGAGGAATCGGCGATGTCTGAGGCTCTTGTGGTCGTGGATCCCGGTGAGGCTTGGGTGGTGCTGTGGCCTCTCCGCGACGACGATGTCGACGTCGCTTGGGTCGTGGAGGCCGGCTGTTCCGTGACTTCGTCCACGTTGTCATCCACCCCCTCGACGATCTCTCCCTCATTCTCCCCGGGCCGCAGCGCATCCGTTACACCCCGGAAAACAGCCTTTGCTCTCTCCCTTCTTTCCACCCTCTTCGCTTGTCTCTCCTTACGTTTTCGTTCCCGTTTCTCTTCCCTTCTAAGCATTTCCTCGACACCTTCCATGCCGTCTTCGTGTACGCCCATTCCCGATCCGACCCACCACCACCACCCCAAAAAGCTCTGCCACATGATGACGGCCCAGATCAGTCCCGGTAACCAATCGTACTGTTGCTTGCTCGGGATGTATACAAAGGTCAACACGGTGGATGCCAACGCGAAGAATATCGCTCCAGCGCCAAATGCGGCTGTACCTCCATCGGTTCTCCACGCCTGGTCGCGTTTCACGAAGAAACCCCAGATAACCAGAGAAAGGGTGAATAGCAGGGAAAGGGTGGCATTGCAGACGTTTTGCACCGCGTCTGCCCAGTCCACGACACGGGGGTCTGAGTGGATCGGGAGGAGTTGCATAATGGCGGCGACCACAGCCAAAGGACCAAGGAGGCCAAGGATCAACCGTTTCTCGAGAGTCGAAGGGTAGAGCAGAGTTAGAAATTGTATGTGCGTGATCTGCATGTTAGCCGCGTATAAGTATTCGTAATGGACAAGGCATTATCTGGAGGCGTACCTGAATGAGGCCAGACGTCGTCGCATTCATGATAAGCCAGGCCGCCAGCTCAGCCGTCGACCACCCCCGGCTGTCGTACAACGGTGGAATGTCCACTGCCAGGTATGTTAACATGTAGGGCCAATTCTGACTTTCGATCATCGTAGTGGACAGAACGACGTGGATGGTAGCGATTTGAGATATTAGAAGAGAGAGTACGCCGGACATCTGGAGGACGAAGTTCACGGGTGCGAGTGGCCAATGGTATTGGGCGGTGAAGCAGAGGTGGAGAAGGAGGACGCATGTGAGAGTGAAGATGATACCGGTAAGCAAGACTTGAACCGGCAACGAGCTCGCAAAATCAGGTTGGTATTTAAGTATTGGGTTGTATGGTAGACCCCTGGACAGAAATGTTAGTAGCGTGGCTAACAAAGTAGAGGCTGAAGCGGGGCCACAACGGAACAAAAACGCACGGGTCGTCGCTACTTGCAGCCAAGGCTTTCGTTGCGAATACCAAGACCGAAGAGAATGATCGCCACCAGCCCATCGTTTTTGTCGCGTAAAGGGACCGGACGTGAGTTGGTCGGTTGACGTATGGGTCGTACTCCGGATTGTGGTCGCCTTGGTGGATGGAGGTTAGATCCAGGTTGGATCCTCCTCGTGATCCGGGCCGTCAGCTTGACAGAGCTGCAGTTCCCCTCGAGTCCCATTCTCGTCTATACCGTTGTTACTCTCAGACGACCATCCTTGCGCCCTGCTCTGTCGACTCCCCCAGAAAAATGGAAAGCTGGGTCCATCCGCCTTCTCTCTCCTTTGGCTCCACACCGCCTCGGACCGTTCCCTCTGTGCCGCTGGCCACTCTCTGGAACTTGCGGAGCCGCCCAACGCACTCAGGTCCCCGCGGGGAGGCGAACCCGACGTTTGGTACCCTGTGGACCTATTGACAACCCGACGTTTTTTCCTTCCCCCGTCCGAACTGTGACGAATTTCAGCCCACTTCTCCGGGCCGTCCACCCAAGGTGAGCAGAATCCCAAACTGCCTCATTGCCTTCAACGGCGAGATGGCCGAGTGGTCTAAGGCGCCAGACTAAGGTCAGCACAGTTTCTGTGCAGCACTGATGTTCCCAGCATCATCTGGTCTCTCGGGGCGTGGGTTCGAATCCCACTCTCGTCAATAGTTTTTTCCTTCCGCTACTTCTTGCCCCGTGCTTCCGACGACCCCCTGCTGATTCCGTTTTTCCTGTAGGATTGGGAGGGCCTCGGTGATCCTCGTATTCGTGTGTACATGCTCCCCCCCCACTGACATCGTATGCAATAACAATTCATCGCTAAGGCTATTGTTGCATTCCGCAGAGCTACAACGGGAGAATGTGACTACGTGTCACTGCCGAGGACAGCGGGCCACCGATTCAGAGCGTATAAACGACTTTCTCCCCGCTCGCCTTACCCTGCGCCAAGTAATCAAGGGCAACTTCGACGTTGTCCAATCCACCATCGAACTTCTTAATCACGTTCGGCCTGAGACCACCTTTGACTAACCCAGGAAGTTTGTTCCACAAGAACTTGGATAATACCGCGCGCTCCTCCTCGTTGTTCTTTGTGTTAACGGTCGGTCCGTACGCGGTATAGATGAACGTTTCTATGCAGAGGAGTGTCTAGTGACCTGTGAAAGTAACGAAAAGTGTATCTGCTCACCGAGCCACTCAACATCTTTACGTTTTTCAATAACCTCTGGAGTAGGTTTGTGCAAAACCGAAATTTTGGCGGATTTCCCTTCGGCGAGGGTGCCCAGAATGAGGGGGTAGGTATAATCCTCAGAAATGGTGTCGTAAGCGAGGTGGATGCTGTCGTTGGTTGACTCCCTGATGTTCTTTACGACATCGGGGTCGTTGTACTACGCTCGCCGTGTTTAGATCAATCAAGGCCAAACCGAGTAGGTGATGGATTGGTTGCTTACATCGAAGACGAGATCCGCGCCAAGACTCTTGACGAGTTCGTGGTTGCGTTTTGAAGCGGTCGTGACAACATTGTATCCGGAGAGCTTGGCCAGTTGGATTGCATATTGTCCAACAGACGAGCTTCCACCATAAACGAAGAGCTGGATGTAGATCGTGAGCACATGTTTCTGTTGGACTCGCAGATATTTCACTTACCCAAGTTCCAGGTACAGGTGGATTCGCGTCACCAGGTTGAGGGAGCTGGAGGCTGTTAGGACCGTAAAGTGCGATCACTGATGTGTACAGGGGGATCCCTATGGTCGCAGCCTCCTCAAAGGTGTACGTCCCTTCAGGGATAATCCACGCAAGGTCAGCGTATACTTTAACATACTCGGCGAAGCCGCCTCGTTCCTTGTCGACGCCCCCACGAAGGGAGGCTGCGACCTTATCGCCAACCTTCAAGGGAACGCGGAGGTTGGGTCCAGTCTGGACGACAATCCCCGCGAAGTCGCATCCGAGGATTGTTCCTGGCTCTGTGCTACGTCTGGCATCTATGGATGCGAGGGTCAATGGTCGTTTGTGTTGCTACCGAGAGTGAACGTACGTTTCCAGTCGGTAGGGTTGATGGCGATCGCGGAGACTTTCACGAGGATCTCATTCTCGCCAATGGTGGGGACAGGACGCTCTTCTGCCTTGACGGTCGTGTCCGCCTGGACAATGACCGCTCGATGGGTCTTTGGGATTTCGAAGTTGGACATATTGAGGGTTGGATAGGATCTGGTGAGGGTCGGGGTGTACCGAGTGTCTGCGCTGGACTGGTGAGATCGTTGGACTTATATATATCTTACACCCTACCCCCTGACCGCTATTCTTGTGGGAAAATATTGAGAGCTGCTGACGAAGCAGCCTCAGACCCTACTGGGGCTCGCCCGACTCAAAACTTTCATGGCGCTTGTCGAGACTTAGAACAGAGAAGTCGGGTTTGTGTGAGAAGCATGACCTAAGATTTTCTCATGGGGCGCAACTCAGTGCTTAGCGATCGCCGACTGACAAAGCACGTAGGCGATGGAGGAGACAGTACCGCCATGTGGATCTGCACTTCCTGAGGCGCCAACGGAAGCACAAATTACGGGCATGCGCCGGCCAGAGTGATCGGTTGCGGGCCGCGATAAAGCCACTGGCTCCACGTAACCCCAATCGTAACGCTCTCAAGTTCTCCTCCGGCTTTCAAAGCCACACACCGATACCCATCGTCGGCGGTTGGAGCTACCTCCAAGTCCTGCACCATGGAGCTTTCCGGGTTTCACGTCTGCATACATTCCGACGACGAACAACTGAAGGAGCACTCCATTGAGATATCTCCGGATGGGAAGAAGGCTACCTGCTGGATAACCAGCGAAAGTGGGAAGGTAAGATGCGTTTGAACACAGGCTGATAAAGTACAAAACTGAGACGTTGTGAAGGAATTTATAGTGAAACATCGGGACGGGAAATCCTCAGTTATAAAGGGGAAGGCAAAGGTGGTGGATGTTTATGTAGATGGCCACGACATGGGGGGCTCTGTATCACTCCCACGCGACACCCATGGGGAGGTTACAGGCGTGTCAATCTCAAAGAATGAAGTGCGGCCGTTTGTATTCGCAGATATTCGGACGACAGGTGCGGATTATCCTCTCGTTCCCAACTGTTCCGTTATGTTTACATTATGCCCTTGGATTATCCAGATGAAGACACAACCCCTGGCGATACCTGCACGAAGCCCGACGAGATAGGAACCATTTCAATCCAGGTCTCTCTTATAAAGAATTTGCAACCGTCCGAGGATGGTTCGTACAGAACTCAAGACCACCCGCCAGCAGCGATTGACGAGCGGGCCAAAAAGGTCGGAGAGCATTGTGTCTCGTAAGTCTGTGGACTCCCCGGAACATCGAGACTGAACTGAGCCTTGTATGTAGCCTTGGAGATGCACGACCGTGCGGGACAAGTACACACTACACCATGGTTTACAACTCCAAGAAACCAGATCTTGTGTTTGAATTCCGCTATCGTTCAATGGCCATGCTCCAGGCGCTGGGGATCATCCCACCCCCAAAACGTGAAGCACCCCCGATTATAGACCTCTCGGACGATGAAGACACTCAGCCGCCTCCCAAACGACAAAGAACTACCAAGAACGAACACCTTATACAGTCCATGCAGGTGAGAAGCGATTGACACGTTACTCCAATGCAACCGCCTAATGATAGATTCGATCGGAACAGGTGGAGCTGGAACGGTTGCGACATAGAGTGAACGAGCTTGAGGGGGAGAAAGCCGGGCCTTCGGGTGTTAAGAAGGAAGTGATAAAACACGACCCTGCGGATATCATCGACCTTACTTGAGTTTGAAATACCAGGCTGATTCTTGTTCTGCGTTTGAGAGCACGGAGTTGACGTCCATTCGAAGGGATTGGAGATGATTTCTCCCCGTGAATTTACTTTTTTGAGTAAACTACAACGGCGAGATGGCCGAGTGGTCTAAGGCGCCAGACTAAGGTCAGCACAGTTTCTGTGCACCAATGATGTTTCCGACGTCATCTGGTCTTTCGGGGCGTGGGTTCGAATCCCACTCTCGTCATAACTTTTTCTGCCTCGCCCATCTCTTCCTAGGTCTCCCTCCCTTTCTCCTCATAAGCATTTTCACACTCGTTTGACTGGACTTTCCCCCCAATATGTGATGTGATGGGTCGATCTTATAGCACACGCCGAGTCAAAAATCTTGCACCCGGATGCACGAGTCAATAATTGTGTCACGTGGGAGTAACACGCTCCCTCTGTCCGAATTCAAAACCTCAACTCAAACTCCGTTCCGCTTTGATCTCCCCCGCTTCTTGCTTGCCACACCTCGTCCACGACCCATCCTCTCTATTCTTCCCTCTCCTGAGATGGTCACAAGAACTCGGCGGGCGGCTCTCCGTGATCGCACCCCATTAGCCAGCACCCCGGCCCAATCCACATCTAAGACAAAGACAAAGGGACGAGCGAAAGGGAAAGCCAAGGATGCCTCCGCGAAGGTTTCCAAGAAACGAAAATTGTCCCCCCCTCCTGCCGACGTTGAAGTTGAGGAGGGACCCGCCGTTGAGGACGGGCCAACCCAAACCCATGGTGGGACGGAGGGATCGCAAGAGGAGTTCAGCATTGGTGGATTCTCGTTTGAGGATTCTCAGCAGTCTGGTGTGGGGCTTCCTGGACTTGGACTCGGAGAGTCTGTCATCTTACAGTCGACACCGGCACCGAGCTGGCGACGTCGGCAACAGGCCACACAACGCGCTCCCCCACGATCACGTCCGACGTCGATCATGAAACAACCTGCTGGGTTGAAGGCATCATCACCCCTACCACCTTCTTCGCCGGTACCTACTTCTCCATTTCCTCCCTCTCGACCGGTCGAACAGGACCCAGAACCAGCACAGGAGCTTGGGCTCATCGAAGGGGCTCCTAGCGAGCATCTCAGTGATGATCCTTTCGGCTTCCTCTCTGCCGAGCGAAAATTGAGGGCCAAGAAGGGCCAACCCAGGCGGGTGAATAAAGGCAAAGCCGTGGATAGGTCTACACCCACCCCGGAGGTTATCACGGAGCCCACATATGATGACGATGGGATCGAAGACATGTATGCATCCGAAGAGGACGCTCCGCCACCTCAAAGGTACCAAACCCCACCCCCTCATCAATCTTCCCCACATTCCGAACGATCTTCTTCTCTCACTTCACTACAATCCCCACATACCCCTTCCACACCAAACAAACGCAACAGCAACAAACGAAAACTTGCTCGATCGAGGGATTCATCTCCTGAACCATCAGTCGCACCCACCTCACCTTCACCCTCGAAACCGAGAGTACGCTCTAGGCCTGCTGCGGACGCGACAGAGACGGGGGCAACTACGAGGGGAAGGGCGAGGAAGAAGCGCAAGTCGGAAGAGATGAGGGAAGACGAGGAGGTGTATGGTGAGGAGATGGACCCTTCTCAGATAGAGGAGCATCTGGAAGCGTTGCTCCCGAAACCGATTTCGAAATCAAAGAAGCGGGCACAGGCGCAAGCAAAGGGTGCGCGACGTTCGACTCGGAAGACTACGAAACGGGGGAAGGCTCCAACTCCATCGTCGTCTGAGGATGAATCGGGGCCACCGCCTCCACGACGGCCTACCTCGAAGAGAGGGGGTAAGAAGCCCGCTTCTCGGACAGGGAAGACAAAAAAAGATAGGGAAGAAGAAGAGGAAAATATCGACTTGGGCGAGTTGGAGGTAAGATCCCCTCTACGAATCTCGTTGCGTTCTCATTCCTGATGTTCGTTTGATTCACAGAAAGCACGCCAAGAGCGAGTCGAGTATTTCAAGGGACTGGAAAACTATAAACTCGCCAAGGAGAATGTCTATGTCGTGTGAATGCCCTGTGTTGTGCGGTTGGCGGTGATTTTCGGGCTGCTTTTCATTTTATTTTCTGGGCTCTCGGTTTCTCCCTATGTTATATTGCTTTCGCTAGTGGCCATCCTTTGTACTGTATTGTATCGCGTTGCTACTCATAAGAGGACTATCTTCGAGAGCTTGACCTTGCAATAGAGAGTTGGATCTAATCCGAATCTTCCGCTTATCAAACCGATCGAGATTGAAACATCTACTTACAAATTTTTTCTGATCATGAAATGGACAACCACCGGCTGAAAACCTGGCTTCAGCTTCACCTCGCAACCGACGCGTCTGCAGTTATCAACTTACCCTTCGTCCTCAACAGTCTTACCGAAGAGGACCTTTTCTCTCAAGGACACGTGCAGAAATTGACTATTCGGATTAACTCGCTGATACATTCGAAAGATCCTGGAGCCAGATGGGCCGGCTTGTCGATCGCGTTGAGGACGGCGATGCTCTCGAGGGATGTTATGAACGAATGCGCGCAGGGGTGGATTGTCGTCACGCTGCCGATGCTTTTTGTGGGGGCCCCCTATAGTTTGTGTTTTTTCTTTACAACGCTTACTGGACCCCGTTTACAGAAGAACGAGACTTTACCGTGCATCAAAGCTTGCATCCGTTTGATACGATTCATCTTCTCAAGCAGCGTTGGACACGCAGAGTTCCAGCGGCAAGTCGTTCTTCCAAACATTGTCAAATTTTCTCAAGGCTTGATCGAGATCCTTGGGAAGTATGGGAGCGAGAAGCTCAAAGTGCGTGTCGTGTTCAAAGTCCTGTGTTTTTCTGCCCGTTAGTTTACCCATCCCCAGGTTATGTGTTTAGAGACCCTCTCTCAGTTGGTCTTACTCTTCCCATCATCATATAAACAACTCCACTCGTCTTTGTCCGCTCTCGCTCTCAAGCATCTAAACGGTTCATCGCCCGCTCCGTCTTCGATCAAACTCGTTACTGCTGCTTCACAATTATACGCCGTTCTCCCGTGTACGGGTGGGAAAGTCGGTGCCTCAAACTTGTGGAGAAAATCTGTCGATGAGACTTTGGAGTTTACACAAGGCGCACTTTCATGGTTGAAGGCTGATTCTCAAGGTGTGGACAGTCATGTGTGAGTCTGCTAGGATCATTTCTCATGGTGCGAGGCAGGCAATCCGTCGACGCAAGAGGATCCCATGATTTACATACCGTTGAACCTTGACCGACTCTGCACTGGAATCACTGTTTTATGTGACCTCTTGAGGTTCGTTCACACGCGATGATTTTTCACCCACGATCTCTCATAAATACTATAGCTCTCCAACTCCGCGGCCCGTGCAAGTCCCGATAGGTCAACTGTCAAAATTATGCGTCA
>Ga0307513_10009010_pt1 | contig 12660 bp, 14 predicted proteins | sample 15_EM_MG_FD_202174 | JGI IMG/M metagenome (GOLD analysis project Ga0307513, IMG submission 202174) | Populus trichocarpa ectomycorrhiza microbial communities from riparian zone in the Pacific Northwest, United States - 15_EM | ecosystem: Host-associated > Plants > Roots > Unclassified | place... | reverse complement strand
CGTCAGGACGCAAGGAACGTTGGAACGCAAGTCAGGACGCACAGGACGCAGGGGACGCAGAAAATACGTCGCTTGCGTCAGGACGCAACGCCGACGGATCAGACGCAGGATCCGTTTTTGCTGATGTGCTAGAGGAGATTGGCCCCTGTATGACTGCTCGACAAATACAGATTGTGTTGAAACAGGTAAAATATTTTTATTATAATTGTTTCTCATTGTACTATGCAATTTACTTATATTGATTAAACTCTAGGCATGGATGGAGTATTGACAGGAACATATCAATTTTCATATTGATTATATTGCAGAATAGATCAGACTTTATATTGAAGACAATAGAGGTAATATTTTTAATTTTTAATTGTTAATCTCATTTGTTTATTTACTTTTCTACATTTACGATGAGTATTGTGGGTTTATTTTCTTTCTTCTAAGGATGTCCCAGGAAATATCTATGAGTACTATTATTAAATTAGGCTTCGTTATGGGGCCCCGTTTCCGAGGAGCAGGGCCAAAATAACCTAGGTTATTCTCATTAACTGGCTGAAAAAATCATCCAAATCGGACCAGAACTGACTGAGATAGAGCTCTTTGAGGTTAGACAACTTTAAAGAGCTCTATCTCACTCAGTTTTGGTCCGATTTGGACGATTCCTTTTTTAATCTGCAGTTAATAACCTGCTCTTGGCGCCCCGTTTGTCAGAAACGGGGCCGTAACGAACGCTAAGTATTATTATGAGGATCTTGTGTGACAATATGCACCCCCTTGCACCACCATGCAAGCCAGGTTCATTTCACAAACGTCATGACACGACAAGTACCTAGAGCTCATCACTACATATTCCACTGCTGGCAGTCCATTCAGTGTGATAGCGTTTGTCGAGATTGCTTGTGATCCTGCGATAAAGCAAATGTTACCGTGTTCATTTTTGTTCTTGTCTTGCTTCTTGTGTGGGTCATGGGGGACTAATGCTAGGTCAGTATCGAACAAATGGTGCAATTGAGCGAAAAGGGGAAATTTGTGGTGGATTATTGTTCCAGGGATATCTTGGGGAAGTGGTCTACGGTGATATTCAAGTAGGGTAAGGATAGGTCAGGCAGGGATGTTTTGTTCATTCTTCACGTTTTTATTATAATTTAGTTCTAAATATCTAATGCAGGGTAGCCCATACCTCCACGGTGGACGATTTGTCCTTCAGGATGACTGGACAAAGTCAGACCTGGAAAGTTTCTTCAAAGAAACGGCTTGTGGCTAGGTTCGTCAATATCGAAAAAATCAAGTATCAGCTCATTTCCGCAATTAAAACATCACGATAATTACTAATACCCACGACAGAGAACACACCAAAGCCTTTGTCCTCTGTGCAAACAGCACAGACCCAGACAGCCTAGTATCTTCTTCAGAAGCGAAATATATAACCAGTAACGGGACCCGCGCGTGCAGTCTCTATCGGTACTATATCACTCCCACTTTCTTTTATCACTTTTTTTCCCCATCAACTAACCGAGCCCCATTATCATAGTCTTACTAGCAAGGGTAAGCTCAAGGACCTCATTGAAGTGGAAAAACTCTAGAAACCCGAATACAACATCACGGCACGAGACATGATCCAGTCCAGCGTGGAGGAATACTCAGCCCATTGCGTGAACCGCACCGCCGAAGAAATGACGTCTGGGTTAGAGGTCTCACCAACACTCCCATCTGACCAGCAATGGTTCGCACAGGGTGCGGCAGGAGAGGGTGCGTTCACGATTCCAGTTTGTGATTTTGGAAATAACACTGAGTGGATGGGTAGTGGAATGCCCTACTGCTGTGGTGAGTTCTCTCTCTTTTCTTCCTTCTTTCCTCGGTTAGGAATGCAAGTGCTGATTGGAGTTTGATCCTAGGCGTGTTACGCAGATTAAGCAGATGCAGGAACGGTAATAATTAATTATTGTCTTTATAGTCCTTGCAGTCATAGTGATAGTAATAACAAGAAACAGAGAACAAACAAACGGTCCTGCTCATAATATGGGTCCTAAAGACCCCACAGATTAATCTCCCCTTATCACAATCAAATCAGCCAATGACACCGCTGAACAGTACCCACTCGCCACTGGCCAACACTGTCAAATCCGAAACAATTCCTCGCCATCCTTCTTGTCACACGCAGTCTCGGCCTCTCGAATGCCCCCTCCGGCTGTGCCATTCGGCATGGGCTCTCCCCTTTAATAGAAGGGTTCTGATAGCTCTGGGCAATCTCCTTCCGCTCCGACAATCAAGACCGTCCAGGATGCAATCTAAAACGTCCCGCTCGTTCTCAGCTAATCCCTTAAAATTTTGCCCTTCTCGTACCATTCAGTGTTCCCAAGCGTCCCGTCCGCCCTGGAGGCACCGCCAGGACTGCAGTCCCGGGCGTCCCGGGCGTCTATCTAGCTATAGGGTAAGAGCGTCCATCCTTTGGGAAAGACTATCGTCTAAGAGGGTGACTATAGGGCCCTACAGTCCTCGACGTATTGGAAACTCCCGAATTGTACCTACAGTCCTCAGCCGTCTTATGTAGTCCTTGCCCGTCTTCTGCAGTCCTCGCCGGTCATCTGCAGTCCTCGCCAATTACCTGTACTCGCAATGTCGAAGCGTTTTTAAAAAAGACTGATATTGCATACCGCCCAAATCCCAGCAAAAAAGCCAAATTTTGGTGGTATGCAACATCAATCTTTTTTTAAAACGCTTCGACATTGCGAGTAGGGCCCGCCCGTCATCCGGAGTTACCCGGAAAATTGCGCCACCTGAGACACCTGCAGTCCCCGCCAGTCCGTCCCGGGCTGTCGTCTAGACGGACGCCAAGATACCCTTCCGTCCCGGGCGCCCTTTCAGGCACTGCTGTCCGTCCCGTCGGGACCCAAAGACCGACGGACTGGACGCTTGGGAGCACTGGTACCATTGCTTCTACCGCGTACTGGAGACCGTCGAAATCTCTGTCTTCTTACCTGTCGCAGGCAATACCCTTGCTGAGGGCGAGGTCTGTTAGCATTGCTACCAGTACTCGGGGGTGAGGGTAAGTCGGGCGCAATACTATTCTTAGGCTTGGCAGGCTTGGGGCTTGTTTTTGGTCCGGGTAACCAGGCCCCTATGCTAATCGCAGATTGACGCCCACCCCCGATTCACCTCCGTCTCCTCTCCATACCCCCTTTCTAGCTCAATTAACAACGACAAGCTCAATTAACAACGACAAGTCTGGCAGGTAACTACGTTATGAATACAAGCCTTTGGATACAAGTGTGGTAAAAGCAGACTGGTGATCCTGTGGGTCTCTGGGCCTGCTTGTAGGGGGGGCAATACTCTCAGAAGTAAGAAGTTGCAAAGTGCGCCCGACTTTTGTCCTTCACCTGTTGTAATCACGAGAAATCACTCATATTTCCTAATTTGGGTCGGTTGCCATGCGGATTCCCTACCCGTTCGGGAAGTGCGCCCGACTTTAGGCTACCCCCGAGTACATCGTCGTCTAGGCAATATCCGTTTGGTTGGTGGAGGCATCCGCCTCCTATCTGCATAAAGTCCACTCCAACGTTAAAGCCAAAAGAGGTGGTGTACTCCCCACCGCACGGGTATTCAGTAAACCGGGGATCCATTCGCGCAGCCCTCTCAAAAGCATCTAGTGACTCCCCCGTGATCCCAATATCGACATCACTCGTTTGGATAGTTGCACCGTGCAGGAGCAAGACCCCCCCCCAGCCACAGCGAATTTCCCAACATAAGCTCTACCAATTAAACCCTACACTGCCCTTGCTGCCTCAATAACCCCTAGATCTCCGTCGCGTAGGCCCTGTGCGTTGCCGTCCGTTTCCCCCTGAGCTCTACCAGTAATGATTCCGCTGGCACCAGACATGAGAGGGGAAAGCTTTGGTCGATCGGCGGTCTGGTGTAAAAGGAGGTGGGGGGCAAGATGGAGGGATTGCTATTTTGTGGGGGGGTGCTTTGGTTGAGTGGCGGTGGTGGGTGGAAGGAGGTGTGAAGCGGGGGGGTAGGTTTGCTATTTGGTAAGGAGGTGCTTTGATGGCGTGGCTGTGGGGATAAAAGGCGGTGTGAAGCGAGATGGTTGGTTTGTTATCCTGTAGGGGACAATAATTGTCTCACGTACGTTAAGGAGGGAGAGAGGGGAGGTAGAGGGGAGGTAGCGGGCTCTGATATATGACAAACTCACAAGCGTCGTATACATGGAACTAGAGTACTCAATTGCGCACAGCGAAAACTGACCCACTCAGCCCGAGCTTCAGACAAAAGAAAAGACAAAAGAGCCTGACCTTATCAGCAAAGGCAACTCTAACGTGCTGGCGTGAGGTCTAATTATTTGAGTTCTTACGGTAACTCATTCATGTCTTGCTATGTGCGATCATGATTGATCACTCAATGTAATGTGCTTTCACAAAATCAACCTCACATGCGCATGCATTCTACCTTACGGCTTACTTAAACCAAATTCTACGATTGAAATAGTGGTTAACTTGAACGACACTAATAACGTGGAACACAGCACATGGGATGAACCTCATCACGGCCCCCATGTCAGGAATCAATCTTATTCCTCCATTCCTGCATGAACTGACTTGCCGCTTCTTTCCTACTGTACGTAGGAGGGTTATCTGGAAGGGCACCACTGTTGCTGCTCGATTTTCTCTTTTCACTTCTGGACCTTCTTTCCTGATGGACTATCGTAATCTATTCATCTTATTTTATTTCTTTTGTACTTGGATATGGGACCGAGGGCGTAGCTATGACGCTGGCTCGGGCCCTTATCATAGATATGTCTGTCCATCTAAGCCAGAGAAATATAATGGACTTGACAAATAGAAGACGATAAATAAGAAGGGTAAATACGGAGTGGGGGGATAAGAATAAACTAAGTCCTGTAAATAATAAACAGCCCAGTGAAGAAGGGTAGATGAGAATAAAAAGAGATGAAAACCCCCCTATGGTGTTAAGAAATACTATAAATTCCCGGTAACCCCGCCAAAAAAACAAATGGAACAACGGAAAAAAACAGCAGGTAGAAACTTGAAATAAGGCCATGACCCAGCCACTATGTAACAGGAAATTATCATTTTTGTTGTCTTAATTCTCGAATTCTATGAAGGGACGAAAGAAAGAAAGAAAGAGGGGGGATGGATGGAAGGATAAATAAAATAAAAGGAGGAAATCATCAATCAAGTAAGAAATTAGCAATCCCAATTGCAAAAAACATCCCTGCGAGCGTTCCCCAGGAAGGTTCCAATGGAGAAGCGTCATTGCCGTAATCCACCGCCGCGCATGCATGACAAATCTTCTTGCACTCCTTCTTGGTAGGATTAAAGCTACCCATGTTAGCGCCTTCCATAATGGATTTTGTGTCCTTACATCCGAACATAAATGCATAAGACTTGAGCAGATTTAATGCAGGGAGTAATCTGAAGCGTAAGAATGTGCTGTGCAGCCACCTCCGTGAGTTCCATTCTGAGCATCTCGGGCGTGTGTCTCAAGCGGCAAGGCAAGAGCCTCTGTCCCTTAGAAGAGACCACTAGTTAACGGCCGACTTATTTAATAAAATGTAACTTCCTTCTGCGTGATGGAAAGTGGATTCCCATTCCCCACTTCCCTCTGCCATTCTAACTCGAGTTCCGCATTTTGTCAAACTATTTTTTCAGGTGTCTAATGCAGTACATATTTTATACGAAGCACTGCCGATAGATAAAACAGTCACGTGGATCCGATAAGGCACAATACCGGTATAATACCGCTAGAGCTTTCACCAAATTTCTCTTATCAAACTCACAAGAGGCTTGGCCGCTGTCGAGTATAAGAGGTAGGAATTTCCCAATACTCTAGGAGAAGTAACGACCACAAGGTTACCGATTGGCTGCCACAACAGTTCACAACGCATGTTACATAATCTCAGCAGGAACCTTGGTACTGTTAGAACGGTCTACCCTTCCACCCACAACGACACCGCCATTGCCACCACCCTCACCACCACCACCACCACTACTAACGCAAACCCGCTAGATCAACCGTAGGCAGTAGAATCCTAATCCTCCTCATCAACACGGATGTAGCTCGATGGCTAGCGCGTTGTCACCAAGTCCTGCTTCCTTGGACTCCGTTTTTTCCGTTCTCAGTGCCTGTGACCACCCCTTCATCATGGTTGGAAAATATGCATTGAACTGGATGGGTGTTCCGGTATCCACATCACATGTATGCTTGACTTACCTTCCTTGATAATATCCCAGTTCGCATAGCTAACGTGGCTGAGTTAGACCGTGGATATCCTAGTGCGGAACTCGCAGGCGGCATCCATCTACCAAGCCTTTGTTGCGACTGGTGAGTGGCTCGGGGTCGACGAATCTAGCATGCCCACCTTCATTATGGGAGGTGATCTGCCGGAATACCGCTCTGTCCAGCGATTGAAGAGATACGATGATAAGTGGTACATTCGCCTCTGCACCGAGGACTCCTACCGCATTTCTGTCGATTCCAAGAAGATCCAAGTCCCGCATGTCCTTGCTTTTAACAGCGTATTGGTCGAATCCGAATTCCATCACAACACCTTAGACCGGAGGCCCTATCTCCTTACCGACGAAAAAATAAAATTCACAAAGGATCCGCCCATCACATTTCCCGTCTTCATACCAACCATCCCGGAGTATATAGACTCGTGTCTCGATATTATCCAAGATATGGACGGCATCGGACACAAACTACCAGGAATGGATATGAGCTATTTGGCCCGGTATCTGGGTTTCGGCTCGCCTCACCTGCAGGATAAACTTCTGGCCAAAGTGAAGAATCGCAAACAATTGGCCGAATATTTTGCTGAGGGGGAGCGCCGCCAAGTGGAAAGGATGAAAAGAATAATGGAAAGACGGGTGAAATATGCCGGTGGTTCAGGCCCCCTGATGGAGATTCCACCACAATTCCGAAATTGGACCAGATGACTATCGGTCGACAATACCCGAGGATTCCAGCCCTTCCATGATCATTGTCGTTATATCTATATGTTTCAGGAGACTATTGAATGGTTCTTTGCTACTGCTTCCGTGATTTTCTGGAAATGTTTTCAATAGAGCAAAGAAATCACGAGGGCAAAGCTTTCCCTAACTCTTTTTTGTCTATTCTTCGAGAGTTACTGATAAGTGATTAATATTGTTACTAAACTATGTCGAATGCGGCCTCATCTAGTCCCTCCATTTCTCCAGGAACCGCATCAGAGTTATACTCCCACCCCCCCTTATCTCTTTGCCATTCTCCTTTTCTCTCACTCAGCGATTTACTTTCTCCGAGAGTCCTCTCTAGCATCCAAAAGGGGTGAAACCGCACACCTGCCTTCTTCAGAGCTGGCAAGCTAGTTCTGTATTCACCTACTTTTTCTACAGCCCTCCGCGTGCATTTTATCTTACGGCTTGAATTGAACTCTACTCGAGTACGATTGGAATAGTAGTTAACTTGAACGAGACTAATAAAGTGGAACACAGCACATGAGATGAACCTCACTACAGCCCCCATGTCAGGAATCAATCTTGTTCCTCTATTCCTGCATGAACTGACTTCCCACTTCCTTCTCACATAGGAGGGTTGGTTGGAAGGGCGCCACTATTGCTGCCCGACTTTCTCTTTTCACTTCTAGACCTTCATTCCTGACGTGCCGCTGCAATCCATTCATTTCTTTATTTTATTTCTTTCGTTCTTAGATATGAGACCGAGTGCGTAGCTATAACTCTAGCTCGTGCCCTTACCATAAGTATATGTCTATTCATCCAAGTCAGAGAAATCTAATGGACTTAATAAATAGACGATGATATAAAGAGGAATAGGGAATTGGTAAATACGGAGCGGGGGGACAGGAATAAACTAGTCTTGTAAAGAAGAAACAGCCTTGTGAGGAAGCGGAGGCGATGAAAATAAAAAAATATGAAAATCCTGCGTATTGTGTTAAGGAGTGCTGTAGATTACTTACTGGTAGCCCCCCAGCAAAAACGAAGGAAAAGAGGAAAAAAAGTCCAAGTAAAAGACAGAAGCGAGAGCCGATGACACAACTACTATGTACAGGAAATTATTCTTGCTGTCTTGTTTTTTCGAATTCGACCAAGTGGCGAAAGAAAGAGGGCATGAATGGAAGGGTTCATGAAGTAAAAAGAGAGGAAATCATCAATCAAGAAAAGGAGTTAGCAACCACAGTTGCGAAAAACACCCCAGCGAGCACCCACCAGGAGGGCTTCCAGTATCATTGCCGTAATCTACCGTCGCGCACACAGGACAAATATTCTTGCACTTTTTCTCCACGGTATCAAAGCTACCTATTTTAGCGCTTTCCATAAAGGGGTTTGCATCCTTGCACCCGATGCCTAGCACCAAACTCTCATCAGTACTTACCTTCTTATCCGAGGAAGGAAGGAAGAAAGAAAAGAGAAGGAACTTACCACAGCAGCAAGGCATCCCCCTCCTACCCATCCATTTAGTGTTTTTTCCGACATCACAAACCGCACCCTGTGCGAACCATTGTTGGTCAGAAAGGAGTGTTGCCAAGATCTGCAACTTAGACGTCATGTCTTCGGCCGGATAGTCCAGGCATTTGGATAGGTATGCCTCCACGCTAGACTGGATATCTCGTGCCGTGATATTGTATTGGGGTTGCTTGAGTTTTTCGACCGCAGTGAGGTCTTTGAGCTCGCCTTTGTCATTGAGACTGTGATTGTGGTGCTCGGTCCGTGGGTGGGGAAAAAAATGTGATAAAATGAAAGTGGTGCGATATGGTACCCATAGAGACTGCAGACACGAGTTCCATTGCTGGTTATGTATTGCGCTCCCGAGGAAGATACTACTACGCTGTCTGGGTCTGTGCTGTTTCCACAGAGGACAAGGGTTTTGGTGTGTTCTCCGTCGTGGGTGTTAGTTATTATCGTGATATTTGGATTGGAGAAGTGAGCTCATACCTGATTTCGCTATCAACAAACTAAGCCACAAGCCGTTTCTTAAAGAACCTTTCCAGGTCTGACCCTCGTTCATTCGCCCTGTAGGACAAATAATCTGCCGCGGAGGTAGACACTGCTCCACGTTAGAGATTTATTGAGGACTAGACCACAACGAAAGCGTGAAGAACGGACAGAATATCCCTGCCGGACCTATCCTTACCCCCCTTGAATATCACCGTAGACCGCCTGCCAGTATACCAACAATTGACGATTTCCATGGGACGGGATCATAAACTCCAGGAAAGCAAACAAGGTCCCAATTACCAGATGCGTCGAGGATATCGGGCATGTAGCAGCTCCACGACTCTATGGTACCCATTCTCGGCAGCACACGAGAGCGGTGTCTGGCCGTGTTTACTTAAGCTATCAGGGTTGACATCTCTCCGCCCTAACAGTAGCTTCACTACTCCTTCACGCCCGTTTCCAGCGGCCCACGAGAGTGGTGTCCGGCCATGCGTCGTGTCAGGGATGTCAGGGATAATATCCCTCCGTTGCAATAGTGGCCTCACTACCCTCTCGTGGCCGTTCCCGGCAGCCCACGAGAGCGGCGTCCTGCCAGATTTACTTGAGCTATTGGGGTTGACATCTCTCCGCCACAGCAGCAGCTTCACTACTCCTTCACGACCATTCCCGGCAGCCCACGAGAGTGGTGTCCGGCCATACTCCGTGTCTGGGATGTCGGGGGTGACATCTGCCCGCTCCAACAGTAGCTTCACTATCCCCTCATGGCCATTCCCAGCAGCCCGCGAGAGCGGTGTTCGGCCAGATTTAATTGAATTATCGGGGTTGACATCTCCCCGCCGCAATAGTAGCCTCGCTACCCCTTCGTGGCCCTTCCCAGCAGCCCACGAGAGCGGCGTTTGGCCATATACTGCGTCTGGGGTGTCGGGGCTGACATCTCCCCGCTCTAAAAGTAGCTTCACTATTCCCTCATGGCCGTTCCTAGCAGCCCACCAGAGCGGCGTTAGTCCGGGTTCACTTGAACTATCGCGGTTGACGTCGACATCTCCGCGCCCCAATAGTAGCTTCACTACTCCTTCACGCCCATTCTCGGCAGCCCACGAGAGCGGGGTTCGGCCGGATTTACTTGGGCTATTAGGGTTGACATCTTTCCGCTCCAACAGTAGCTTCACCACTCGCTCACGCCCATCCTTGGCAGCCCAAGAGAGCGGTGTTTGACCATACTCGGTGTCTAGGGTTTCGGGGTTGACATCTTCCCGCCCTAATAGTATCCTCACTATCCCCTCATGGCCATTCCCGGCAGCTAACGAGAGCGGTGTTCGGCCGGATTTACCTAAGCTATCGGGGTTGATGTATCTCCTGCCAAATAGCAGGCCCACTACTCGCGACCCCTTCCCCCACCGGTGACCCCCGCTCCCAGGATCGGCAAATCGTGGACCAAGAAACAACCTCACCACTCCCTCATGTCCGTTTTCAGCCGCCCACGAAAGCGCCGTCCTGCCATAATTCGTGTCCTGCTGGTCTGGTTGAGCATGTTTCTTTCGCAAGAACAACCTCACCACTTCTTCATGCCCATATCTTGCCGCCCATATGAGTGGCGTCACACCCGCACCATCCCTTTGATTCAGATCCCATCTATTTGTCTTTATCAAGGTATTTGTAATTTCAGCGATTCCAAAGTATGAGGCACAGTGTAGCGCAGAAAACGGCTCGCGGTCAGGGGTCCGGCTGATAGGAAACCCCCTGCTAATTGATTTCCAAAGGAATTTGGCAGATATGTGACTATCGAATTGATCAAGAAGGTCGAGCGCGGATCTTTTTGCGCCATCCGAGAGCTCCATTCGCATGTGGGTTCCCCAATATAAAGAAGAATATTCAAGGAAGGGTGTGCCTCGGGGGTCAGGGGAGGAGCTGACTGAAAGACCCTTGACATGCGGGAAGTTGAGATACGTTAAGCAGGTTTCAGCCATGGTCGAATGAGCCCTATCAAAGAGGTCGGGATGTGTGCAAAGGTACTCTTGGAGGGTGAGATGGATCAACCTAACGGTCGAACCACCTTTATCCATGGTGACAAGTCCCTGGCAACAGCCTAGTAAGGTCGATATCGCAGGGATATCATCGCCGTTGAGATCGCTTGACCCTATCCGGATTGCTAAGGCGTGACATATTTCATCCACTTGCAAAGGCCGCCCCGAATGGGAGACCCACATGAGAACCGCCATTCCGAGTCTTGTTTTCTCTTCACCCTGAGCCTTTATCCTTCCTAACATTGCTTTGTACGTGTCCCCCAAATCTAAGCCATTCCTCATTGGGCTAAGCTTTTGTCTCCTCCGATATATAGTCGTCTCTTGTAGGATCGTCTCGATGCTTAAGAAGACAAGCAGGAATCTGGATACAATATGAGCCCACAGCTTTAGGTATTTTTATATAAGTGTCCTCGCTTCCTACTCACATTTCGGAAACTGTTTCTGGAATACTCTTCATAATTTCCTCCTCCAAACTCTCATCCATGGCGTCCGGCATCGTATCTTCCCTTAGTTTCGCTCGGAGGAATATAATGATATCATCCTTGGTCGGTGTTATCGACCTAGTCGCTGCCCTCCCGGCAAGATGCTTCTCAACCTCGCCCCGGATATGCGGCCTCCCGGTCAGAAATATCCGAGCGCCTTGGGACTCCTGAAGGATCTGGTTGAGAGAATCAAGAAGCTTCATCCGATGCCCTGCCGGACACTCGTCTAGGGCATCAATGCATATAAATGTGCATCGTGAGGATGAGATATCCTGCAAGAACTCGACAATTTCCGAGAGCGATAGTCTCTGGCCACCAATGACCTTCTCTCGGTCCCGAAAAGCTTTGACCATCCTTTCCGGAATCTCGCCCAGTGCGCCAACAACCTGCTTCAGCACTGAGCCCAGAACAGCAGCTGGGGATTGCTCCTCCTGAGCGGCGAAGTCAAAGTAGAAGCACGCAACGGCAGCGCCATCCCCCGCAGCCTGCTTGCATAACGTATCTATCACTAGCGAGCTAAAAATTACAGTTTATTAGCAATCAATACCTTTCTTTCCTAGAGCACCTTCTCTCTTACCTAAGGTAGGTCTTGCCAACTCCCGGGCCTCCGTAGCAAAACAAGGCTGAGCTATCAGGTTCACACCCACTCATACCATCGAACCAATTCCGATATTCCTGAGTTTGTAGGAGCCAGTCTCCCACTTCGTCGACCCTACGGATCCGAATATCCTGGTGCCGTATCTGGGGCTCAAGTGGAGATAGCCAGGCCAAAATTTCAGACCTCTCGTCGGCCGCTGTATAGTTATTCCACACATTGATACTATTAAAACTGTTGATATTATCGCTGATGTAGGATTGAGACATTTTGTATCCTTTGCTATATCGAAGGTTGCAGAGGACTGTTCTTGAGTAATTTCGTATCGCGGGTGAACTTTAAAGTCCTGTGGATAAAGGGGGTAGACTTCCTGTGAAGCTAACAGATTGCGCACAGCTATGTGCGTAAACGCCAAGCCGCTGAAGATAGAAAGAGGCGGCAACGAAGGCAAGTACTCGTACAGTACTCGAGTACGACAACCATAGAGTAGGGGTTTTCAAAGTTAAAAAAGTTGACGAAAAGTAGGTTACTGTGGCGTTTCGGGTAAGCTTGGCATACACAAAAATGGTTAATTTACAATCACTTTACCATACCATACCATACATTTTTTTCAG
>Ga0307513_10009009_pt1 | contig 12663 bp, 11 predicted proteins | sample 15_EM_MG_FD_202174 | JGI IMG/M metagenome (GOLD analysis project Ga0307513, IMG submission 202174) | Populus trichocarpa ectomycorrhiza microbial communities from riparian zone in the Pacific Northwest, United States - 15_EM | ecosystem: Host-associated > Plants > Roots > Unclassified | place... | reverse complement strand
GATGTCAGGCGTGTTCGGCGAGGTGGCCATTCGCGGCCAGCCCGCCGACGCCGAGCTGTTCATCGACGGCAAGTCCAGTGGCAACGTGAACCAGACCCTGAAGCTGGTTGCCACCACCCACGAGATCGAGATTCGCAAAGCCGGTTTCGTCACGTTCAAGAACAGCGTCACGCCGCGTCCCGGCCTGCCGCAGGTCGTGGAAGCGACCCTGCTGACTGCCGAGCAGACGCGCCTCGCGGCTACGCCTGCGCTGCTCAAGAGCAAGTCCGAGCAGCAGCTCAAGCTCATGCCCATCGGCCGTTTCGTCATGGGCAGCCCGCGCCGTGAGCCTGGCCGCCGCGCGAATGAAGCGCAGCGCGATGTGGAGTTGCGGCGGCCCTTCTACTTCGGCGTGAAGGAAGTGACCAACGCCGAGTTTCGCCGCTTCCGGCCCGATCACAAGTCCGGCATCGTGCCGCCCAGCACCCTGGACCTCGAGAACCAGCCGGTAGTGAGCGTCACCTGGGACGAAGCGGTTGCTTACTGCAACTGGCTCTCGGAGCAGGAAGGACTGCCGTCGGCGTACAAGAAGGACGGCGATTCGTTCGTCGCGGTCACGCCAATGACCAAGGGTTACCGCCTGCCCACCGACGCGGAGTGGGAGTGGGTCGCGCGCTATGCCGGCAATGGCAAGCAGCTGCGCTATCCGTGGGGCGATGCGTTGCCCGTCGCTGCCGCCTCGGGAAACTACGCAGACCACACCGCACGGATCGTGATGCAGGATGTGATCCCGGACTACGACGACGGCTACATCGTGACCGCGCCGGTGGGAAAATTCCCACCCAATGCCCTCGGCCTGTACGACATGGGTGGCAACGCCGCGGAATGGGCCAATGACTTCTACAGCGTGAGCTTCGATGCGGCGCAGATCGCCATCGATCCGCTGGGTCCGCCGCAGGGCAAGAATCACGTCATCCGTGGTTCCAGCTGGAAGCAGTCGGGCATCACCGACCTGCGCCTGTCGGCGCGGGATTTCGGCGAGGGCGCCCGCAACGACCTGGGTTTCCGCCTCGCGCGCTACGTGGAGTGAACTGCCATGAGACTCATGCCATTCCTGATCATGCTCGCGGTCGTGTCGGTCGCCGGATCGATCCTGTTCGCCGCGGAACCGGCCGATCAGGCCGCGCAGCAGACGCAGCCCGCGGCAGCAGGCGCCGCACCCAAAGCCGATGCGAAGGCCGCTGATGCCAAGGCGGCCGACCCGAAGGCCGCAGCGGCAAAGACTGCGCAGACGAAGGACGCGGCCAAGGCCGCGACGGACACGGACAAAGCCAAGGACAAGGCTGTCGCAGCCACGTCGGACGCCGCGACCCCCGCTGCGTCGGCGCCTGCCTCAACCGACAAGAGCGCAACCGACAAGAGCGCAACCGACCAGAATGCAACCGACCATAACGCAACCGACAAGACGGCCGCTGACAAGAGCGCTGCCAAATCCGCGGCCGACAAATCCTCGCCGCAACGATTCGTACCGTCGGAGCAGGTTCGCGCCGACTTCGACGTGTCCTTCCCGGTCGACATCTGAAACTTCGGAGCATTGAGCCACCCATGGTCACCGCAGCTGCCGCTCCTCCGCGCGTTCCGCGCCGCTTCCAGGTTCCAAGCGAGTTCGCGTGGACACTGTTCTCGCTGATCTTCACGATCCTGGCGATCCATGCCTCGTACGTCGCGTGGATTCGCCCGCGCGGCTCGGAGATCGTGGCGGCCGAGCTCGCCCACGCGCAGAAAGACAAGTCGTACGTGCCGGAGCGCTCGTTCGTCCTGGTCATCAAGGACTTCGAGCAGGAAGCTGAGATCATCCACTTCGTGTGGGCGTTGCTGATCATCGGTTTCAAGGCGGAGCTGGTGCGTCGCGAGCGCAAACTGCTCGATCGCGACCTGGTCCACGTGCCCGAAGGCATCAAGGTGCTGCCCGAGGATGCGAAGGATTACGCGCGGCAGATCGAAGCGCTGCCAGCCGAAGACAGATCCAAGCTCGTGGTGCGTGCTTTGCAGCGCACCCTGGACCGGTTTGCCGCCACGCGCAGCATCCGCGATTCGGCGGAGACTTCGCGTGCGGTGTGCGATTCGGAAGCCGACCGGCTCGATTCGGGCCTCGCGATGATCCGCTACATCGCCTGGGCGATTCCGGCCATCGGCTTCATCGGCACCGTGCGCCACATCGGCGACGCGCTGCTGCAGGCAAACTCGGCGGCCACCGGCGACATCAGTGCCGTTACCTCCAACCTCGGTATCGCCTTCAATTCGACCTTCGTCGCCCTGTCGCTGACCATCGTGCTGATGTTCTTCCTGCACCAGCTGCAGCAGTCGCAGGAAAAATTCGTGCACGACACCGATCAGTGGGTCGACCAGCGGCTGATTCGGCACATGCAGGTGCGGTGAAGTGCTCTCGTTAGAACTCATCGATGCGGGTCTGGTGCTCGCCGGGAGGCACGGCGACTCGGTTGCCGTACTCGGCGAAGTGCCTGGCGTCGCCGTGCTGGAAGACAGCGCGACGCTGACCGGCGATGAGGCCGCCGCCCGCGTGCGGCTCAAGCCGCTGCTGGCGCACACGAATTTCTGGCGCGGGCTCGGCGTCGAGCCGTTGCCTCGGCCGTCGCGCCTGGTAGGAACCACCGCGGACCTGGCGTTTGCACAAGTGAGCCGCGTGCTGGAAAAGTATCGCAGCGACGGCGAATCGATATTGCTGTCGGTGCCCGCCGGTTACAGCCGCGAGCAGCTCGCGCTGTTGCTCGGCGTCGTCAATGAAACGGGTATCGGCGTTGCGGGCCTGGTCGACGCAGCGTTGGCGGCGTGCAGCCACGAGCCGGCACCGGCACGCGTGCTGCACCTGGACCTCGAGCTGCATCAGGCCATGCTCACCGTGCTGGAGTACGTTGGCGATGCTGCCGGCGGCGACCAGGGGGGCCTGAAACGCAGCCGTTACGAGATACTGCCCCGGCAAGGCGTGCTGGCCCTGCAGCAGTCTTGGCTGCGCATGATCGCGGAGAATTTCATCCGCAAGACGCGCTTCGATCCCATGCACGAGGCCAGCAGCGAACAGCGGCTCGTCGACGAGTTGCCGGGCTGGCTGGAACAGCTCGCCGGCGCGAGCTCGCTGCAGCTCACCAACCAGTTCGGCGACCAGACGCTGCAGATCGAGCTGGAGCGCGAGCAGTTTATCGCGGCGGTGCAGCCGCATTACGCCGAGTTGCTGAAGCTCGTGCAGAGCGCCCGCGTCGCTGGCATGCCGATCGAGCTGCGCCTGTCGCATCGCATCGCGGCCATGCCGGGTCTCGTCGAACACCTGGCGACGCTGCGCGATTGCGACGTGCGAGTGTTGCCGCGCGGTTCGGCGGCACTCGGGGCCTTGAACTACGAAGCCGCGATCCGTCGTCCCGCAGAAGCGCTGGCGCTCACCTACAAGCTGCCGATGCCGCGCGCCGTTGCCTCTGGAAGCTCCGCGGGCGCCGAGGAATCCACGCCAGCCCAGTTGCGGCCCACGCACGTCCTGTTTCGCGGCCGGGCATGGTCCATCTCCGCGCAGCCGCTGTCCGTGGGCTGGACTGCAGGCAATGGCGTCCGCTCGCTGGTTCTGCCCAGCGCGGAACCCGGCATTTCGCGTTCGCATTGCACGCTGCGGCGGCACAACGGCTCGGTCTACGTGGAAGACCACAGTACCTACGGTTCGTACGTCAACGAAGAACGCGTGTCCGGCCGCACGGTACTCACCGTGGGCGACCGGTTGCGCCTGGGCTCGCCCGGCGTGACGCTGGAGCTGATCCAACTGGTCAAAGACGATGGCGCGCCGCAAGACTGAAATCTTCAGCATGTCGTTTCTCGACTGCATCACCTGTGCCTTCGGCTCGGTGGTGCTGGTCTACGTGCTGATCAATGCCAAGGGCGGCTTGCGGCATTCGCAGGAAACCCAGGCGATGCGCCAGGAAGTCAGCACGCTCGAGGAGCAGGTGCTCGAGGGCTACCAGAACCTGGTGGTGCTGCGCAATTCGATGCAGCAGACCGAGGAAGAGAAGGTCCGCACCGAGGGCATGGGCGAACGCGTGCTCAGGGACACGCAGAAGACCAAGGAAGAGCTCGCCGACGCGGACAAGTCCACGCTGTCGCGCCGCGAGGCCATCGAGCGGCTCAAGGCCGATCTCAAGTCGCTGGAAGAGGGCAACCGCCGCCTGGAAGGCGCGTCCAAGAGCACCGATGCGTCGGGTACGCGCGTCGTGGGCTTCAAAGGCCAGGGCGATCGCCAGTACCTCACCGGCCTGCGCGTCGGCGGCGCGCACATCCTGATCATGGTGGACGTGTCGGCCAGCATGCTCGACGACACCGTGGTGAACGTGCTGCGCATGCGCAACATGTCGGAGTCGCGCAAGCTGCTTTCGGAGAAGTGGCGACGCGCGCAGTCCACTATCGACTGGCTTGCGGCGCAGCTGCCGATGGAAAGTGAATTCCAGATCTACGCGTTCAACACGCAGGCCTGGTCGGCGGTCGAAGGCACCACCGGCAAGTGGCTCAAGGTGAACGATCCGAACGCGCTCAACGAAGCACTGACCGCGCTGCGCAAGACCGTTCCCAAGGATGGCACCAGTCTCGAGAACGCGTTCACCACCATGAACCTGCTGAATCCCAAGCCGGACAACGTCATCCTGCTCACCGACGGCCTGCCCACGCAGGGCGCGAGCGCGCCGCTGATCAAGAAGACCATCGACGGCGACGATCGCCTCAAGCTGTTCGAGCGCGCCTTCGCCAAGTATCCGCGCGGCGTGCCGCTGAACACGATCCTGATGCCGATGGAAGGCGATCCGTCCGCGCCGAGCGCTTTCTGGCTGGCGGCGCGGCGCACCAACGGCTCGTACATGAGCCCTTCCAAAGACTGGCCGTAGCGCAACAGGGGAACACGTGCCGCGCCGACTCAAACGCCGCGAAACGGAGATCTTCAGCATCTCCTTCCTGGACTGCATCACCTGCGGCCTGGGCTCGGTGGTGCTGCTGCTGGTGCTCAGCGACGTCAAGACGCCCTCAGTCGAGAATTCGCAGCAGCTGGCGCAGGCGGAGCTCGCCAAGCTGCAGGACGAGCTGGTGGAGATCAGCGGCCAGACCGAAATCCTCAATCGCGACCTGACGGCGCAGCAGCAGCAGCTATCGACGGAGAAACTCAAGATCGCGCGCCTGCGCGGCGACCTGAGCGACCTGCGGGGCAAGTACAAGGCTTCCAAGCAGGAAGCCGATGTCGCCAACGAGCTGGAAGGCCGGCTGGTGTCGGCGCAGCAGTCGCTCACCGAAGAGATGAAGCGCGTGCTCGGGCAGGGATTTCACCGCAAGAAGGACGACACCATCGGCGGCATCCCGGTCGACAGCGAATACATCATCTTCGTCATCGATACTTCGGGCAGCATGGTCAACTACGGCTGGCTGATGATGCTCGACAAGCTGCAGGAGATCCTCAACATCTATCCCAAGGTGAAGGGCTTCCAGGTCATGAGCGACCAGGGGTACTACCTGTATCCGGGGTTTCGCGGCAAGTGGATTACCGACTCGCCGGCGCAGCGCAAGAACGTGATCGACAGCATACGCAACTGGAATGCCTTCTCTGCCTCGAGCCCGGTCGAAGGCATCATGGAAGCCATTCGCACCTATCACTCCAAAGACAAGAAGATCAGCATCTATGTGCTCGGGGACGAGTACACCGGTTCGTCGATCGACTCCGTGGTCAAGAGTGTCGACGTGATGAACCGGGCCGACGATACCGGCGAGCGGCGCGTGCGCATCCACGCGATCGGCTTCCCGGTGCGGCCCGACGCGCCGCAGTACACCAGCATCCGCTTTGCTACCCTGATGCGAATATTGTGTTCCAGGAACGGCGGTACGTTCGTCGGGCTGCCCGAGCCCACGCGCCGCCCCTCGGGGTTCAGGATCGGGGATGCCAGCCCGGCGCCGTCCGCGCCGCCGGTCCAACCCGCTTTACAGTCCGCAGCCATCGTCCCGCCAGGTTGATCGCAGGCAAGCAAACCCGCCAGAGGTCATTTTGAAACCAAGCAGCACCGCCCAGATCCAGCGGCACGCACAGCGGCTGATGTTCGGCAGCCTCGCCGTGAGCCTGTGGCTGCTCGCCGGCTGCGGCCCGGTGAAGCTCGCTGCCACGGCCAATATTCCGACGCCGCTGATCGTGAAGATCCCGGTGGCGGTCGCACTGTATGTGCCCAAGGAATTTTCCGAGTACGCGCACAAGGAGGAGCGCTGGGGTACCAAGTGGGATGTATCGCTGGGCAAGGCGCAGTCCGAAGGACTCACGCGGCTCCTCAGCGCGATGTTCGAGCGCGTGGTGGTCGTCGACAGCGTGAATGCCGGTGCGGCCCTGGGTGACGTGCGCGCGATTCTCGAGCCCAGTGTCGAGGAGTATGCCTTCGTCACGCCGCGCGACGCGGGCTCGCCGTTCTACGCGGTGAGCATCAAGTATCGGGTCAATGTCTATTCGCCGGACGGCCGCCTGGCCGATTCATGGGGTTTTACCGGCTACGGCACGTCGCAGTCGGAAGGTATTTCCAGCAGCACGCCGATGGCCGCAGCCACTGGGCTCGCGCTGCGTGACGCGGGCGCCAAGCTCGCAGTGGAATTTCGCGAGCAGGCCATCGTGCGCGGACTGTTGCCGGAAGCGGCGCAGGACAACGCCGGGGCCGCGCCAGCGACTGTGCCGCCGCCACCGGCGAACGAGCAGCCGCCAGCTTCTGATGCCCCGAAGCCCGCGACGGAAGTGCCGCCCGCGACACCGCCGCAGTCTCAGCCTGCGACGCAGGCGCCAGCTACTGGGGCACCTGCGAATGATGCGCCAGTGCAGCCAGCTGCGGCACCGCCGCCAGAGAGCGCGCCTGCGACCGTTGAGAAGAAATCGGACCCGGCGCCTGCACCGAGCGGCTGACATCCGCACCGGACAGCGCGATCTTTATTCCGTGTCCTTCTCGATGCGCTGCTTGAACATCTGCCGGTAGCTCATCGCCGTGGTTTCCACCGGTTCGCCGTCGACGAACTTGGGCCGGTAGCGCGAATCGCCGATTGCGTCGAGGGTCTGCGACACCTGGCGCTGCGTGCCGTTCTGGTCGACCACGCGCGCGTCTTTGATCGAGCCGTCGGCTTTCACCGTGAACTCGACCTGCACGAAGCGGTCTTCGACCTCCTGCGGCGGGCGAGCGAGATTGCGCGTCGCGAGCACGGGTGTGGGGTAGTAGACCTGCACGGGAAAACCCAGCGGTTCTTCGCCGGGGCGTTTCGCTTCCTGCGGCATTGCCGCAAATACGTCCCAGGCACGTTTGTAGTACGGCAGGGCCTTGTCGAACTGCTGCTTGAACAGGAACCAGTCGCCGGTCTGCAGCAGCGTGTCGACCAGCACCTGCGGTGAGCGGTTCTCGTGAGCGTCCAGCGCCTTCAGCGCCACCAGCAGCGCGCGCTCGCCGTCGTTGCTGATGTAGCGGGGATTCATCGCCTGGCCTTCGGTGCTCGTGCCATCCGCGTTGGCGGGCAAGCGATGCTCCACTGGCGCGTTGCCCTGCGCGCCGTAATCGGTCTGCGTGCGTATGCCGTAGCTGGAGAGATTCACTTCGCGAATGTAGCTGCTGGCCATGGCACGCAGCGGCTCGACGGCAGCCAGGTCCTGCGGCCCGAGTTTCTTGACGACCGAATCCAGAGCCGCGCGGTAGGCCTCGCGGGCCGGCGCCATCTGGGCGATCTCGGCGTACCAGTTGCCCACGACGACCAGTAGCGGCGCAATGCGCGGATCACTGGTGCCGTAGGTGTGCTCGCCGACGCGCAGCAGGTACGTCATGTACTTGATACCCTCGGCGGGGCGACCGAGTGCGGTGTAACTGTTGGCCGCCTGCCGCAGCATGCCCTGCTGGCCGATATCGAACAGGCCGGCGTTGCGACGCGACACCAGCAGCCCGCGGTCGAGGTAGGCAATGGCCTGCTCGTGTTTGGACTGCGCTGCCAGCGAATATCCCAGGCCGCGCAGCGGATCGAGCAGGCGCGGATCCGCGCCGTTGAGGTGTTGATCGACGAGTTTCAGCGCCTCGGTAAAGGAAGCTTCCGCCGCTGCGGGCAATTGGCCGCTCAGCTGCGCGCTGCCGAGCAGCGTGAGTGCCGAGGAGAGGCGGAACGCGTCCGGCGGAGTCGCCTGCCTTGCAGCGGCCACCATCTGTTCTGCCGACGCGATGGCCGCCGTCCAGTCCTTCTGATCGAACTGCGCCCAGAATTCCTGCCGTGACGCTGCCTGGGGCGGCGGCACGAGCGGGCGCTCCTGCGCAGCGCTCGGCGTCGGGATCTTCGTGACGGGAGTCACGGATTGTGCGCCACACAGCGGCAGGGCGAACAGTTGAGCAATTGTTGCCCAGGCGAGGTGCCGCAACGGGCCGCGCGGCATCCCCCCTTTCAGGCGGGAGGAAGCAGTTGCGATGCAAGAAGGTTCACGGCACGCGAACATGGCGAACGGCATTGTGCGGGCTTCCGGACATCAGCAGGCTACCCGCAACGCGCGTCACGGGGAAGTGACCAAGGGTCCCCCGCGCCACTCTCCAAAGTCCGGGCGTCAGGCCGGTTGCTCGCGCCGCTCGAAGAGGTAGTGGGAGACGAACCACTCGCGCCCGCGCGCGTAGCCCCACAGCTCCGCGCAGGACATGAAGAACACCCGCCAGTACACCCACCAGCGCGTCGCGTGCTCGGCTCCGTAGGTGGCTGCGAGAATTTCCCGTACGCGCTGGCGGTTCGCATCCATGTTGGCCAGCCAGCATTCGCTGGTTTTCTGGTAGTGCGTACCGTCGACGCGCCAGTGCTCGATCAGGCGCACGTTGCGCTGGAAATAGCTCAGCAGGTGGTCGCTGGGCATGATGCCGCCGGTGAAGAAATAGCGCGCCATCCAGTCGTTGGCGTCGCGGATCTCGAACGGGTAGGCGTATTCGCGGTGCGTGAAGATGTGCACGAACAGCGTGGCGGCCGGCTTCATCCAGCCGCTGATGCGCGCCAGCAGCTGCTCGTAATTGCGCATGTGCTCGAACATTTCCACCGAGACCACGCGATCGAAGCGCGCCTCGCGCGGCAGGCCCACTCCCGGCGCCAGGTCGTTCATGTCGCAGGTGATGATCTCGATGTTGCGCAGGCCGCGGCTGGCGGCGCGCGCTTCGATGAACTGCTTCTGCGTGCGCGAGTTCGAAACGCCGGTGATGCGTGCGTTGGGGTAGTGCTCCGCCATCCACAGCGTCAGCGAGCCCCAGCCGCAGCCGAGTTCGAGCACGGACTCGCCATCCGCGATGCGGGCTCGCTGGCACGTCAGCCGCAGCATGTCGGCTTCCGCCGTGTCGAGCGCGGTAGCTTGCGGATGGAAATAGCATGATGAGTATTTGAGATGCTGCCCCAGGACGAGTTCAAAAAACTCGCAGGGCAGCTCGTAATGCTGGGTGTTGGCTTCGCGGGTATTGACCGCGATGGGGCTGGCCTTGAGCTGTGCGATGAACCGCATCGTCTGCTGCTGCTGCGCTTCCTCGCTGGCGCACCGTTCCTCGTTGAGGCGTTGCGCCAGCAGGCGCCGGATGCCGAGCCGGATCAGCCAGTCCGGCAGCACGTTCAGCTCCAGCAGGCGCAAGCTGAGCGAAGTCTGTTCGGCCGGAACTGGAGAGTCATTCAGGGTTGTAGTGGTCATGGCAGCGGCTCGCGATGGGTGCAGGGGTGAGCGTACTTGTTATGGGCCGGAGGCGGCATGAGGGTGGTTCGTGGGAGGGGAGGGAATGGATGCATGCAGAGGAGTCGGAGCGCTGCCGCGCGGACCCTCACCCGGGGCTTCGCCCCGACCTCTCCCTGGAAGGGAGAGGTGAGTTCCGACCCTCTCCCTTCCAGGGAGAGGGCAGGGTGAGGGCTCCTACGTTCCCCGCCGCGGCAAGGGCACGAACATGCTCGTGCGCCGCTGGTATTCCCGATACTTCTCTCCCTTCGAGCGCAGCGCCTGTTCCTCGGTGGCCTTCACCCCCGTGACGTTGATGAGGAAGTGCAGCATCAGCGCCGGCATGGCGAGCGCGATCCAGCCGCCGGGCGAGCCCAGCGCGAAGACGGCGTAGCCCACCCAGATGGTCCATTCGAAGAAGTAGTTCGGGTGCCGCGAATAGCGCCACAGGCCGACGTCGCAGACGCCGCCGCGATTCGCCGGGTCCTGCTTGAACCAGGACAGCTGCGCGTCGGCGATACTCTCGCCCACGAGCCCGGCGAACCAGATGGCGACGCCCACCGCTTCCGGCCAGCGCAGGCCGGGATCGGGATTGACGCAGCAGATCAGCAGCGGCACCGCGAGCACCACGTTGAGTACGGCCTGGAACTGGAAGAACGCAAAGAACTTCAGGTTGAGGTTGCCGCCGGCGCCCCAGCGGTTGCGCAGTTCGACATAACGGCCTTCTTCCGCATGGCCGAAGATGCGCTTGGCGAGATGCCCCGCCAGCCGCAGGCTCCATAGCGAGAACATCGCAGCGAGGACCCACTTGCGCAGTGCCCACCCCGTTCCCAGCCACGCGTACAGCAGCGCCAGTACCGCAAAATTGGCGGACCAGCCGATGTCCACGTAACTGAAGTTGCGGTTGCGGATGCCGAGCAGCCACAGCGCCGCCATGATGAGGAATACGACGAGGCAGCCGTAGCCGGCGAGGATGAGTGCGCTTTGCATGACGCTTTGCATGAGTAGAGTGTAAAGAGCGTGCGACGCTTACGCCTGTTTTTCAGTAGCCGCAGCCGCTGGCTGGCGTGACGGCAGCCGCACTCGAAGCAGCAGCCACCTCAGCACCAGGTACGCCACGACGATGGCGATGGGTCCCAATGCCAGCCAGCCGATGACGGCGTGCACGATCGCATCCCACAGCACGACGACGGCATTGAGCGCGCCGTGCGAGATCAGCTCCATGCCTTGCTTGATCGAGAGCTGCTGCGGTGGTGCGCCGACCAGGTGCTCGCCGACGCGCGCGAACGGGATGATCAGCAGTATCTGCACCGGCGTCATCGAATAGTGAACCGTGTGTACCGCCACCATGTTCAGCCGCAGACCCGCGGCGGCGAGCGTGACCAGGACCGTCGTCGTGCCGAGCACTGGAAAAATTCCGACGATGGCGCCGATGGCGATGCTCAACGCGAGCTTCTGCGGCGTGATGCCCTGCGTGAGCAGTGCCAGCAACGGGTCGATGAGCCGTCGGCGCAGGAAGTGACTCATTACGGATGTCGCGGCAGCAGGACGGCACTCAGCGGCTCATCGGCGCGCAGCCGGAACAGCTGGATCAGCACGTAGCTCGCCATCGCCATGTTGCCCAGCGCCATGATCGCGATGAACCACGCCACACGCTTGACCATGCTGCGCTCCTTGAAGCACAGCCACACGAAGAACGTGATGAATCCGTAATAGGCATCCATCAGTGTCGCGATGGTCCACCAGCGATCGCTGCCTTGCGTCAGCCCGCGCCATTGCCAGACGGGCTGCTGGGTGCTGGCCCACAGCGAGTAACCCAGCAACGACAGCAGGATCGCGAAGAATAAAGCCTGCAGCGCAGTGCGCTTCGCTGACAACGATGTCGACATGCGTTTGCTCTTGTTGTGCTTCAGATGCAAAAGACCGTCCTCACTCTTCGTCGTTGCGGGGTCCTTGGATGTAAAAACATTCTGCGCAGTGGGAGTCGCCGGTCTCGCTGCCGCATCATACTAAATCTTCGCGTGCAGAACGTTTGCATAGTGAAACGTCGAAAAATGCCAAGGCGCGTCGAGTGCTGTTGAGCTGTCAATCATGCGGGCGCATGATCGAATCGCGCTCGGTGTCAACCGCGCGCCATCCAAAAAAACTACGTGCTGGCACAGTCGGTACGGTCGATCAGGGGAATCATCATGGCGAAGAAGTCATCCGAGGGACTGCTGCTGCGCGTAGCGGTCCTGTCCGTGTTGAGCGCGGCTGCGACGTCGCGAGGCAATGCCCAGCAAGCGGCGCAGCCCGCGCTGGAGCTGAAACCGGTGGAAACGATAGTGGTCACGGGTTCTTATATCCGCGGCTCCAGCGAAGACTCCGCGCTACCCATAGACGTCGTGTCCGCCGAGGACCTGGAAGAGCAGGGCTCACCGACGCTGGTGCAACTGGTAAAGACGCTGCCGGCTACGTCAGGCGGCGCGGTAGGCGAGAGCAACCGCTTCCTCGGCAACTCTGCGGGTTCCGCGACGGTGAACCTGCGCGGGTTCGGCGCGCAACGCACGATGGTGCTGATGAACGGCAGGCGCCTGGCGCCTTCGGCCATCGGAACTTTCGATGGCATCGACATCAACCTGATCCCCACCGCCGCCATCCGCTCCATCGAAGTGCTGAAGGATGGTGCGGCGGCGACCTACGGGTCGGATGCCGTGGCCGGCGTGGTCAACTTTCTCACGCGTCGCGATCTCGACGGCTTCGAGGTCGGCGCGAATTACTCCTTCATCGATCACACCGACGGCGACTACGACGCGAGCATGGCCTGGGGTTCACGCTCAGACAAAGGCAACGTGCTGGTCACCGCAGGATTCCGCCGCCGCAGCGAATTGCAGACTCCCGAAGTGGATTGGGCGGTGAAACGCGGCGCGGCGGGCTTCGCGGCGAATCCGTTCGGT